>NPID01000475.1_pt1 | contig 78158 bp, 57 predicted proteins | sample 8637491 | NCBI WGS metagenome assembly NPID01 (sample SAMN07420843, study PRJNA396082) | bioreactor metagenome | isolation source: sample BA6 brine-fed electro-methanogenic bioreactor BA | place: Japan: Kochi | collected 2016-06-14 | reverse complement strand
AACGCGAGCAGGGCAAGCTGGCCGGCGCGGTTTTGAGGATAATAAAGGAATTGGAGAAACCCGCCCTGCCCGACACCAAAAGAATAGGCTTTGACAGGAACGAATAGAACCGCCGCAGAACGCCGAAAAAGATTTTTTAGGTCTTGACAAATTTGATTTGGCGAGCGATATTTTGAATGAAATGCAACATGAAGGCTTAAATACAACTCGGCTAAAACACCCGCAAACTTGCGGGCGGAGGGCGTTGCCCATTCTCGCGTTGCGCGTAGGGGAGGCCCCCCCGGACGGGCTCGAGCGCCTTGCCTTCCCGCATATCGCCCGGCGGCGCGTGCCGACCGGGAGCACCCGTAGGACTACCCCAACAAATTTAACGACGAACAACGATTACTTAAACCAACCCGCTTTTCCCCTCTCCCGCAACGAGAGGCGAAGGCGGGTTTTTTGTTTGCAAAAACTAAGGAGAGATTATGCCTTATTGCCAAAACTGCGGAACTGAAATCAAAGAAGGTGCGAAATTCTGCGCCACCTGCGGAAAACCGATTGATAAAGAACTTACGGAGCAACAACAGACTCAGCCAACGTCGCTACCGACAGTTGCAAAAAAAAGAAAAAAGAATAAAAACTGGTTGGGCTATTCTATAGCTGTTGTATTAGTTTTATCTATTGTAGTATTAATAGTTTTATCTATAGATATACCGAAGGACCCAGGATTTACCTACATAAAAAAGAACTTACTACTGGATCCAAATAGCGCGGAACTAATAGGCAAAATCGAGGGTAAAGAAGGAAATGTCTTCGTTCACTTATATGGGGACAAATATACTGGAGTAGAATTCGGAGGTAAATGCAACAGAGGAGACACTTATAGAATACGAGCTAAGAATTCTTTCGGAGGTTATGTTGAACAAGATTTCTTAGTTGTTTGGAAGAACGGAAAAATTTGCGGGGCAGCCACAATAGATAATTTAACTTCAGCTGGAACTTCAAACATGGGATCGCTGTTTTTTGCATTACATGAGGAATGTCAATGTACCGAATAGGCTCGTCTTTTATTTATTAGGAATGGATGAAAGATAAGAAAAGGAGAATAAGATGTGGAATATAGATAAGGCAATATTGTCTTTACTTGTAATTGTAGTTGTGTTTTCAGCTGGTTGCTCGGGCGAGTTCTCTTCGCCTCAGAAAACAATCGAGACGATGAATAAGGCCGCAAAGGAAAAGGACGTAGATAAATTCCTTGAAGGGTGGGACCTGGAGCAATACATGAAATCGATAAATACGGCTTTAACAATGTCTGAAGTTGACGAAGATAAAGTTAAATCCCAGTTGAAAGGTAGATTTGTCGAATCTGGATACTTAGACAGGTATGCCCAAAGTCCGATGTTCGTCATCTCAGAGAAAGATGATGGAAAAGAACGGAGACTCGTGACGGTTCAATTTTATGAAAATGATGATTTACAAAAAGAGGAGATATATTTCAACAAAGTAGGCAACTCATGGAAAATCGACGTCGTATCGATGATGCATACTATTGATTAGATTAAAAAAAGGAGACGAAGATGAAAGCATGGATACTCATAATTTGCGTGATTGTTGGTTCTTCCTTTACAGACGATAGGTTAGAAGGCGCAAACTTATATGTATGTTTTCCTAAAGACCATTACTACTGGCCTGAAGTTCGTTCTGCAGGAGATATGATAAAAGAGGATTCAAGTGATTCTCTAACCTGTTTGGATATAAGATATATCGACTTTTATAAATTTGAGGAAGATGGGACTGGGTTTCTTGTTAAAACTGATGAAGGATATGAAGACGATACTAACCCTAATTATCTTTTCCTTATTGAAAATAAACCGGGAGAAAGAAAGAACTTTGGATTGATAAATATCTTTCAAAATGAAGGTGAGGTTTATAGAGGTCCAAATTCATTTCCAGGATACAAATACTCCTTTTTTAAAGATAAAGATGGTTATTTAAAGGTGTCAAGAGATAATGGAACTAAGTTCGTATTCAGAAACAACAAGTATGTAATCGAAACTAAGGAGGAATAGAGATGAGCACTATGGAAACCTTTGGATGGATAATCTTTGCTATAGGTATCTTGGTAGCTCTTTTTATAAGTGCAGGTGGTGATTATGACGATATGATGTACTATCCTATTGCAGACTCACTGCTACTTCTTGGCCTAGTCTTCGTTGGCTTAGGCTCCATAAGGAGTGCCGCAAAGAAGCGAGACAAGCAACTCGATTTAATCCAGAAGTGGTTGCATGCAATTCATACAAAAATGGAGCATATAGAGCAGAAGCAACCGGGAAACGAAAATCAGGAGTAAATTTGGGTGAAGGTGCCCGAAGATGATTGGATTTAGTGGGAAAATGGGGGGAGTGATTGAAGAGAACGGCTTTTCCGTTGAAGAAATCTACTTTCTATTTGAAGAAAACTACTTTGCCGTTGAAGAGAACTACTTTTCCATTGAAGAAAACTACTTTCCGTTTGAAGAAGTCATGAGTATCAACGACTTACACGGAATGAGCAAATTTTAAAAGGAGGAAATCATGGGTGAAAAAACAAGGCGGCCGTATCTGCTTTCCGATGCGGATTTCGACACTTTCAATTATGTCGATATGAAGAAATTTCTGGCCGGGCCGAATTCGCTTCCGAATCGTCCCGACCATCTCGTGCCGCAACAGGCCGCGCTCGCTGACGCTTTTCATCTCAAGCTCGACGAGTATAAGGCGGCATGCGGCGTGCGCGACAACGCGACTTCCGCATTCGCCGAGGCTGTAAAGGCAATCCGCGAAAAGCTTCGCTGGATGCAGATGGCTCTTCCGGGCTTGACACCCGGCTCCGATGAAATCCTCGTCCCCTTTGGCCTCGACCACGATGTTCCCGCCGACAACGACGAGATGAAGAACTACGCCGATGCCGTGGATGCTCATTGGCAGACGGTTCGCACCGAAGCTATTTACGCGCCGTTTCAGGCGAATATCGACGCGCTCGCGGGGCTTTTCCCGTCGTATGTGACCGCGCAATCGAATCAGAATGATGCTCAGCAAGCGGCGGCTTTGATTCAGAATCAGAAAGAGGATTTGCGCAAGCAGTTGGAGGACGTTCTGGCCGCGCTAATCGACTGGTATCGCATCTATTACAAAGATCCTCAGGCTGAGTATTGGACGCAGACGCCATGGGGCAAGAGTTCGGGCGAAGAGCCCGCGCAGTTGCCTGCGGTTACGGGGTTGGCGTTGGATTATGACGATCCGAACCTGACCGTCACGTGGGATGAGGTCGCGGGCGCGGACGGTTACAAGCTGATGATGGGCAACAATCCGACGATTCTCACGACCACGCTTTATGTCGGGCCGGAGACGAGATATATTTTCGATCCGCCGGGAGGGCATCATTATTTCCGTGTCTGGGCGATGAAGGGCGATGATCTCGGCGCGCGCGGGGATGCTGTGGATATCGAGATCGAGGGGGTTCCTCCTGCGGTTCCGAAGCAGTTGAAAGTTACGCGCGAGGGCGGATATCTCAAGTGGGAATGGAAATCGGGGGGCGATGTGCCGCAGTATTATCGGCTTTATATCGCGACAGTGGCGACGGGAAGTCCCGCGCCATCGAGGCCTGCCGAGCCTGATGTTGACGAGCTGATAACGCTTTCCGTCTCGACATTCGCGCCCGGGCCGGGGAACACGGTTTACGGCTGGGTTACAGCGTTCGGCGACGGCGCGGAGAGCGATGCCGACGGGCCGGTGGGGATAGATGTGAGTTGAGAGTTGAGAGTGTTGAGTTGAGAGTTGGTTTATTTTAGGGCGGTTAGGAGGGCCGCCCTTTTTTACATTAGACACCCCGGCGCTTCGCGCCACCCCTCTTGAAGAGGGGAATAATCCCCCTAAATCCCCCTTTGACAAGGGGGGCATTGTAGGGGAGGTGCCTCAGTGCCCTCCCGTTTTTTTATGCAAATAATCCCCCCAAACCCCCCTTTGACAAGGGGGGCTTTTTTATATTAAACACCCCGCCCTACGGGCACCCCTCTTGAAGAGGGGAATGTTATAGTAGGAACCCCCCTGACCCCCCTTGTTAAGGGGGGCAACTCCGCGCCTCGCTTTGCTCGGCACGCCTCTTTGGCAAGAGGGGAATGTTCCCCTTTGTGAATGAAGGGGGCCGAGTCGGTCGTTGAGTAGCCGAAGGCGTATCGAAACGACGTTGGGCGGAAGGTAGCTTCGATACGGCTTGCGCCTACTCAGCCACCGGGTTATTCGACTCGGCTATCGCCCTACTCTGCCAGCGGCGTGGGGGCAGGCACCGCGGCGTATCGAAATGACGTTTGCGCGTAGTGGTGGCTTCGATACGGCTTGCGCCTACTCAGCCACCGGGAAGGCGTATCGAAACGACACTGAGAGGAATTCATATTGGTTGATTTTCGCGGGGAAATGTCATATCTTATGTTTCGTCCCCCGAAAGGGGAAAATGTGAACGAAGCAAAGGATGACGTGATGAGCAAGTTCGAAGACAATCTGCCAGAAATAACCGGGGTTATCGGCCGTAAGCCCGAGAACCTGGATTTTATCCGCAAGATAATCGAGGAGGACAACGAGTCCGGCAAGCATGGCGGGCGGGTGCATACGCGGTTCCCGCCGGAGCCGAACGGGTATCTTCATATCGGCCACGCCAAGTCGATATGCCTCAACTACGGGATTTCCGTCGAGTATGACGGCAAGTTCAACCTCCGTTTCGACGACACGAACCCGGCTAAGGAGGAGCAGGAGTTCGTCGATTCAATCAAGGCGGATGTTCGATGGCTGGGCGCGGATTGGGAAGAGCGCCTCTTTTTCGCCAGCGATTATTTCGACCGGATGTTCGAGCTTGCGGAAAAGCTTGTGATGGACGGCAAAGCCTTCGTTTGCGACCTCGACGCCGACCAGATGCGGGAATATCGCGGCACTCTCACCGAGCCGGGGAAGAATAGCCCGTATCGCGACCGGAGCATCGAGGAGAATCTCGATTTGTTCCGCCGCATGAGGGACGGGGATTTCCCTGACGGCGCCCGCACCCTCCGTGCGAAAATCGATATGGCATCGCCGAATATGAACATGCGCGACCCGGTGATTTACCGGATACTGCACGCGTCCCATCATCGGACGGGGGACAAGTGGTGTATCTACCCAAGCTACGATTGGGCGCACGGGCTGGAGGATTCCATCGAGCGGATTACGCATTCGCTGTGCACTCTCGAGTTCGAGGACCACAGACCGCTCTACGACTGGTTTCTCGAGCAGTTGGATGTTTACCGTCCTCGACAAATCGAGTTCGCGCCGCTTAACCTGAGCAGGACGATTTTGAGCAAGCGCAAACTTCTGGAGCTTGTTCGCGAGGGGTTCGTTTCCGGCTGGGACGACCCGCGGATGCCTACTCTGTCGGGTCTTCGCAGGCGGGGGTATACTCCGGAGGCGATATGGAATTTCTGCCTGCATATCGGAGTTTCGAAGGCTGACAGCCTTGTCGATATCGCTCTGCTGGAGCATTATATTCGGGACGATTTGAATTTGCGCGCGAATCGGGTTATGGCGGTTATGGATCCGCTTAAAATTGTAATCGAGAATTATCCTAAAGGGGAAGTCGAGTGGTTCGACGCCGAGAATAATCCGGAGGACGAGAACGCCGGGGCGCGGAAGATACCATTTTCGCGGGAGATATATATCGAGAGGGACGATTTTATGGAGGATCCGCCTAAAAAATATTTTAGGCTTTTTCCGGGGAATGAAGTTCGGCTGAAGCATGCGTATTATATCACCTGCACTGATGTAGTCAAGGATGATTCGGGAGAAATCATTGAACTTCGATGCACATACGACCCCGAATCCCGAGGCGGCGGCACTCCCGATGGCCGACGGGTGAAGGGGACATTGCATTTCGTGAGCGCGGAACATGCGATTCCGGCGGAGGTTCGGCTTTACGACCACCTTTTCGCAGTCGATGATCCGGCCGACGTCCCAGAAGGAGGCAACTGGAAGGACAATATCGACGGGACTTCTCTGGAGGTTCTGGAGAATTGCCTCGTTGAGCCTTCGTTAGCGGACACGAAGCCGGGGTTCAAATATCAGTTTATGCGCAAAGGGTATTTCTGCACCGACCCGAATTCGACGTCGGAGAAGCTTGTTTTTAACCGCACCGTCTCTCTTCGGGACAGCTGGGGGAAACAGCAGAAAAAATAGGGGTTGCGTCAATCTGGGACAGGATGGAAGGGACGACTTTATTGTTGTCCCTTTTTTTTAATTGCGTAAAGACGTAGAATTGTTAAGTTATAAATAAGGGAATATGGCTTGAGCGAAGTTCTTTCATGAATTGCTCAAACGAAAGGAACCGAAATGAAAACGAAAGCTATCTATTTAATCGCCCTCGCCTTTCTCGCGGGGCTTGCACTTGCGAACAACCAGCAGACCGCGACCTACGACAGCCTGAATGTCCGCGTGGTTTGGACTTTCCACGGGACACGCGAGTTTGGCGGGCTGGCCATGGCACCCGACACAACGCTCTGGACATGCTACCCCGGAACGCACACGCTAATAAAGATTGACGCCTCAGACCCCGAAGCTATCGACACGAGTTTCTACGAGATGGATAGTTTGCTGGGGGCCGTTATTGATATTTTCCATGATTCTGTGCTGATAATGTATGTGGGAACCTTTACCGACCAAGCGATGTTGCTTTTAAATATCAACGACGATCCACCTTCGGTGATAAGTCGTTATGATTCTCCCTATCTTTGTTTTTTTATAGCTGGAACCGCACAACCTTGGATAATCGTGGACGATTCGATATTAGTCACAGCAAATCGTGAGAATCCGACTCGCATAACATTGTTTGATATATCCAATCCCGCGGATATAGACACATATTCCACAGATAACCTCGTATATACAATCGCCTCATACTTTTCATGTAAAGACTCGTTTCTTTTTATTACGCGTTGCACCGATGCTTCAACAGAACCACCTTATAGTCTTAGGACTCGATTATCAGTAGTAAATATTGCAGATCCGTTTAATCCTGTGCATGATACAATATTGTATAGCTATCATTTACACATTTCTTCGCCCGAAGTCCCTATTCCATCGGTTGTAGCCGACACATTTCTTTTTCTTGCCGCGAACTACTTTGAAGCCCCGCTTGCCGATGTCTATAGCATTGCCGACCCGACCGCGCCGAGGCATTTGGGGGCGATAGGCGAATACGCGTGGAGGTATAGTAAACGTGTTATCGATTACCAGAACGGCTATCTTTACTCCGGCATGTGGATACACGACATCACCGGATTCCCCACGAACGACTCATTGGTGGGATATATAGATGGAATGCCAAGTTTTCTCAAAGTTTGCGGAGAGTACATTTACAGAATAACAGGAGCAAGCTTTGTTATATATGAGTTTTATGAATACGATCCAAACCATGTATTTGTGCCGGAGATAAAAGCGCCAGCTACACAAGAGCGGTTTTTCCTTTCTCCGAATCCCATCTATAAATACGCGAACATAAGATTGCCCGAACCACTGGCGGGAGAGATAGAAATTTACAATATCCTCGGGCAACGCGTTGCCGGAAAAGAAGTCATTTCCAGCAAAATGGAGTATAGCTTCGACCTGTCGAATTACTCGCCTGGCCTATATCTCGTGACGGTCAGAAGCGGGGAACTGAGAATTTCTAAAAAGCTGATAATCTTGGAATAAGAGGGAAAAGGGATTCTTTTAGATATTTAGGATTAATCTTGGACTCCACAATATTGGCAAAGAAAACATAGCTCATGCCATAAACAAGACAAGCCCAATCACTTAGACTGGGCTTGAATAGCTTAACGGAGAGGCAGGGATTCGAACCCTGGGTCCCCGAAGGGACAACGGTTTTCGAGACCGCCCCGATCGACCACTCCGGCACCTCTCCGTATTTTATGTCACAAGAGCTTAAGAGGAAACATCCTCAGCCCAAAATCGACCAAATTATAATTAATCGCGTGTGAAATGCAAGCACAAATCTCTATTTATCATACGCCGCCGCGAGAAACTCGCCCTCTACAACTAAATCATCGTGGACATAAGCTTTGCCCGTGAATTTGCACAAGCCGCGCTTAGAATATATCGTCTCAACTTTCAAAGTAAGAATATCCCCCGGCGTTACCGGTTTGCGAAATTTTACCTTGTCCATGCCAAGAAAATATGTTACCTTCGATTCAGCATCCTCAAATGCGTCCATTATCAGGAATGCGCCTGTTTGGGCAAGGGCTTCAAGAATAAGAACCCCCGGCATAACAGGATGTCCCGGAAAATGCCCCTGGAAGAATTGTTCGTTCGCAGTAACGTTTTTTCTTGCAATAGCCCATTTCCCCTTGTCAAAATCGACAATCTCATCGAGCATGAGAAATGGATAACGATGGGGCAAAACCCTCATGATACCGTTGACATCGAGGATTGCCCTTTTTTTCTGCTGGCCGAATTGCCCGGCGAGTTCTTCCTTTTCCTTCTGTTTCTTTATTAGTTTGACCAGCTCAACATTCGCCGCATGGCCGGACCTTGCGGCAAGAACAAAGCCTTTGATTGGGAAACCAAGCAGATGCAAATCTCCAAGCAGATCAAGGACTTTGTGCCGAACTGGTTCATTGTAGAACCTCTGCTCGACACCAGCAAGAAATGGATTTCCGGGATCGAAAAGGACAGCATCTTCGCGGACATTGAAGTTTTCGCGAAGCAACCTTTCATCTTCTTGCGTGTATTCCTTATCTATTATAACCAATGCGTTTTCCGGGTTCCCGCCCTTTACGATTGACTGTTTGAGAAGTTCCTCGACCTCGGAAAGGAAACAGAAAGTCCTCGCCGCGGCGAACTCGCTCACGAATTCATCTTCGATATCGACCATGGTTGTATATTGCGTGCCGAGGGCCGGATTCTTATAATCGACCATGAAAGTCGCGCGGAAGCCCTCGAAGGGAACCACGTGAATATCTACACCCCGCGAATTATCGGAAAACTGGATGACCTGATTTATCTTATAATAGTTTCGAGCCGCTTCCTGCTGGACTATTCCGGCTTCGAGAAGCTTTTTTACAAAAGGCATAGCACTGCCGTCGAGAACGGGAGGCTCTTCGTCGGTGAGGGCGATTTCGATGTTGTCTATCTGCAAACCCGCACAGGCCGCAAGGACATGTTCCACGGTAGTTACACGAATGCCGTCCATTTTTAGGGTAGTTCCGCGGATGTGTTCTTCCGAGGCGTTATCGACCACGGCCTTTATCCGCGCGTCTTTGCCGATGTCTTCCCGAACAAAGACCGCCCAGGTGTCCGGCGGGGCGGGGCGGAAGGTCATCTTCACGGGTTTGCCCGTATGAAGTCCGACCCCCTCCATTGTAACTTCTCTCGCTATCGTGCTCTGATATTCATTCATGATCACTCCTAAATAAGAAAGCTAATATATTCCTAAAGAGTGCTTTGAGCAAACGATTTCTGATGCAAACCTCAATTTTGGCTCGAACAAAAAAGCCGGCATGGAAAGCCGGCTTTTCGGATAAATGACCTGACTTGCTTAACCCATAAGGAGGCTTATCGCGGAGACGTTTACGATGTCGTCCACGGAACAGCCGCGGGAGAGGTCATTAGCGGGTTTTGCGAGGCCTTGAATGAAAGGACCGACAGCCTCTGCGCCGGCGAGCCGCTGAACGAGCTTATACCCTATGTTTGCGGCATCGAGGTCAGGAAAGATGAGGACATTGGCCTTACCAGCAACCGAACTTCCCGGAGCTTTCTTGTCTCCGACTTTGGGGATGAGGGCGGCATCGGCCTGAAGTTCGCCGTCGATAATTATATCCGGGCGCTTTTCCTGCACGATTGCAAGAGCTTCGAGAACCTTGTCGGCGTCCTCGTGTTTCGCACTGCCTTTGGTGGAGAAGCTGAGCATCGCGACAATCGGGTCGATGCCCAGAAGCTTGCGGGTGTTATCCGAGCTGGCTATGGCGATGGACGCCAGCTGAGTCGCGTCCGGATTTGGAATTACAGCGCAGTCGGCGAAGACTATAGGATAATCCTTCTGGCCGCGGAATTCGGGAATAAGCATCACGAAGAAGCTGGAAACCGCTTTGACTCCCTCTGCCAACCCGACGCAATGGAGCGCGGCTTTGAGAACATTGCCTGTCGAATTGTTCGCCCCGGCGATCGAGGCATCCACAGCGCCGGTGTTCAGCATAATCGCGCCCCAGAAAAGAGGATCCAGGACGACTTTGCGCGCGGTGTCCATGTCTATGCCCTTATGTTTTCTGCGGTCGAAATAGAACTCTGCGAATTCCTCATGCAACGTCCCGCCCGGCTCGATAAGCTCTACGCCTTCTAAACTTACGCCCTCTTTTTCCGCGATGGCTTCTATTTCCGAGGGCTTTCCCAGAATCACGACATCGCAAATGTTTTCGCTTTTAAGTCTGCTCGCCGCGTGAATCATTCGGGGGTCTTGTCCCTCGGGCAGAACGACTTTACCGCCCTTTGCGCGTGCTTTTGCGAGGAAATCGTCGATGAGTTGCATTTTTCTCCTTCTTCGTGGTTTGTAATATGAATTTAAATATAACGAGGATAAAGTCAAATTCAATCAAAATTATTTGCCGATACAAAAGTCATCGAGAACTCGGGAGATAATGTCCTTTCCGGCATTTTCGCCAATTGCCTTGCGGAGGGAGTTCTCTGCTTCCAATAGTTCTTCGAGGGCGGCATCGACAGCTGTGTTCTCCACCGCCAGACCAGCATTGCCCATACAGTCGATTGCAGTGGAGACCCTGTCTATCTGCCACTCTCCCGCCCAGAGGGCATCACTCTCTTCGCCAATAAGTCTTTTGGCGATTAGCTCCCGAAGGCTCCCTACGCCCTCTCCGGTAAGGGAGCTTATCTCGATGTCGGCGTCTATGATGGCGGTCTTCTTCAGGTCTGTTTTGTTCAGAACTATGATCCTGTCCATCTTTGCGGTAAGGCGAAGGGTTTTTTCGACATCCTCGGTTACAGGAACATTGGCATCGACTAAGTTGATTACCAAATCCGCCGTAGCGAGACGTTTGTGGGCAAGATCGACTCCGATAAGCTCGATTCCGTGGTCGGTGTCCCGAAGACCTGCCGTATCGACCAGAACAGCCTGAACGCCCTCGAAATCGCACTCCGATTCTATAATGTCCCGTGTCGTCCCCGGTTCGGAATGGACGATGCTCCTGTCTCTGCCGAGAAGGGCATTGGCCAGTGTGGATTTGCCAGCGTTCGGAGGCCCGACAATCACCACCGATTGAAGGCGAGAGAGTTTATCCCCCGCCTTCATATCGCGCAAAAGAGCCTTTGTTGAAAACTTTACGGTTTCGATTTCTTCGCGAAGGCCTTCCATCTCGATTCCCTCGACCGCCTCGGGAAATTCAGTATCCGCGGCGATGTCCGTGCTAAGGCGGGAGAGGCGGTCTATCAGACTTCGCGCCCTGGACTCGAACTCTCCCGCCAGAGTTCGGGATGCCGCGCGCACAGCCGCCATTCCGGGAGCATCGATTAGAGCTTTCACAGCGCCCGCTTCCGAGAGATTCATCTTGCCGTTGATAAGGGCGCGGTAGGTGAATTCTCCCGGCGCGGCGGCCCTTGCCCCAAAATTGATTATTGTCCTTTCGATAGACAAAACCAGCGGCAGACTTCCATGGACTGTTATCTCCACAATGTCCTGGCCAGTGTAGGAATTAGGCGCTCGCCAGATTGTAGCGACCGCTTTTTCCTTAAGTTCCGGCGTATCGATGACGCCAACCCGCGCGGAACCGCCGGGGACATTGACCAGAGCTTCTCTGCCAGTCCAAACATCTGATATTATTCGAATAGAATCGGGGCCGGAAATACGCAAAATGGCCAGCGCCCCTTTTCCAGCAGGCGTGGCCATAGCGACGATAGTATCGTTTTCGGGCAGTTCTAAGATTTGCGGAAAATCAGGCATCCGCGGTCAGGGCTTTTTGTTTGTTTCCACTGCGTTCGGTCCACAGAGTCTGAGCCAGAGAGAAGATGTTGAAAGTGAACCAGTAAAGAACCAGCCCCGACGGCATATTCCTAAATATGAACAGGAAGAAAATCGGCATGAAATAGACCATCATCTTCTGTTTGGGGTCGCGGACGGTGATTTTTTGCTGGATGAACATCGTAACAGCCATCAATATGGGCAGGACGTAATATGGGTCATATTGGGATAAATCCTGTATCCAAAGGATAAATGGGGCTCCGCGAAGGGCAAAGGAATTCCGAAGCAGGGCGAAAAGAGCGAAGAAAACCGGCATCTGAGGCAACATAGGCAGACATCCGCCCATGGGGTTGATACCCTCTTTCTGGTAGAGTTTCATCGTCTCTTCGTTGAGCCTTTTGACGTCGGATTTGTGCTGTTCCCGAAGGACTGCAAGTTTGGGTTCGAGGTCTTTCATCTTCTTCATGCTCTGCATCTGTTTGCGGGAAAGGGGCAGAAGAAGAAGTTTAATTATTATCGAAAATACGATAATAACAAAACCGTAGTTGCCTATGATTCCATAAAGGAAGTCAAACACCCACATGAAGGCTTTTGTGAGAGGCTGAAGCCAGGACCACCCGAGATTGACAATCTTTTCAAAACCCATGCCGTATTTTTTGAGCCGGTTGTAATCGCGGGGGCCAAGATATACAAGGTCGTGGCGTATAATGGGGCTCTCGTCTATGCGTCGAACGAGGCCGACGCCCAGAGCCGGCACCTGACGCTTTTCATCTCCGAAGTTTTCCGCGGAATACCATACGCCCTCGCCGCGCACGCCCTGCGCAAGGCCTTCTTCCGGTGCGATAATCACGGCAAAGTATTTATTGTGCGTCGCGACGAACTCGGTGTTGCCGTCGTAGGAAATCTGAGGTTTTTCGCTCGAGCTGAATTTTTCGTCCTCGTAATCGCCGCCCATCATGTAGCCGATACGGTAGTTTCCGCTCACGTTGCCTTTAATATCGGGGTCGGAGGGTTCGAGGCCCTTGCGCCACCAGAGGACGCTCTCCTCGACGTAATCGCCGCTTTCGGTTACATCGTCGCTGAAAATAGTTGTGTGGGAAAATGTGTAATCATCGTATCTAAAATGATATCGGCGCTGAATCATCCCGCCGCCGGAAAGCATGGCAGTGAAAGTTACCGCACCGGCGGTGTCGTTCTCGGTGAGGATGAGGGTGTCGATGTCGGTGACGAAAGTGATGGCTTCGGTCGTTATTCTCTGACGTCCGCGATAGGCGATAACCGGGAAATTATCACCGGAGATGTCCGCGGGGCAATACTCCATCGGCTTGCCGTTTAGGTCGAGAAACTCCCGGCTCATTGCCGATAGAATATCTCCGCCGTCGGTGGTGAGGATATACTCCATCTTATCCGTGCGGACATATACCTTCACTTCCGGCAAAGTATCGTATTCCGATATCGTTTCGTCCTGGCCGGTTAGAGCATAGTCGCGGTCGGGCTCTTCGGTGTCCATATCGAGTAGTTCCGGAGTCTGTGCGCCGGAACGCTCGTGCTCGATGTCCCGCTCGACGGAGGTTCTATCGATATCCGCGGCTCCGGAAGTGTCGGCGACGGTAGCGGACGAATCCTGCCCGCCGCCTATCATTTTCTGGTAATAGGGCATCAATATTAGAACGGCGGCGAGAATGATTATGCCGACTATAGTTCGCTTATCCATTTATTCCCTCTTTTCGGGCATTGGCACGGGGTCGAACCCGCCGGGGTTGAAGGGGTGACATCTCGAGAGCCTCTTTGCGGCCATCCATCCGCCGCGAAAAATACCGTAATGGTCGATGGCACTGTAAGCATACGTGCTACAGCTCGGGTAGAATCGGCATGTATTCGGCAATAATCTGCCCAATGTGAGCTGATACAGCTTGATTGGCGCGAGGGCCAGAAATTTTAGCGGATTATCGACTTTCGAGTTCACTCATAGCCTTTCGGGCGAGTTGTGCCATATCATCCCTCAGAGCGGCTGAAAGTTCCGAACGCTTCTCCGGAAGGCGTTTAACGACTATCAACCATAGAAGCCCTACCGGAAATTCAGCGATATTGCACCTCACCCATTCGGACAAAATCCGTCTAATTCTATTCCGCAGAACAGAGTTTACGGAAACGCCTGGTTTAGTCTTTCGCGATGATGAAGTTCGCGCGGTGTCAGCAGAGATTGCCGGCCACAAACGCTTCGGAATCGCGAAACCGAATTTCGACGTTGTCTCCTCGTCGGATTCGGCGCATTTGAGAATCAGATACTCCGACGGAAAAACAGCGCGAGGCTTTCGCAGTCTGTCGAAATCGGAGCGTTTTTTTAGACGGAGTTCTGATGGTAGAGCCATTTAGCGTTTGGTCTGGCCTTTCTTGGGCACAGATACCGTAAGCATATGCCGTCCCTTTTTTCTGCGGTTGGACAGAATCTTCCTTCCGGAAGGAGTGCTCATCCTCTCGCGGAAACCGTGTTTGCGCAAACGCTTCTTGTTGCTTGTCTTTCGGATTCGCATATTTTATCCTTTCAAAAATTTATTTTCGTTCATTCGGCAATAAACCGACCATTCAAGCCGGTATAATATTGGAGGAGGAGGCATTTGTCAAGCTAAATTCCCCAAAATGATATTATTTCCATTTGCTCTTGACAAATGTTCAGTTATAATTTATTTTACTTAACAAACCCTAACTTCATTAACCTTAGGAGGGTAAATGAAAAAGTCTGTAATTATCATTCTCATGGCTCTCATTCTTGTTTCCGGAGCCTATGCAAAATTAAACCTGAAGCTCGAAGGCGCTGGCCATATTGCTATCGGCGACGACACTGCTATCATGCTGGACGGCGGCGGAATAGTCGATATCAATGAAAGATTCGCTGTTAGATTCATTCTGCTTCGCCTTCAGTTCGATCCCACCGCGCTTTATCTGAGCACAGGCAGTGAAGTGGACGGCCTTATCTATTTCCCGATGGCCAACTCGTCCATCCTGCCCTACGGCGTTGCCGGCCTTCAGTTGAATTCGTGGGAAGACTACACGCTTCTCCAGCTGAACATCGGCGGCGGCGCGGAATTCGGAAGCCCGCAGAGCGCTCTTCGGCCATTCGCCGAGCTGATTATCGGGATTATGTCCCTCAGTTACGACACTGGTTTCGGCGACTATAGCGATTCCGAGACGGTTATCGGTATTCGCGGCGGCATCCGCTACGACCTCGGAAAATAATTCCGACTGAAAACATCAGATTCAAAAAGGCGGCCATTCGAGCCGCCTTTTTTCTTAGGCTAAACTACCTTGACAATTCGCCGTCGCATTCGGAAAAGGTGAACCGTCAAACGACCAATTTCGTCGAAAACGTGCAATGCCCAGATAACTGGCAGTCCCCATCCGAATACGAAAACTCCAAGATATGCCAGCCCAAGCATATCCAGGGCAACAAATGATCCGCCAACCAATGCTATAAAAACAAGATCTCCCCGAGCGCGAAGTTCGCTGGTGGTTATCATCGTCTGAGACTTCGGAATTTGCTGAAGGGCGAAGATTGGGATTATTATAAGCGCAAGACGTGTAACTTCAGGGTCGAATGTGAAAAGCCGGACGATCGCCGGGGCATTGAAATAAACCACGCCGGCAAGCACAAAGGAGACGCCGAGGCTGATATAGCGTATTCTCCGCGAAACGATGACCGCCCGAGCCTCATTGTCCGCACCGATATGGCGTCCGCAGAGGGCCATGTTGCCGAAAGCCAGCCCCTGATAAACAACCCCGAGGGTTTGAGTCAGCCGGACGATTATCTGATGAGCGGCGAGGGGAGCTTCGCCGAGTCTGCCGAGATAGGCAATAATAATTACCTGACCGCTCATCCAGAAAAATTGCTCGGCGGTAACCGGAAGCCCGGTTTTTATGATTCTTTTCATCGTCTGCCATTTTTGGCCGATGATGTCCTTAAGGCGCAAGGAAATGGCCGTTTTGCCCGTCATCACGAAGCGAAGCATTACCGCAAACCCTACAGCCTGGCCTATTCCTAAAGCCAATGCCGAACCTTTAGCGCCCATGGACACAATACCCAGCGGCTCGAAACCGAAAACCAGCAATATCGCAAGAAATGCACTGATGATGTTTGCCGTAAGATTGGCTGTCATTGCGGAAAAGGCGTCGCCTGTTGCCCGCAGAATTCCGGTGCCGGAAAAATTGAGGGCAATTAGCGGCATAAAAAGAGCGATGAACCTGAAATACCCCACCCCGGCGTTTCTAACCTCGCCTGCCGCGCCGAAGACGTATTCAAAAAATACGCCGGCGGTCATCAGCGAGAACACGGAAAAAACCAAACTTATCGCCAGGATACTGCCCATGGCGTTTCCGAAAAGTCGGTCCGCCTCACGCTTCTTTCCCGCCCCGATAAGACGCGAAATGGGCACCGATGCGCCCATTACAAAGGTCAGGAAAATTGTGAACATCAGAAAGAGGAACTGAAGACCCATGCCCCCGCCCGCCAGAGCCGCGCTGGAGTATCTTCCCAGCAGAATGCCCTCGAAAACCATAAGAGTAGTCGTCGAGAGCAAATCGATTACTGCGGGAGCTACGGCTCCCTTCGAGTCCGGCGGAGGCGCGGAGGTTGGGAAAGTGCCTTCAGATGTCTCCTGCCCCTCTGATCTGTTGATTATGTCACGGTCCTGGGTCAATTAATTTGGTCTCGGCGACGGCACCCATGTTGTGTTAGAAATCGCACAACAGCTACTTTTTCGCGGAGTCGGGTTTCTTGGTGTCTTTTGCAGATGCCTTGGGCAAAGGATTGTCCGCTATGAATTTTTCCGTGAGCCTGCGCGCTTCGCCGTCGTCGAATTGAATGGGAGGCGATTTCATGAAGTAGCTCGACGGACCTTCGAGGGAACCCGAAATACCCGCGTTCAAAGCAAGTTTGGCGATTCGGACGGCGTCGATGACCACCCCTGCGCTGTTAGGGGAATCTTCCACGGAAAGACGGCACTCCACGTTCATCGGGACATCGCCGAAATGACGCCCTTCGATGCGCAGATAGCAGACCTTGTTGTCCTTCTGCCACGCCACATAATCCGAGGGGCCGACATGGATATTATCGGCTTCGATAGCCCGTCCGCGCCGCTCGATTTGGGATTTTACCGCGTTGGTCTTAGATTCTTTTTTGCTGTCCAATCTGGCGCGTTCGAGCATGTTCAGAAAATCGGTGTTGCCGCCGGTGTTTAGCTGATAAGTCCTATCGATAGGCATTCCACGGTCGAGGAAGAGATTGGTGAGCACGCGATGGAGAATCGTCGCCCCGACCTGAGATTTGATATCGTCGCCGATGACCGGCAAACCCCGTTGTTCAAATCTTTTCTGCCAATACTTTTCCCGGGATATAAAAACCGGAATGCAATTTACGAAGGCGCATCCGGCGTCGAGAATCTGTTCGACATACCATTTCGTCGCCTCTTCCGAACCGACGGGCAGGTAGTTTACGACTACATCCGTGCCGGTATCTTTGAGGATTTGAACGATGTCGTCCGTTGGACCGGGAGCTTTCGTGATAATCTCCTTGAGATATTTTCCGAGTCCGTCGTGGGTCATTCCGCGATGCACAGGCACGCCTAATTTTGGAACATTCGGGAAAAATCTATTTGTGCAGTTCGGCTCGGTGAAAATGGCCTCGGAAAGGTCTTTACCGACCTTGTTTTTGTCGATATCGAAGGCCGCCGAGAACTCGACATTCTTGATATGGATTCCGCCGAGATTTACATGCATCAGCCCCGGGACAAAATCGTCCTCCGCGGCGCCGGAATAGTAATGAACGCCCTGCACAAGGGAACTTGCGCAATTCCCCACGCCGATGATTGCTACTCTAACTTTGTTATTCATGGTCTCTCCAATCGTTATTTTAATCCTTTTTCGCGAAGGAACTGACGGCCGTGAAAAAGCCTTCCGATGGCCGTTACATTGGTTCCCACGGCGAGAACGACGAGCACGAGTTTGATAAAAAAGTCGTGCAAATAATTGTATGATAATGTTATCATAATCGGGTTCAATAGGCCGGTGAAGATCGAAGCCGTCCCAAGGGCAACAATCCGCTCCGGCCTCTGCCAGAAGCCCACGGAACAGGAAATCCCCAGTCCTTCGCTACGAGCACGGACGTAACTGACCATCACCGAACCGAGGAGGGCGAAAATCGCCACAATCTGGAATAAGTCCACAAAGCGTGCGTAGGAGTGTCCCAGGTAGCCGTAGAACCCCAGATATATCGCAAATTCGGAGTATCTATCGAAGGTGGAATCGAGGAGGGCGCCGAATTTGGTCGCGGTGCCGGTCAGGCGGGCGATTGCGCCGTCCATGCTGTCGAATAAACCGCCGGCAAAAAGCAGTATTCCCCCGATAATCAAATGACCGAACCACAGGGCCGCGCCGGCAAAAATCGCCAGAATAAGTCCCATCACTGTGTAAAAAGTCGGGCCTAAACCTATTCTATTGAGGGCGACTGCCGAACCGGCAATGCCTTTTAGATAGGCTTTTGCAATTGGGTTGTTATGTTTGTCTATTTCCAAATCGAACTCCAATAATTTAACTTCTAATTATTGCGTGTCATAGGGATTAAGTCAAGGTGTTTCGCAAAATTATCGAAGTTCTACTTCCGGGCGTAGAAATTCCGGAGCGCCGGCTATTTCGCCGTTTTTTAGGGGATAATAAAGGGTCAAAGAACCCCAGTTGTCGAAATCCGCTGTATATCTCAAATCGGAAACGAAAAGGGAATCGCCTCGGAACATCCGTATGGGCAGGTTCGAGCGCCGGAGGAAGGCATAACCAAGCTCGTATTCCACTGCGGAACTCCAGTGGCCGTCGGTGGAGTCGAAAAGGTCGAAACGTCCCTGTTCGGCAATTTTACTGCCGATGGGCGCAACCGCATAACTGAAGGCCGAATCTCCCTTCACCGCGACCACACGGTATAGCGAGGGGTTTATCCAGGTGCGCCACGATTGAGTATCTGCGAAACTCATTATCCACTCGGCCTCAGCGCGCTCTCTGCGAATCATCCTTTCCGCGCCGAACTTCATCGTGATACGAAAACCGGTATATAGAACAAGAAGGGCGATTATCACCAGAGCCGCCTGCTGTCGGTATTTTGAGAAAAATCTGCCTATTATGACCAGAGCAAGCATGGGCAATATCACCCAAATATCCACAATGGGAAAGAGGTGTGCTGAATATGTTTTATTCGTCAGGGGCGCGAAGATTTCCGTGCCGTAACTCGTTATCCAGTCGAGGAATATGTGAACGACGACGATTATGGAATACCAGAGCCATGTCTTCAAAAAGGGCAGGCTTTTTTTCGAAATAAGATATGCCGCGGCCGCTCCCAACAATCCCCAGAAAGGAATCAGGAAGGCCGAATGGGTTATACCTCGATGGACATTGAAATAAAACTCCTGCCCGCGAAACCATGCGAAAATATCGATATCCGGAATGTTCGCGACTACGAGGGCGACCCAGAAAAAGGGTTTGCTGTTAAAAAGGCTCTTAGGCGAAACATCGCGGACAGCGAGGCCTGAAAGGGTGTGGGCAATATTATCCATCTTGTTGGGGTTTGAGAAGGCTGTCTTTATATGTTCTGCGGAATTCGGTTCGGAAGCTGTCGAATTCTCCTTTAACAATAGCCTGCCGCATTTTGTCCATCAGTTCTTTATAGAAATGAAGAGTGTGAATGGTCGCCAAACGCATCGCAGTGATTTCACCGACTTTGAACAAGTGGCGCAAAAAGGCGCGGGTGTAGTTTCTGCAGGTATAGCATGTGCAGTTTTCGTCGATTGGTCGTTCGTCTTTCTCGAAATAAGCCGCTTTGAGGGAAAGTTTGCCTCTCCACGTGAAAACTGTGCTCTTGCGGGCGTTGCGGGTGGGCATAACGCAATCGAACATATCGACCCCCCGTGCGACACCCTCGACCAAATCCGCGGGAGTTCCCACTCCCATCATATAACGGGGCTTTTCCTCGGGGATTTCGGAGATACATGCTTCCAGCGAGGGCCACATGAGCGACTTCGGCTCCCCCACGGAAAGCCCGCCGATGCCATAGCCGGGGAAATCCAACTCGACTGTTTTTCTTGCGGAAATCTTGCGCCATTCGGTATCCGTTCCACCCTGCACGATGCCGAAAAGGGTGGGTTTTTCTCCGGGCTTATCGTCGGAATCCATAAGTTCGAGCCAGTGGGTTTTACATCTTTGCGCCCACCGCAGGGTCATCTCGGTGGATTCGGCTGTCTTCGCCGGCGTGGTGGGATAGGGCAGGCATTCGTCGAAGGCCATGAAAATGTTCGGGCGCATTCGGTATTGAATTTCAGTCGCTTTTTCGGGGGTGAGGAAGTGGTAACTGCCGTCAAGATGGCTCTGGAAGCGGACTCCTTCCTCTTTCACGCGAATCAGATCGGTCATGGAGAAAACCTGAAACCCGCCGCTGTCAGTAAGAATCGCGCCATTCCAGCCGGTGAAACCGTGAAGACCGCCGAAATCCTCGATTAAGTCAACCCCCGGCCGAAGATAGAGATGATACATATTATTCAGGATGATGCGAAAGTCCTCGGCCTCGAGGTCGCGTATTTCGAGGGTTTTCACGGTGCCCTGAGTTCCGACGGGCATGAATACGGGCGTGGGTATCTCGATGCCCCCGGTTGCAAGGAATCCTGCGCGCGCAAAGCCATCTTTATTCTGCAGTTTGAAATCAATCATCCGCAGAATTCTCCCAAAAATAAAACGCCTCTTCTCCTAATTCGCGCCTTTCCGTCCATGAATCATCAATTTCAATTCTAAGCGATGTCTGCAAAATGAGAATTCCGTTTTCGGTGAGTTTGGATTTCAGTTTCGGCAACACTGTAGTGAAATAGTCCGCAAAGGTTTGAATGAAGGGAGGATCGGCGAAGATGATATCGAACTTCATTTCGGATTTTGCAATCCAGCTTTCCACACGCATCGGCCGAATCCGCACGCTCGATGAGTCGATATCGAGGCGGCGAATATTTTCGAGAATCTCGCCCGTTGTTTTCCTGTCCGATTCGACGAACTCGACGAATTTTGCGCCTCTCGAAAGTGCTTCGATTCCCACGGCGCCGCTTCCTGCATACAAATCCGCGAAAGTCAGGCCGATTATATCGCCGAGAATGTTAAATAGAGACTCCCGCGCCCTCCCCGATGTCGGACGGGTGCGCCCGGAAACCGAGGAGAGCCTTAAACCACAATATCTGCCGCCTGTTATTCTTATCATCGCACTAACACCAGTGATCCTTTGCATAGAACTTCGTTATCGCGGGTAATAACGTATATATATGTTCCGGGTATTGCAAGCTTACTGTCAGTTCGAACCCCGCTCCAGAAAGCTTGAGCTTCCGGACGGGTGGGCGGGAATTGTGCAGTGAAAATCCGTCTGCCTTCGAGATCGAAAATTTCCACATCCGCGCCATCGTAGAACATATTCGGATATTCGAACCATACGACATCATTCGCGCCGTCGTTGTTTGGAGTGAAGGGTATCGGCCAGACATCGCAGGGAGTGTCTTTGGCAATACTCATAACCGCGCAGAGCGTGTCGGCGCAGTTCGGGCCGCAGGAATGGGCAAGATCGCACGCCTCGATACAGACGAGCAGATCCCGCCATTGCAGATCGAACCCCGCGATACCGGCGTCGAAAGTCAATATCGAGCCATTCCACGTTACGCTTGCATCGGAAGTCCTGAATTCATAACCATCAGCGTGGATTATTAATAGAGTATCGTCCACTCCGGCGGCGTTGTCGGAAATTTCCCAGCTGATAATTGGTTGAGTCAGATGGGAGATGCTTTCCGGGTTCAGAAGGCTTATCGAGGGCGCTTCCGTGTCGATTCGGAAATTCCAGATGTAAACAGAATCCATCGCATAGCCAAGATTATCTTCGGCCGAGAGAAGTTGGAAATCGAAGTCCGCGCCGTTCGCCAGAAGGGTATCCGGCCACCAATAGAGGGTATCCGCGAAAAATTCGAGGCCTCCGCCTACGGTTAGCTCCTGGCCGAAAACTTCCGCGCGGATTGTCGTCTCGTCAACTCCCTGAGCGTCTTCAAGGGAGATTACTATAGGCCCGCTGTCGCAGGATATCCATGTCGAATCGGAGGGGAAAATCAGTGCCGCCCTCGGCCCGGAGCCTTCGATCAGGAGGGGATAAATCGTGTCGGATACTGTAACCGCGCGGTCTAAGGTGTCCTCGAAATCGTAATCGTCATCGTGGGCGACGATACAGAAGACCGGGACATCGCCGATATTAAATGGCCCGATGGGAGTCTCGGAAATGTAAGTATCTCCAGACTCCAAACTCATCTGCGCCAAGTTCTCGCCGCCATCGGACAGGGAGCCGTCCGTATCCCAAATCAGATACATCCCCTGCGCCGAGGTATTATCGTCGAAAACTCCCGAAGGGTCTGTAACATCCGCCCGAACATCCGCGCCGAAGCCGCTGTAAACCTCGGTCGGTTCAATATTCACTATTTCCGGGCCGACCGTGTCATCGTCGAGGATGATGAAACTCCAGCTGTAAATCGAATCGTTGGATTCGCAACAGCAAGCAAGGTCGCCGGTATAAACTTCTACCTGCACCGTCTCCCGCTCATGCCAGAAGATAAGTTCGTCGTCCAGAGCCGGTGCCCATGGAGTTCCGCCGTTGTAGGCGGGGACATCGAATGAGAGGACGCCGTCAATCCAGCCGAAAGCGGTCGAATCGGGCGCGAAAACTCGTGTCCATCGTGGAGTCGTGAGGGTCAATGTTACGAAATCCGCCAGACCGGCGAGAGAATCGGAAAGGGTCAGACCGATACCGGCTTCCCAGTCCAAAATCTCGGCGTCTATTGCCGGAATATAGCTTTCCGCGACGGGAGGTTCGGCATCCACAATGAAGATGAAAGTATCCGCAAATTCCGCCGATGTGCCGTGAATATCCCGAGCGAAGGGATACCATACCACCGTTTCACCATGATCGAAGGGGGTTTCGGAATTGAAGAACATCGTGTCCGCTCGAATAATAATCTCAATATCCGAAGCGGCGAAATAGCTCGTTCCATTCACATTGATTCCGGTTTGACTGTAATTGAATCCGTCATCGTCGTCGAGAAGCACCATCATGTTGCCATCTGTGCACGATGATATAGCGCTGTCCGGCGGCGAAAGATTTGTCAGCACCGGCGGCGAAACGCCTACGTTGAAACACCATTCGGTTACGCTCACGTTTTCGCCGCAATATTGGGCACTGTCGTAAAGGGTTATTGTGAGGCAAACCGTATCGCCGTCGAAGAAAGAGGTGTCCGACGAATAAACAGCCGACGGCATTTTGAGCGTATCGCCCGAGAAGCTAATATCCCCCGGAACTTCATAGGTGTATGGCCCTATTTGAATTTCACCCAAATAGTGATGTATTCCAGCCGGGAAATCCTCGGCGAGGAACCACATATTCGGCGCTCCCGGCATGATGGATCCGCCGATGGGAGGGAAGGCGTCGATAATGTCCGGGCCGATACTGTCGAGGTAGAAGCATACAGTTAGGGGCGCGGCGAGAGGTGTTCTATAAATATCCTCGCACTCGAGAAGGGTAACGCAAATTGTATCGCCATGGTCGAAAATACTGTCCGGCGCCGGCGGAGACATGGTACCCGGGTTGATGTAAAGGAGGGAATCGGCGTCGTCGTAGAAGTGAATTGTAGGCCATCCGGAGCTTACAACGCCGTTGACCTCCACAAGGAAAGAGGTGTAGTTTAATCGATGGGTGTCCGTATCCGCGACATGCATAACAACCAGCGAATCGAGACAGCTCACAGCAGTGCCGTTAAGAGGGAACACGGGTGTTGCCACAGGTCCGTTGGAAGTTGCAATGTATTCCCAGCAGGTGTTCATCCAGTTAGAATCGCAGACATCGATGGCGTCCGCGCCGCGAAGGCAGACTTCGAGAGTGTCGGCGGCGAAAAGGGTGTCGCCGGTAATCGCGCCGTCATAAACCAGAGTGTCATCGAACCACGAAACTCCGGGGTCGCCGTAATTATGCCAAACTCCATTGATGGAGATTCCCAGAGTAGTTTCGTCCAAACCCGCGCCGATATCGACTACACCGGCCATCACCCAGATAGGCGAAGGCCGCAGGGCGATACCAACCTCCGGCAGAACGAAGGTCGTCTCCGGCGGGACATAATCTGTGTAGAAATAATAAGTCAAAGGCGCGGCCAGACCGTGCCCCATACTGTCCCCGGCGGAATATAGGATTACCTCGAATGTGTCGCCGTCCTCCCACGGAGTCGAGGGGCGGTAGTCGAGGATTCCCGTAGCATGATCGTAGCTAAGTTCCAGCGCGCCGGTCGAATAAGAAACGCTGTCGATAATGAATTCGATGGTCGCTTCGTCGATGCCGTCGGGATCCTCGATAAGAATCGAAACGATCTGCTCGCCGCTATCGCATGATACCCATTGCCCGGGCAGAGGTGTAACCGGAGCAACAACCGGACCGGAACTGCTCACCATGAAGAACCAGCAAACCGAGTCCGGCAGGGCGTTTGGAGTGCACAGCTCCGCCATGTCGACCGCGTTCGTAACGCAGATATTCACCGTGTCGCCATCGTCGAAAACCATGCCGTGAGCGGCGCAATCGAATGTAACCGTATCTCCGCCGTAACCGACCCCCGTGGAGTCGAGGGTAAACAAATCCCCCTCGACAGTGAATCTTATCGAAGAAGGATTAACCCCGCATCCCGAATCGGCGATAACGAAGCCAATTTCGGGGCTGGATGATGATGAATACCCCGCTATCGGCGGATCGAAGCCAAATACGATAGGCGGCGAGAGGTCGATGTAAATCCTGAATTCGAGGAATCCGTCGCTCCAGTTGCCGTGAATGTCCATGGCGGCCAGGGAATCGACATGGATGATGTCGCCGTCCTCCCAGGGTTCGGTCGGCGTATAGTCCAACCGCCCGAACATGCCGTCGTAGATGACCCCGGCAGAATCGACTGTGTATGGCACTTCATTTACTCTGAACTTGATCGATGAAACATCTACGCCGATGACATCGGAAATTCGGACAGTGAATCCCTGAGAACTGCATGCCGAACACGAGTTGCTGTCCGGCGAAATGAGGGCAACCAGCGGCCCGCCCTCGTCCGCGATGAAGCTCCAGCATTCTTCCGTTAAATTCGGGTCGCACAAATCGGGGCTGTCGGTCGCGGAGAAGCAGACATCTATAGTATCTCCAAGCATGAAAGAAATCCCAGCGACATCACAATCTATGGAAGCGATAGTATCCCCTTCGTTCCATGTTAAACCGGGAGTGGTAAGGATGGGGAAATCCACACCGTTTATCGTTGCTACAATGCTCGAAGTGTCGAGACCGGAGCCGGTATCATGAATCTTTGCGGAAATAATCGGAGATAAGCCCGGGGAACCGCCGCCGTCGGGGGGCGCGAAATCGTAAATATTCGGCGGTGTCTGATCGATATAAAATTCGTAAACTAAAGGCACGAGAGGATTGCCGAGGCTGTCCGGCGCTCGGAGAAGTTGCACGACAATCGTGTCGCCGTCTTCCCAGGGCGAAGTCGGCACGAATGTAAGAATGGAGTCCGCGTAAGCCATCGGGCCGCTCGTGTAGGTGTATGTAACGCCCGCAACCCTCATTCTTATGCTGTCGGCGACAATCCCGTTATCGTCGAAAAGGTAGATTTCGATGGTCTGCTCTCCGCTGTCGCATGCCACCCAGTCGCCCTCGCCGGGGGAAATCACATGAGCCTCCGGATTCGAGACGTCCAGGGCGAATTCCCAGCAGAATGGTGTCCCGAGGGCATTCGGTTCACAATAATCGGGGCTGTCGGAAACGGAATCGAGACACACCTCGATAGTGCCCGAGGGCGCCGTGATAAGGCTGTCCGAGAATATCGTAGCATTCGACGATGCCCACGCCAGACCCGCACCGAGACTGTATTCTTCGCCATTCAGACTCAGCACAATACTTGAAGGATCCACTCCGGAACCGTCATCGTAAATTGGAATACTGACATCGGGCATTATCCCGGTAACGGTGCCGTCCGAGGGTATCGGAATTCCGGGATAAGGCGATGAGAGATCCACGAAGAAGCTCCAGTTAAGGGGCGCTCCAAGGCCGTTCCCGAGGGAATCTTCGACATAAACCAGGCTGACAACCACCGTATCGCCGTCCGACCAGCCGACAGAGGGGGTATATGTGAGGATTGTGTCCGTATAATCAAGTTCGGGAGAGCCGATGTAGTAATCATCGCCGTTGACTCGAAGATGAATGGAATCCTCGACGATGCCGTCCGCGTCGGTGATGATGACTGTCAGCTCCTGATCCGCATGCGGACATGCCACCCACCTGTTTGACCGGGGATGTCCGATTCTCGCGGTAGGTCCTGCAAGGTTGATATAGAACTCCCAGCAGTAGGGGCTTCCCACGATATTCGGCGGGCAGGTGTCCGGTGTATCGAAGACATCCATCAGGCATATCTCCACCGTGTCTCCGTCCTCGAAGGCAAGTCCCGCAGTGGCGGGATCGAAATGAAGTTCCCGTCCCTCCCAATGGACAGCGGGATGGGAGACGAGAAAGATCGAACCGTCCACGGATATTCTAACCGATGAGGTGTCAACTCCTGCGGGCGAGTCCTCGATTCTAACCCATACCGGTTGAGCCGGATCCGCTACAATCGCGCCATCGGGGGGGAATGGCAAGCTAATCATCGGCGGTTCGATATCGATAATGTAGTATGTTCCCACGCTGTCTGACGCCGCCATGGCGTTTCCGGTCATGTCTTCTGCGCCTATCACAGAAACGCGAACCGTGTCGCCATGGGACCAAGGCGCGAGGGGTTCATATGTCAAACTCGGCGCAGACCAGCTTATTGAAGGTTCCGATATATCCAGCACAGCAGTATTTATTCGAATGGAAATCGTTGTTTCGTCGATTCCGGAGGGATCCGTTATTGTGAACACAGCACCATGATCAGCGCACGATGTTACGATTCCCGGAGATGGTAACACCAGAGAAGCCTCCGGGCCGCCGGCGTCCACAATGAAGCTCCAGCAGGAGTCTTCCAGCATATTCGGGTCGCAGATATCGGGATCGTCGCTTGCGCTGATACAAATCTCCGCCGTGTCGCCGTCACCGAAGGAAACCCCCGCGAGGGAAGGATCGAAAGCCAGAATCGGGTCTTCGAAATACAGCGCTGGAGAAGCCAGAGTGTAGCTTCCAGCGCCGGTTACAGAAAGGACAATGCTCGACGGATCCACACCGGCAGGAACATCGATTAGCCTGAGGGAGATGGAGTCAGAGCCTGCGATTGCCATAGGAGCGGGATGGAACATATCGGCCTCGGGAGGTCGAAGATCCATCTGGAAACTCCATACAGGCCCGGCGCCGGCGGTGTTGCCGTAGTTGTCAGCTATTTCGAGAACCTGCACTATTACCATCGAACCATGGGAGAAGGGGGTTGTTGGCGTGAAAACTATGGTGGAGTCATCGGCGATGACGATTTGCGGAGATGACCATGAATACTCGACTCCAGCCACGCTTATTCTCAGCGAATCGAACAGTATCCCTCCCGGATCGCTGAAAACCACAACGATGCTTTCTTCTGGACAGCTAACGACAGCATCCTCCGGCGGCCAGAGCATATCCATCGAGGGCGGGCCGCCGTCGGCGACAAATTCCCAGCAGTAACGCGGCATACTGTTAGGCCCGCAGAGGATTGCCATGTCCACAACGGAATCGACGCAGACCTCGATTGGAGCGCCTTCTTCGAGGATAATACCTGCTGTAGTAACATTCAACGAGAGGCTGGAGCCGTCCCAGCTCACCGCCGGATGGCTGAAAGCGAAGGGCGCGCCATCCACAGAAATCGACATGCCGCCCGAAAAAACACCGGCGGAGGCATCGATAATCTCAGCGGAAATTTCCGCTATGGTAGTATCCACGACTTCGCCCGATGCGGGATTTGTAGCTACTACTTCCGGCGGGGAAGTATCGACTCCGAAGACGAATTCTAACGGTGCGTCTTCGAGGGTATTGCCGGATAGATCGTTCGCGCTGTTTAAGGCAACATCGATTTCTACACCCTCCGGCCATGGCGATGAAGGGGTGAAAGTCAGAACCGGGGATGCATAAGTCAAAGCCGGATCTGGCCATGAATAAACCGCGCCGTCGATTTCCAGCTCGATTGTTGTCATATCGATTCCGCTGGCGTCTGCAAGGTAAATCTCGATGGGCTGGGACTCACAGCTCACCCACGATGACTCCGGCGGACTTATCAGAGAAGCTCTCGGCCCTCGGAAATCGAAGACATAAATCGCGCATTCGGGAGTTTCAAGCTCGTTAGGAGGGCATATATCAGGCGCGTCCGCAATAATTTCGACACATATATCCAAAGTCTCGCCGTCTACGGGCGTGAACCCGATATCGCTGAGACGGAAACTCAAAGTGTCGCCTATCCAGGAAAGGCCGGCGGTAGGCCATGAATAGATAACTCCGCCTATTCTCATAGAGAGAGAACTGCGGTTGACACCTGCGGGAAAATCGGAAATCACTATTTCTATGAGGGTATCAGAAACGTTAAATCCGGTTCCCGAGGGTGGCTCGAAACTTTCTACTACCGGCGGTTCGAGATCGATTATGAACTCCCACATAAGGGGAGAATCGAGAGGCAAGCCGTGAATATCGTCGGCGGCGGAAAGCTGGACTCGAACCGTATCATTATGTGCCCAGGGTGTCGAAGGGGTAAATGTCAAGATGCTGTCGCCGTCGTAATCGAGTTCTGGGCCTGCGGTTACGTAGGGCGTGCCGTTAACCGTTAATAATATTGTCGATTCGTCCACGCCGTTGCCGTCGGTAACCCAAAGGCTTATCTGCTGGTCGTCGCAGGACGAAATTCGGCCATCACGCGGCGAGATAATCCCCGCAGACGGCCCGTCGATGTTGATATGGAAAACCCAGCATTCGGGACCCATTGCGTTCGGTCCGCATGAGTCCGGGTCGTCGGAGGCGGAAACACAGCATATCACAGAATCCCCGTCATTAAGCTCGACCCCGCCTGCGTCGGTATCGAAGGCGAAATGGCCTCCTGCCCAGCTTGCTCCGGTGTCCGTGGTTCGAATCACTTCGCCGGCAACATCGAGGATAATGCTCGCTTCATCTACTCCCGCAGGAACATCGGTTAAGTCGAATTCAATTATTGGAGTTGTTGTCGAAATAACACCCCCCGGAGCTGGGGTCTCGCCCGAAAGAACCGGCGGGGACAAATCGACCTGGAAACTATAGCTCAAAGGCCCGCTTTCGAGGGAATTGCCGGAAATATCGAAAGCGCGGAGGCTTACATTTATTGTGCCCTCTGTATAAGGCGCAGGCGGAACGAAAACCACCAACGAATCTCCGAGGTAGCTGAGTTCGGGGTCGGCAAGCCGATATGCCGTGCCGTCAACAGTAAGTTCGATGGAGTCCGGTTGAACTCCTCGGTCATCGGTCAAACGAATTTGTATCGAAACCAAATCACAAGCCGTAATTTCGCCCGGAGACGGGTCGATGGGCGTTGCTGTGGGGCCTATCAAATCGTAGGGATAAATAAAACAGCTGTCCGCAGAGATATTCGGCCCGCACCAGGCAGGAAGAACCTTATCCGCGGAACTGACGCAGACATCCAGATTCCCCGGCCCGAATGACGCACCTGCAGTGGAAGCATCGAAAGTCAGAACGCCCGTGCCCGAATTCCAGGTGACGCCAACATCGGCAAGAGTGTAAACAGTGCCGTCCAAATCGAGTTCTATAGCAGATGAGTCCACTCCGGCCGGCGAGTCGGAAAAACCGAATTCGAGAATAGGCTCCGGATCGGTCATCATACTTCCGGGCAAAGGATTAATCGATACAAGATTCGGCGGCTGAATATCGACGATAAAACGCCATGTCGGCGCGTCGGCGAGAGCGTTGCCCGCCATATCCACCGCACGGCTTACGCGGAAGTCGATAGTGTCGCCATGAGTGAAGGGTGTCGGCGGTGTATATCGCAAAGTATCGTTCTCATAACTCAACCGGGGGCTCGTGAGATTGAAGGTGCTTCCGTTTATCCAGAACCTTATAGAATCAGGGTTTACGCCGGTGTTATCATATAGTCGAATCGTAACACTCGAATCTGCGCAGGCAGTAATTATGCCGCTGTCGGGATAAACAAGCTCCACTTCGGGCCCGGATAGGTCGATGTAGTATTCCCAGCATGTGTCGGGATAGGCCGTATTCGGGCCGCAATATAGTTCGGAAACGATATCCGACATTGAATCGACGCAAACATCGATAGTGTCTCCGTCTGCCCAGCTGAAACCGCCCATTCCGGTCTGAAGAGAAAAACCGGGGTCGAGCCACCATATCCACGGAAGCATGCCGACATAGGGCGTGCCGTCAAGACGAATGTGGAACTTTGTCGGATTTTCCCCACTTAAAGAATCGATTGTCAATATTTGTATTAGCGGCGATGCTTCGCTCAATATAGAACCTGGAGCGGGAATAATGTCGAGAAGCACCGGAGGAGCCTGATCCGAAAGGAACCACCATTCGAAAGTCCCGGAGAGAGCATTGCCCAACGAATCGCTGGCGTTGAGAACAGCGACTTGTATTGTATCGCCGTGGGTGAAGGGAGTCGTCGGTATAAAGGTCAACGAGTCGTTCGCCCAAGTCAGATGATCGGGGAAATCGTAAACTACACCGTCGATTTCCACCGTGCACGATTCGGGAAGAACCCCCTGGTCGTCGGTGATGGAGAATATTACGGTCTGCAGAGGGCAAGCAGAGAAAGAATGATCCAGCGGATGCAGTAAATCGGCGACAGGGCCGGACAGGTTCACCTCGAAAGCCCAGCAACTGTCAAAATCGACGGCATTTGGCCCGCAGAACATTGCGGATACGTTATCCCCGGCATCGCGCATACATACATGCACACTGTCGCCGTCGGCAAAGGAAAGCCCCGCAGTCGCGCAGTTAAAAGCCAGATAGGTGCCGTCCCATGTCAGCGCGGGGTTCGGCCATGAATAGGGCGTTCCTTCGATATTGATAGAGAACAGCGTTGGATCGACACCGGCAGGGACATCCGCAATAGCCACGCGGATATTGGGGGCGGGATTGCTTATCACGTCGCCATGGCCGGGAATATGACCCGTAATCTGGGGCGGCTGAGTATCGATTATGAAAATCCAGCTTAGGGGGGCGTCCACCAGAGTGTTGCCAACCAAATCGTCGGCGGAGTTAAGAACGACAACTATTGTATCGGCATGGGAAAATGGCGTCGCCGGAGTGAAAACCAAAGTATCGCCGTCGTTTGAGAGCCGTGGGCTTGGCCATGAATAGACAGCCCCGTCCACAACAAGTTGAACCGTAGGCCAGTCGATTCCCGCGGCGTCCAGCAGATGAATTCGAATCTCTTCTCCAGAGCAGGCCGTTATAATGGAATCTCCCGGATACAAAAAATTCGCGATAGGCCCGCTCTGGTCAAAAACATTGAACCAGCAAGTGTCCATCTCGTTCGGGCCGCAATATGACGGCATAATCAAATCGTCCGCGCCGAGGCAGAACTGAATTGTGTCGCCGTCGGAAAAAACCTCGCCTGTTGCGAAAGGATTGAAACTGAAATTAGCGCCGTCCCAAGTCATAAAAGATGGCCATGAATAGGGCGTCCCGCGCATGGTAACGTCGAAAGAAGTTCCGTCCACGCCTATTCCTGCGTCCAGGATAGATGCTTCGACAACATCCGTGGGTCCAATAATCGATCCCGGAGGGGGCGAAATCATAGTGGTATATGGCGCGGACAAATCGACGTAGAAAACCGACGATACCGGCCCCGAAAGCCCGTTGCCGAAACCATCCTCGGCGGAGATTAGCGAGACATTTACAGTCGCGCCGTCAGTGAAAGGCGCGGTCGGCGTGAAAGTCAGAGTGTCGTCGGCGTAGGTTAGATGGTCGGGGAATGTATAGACGCTTCCCCCAACGGAAAGCTGAATAGTCGATGTCTCCACGCCGGCGGCATCGGTAAGCCTGACCTTTATCTGCTGGAATTCGCAGGCAGTCCAGACGCCGTCCGGCGGATCTATTATCTCGGCGGTTGGGCCGGAATTATCGACAATGAAACTCCAGCAGAAGGGCGGGGACATCCGGTTTGGCCCGCATTTATCCGGATGAACTCTATCGATAGCAGTTACGCAAACCTCGACCGTGTCGCTGTCTCCCCAGGAAAGGCCGGCAGTGGCAGTATTGAATGTCGCTCTCGTGCCGTCCCAGGTAAGCGCAGGTGTTGTAGCAAGGCGGTAATCCGTTCCATCGATGTTGAAAAGGATGCTGTCCGCCAAAACACCGGAGATGACATCGGAAATCTCCACTGAGAGGACTGGAGAAGCCTCCGAAGTCGCACTGCCGTCGGCGGGCAGAGGCGAAACCGCAACCGGCGGTGATTTATCGACCGTGAAATTCCAGGCCGGAAAATCACCTCCGGCATATGTCGATTCGTTGCCCATATTGTCGCGGACCCGGTTTATGTAGCATGAAATCGAGCCTTCGGAGAAATAATCCGCGGTTCCGGTGCCGCTGTAATAGAGGGTGTCGCCATTAAATGAAAGATACGGACTAACGTGTTGCCACAAAGATATTCCGCCCAGGCGAATCGAACAAAAGTTCTCGTTGATGGGAGAATAATCTATGAAAGCCACCACCAGGGTGTCACATGCGATAGTATCTCCCTCTTCCGGATAAATTAAAACTGCCCTTGGACCTTTGGCATCGACAATGAAATTCCAGCAGAGATCGAAGTCCAAAGTGTCAATCCAGTTCGGACCGCAGAGGCCGCCAATCTGAGGAACATTATCAACCGCTTTGCGAAGACACGCAGTTACGGAATCCTCTTCCTGAAATGAAAAGCTTAGTCCCTCGACATCAACGAAAAAGGTTGAATCGACATAACTGATATATGGGCTTGTTTCCCAGCAATAGCCGCTTAGCCGGTTATCAGGGCATGTTACGGAGTTTGACTGAAAGCACATACATAACCCGCCCATGGGAATTCCGCTTGTCGAATCGGCAACATCGACTGAAACTACGGGCTGTCTTTCGGATATTGTGGAGCCGGGGATGGGAGTTCTCGAACCGACATAAAAATATGGTTTATCCAAATCCATTCTGAAATTCCATGAAATCGGGCCGCTGATTGGCGTTCCGTCAGCGTCCTCCACATAGAGCAGGATGACATCAACGGTGTAATTATTGGGAAAATGAGATGAAGGAGTGAAGACGAGCATCGAGTCGCCTTCCCAGTCCAGATTTGGGTGAGGCCAATTGTAAACAGTGCCGTCAACCTCGAGGGATATGGTAGTTTCGTCCACCCCGTCGGCATCGATAATTCTGATGCGAACAGTCTGAAGGCTACATCCAGCCCAGCCGCTGGATGTCGGCATTCTCATAGCGGCAGAAGGCGCCGGCGGGGCCGCCGTAAGAACTGCGGCAGATGATAAAACTAATATTAAAATTAAAAACAATGACAGTCGCATATCGCCTCCGCATGGGAGTTTTTTAAACAGACTATATCTTTATTAATATGGTAATTCGAAATAGCAAAGTCAAGGCATCTCAAATGAGGTTCTATTAAAAACATCTGGAAATGGGAAAAAAAAGCCGTATGTTGTTTCGATTACAACTAATTCGAACTCTTTGGAGACTCATGAAAATCTCGAAACTGCTTTTTCTCACCCTATTCACAGTGGCTGTTCTTTCGACATCCATCTTTGCATATACCGAAGATTCCACGATGGTCATGATGCGCGACAGCGTCAACCTCGCCACGCAGATATATCTTCCGGAATTCCGGCCGCCGCCCTATCCGGTAGTCCTTCAGAGAACGCCATACAACCGCAGAGAAAGCGACCTCACCATAGTAATCTGCGACCTTTTCGGCTATGCCTTCGTGTCCCAGAACGTCCGTGGTATGCGCGAATCCGAGGGAGACCCGATGGTCTTTCTAACCGACGGCTGGGGCGACCTGCAGGATGGCTACGACTGCATCGAATGGGTTGTCGAACAGCCCTGGTGCAATGGCAAAGTCGGTATGATGGGCGCATCCGCTCCGGGAATGACCCAATACATGGCCGCCGGTGCGATGCATCCCAACCTCACCATGATATGCCCTATCCTCGCAGGGCCGAGTATGTTTCATCATGTGGCATATCAGGGCGGGGTTTTCCGCAAAGTTCTCGTCGAAAATTGGCTTACAGGAATTAGCACCCCCTGGCTCATAGATACAGTCGCAAATCATTATCATTACGACTCCCTTTGGGCGCAGGTAGATCTTACCACCCTCTACGATTCCGTCGAAGTTCCCACTTTCCACATCGCGGCATGGTTCGATATGTATACCGATGGCCAGATAGAGGCTTTCCAGCGGATGAACGCGATTCACGGCAACAATAAACTACTCATCGCGCCCTGCGGACATGGCGACGCGGTAGGAACAGTCGAGCAGGGAGATCTTGTCTTCCCCCCAAATGCCCTCGTCGGCGAAACGGAGCTGATAAACATCGCCAGAAACTGGTATGATTACTGGCTCTTCGACAGCCCTACGGGCATCATGGACGAACCCGCTGTTCAATACTATCTGACGGGCGACTGCGACACCGAAGACACAACCCTTTTTAACCGATGGATGTTCTCCGATGTCTGGCCTCCCGAAGGCACGGAATACGTAGAGTTCTACCTTCACAAATCCGGCCTTCTCGATACTCTTCAGCCCATGACAGCCAGCGCGGATTCCTTCACATACGACCCGGAAGACCCCTCGCCGACAATCGGCGGACGCGAGTTCATAGGCATGGACGCCATTGGCTACGGCCCGAAAGATCAAGCACCCCTGGTCGAATCCAGGCCGGATGTTCTGATTTACTCGACTCCGATTCTCGATGAGCCCATGGCTGTTACGGGCAAGATAAAGCTTATCCTCCATGCTGAATCGAATAGAATCGATACCGATTTCGCGGTTCGCGTTACCGATGTTTACCCCGATGGCCGCTCTATCCTCATGACCGACGGCATCTTGCGCGCGAGATTCCGTAACGGATTGGATTCGGAAACTTTTCTGACTCCGGGAGTTCCGGACACTTTCGAAATCGACGCATGGAGTATCGGCCATGTTTTCAACACCGGGCATAGAATTCGAATCGTAATCTCGTCATCGAACTATCCCCGTTTCTCGAAAAACCCGAACACCGGCGCGCCTTTTGTTCGCGATGATCCGACGACTCTTATCGCGGAAAATATCGTGCATATGTCGCCGGAAATGCCCTCGCACCTTCTTCTCCCAATCTCCCCCTTGATTCCCGCGCAAATCGCCGAAACTGCCGCATTGCCGGAAAACATTGCTGTGCAATCCTATCCGAACCCTTTCAATTCGTCATGTAGGATCAGTATCGAAAGCGGCGAACACGGAGTCGAGAGCGTGGATATTTACGACGTTGCCGGGCGAATTGTCAAGCGGCTCGTTGCCGATGGCTCAGGTGAAAATCTTATAGCATCAGAATCTTCCGCTGGCATAAAGAATAACTTATTTGAATATACATGGGCTCCGGACGAAAACCTGCCCTCCGGAGTTTATCTCATCCGCGCTAAGACAGCTGAACGGATGATTTCTGCGAGGGTTATGTATCTGAAATAGATATGAAAAAAGCATGAATGTAATTCATCAATAAACGGGGGGATCGAAGAATGAGAATAGCTATAGCAATTCTCCTAATAGCCGCTTTAGCACAGGCGGAATGGAGTTTCTCAATAACCGCGAGTTCCGTATGCGACAGCCTAATCGAACAGGAACTGATAATCGGAACTAACGATGAATGCACCCCCGGTTTCGATTTGGGCTGGGATGTCATGCGTCCGCCATTTCCGCCGACAGGAGCCCTGGCCTATCTCTTTATCAGCGACCCCGCAAACCCCGGTATAGACGGCCTCCTATCGGATTTCCGCTCCGATTCGGAGATTCATCTGCTCTGGCGAATTCATTATTATACTAACCTATGCGGCACTATAGGCGATTCCTGCATGCTGAGCTGGAACCCGGATTCTCTGCCGGAGGGCACTTTCAAAATAGTCCCCTCCCTCGAAGACACCGGCTGGCGAGCCCCTGCAATCGATTGGAGCGAAGCGCTCGACATGTCCGCGCACAGCTCCCTGCCTCCTTTTTGGGTTTCGCATATGGCATATATAAGCTATACCTCCCCTCTGCAAATTTCTGAAGAAGCTTTGCCGGAAGAAATATCCCTTTGTGCCTATCCGAATCCTTTTAATTCAGCGGTTAGCATAGCCGTAGATTTCCCTTCGAGCCAATACTGGAATTCATCTGATTTAAAAATCGAGATATTCGATATTTCCGGACGCCGGCTGGAGGCCGCAGAGCCTTTAGATGCAATGCCTGAGGAATCGCGATACGATTCTTCGAAGAGACGATCTTCGATCAAACCAAACTCGGCGGTCATATATGTCTGGTGTCCCGAGGAGTCGCTTCCTTCAGGGATTTACCTTGTTCGAGCCGTGTTTGGCGACAGCGATGTATCACAATCTCAGAGAATTTTATATTTGAAGTGATTATGGGGCGGAAGTGCCTCTGTGTGTGGCATTTGACAGCTCGGTCTATCGAACCGCTTCGATTTCCAGATTCCCTCCGATATGATTTCCCTCCGGCCCGAAAAAGGCGGCACGGACTGACGGGTTTTTCTTAAGGAAAACCATTCCCTCGTCATATCCCATCACGAAAAGGGCTGTGGAGAGGATGTCCGCCGTGGCCGCATCCGGAGCTTTAACCGTAACAGCGCTGAGTTTTCTCGCCGGGTATCCGGTCTTCGGGTCTATTATGTGGTGATAACGAACTCCTTCATAATCGAAAAACCGCTGATAATCTCCTGCCGTGGCGCATGACTTACCGGGTTCCAACACGAATTTTGCTATTACATCATCCGGGGCTTTTGGGTCGCGGATGCCTATCGCGAAAGGTTTCTCACCCTTCCCGCCCACAGCGATATTCCCTCCGAGGTCGATAATATATCTTCGAATTTCGGGTATAGTATCCAACGCCTTAGCCGCGCCTTCTGCGGCGATTCCTTTTCCAAGCCCACCTAAATCCAGAATAGTGTTACGGTTTTTCATAATCGTAACACTTGCATTTTTTTGGCCAGTGTTACGATTTGACGTGTCCGTAACACCATGAATTTCCAAGGGGTGATCAGCTTCTGCGAGGGCCATTTCTATAGATTCTTCCGAAGGAACCACGCCCTCGCCGGTAAAATCCCACAGCCGAACAATTCCGCCCACCCGAATATCGTAGGCATGGGAAGTTTTTCTGCCGTATTCGTGTCCTTTTTCGAGGGCCGAAATCAGTCTTGGATTAGAAGTCGTGAAACTGTCCGTTAGGTTCAACTCAAAGAGAAACGCGGAGGAATCGTAGGCATCGAGAGCCTTTTGCCATTCCTCAAGTTCACTCCAGACCATCGCGAAAATTTCGCCGGTGTTCGCGCCCTTTTCGGCGTGGATAGTTACCGATACAACGGTATCGAACATCAGGCGGGTTCTGCGCTCAGGCTCTACTTTTGAGCATCCGCCAAGAAAAAGTAGAAACCCAGCAATCAATGAAAAAAGAATTTTTATTTTGAATATTCGCATATGCTTCAATCATAACCCCCCGTGGAAAAATATCAAGTCAAATCGATGCAAATGTCAGCTTTGCCCTTGACCGACGGATTGTTATAGGTTATTTTTGTTTTTATGGAAAAAGAAAAACACGACATTCAGCGGGAAATCGAAAAACTTCGCGACGAGATTCGGCGTCATAACTATCTTTATTATGTCGAGGACTCCCCGGAGATTTCCGACCAGGAATACGACGCTCTTTTCGACAGACTTATCGAACTGGAGGAGGCCCATCCGGAGCTGATTACTCAGGATTCTCCCACTCAGAGAGTCGGCGCGGAACCGGCCTCTGAATTCCAATCTGTCGAACACGAAATTCCGATGCTAAGCCTTGGGAAAGTAACATCGGAAGAGGACTTCCGTGCTTTTCACAAGAGGGTTTGCGACGGTCTCGGAATCGACGGCGGCGCTGAAATCCGCTACTCCTGCGAACCGAAACTCGACGGCCTCGCGATTAGCATTCGTTATGAAGACGGCGCTCTCGTCCTTGGAGCTACCCGCGGCGACGGCAAAACCGGCGAGGATGTAACACATAACATCAAGACAATCAAATCGATACCGCTGAAACTCCGAAAAAGTATTCCGGTTCTGGAAGCCCGAGGCGAGGTCGTTTTTCCGAAGGATAAATTTGCCGAGATGAACGAAAGGCGCGTGGAAAAGGGTGAAGACCCTTTCGCGAACCCCCGCAACGCCGCCGCCGGAAGCCTTCGTCAGCTCGACTCAAAAATCACAGCCGAAAGGCCGCTGGAGGCTTACTTATATGCTATTGGAGCGTTAGATACCGGAAATATCGAACCGCCGAAAAACCACGAAGAAGAGCTTGAATTATTGCGTTTAGCTGGTCTGCGCACAGTTCCCCATGCGGAAAGTATGAGCGGCCCCGGCGAAGTCGCGAATTACTTCGAGAAAACCTCGGAAATTCGGGAGGAACTGGATTTCGAAATCGACGGCGTTGTCGTCAAAGTCGATGATAAGGGATATCAGGAGCGTCTCGGCGAAATTTCCCGTAGCCCTCGATGGGCGATAGCATGGAAATTTCCTGCTCAGGAAAAAGTTACGACCCTCGAAGATGTTATATGGAACGTTGGAAGAACCGCCGCGGTTACGCCGGTTGCAGTTCTCGCCCCTGTAGAGATAGCAGGGGTTACAGTAAAACGCGCAAGTCTTCACAACGAGGACCAAATAGAAAAACTCGGCCTTAAAATCGGCGACAAGGTTCTCGTCCGCAGAGCTGGAGATGTTATACCCTACGTCGTCAGAGCGATGGAGGAACTTCGCACCGGGTCGGAAAAAGAGATAATCCCGCCGGAAAAATGCCCCGACTGCGAATCTAATCTGGTAAAAGAGCCGGGGGATGTTTACCGCAGATGCCCGAACATAAGCTGTCCTGCGGTGGTCGCGGAGTCGGTAACCCACTGGGCTTCCCGTGGCGCAATGGACATCGACGGTCTCGGTCCGAAACAGATTGCCCAACTGCTGAAAGAGGGGTTAATCGAAGACGTGGCAGGGCTTTACGCGCTTAAAAAAGAAGATATCGAAAAACTCGACCGTTTCGGAGAAAAGAGCGCGGAGAACCTTTTAGAGGCCATTCGCGAGAGTAAAACTCGCCCCCTCGATAGGTTCATCAACGCTTTGGGGATACGCCATGTAGGCGAAACGGTCGCCGGCCAACTCGCAGAGGAGTTCCAGAGCCTCGAAGCCATAGCCGATGTCGGCATGGAAGATCTGACTCGAATCGATGGAATCGGCCCGGAAATAGCATCTGCAGTGGTTGATTTTTTCCGCAATGAGAGCAACCGCAAACTCATCGAACGTCTGCGCGATATGGGGGTCGAACCGCAAAAGCCGAAAACACCAAAGGGCACAGAGCTCGAGGGAATCACCTTCGTTATCACCGGCACCCTGACCCGCCCACGAGACGAAATTTCTAAACTTCTGGAATCCCACGGCGCGAAGGTTACCGGCTCCGTTTCGGGCGCTACGGATTACGTTATCCACGGCGAGTCCGCCGGAAGTAAGCTGGACAAGGCGAAAGCTAAAAATATCGATTTGCTCGATGAAGACCAGCTTCGCGATTTCCTCGACGAGAGGGGAATCGAATATTAAATATCAGGCCTTTTGGTTGCATAATGGAGTTTTATTATATATTATCATGATGGAAAACTCGAAGAAGGGACGATAATGAAGAATTTTGCAGTGATATTGGCCGGAGGAAAAGGGGAAAGGTTCTGGCCGGCGAGCAGATCTGACCGGCCGAAACAGCTTTTACGCCTGCTTTCGGACAAAACAATGCTGGAAGAAACAATATCGCGAGTGGACAGTCTCGTCGATGCGGATGATGTTCTAATAGTAACCAGCGACGATCTGCGGGGTCTAATCGAAAAGGAACTGCCCCAACTGAACGGCGGCAATTTCCTGATAGAACCCGTGGGGCGAAACACAGCACCGGCTATAGGCCTGGCGGCTGTCAACATCGTGGCAAAACATGGTGACGGCGTGATGATTGTGCTCTCATCCGACCACAGAATCCGGCCTGTGGATGCTTTCAGACAAGCTATCGAAGCCGCCGCGCAGATGGCAGTTGTAGAGGACAAACTGCTCCTCATCGGAATCGAACCCTCTCGTCCGGAAACGGGGTATGGATATATTCAACTCGGCCTCGAAACCGCTGAGGAAAACGGTTTCACAATATACGATGTAGCCAGCTTCCGTGAAAAACCAGACCGCCTCCTGGCGCAGGAATACTATCTTGACAGCAAACATCTCTGGAATTCCGGCATTTTCGTATGGCGGGCAAGCGTTATTTTAGATGAAATGAAAAACAACCTGCCGGAACAGTATTCTCTGCTAATGAAATACAAAGAGGCCATCGGCACCGACAAGGAGCGGGAGGTTCTCGACAGCGTTTTCGAGCAGATTTCGCCCATAAGCATCGATTATGGCGTTCTCGAACATTCCAAGTCAGTTGCGGTTCTTCGCGCCAAATTCACATGGGACGACGTCGGCAGTTTTTCCGCCCTCGAACGGATAATGCGCAAGGATTTCGAGGGGAACGTCGTCGCCGGAGAAAATGTTGTGCTTCACGAGTCTTATGAAACAACGGTTATGAACGAAGGCCCCGGCCCTGTAGTTACTTTCGGGGTCAGCGACATCGCGATTATCCGCACCGAGGACGCTCTTCTGGTAATCCACAAAACACGAATACCCCAAATTCGCGAACTGCTGGATACTCTTAAAGAAATGCCGGATATGGAGGGATATCTGTGATACGCGCCACTATGATAATAACATCCGTTCTTGCGCTGATGTCCGGTTGCACTTTTCTGCCCACAGCCAAACCCGCCGCCGAACAAACCGCCCAGCAAGAATCCTACATGCTTCCCGAGGCGGAACAGACGCCGCCTATGGTAGTAAGTGAAAAAAGCGACCCGCCGGAGGATATAGACTATCATAATTTCGACGAGGACTACACTCCTGCTGTAACATCGACGGTTTCCGGGCAACAGCGCGGGTTCCGTATTCAGGTCATCACAACCGAAGATCCTGAACTTGCCGGCGAGGTAATCGAGAAAATAGAATCTACTCTGGAATACCCGGTCTATCGGATATACGAACCGCCCTATTACAAGGTCCGAGTAGGTAATTTCATCGACCGTGCCGACGCCGACGAAATGATGGGCGAACTTCGAAGAGCGGGCTACGAGACCTTCATCGTTCCGGATATAGTTAATCTTGATGATAACCAACAATGATCTATTTATGGGTCAAAGCGAACCAGCCGGGCGAGCCGTGTATTAAATTTGCACGCAAATTCCTGTCGGAAGATGGCGTAATCTGTTACCCGACAGAGACTGTTTATGGACTGGGCGCGAACATCTTTTCCAAAGCTGGTTTCGACCGTATCGCGAAAGCCAAGGAGCGCAAAGAGGGCGAGCCCTTTCTTATATTGATTCTCGATAGCTGGGTGGATTACTATATCGACGAAGGGAAGAGAATCAAGCCCCTTCTGGAAGCATTCTGGCCGGGTAAACTGACAATAATCGGCACACCGTCCGAAGAGTCAAGAATCCCCAAACACCTCCTCTCCTTGGAGGGCGGACTTGCGGTAAGAAGTGCGAGCACACCGCTGAACCGAAGCCTTCTGGAGTTATGCGGCTTTCCAATAATATCCACAAGCGCAAACAAGCGGGGAGAAACACCGCCAAACAGAATCGACCCAAAAAGCGAATGGCTCGAAAAAACCTGCGATCTCCTTCTCGACGCCGGAAGGCTCGACGGCAACCCCTCGACTGTAGCCGATGTTAGACAGTTCCCCAAAAGAATTATAATACTGAGAGAAGGGATTTTGCCGGTCGATGAGATTCATCGTGAATTCCCGCAAACGGAAATTCTAAGATAATGAAAATTCTATTCGTATGCACAGGAAACACATGCCGCTCGGCTATGGCGGAGGGTATCGCGAAAAAGACAGCCGAAAAAGAGGGTCTCGATTGGCAAATCTCTTCTGCAGGAACCCTCGGGATTTCCGCCGAACCGGCTTCGATGAATGCTCGAATAGCCTGCGCCGAAATCGGAATCGACATCTCCCGCCACCTCAGCCGTGCCCTGACCGCCGACATGATACGAAAATCGGACATCGTTCTTGGCATGGAATATGCGCATCTAAACTATTGTAAAAGGCTCTGCAAAGACGCGGAAGACAAGATTTCCCTGATTGGCGGCTTCGATTCCGTAAACCTCGTCGAGGAAGTTGCAGACCCCATCGGAAGAGACATTCAGTTTTTTCGCGATGTTCGAGACAAATTGAAGGATTACATTGAAAAGTTATTCGAAAATAACATTATCGGCGATTAAGACTGCGCTGTTTGTGGTTATCATAGCCGTTGCGGCCCTTTTCGCCAAGGTCGAAACTGACCCCGAAAAAGCGGAACTCGCCCTTCGTGCCCTCGATTCCGTCGAGATACCAACTCCTGTGAACACGGACGCTTTCCAGCCCGGGGAGTTTCTCAAGTTTTCCATCGACTACGGCTTCGTAAACGCCGGATGGGCGGAGATGGAGGTTTTGTCCATCGTCGAATACAAAGGACGGCTTGCTTACAACATCCAAACCAGAGCCGGCACGAACAAGACCTTCTCGGTAATTTTCCACGTCGAAGACAGAGTCGTATCCCTTCTCGATATGGAGGAATTCTATTCTCTTCGCCACGAGAAACACCTTCGTGAAGGCAATTACCGCGCCAACCGCTGGTTTACTTTCGACCAGGAGAAAAATCGGGCTATCTCAAAAGACTATAATATCGAAACTTACCCTAACGTCCTCGACGTCCTCAGCGCCTTTTATTTCGCCCGCACTCTCGAAATGGAACCCGGCGATACATTCCATCTGCCGAACCACACCGACGGCAAAAACTATCCCCTGCGTGTCGCGGTTCACCGGCGCGAGGAGGTTACCGTGCCTGCGGGAACTTTTAACACAATTGTCGTAGAACCAATTCTCGAGGCTCCGGGAATCTTCGAGCATAAGGGCAACGTCTTCGTATGGCTCACCGACGACAAAATCAAGATGCCCGTTATGATGAAGACCAAAATCATCATCGGCTCCATCGACGCGACCCTTCTCGAATACCGCCTCGAATAAACCGAGATATTTACCCCGGCACCCTATCAACCGAATATTTTTGTTCCCCAAAAAAGCTGTTACACCCCACGTTCAATATAAAGAATAACCGTGTCTTGACAACGGGCATGGAAGTAGTATCTTAGCAGTATGAAAGTTTTTGCGAAAATCCTTGCGGCAACAGCTCTAATCCTGGCCGGATGCGGCACCGGGCCGGAATATCCTTCCGACGCCCCGGAATGCATCCTCTATTGGATTTCCTACCAAAACGGCCCTCCGAACATCTGGACATTGGATTTCCCCGACGGAAAACCCCGCCAGTTCACTTTTTTTGAAAATGGTTGCGGCCGATGGGGTTTCGATATTTCGCCCTCTGGAGAATGCTACGTCAGCGCCCAAAACGCCAGTGATTGGAACATCTACCGAATAACAAGCCCCGGTGCTGTGCCTATTCTGATAACTTCTGAATCCCAATACGACGGCGAACACGCGATTTCACCTGATGGCGGAACCATCTGTTTCGTGACCAAACGCTGGTATTTTGACCTTTATGATAGGGAACTCGCGCTAATGGACCCTTATGGCGGCAACATCCGCCGGCTAACCGTCTGGCGCGGCTCCGACGACTCCCCTGCGTGGTCTGTTGACGGCTCGAAAATCGCATATGTTCGAGAATTCGCTTACGGGCAATACGGTATTATGGTAATCGAACCGGAAAGCGGGGACAGCGCGTTTCGAATCACTGATCCAGAGTATTACGCTTACGACCCCATCTGGACACCAAACGGGCAATCCCTCATCTGCGTGATGACTGTCAACGGTATTCGCGACATCTTCGAGGTGCCCATCGACGGCTCATCTCCGACAAATATCACCGGCACTGCATGGACGGACGAAGGCCCCGCCCTCTCCCCCGACGGCGGACGAATCGCCCACAGAGTTTATCGTTCCGGGCAGTGGGATATTGCGGTAACACGAATTGGCGATGGCGTAACACTGCTCATAACCGATGATTCTGCTGAGGATATGTCCCCGTGTTGGTCTCCCGATGGAAGCTGGCTTTTCTGGGTAAGTCGAACAAACGAAGGCAGAGACATCTTCTGTGCCCCTGCTGACGGAAGTTCCGGCCCATATCGAATTACCGATTCGCCAAATGACGATATCAAAGTGATTTGCAGGTGATATAATGGAGTTATTCTCAGAAGAAAAACTCGTCAGGGAATTTCCCATGGCGGAAAAATTTCACTATTTCGCGTCCGCAAGCACGGGAATCGTTCCCGAGGTAGCTCTACGGGCGCAGGAGAATTTTCTCAATCTCTACCGCGACAGCGAGCTTTTTCACGACCCGGAGACCTTTCGAATGATGGCGCGTTTGCGGGCTAATATCGAAAAATTAATCGGCGCACAACCCGGCGAAATCGCCTTGATGACCAACACCAGCGATGGAATTAACTCTATCGCTTCCGCCATCGATTGGGCGGTGGGGGACGAGATTCTCATCGGCGACCGCGAATTTCCCGCAAACACTTATCCATGGCGGAATCAAAAACGCCGTGGTGTAGAAATAAAATGGCTTCCGATGCGGAATTTTCCCCTGACTCCGGAACTTATAGATCGATCCATCCGCCCGAAAACGCGGCTTCTGGCTATCAGCAGTGTGCAGTTTTCCGACGGCTATCGGGCGGACTTGAAATCCATCTACGAAATCTGCAAAAGGCGCGGCGTTCTGCTTTTTGTCGATGGTATTCAATCCGCTGGCGCCCTTAAAACGAATGTCGGCGAATGCTGTGATTTTTTCGTGGCAGGCGGGCAGAAACACCTTCTATCGCCCTATGGAACCGGGTTTCTATACGTGCGCAAAAAAATTCTGCCCGCGCTCAAACCCGCTTTCGACGGCTGGCTCTCCCATTTTATAACTCCGGAGGATTTTCTCGACCTGCTCAAACACGGCCTTCCACCTGCTCCCGATTCCCGACGGTTCGAAATCGGAACCTTACCATATGGCCCTCTCTGGGGCATGGACGCTTCGATTTCTCTGCTTCTCGAAATAGGATCGGACAGAATTCATACTCATAACATCGGCCTTGCGGATTATTTCTGCGAATTGGCGAGCAAAGTTAGTGGTGTTACGATTCGAAGCGATCGTAATACTTCAGCGAAAAGCCATATCGTAACCATCGAAGTCGCCAATGCAAGAGCAGTAGGCGACCAGCTTAGGTCTCACAGAACCGTTGTTTCCGTTCGCGAAGGCGGATTGCGTTTCGCATTTCATGTGTATAACACAACTTCTCAAATCGAAAGGTCTTTGAGTTTGCTGGAGCGTATTATTAAAGGAGAGCTATCATGAAGTCAAGAGTGTTACTAATATTACTAATCGTAACATCCCTCTTTCTCGCTTGCGGCGGAGGAAAAGATGAACTCTCACAAGAGGGCGAAAAGTGGACCATTTACGTTACGATTCAACCCCTCAAATCCCTTGCAGAGGCCATAGTTGGCGACAAGGCCGAGGTTCATACTCTTCTTCCCCCCGGCGCGGATCCCCACTCATATGAGCCCACGCCCGACGATGTTCGTAAACTTGCCAATTCAGCGCTTCTGTTTCAAATCGGGATCGGAATGGACGAATGGGCTTCCGCACCGGCTTTGGAGGCCGAGGATGGTCCGCGGATAGTGCCGGTGTCCATAGGTGTTCCGGTTCTGCCCGCCCTGCCGGACCGGCTCTGGAAAAAATTCCTCGAAGATGACAAGGTCGCAAAGCACGGGAATCCGCACATCTGGCTGGATCCGGCTATCGTCGAAGGACTTGTCGTTCCGCAGATGACAAAAGCCATAATCAGCGCAGATCCCCAAAACGAGCAGTTTTACCGGGCAAATTCATTTAAGCTTCGTGATGATCTGAAAGAAATGTCCGAGGAGATACGCACCGAGGTTGCGCACCTGAAAGGTTCAGCGGTGATTCTGCATCATGGAGCTTTCGTTTATTTTTGCAGGCAATACGGCTTAAAAGTAATCGATATAATTGAGCCGTTCCCCGGCCAGGAGCCTACGGTAAAAGATTTGACTGAGATTATCGAAAACGCCGCCGAAGAGAAGCCCGTCGCGATTCTATCGGAACCTCAAGTGTCCCCTAAGCCTGCAGAAGTTATAGCCGAAGAGCTTGGAATACCAATTGTTTCGGTCGATCCCCTTGGAAAATCTGATGAAACATATATGCAATTAATACGTCGAAATGTCACTGCTATTGCGAGCATAAAAATTGAGTAATCCACCAATTATCGAAATTAAAGACCTCAACTATTCCCGCGAAGGCAGGAAGGTTCTGGAAACTATAAATATGGCCCTTCCACGGGAAACCATATGCGGAATCGTCGGTCCAAACGGGGCAGGTAAGACGACTCTTTTAGAGTTAATATTGGGTAGAATAAAAGCTGATTCTGGTCAAGTGTTGATTGATGGCAAGAGCCCCCAAAAACCCTTGCAGAAGGGATTTCGCATAGGCTACTTGACTCAGAACAGAGATATCGAGAGGGAAATCCCTGTCTCTGTTTTCGAGACTGTTTTAATGGGCAGATATGGAGTTATCGGCCTCTTCAAATCCCCCGGGAAAGAAGATTTAAGGATAGCCGAAGAGAGCCTCGCCGCTGTCAATCTTATTGGTTTGCGCAACCGTCTTATTGGAAAACTTAGCGGCGGAGAACTTCAGAGAGTGCTTATCGCAAGGGCCTTAGCATACCAGCCACAAATACTTATTCTTGACGAACCGGACGCCGGTCTCGATGTTGAAACATCCGACGCTTTTATGAAACTGCTCGCCGACATCCGCGATGAATATGGGATGACGATTATACTCGTAAGCCACGATATCGGCGCAGTTACACGCCACGCGGACTGCATAGCTTGTTTGAACAGGGAGCTACATTTCCACGGAAAACCGGCAAAGCTAAAACCGGAGTATCTTGTGCGAACCTTCGGCAAAGACATCGAATTTCTTGTCCACGAAATACCAAAAAGATGCTTGGAATGTCATCATGATTGATGTCCTTTCATACTCATTTTTTCAGAAGGCTCTTCTCGCAGGCGTCTTAACGGGGCTACTCTGCGGACTGATGTCTGTTTTCGTGGTTGCCAAACATATGGCTTTCATTGGGCAGGGCATAGCTCACGCGGCTTTCGGAGGTATTGCGCTTGGTCTGCTTCTAAACATCGACCCAAACCTCCCTGCCGCATTGTTTGCTATCGCTATGGCTCTAGGCGTATCTTGCCTCTCGGGAAAAAATATAAAGCGGAGGGATTTGACAATAGGCGTTCTGCTTGCTCTGAGTATGGCTCTGGGCGTGGTATTCCTTTCGTTTTCGTCGGGATATCAGGGCAGTGTGATGAGTTATCTTTTCGGTAACATCCTTGCGGTTAACCGTTTAGATATTATATGGTTAATTGTAATCATAATATTAACAATTACATTTCTCGTTGCTTTCTCAAAAGAACTTAAGTTCTTTGCCGTAAACGAACAAATAGCAGAGGTTTACGGCATTCCGGGTGCACTTATTCAAACTTTACTCCTCATAAGTATTTCCCTCGCTGTCATTTCCGCTTTACGAATTGTAGGAATTATACTGGTAACTTCTCTGTTTCTCGTGCCCGGGGCAGTTTCTCTTGCTTTTGCCAGGAGCTACAAGGCTCTTTTTGTCATTTCTGTGGTTGTATCGATTCTGTCGATATTAGTCGGGCTTTGCCTATCTTATTGGCTTAACATACCATCGGGAGCAACGATTGTGCTTGTCCTATCAACAATATTTATTGCAACACAAATAGTAGAAAAATCGAGATGACCAATCATTTCGAAATAGCTGTAAAAGAACTTTATTCGTTAATCGATTACGAAAAACTAACGAATCCAGGACCCTATGGCACCACCGAATCCCATCTGGAGCAGTTTCGCAAGGTGCTGGAGGACAGGGGGAATCCCCAGTTTAAGTATCCCGTCATTCACATCGCTGGGTCGAAGGGGAAAGGCTCTACTGCGGCGGTATGCGAGAGCATTCTTCGAGCTTCCGGATATAAAACCGGACTTTACACTTCTCCCCATCTCGTCGATATTCGCGAACGGATAAAGATCGACGGCAAAGCTATATCCAAAGAGGTTTTCGCGAGTAAAATTCTTGAAATGACAGCTTATGCAAAAAAAATCGGTTTACAAAAAGGGTATCGAACTGTTTTTGAGATTCTGACGGCCTCGGCATTTGAAATTTTCGCGGAGGCCGGAATTGAGACCGCAGTTATCGAATGCGGGCTCGGCGGAAAGCTTGATGCAACCAATGTGTTACGCCCGGCGGTAACCGTAATAACAACCGTGGGTCTCGACCACACGGAAATTCTCGGTAAAACGATCGAAGAAATCGCCTTAGATAAAGCTGATATAATGCGCCCCGAAATTCCAGTCGTGCTCGGTGTTCAAAACGAAAAAGCCGCAAAAACCCTTAACGAGTTCGCAGAAGCTCGCGGAGCAAAGCCTTTTGGACAAATAGGCAAGAATGCAATCGTAGAAAATATCAGATCAACTAAGGCGGGAGTAACATATAATCTTTGCTTTGACGGGAAAAAATACTCCGACCTAAAAACTCCTCTCCTTGGGAGATTTCAGGCGTATAACTCCGCCACGGCCGTTGTTACGATTTTTGCGTTTCGTAACACCGGCTTAAAGATAAGCGACAAAGCTATTCGGGAAGGATTGGCAAGAGTAAGCTGGCCGGGAAGGATACATCTTTTTAAAACCTCGCCGGAAATCCTTGTCGATGGCGCTCACAGTCCGATGGCAGTTGAAGCGCTCCTCGACTCAGTTCGGGAGATATGGCCTAAAAGGCCAATTATTACAGTGTTTGGAGCGAATCGGGATAAGGATATTCAAGGCATGATCAATCCTCTCGCGGAGTTTTCTAAAGCTCTTGTTCTCACACGCTTCAACTGGCCGCGGGCGGCGGAGACGGTTGATATGGAAGGAATGTTGGATAATCCAAAAACCCCTATCGGACGAACAGAAACCCTTGCAGAAGCCCTCGAGTGGGCAAAAAAAGAGGCCGTCGGGGACGATTTGATTATCATCACCGGAAGCCTTTATCTTGTTGGGGAAGCCCTAAAGCTCCTCGGCTACAGCATCGAATGAAAACTATCCCTTAGCGCAGGCTTCTACGAAAGCTTTAAAAATAGCCTTGCTGGCACTATCGGTAAGAGCTTCGGGGTGCCATTGGACAGAAAGAAGCCATCTCTGCGGGCTAATCTCTTCGACAGCTTCTATTATACCGTCCTCCGCCCAGGCTGTAACTTTAAGGTTCTCGGCCAACCTGTCGATTGCCTGATGATGGCTCGAGTTCACTTCCAAATTGCCCTTGCCGACGATTTCCGCGAGAAGGGTTCCGCTCTCGATTTCTATATCATGATATGTTCGGCGCTTCTCGGCTGTCCTGTGGCCGATTTCGATTGTCGGAATGCCGCATGCATCAAAATCTTGATAGAGGGTGCCGCCATAACGAATATTTAGAAGCTGATGCCCTCGGCAGATAGCCAGCACAGGGGATTTTGGGCGTATCATATCCCATCTGCGGAACAACTCGAGTTCGAACTCATCCCTGCGCCTTCTGACAACACAATCCGCTTCGGGAATCGCTTCCTGGCCGAACAAGTCCGGTGCGAAATCGCTACCGCCGGAGAAAAAAATCCCATCGAGACGCCGAATGAGACTGTCCAAATAATGCCAGTGTTCCCGCTCAAAGTTAGGGATTATAATCGGCAACCCGCCTGCATTGGCGACGGAGTCGGTGTATTCATTTTTGAGGTAGTCGAAGCTTCCGTCGGGAAAGACCGGCCGATTCTCGACTGGGGGGGTCCAACTCGCTGTAACCCCTATAATAGGCATGTTTTTCATATCAATACCAGGCTATCTGCCTGACCTGTCCAATATCGCTCGTTATTGTTCCGCCATAAGAATCTTCGACTTTATAATATTCGATAGTGTAAGTGCCACCGACTTGTTTGGCATATACAAGGACATCGCTTTCATTAACAGCAAGGGCATAGACTGTCGCCGTTTCCGGTGTAAGGTCGATAACCGTCTCCGGAGTGCTCGAAGACGGAGTAGTGCGCATAATTACATCGCCCGTTGGAGTGGCATTGACAAAGTATATATGGGACGGGCCGAAATTGACATGCTTCAAATTGGTTGCTTGATACAGGCGGGTTGGGAAACCGGATCCAACGCGCCAGTGGTATAGCTGTTCGTTGGAGATAACTGCAATTTCGGAACCCGTTAGCGACCAATCGAAACAATCTACTTCATTGTAAAGAACCGGATGGGCGATGTCTTCCCTCTCTTCGAGGTTCCAGATGAAAACTTTCGGGTTCATCGAGCCGGAACCGCTACGGTAGGCCAGATATTGACTATCTGGGGAAAAGGCGAAATCTCGTCCGCCCTGCGATGTGCTTGCGAGAATATCTTCCGAGTCGTCCGCCATACTACGAAGAACAATGTCGCCGTCGCGCCCAAATGCTATGGTATGGCCGTTTGGCGAGAGAGCCGGGTATTTTTCCGGTCTCGTATCGAAGGTTATTTGGGTCTGAATTCCAAGTTCCGGATTGTAGAGCCAGATGTTGGCATCGATGTCATTAAGAATGAAGGAGCGTCCGGGGGAGAAAGAGAGGCTGTATGGCGCTCCGCCGGGCATAATGGTATATGTTCCGCCTTCAATGTCTTCGAAATAAGTTGCCTGATCCGTGTATGAACCTGCAGGTCTCGAACGAACAGCGAACCCCCGCAGAGGGGGCAGAGTATCTATCGAGAATTCAACGGTGTCCCAGGGCATTTTTGTCGTGAATGAAATGGAATCCCGAAGCCATCTGCCCTCGTTGTCCTGAACAGAGATAGCGGCTCGAACCAATGTGCTGAAATCGAAGGGCTCTTCGGGGACGTGCATCATATCTATCGCTCCGCAAGTGTTAACTATTGAGGAAAACGTAACACTCGCGCCGTCAACCCAGAAGAATGCGCTATCCGGATTTACCCCGACGGCGGTTTCCGCAGTGTCGCAGATTCGCACGTAAAGAGTTGCTCCAAGGGGAACCTCTACGGCGCCGTTTTCCGGGGACCAGTGGTCAATAACAAGACTGGTTTTTAGGGTGTCGTTGTCTCCATTGTTGCCGTTGGGTTCGGTGCCGCCGTCATCGCAGGAAACGAACCATGCCGAGAGTATCAATATCGCAAGAAAAAGGGCGTAGTATCGAACTTTCATCTTATCTCCATTATTACTTGACGAATAAAATGCTCGTCGTGTGTTTGCCATCGATTGTTTTGGCAAGATATATACCTGCGGGCAGATCAGAGTGCGGTTTCCATATATAGCCTTCTAAAGCTTTCCCAATAGGACTGCGCCAGATTTTTCTGCCGGATATATCGAATATTTCAACAATCTCATCCGCATGAATTCTGCATGAAGCATTGAAAGGATTAGGAAATGCTTTAATCCCCATCATCGCGGGTTTTTCCGTTTCATCGATTCCCATATGCTGAATATGAACCTGCCAGCAAATCGAGTCTGAATTCGAGACTCCGATATCGACATTATCGAAAAGACGCACACAGATAACAACATCTATGTCGTCATCGAGGGAACCTCCGAACGCTCCGCTCTGAAGGACCACCGTGTCTGCGCGCTGAGTTACGCCGCTACCCGGGGTTTCCAGAAGTGCCATGGATAAATCGTATATGAAGAAATCCGCATGGTCATTGTCACCGATTATTCCCGCAGGATTATCCTGAGCGAGGACTTTAACATCGGTAGTGCCGAGCCTGAGAGTATCGAAATCACCCGGCCATTTATCGAGGAATAATGGCGGTTCAATATCGACCGAGAATGAGAAACTCAGAGGAGTCTCGATGTTATTTCCGAGGGAATCGAGGGCGGTAATCAGCATCACCGTAATGTCGTCCTCATGGCTCGCCGCAGAAGGGGGAGTGAAAGTGAGGACTGTGTCTTCGAAGGTCATATGGCCGGAAGCCCAATCATAGACTGTCCCATCGTAGGAAAGCTCGATGGAGCTGTAATCGACTCCGTCGTCGTCCTTGATTTTGATGGTAACTTCCTGAATGGAGTTGGATGTTACATCGCCGTTCTTTGGCAACATTGTCGATGCATTTGGGCCGCCGCCGGCGTTTACGAAGAAATCCCACTCGAACTCGAGCATGTTGGGGTCGCAGTAGTCCGGAGTATCCCCCGCGAAAATCTTTACAGTGTGAGTTCCCACTGTATCTGTGGGGGGTGGGAAATTAAGCCGCGCAGTGTAGCCGTCGAAAGTAATCTCAGGAGAGCCGGCCGTGAAGGTATCGGTGTCGAACACGAAGCTAATCGTGGCCGCGCAGACGCCGCTAAGGGAATCTGTTAGGTTAATCGAAATATTGGCGGGCAGGGAATCGATTATCTGGCCGTCTCTGGGGCGTTCGTTGCTCGGGACGGGGGCGTCGAGGTCAGCGAAAAATGTCCAGCAGACCGGGTCGGGAAGAGCGTTTCCGAGGCTGTCCTCGATAGCCAGAAGGCATGCGCGGATACTATCACCGCTTGGGAAATCCCACGGCGGGGTGAATCTCAAAGTGTCTCCAACCATCGCCAGAGATGACGAAAAATAGCTCACCGTATCGCCAAGAATGGAGAAACTCGCAGAGTAGGGATCTATACCGTCGTCGTCGGAAAGAAGCATTTTTACAGGATTTCTGCTACATGCCGTCATCGTGAGGGGCAGGGGTTCGAGAACCGTAACCTCCGGCCAGTCGGCCGCGGCCATCTGAGGAAGGATCATTCCGTAAATATCCGATGTTGCACCACGGGTATCTTCCCAGGCAACGAGGATGTTTGAGCCGTTCGAAGCTACTTTGGGCTTCTGCTGGGAACCTGCGGAGTCGCAGACGGCGATTTCGGCTCCTGTAAGAGTTCCCGTGCCGGAGATTCTCTGACCATAAATGTCTGCGAAAATATCTCGAGTATCCTGCCAGACTACAAGGTATCCCACGCCGTCGAAAACAACAGCTGGACGGGTTTGGTCGCCTATCTCATTGCATATCGGAAAAGCAGAACCGGACACGGCGCCGGCCGAGCTTAGCAAAATTCCGAAAATATTCCTGCCCGTGGCACCTCCGTCTCTGTCATAGGCTACAAGAAAGCCGTCACCCTTTGATGCGATAGTGGGATTAGATTCACCATTGCCGGATGCGAGAAGATAGGGCATTCCGTCCAAAGCGCCAGCAGATGTTATCTTGACTGCGTAAACACCCTTTCCGGAACTTGTGGAATCCTCAAAAACCACTACCCAGCCGCCGCCCAGAGGCGCTGATTGCGGTCCCCTCTGATTGACGATGGAAGCGGAAAGATCGACAGGAGTAGTCGCGGTTTCCGATTCATCGACAACACATGCACGGGCTTTGCTAATACCAGAAACCCTTTCTTCCCAAACAACAAGGGCATTAGAGCCGTTTTTACGGATGTTGATGTTTTGAATCATCCCGGAAGCCGTAGCTATCTCGAAGGCAATAAAAGTAGGCGTTCCTGAAGTATCGATGGATTTGCCCTCTACCGCATAGCCTGATGTTTGGTCCATCCACGCACCGATGTAAACTTCGTCGATGAACTCGACTGCGGGTATCCTCTGGTATCCGGGTATGCTCTGAATTGGGACTTCAAAACCCGGCATTGAGCCGTCGCCGTTTATCGAACGTCCGAAAATATTCGGGTTCCCAGTTCCTGCGCGGGTATCTTCCCAGATTGCGAAGTATTTATTGCCGTCGGAGGCGACGTCCGTTGAGACCTGGCCTCCCGCCGCAGTGCTAATAGCAATCTCCTGAGCGAATAGAACCGAGAAAGCGATGAGAACAAACAAAACTGAGTATTTCATGATCCTCCTTATTTAGTCCATTTATTATAGATAATAGGCCAATGAGCGGTCAAAATCAAGCAAGAAGTGGAATATTAACAGAGCTTCATTATCCGGTGATTAGACCTTGCAATTTACGAGAATATTGTTATAATAGGAAGGATTGGAGCAATATGACAATGGAAGTGTTAGAGAAGAAATTTATCGTTTTAGGTCTGCTGGTTATTCTGCTGGCGGGGACTGTTTTCGCCTCTGAGGACGATTTTTCCCTTGACTCATATAGGCGATATATACCTATAGCGATCGGGATTATTGTCTATCTTATATCACGCAAGAAAAAACAACAGATAGACACTCCCGGGGAAGATAAGCCGACAATCAAACCAAAAACCTTCTCCACAAGTGTTCGCGACCCTATCGGCCATGATAATCAGGTTCAGCAAAGACTGGAAAAACAATACGACCCTATTGAACCCAAATGATGAGATACATAACAATAATCACAATAATTATCGCAACGATGCTATTATTATCCTGCGGAACTGAGCCGACCACAAACTCTCAAAGAGTTCAGTTGCAAGCAGTAGATAACCAGCCCTATGTTGAGATCGCCATGCCGGAAGAGCCTGAAGGATCTTCCACGGAGTCAGTAACAAACGTTATCTCCCATGCCGGACGGGTTTATAGCTACACAAAACGTATAACTTACGATAATATAACCATTATCAGAGATATTACTGACATTCAATATTATGGCTACTGGTGGATGAACGGCAAAATAAGGTCATATAGGGAAACACGCACTTTTGACCCCTCGAATGAAAGCACAATGATAATTATTGACAGCTGTCAATATAACGCTTCGGGTTTTTTGCGCAACTACCGCGCATTCATCGACGGCCTTCTTTACTATTACGGCGAGGAATTCAACCCTGATACGATGGATTATTCCGGCCCCTCATCCCCGAATTAGAAAAGCTTCCACAATATTCATTTCGCGTTTGACAAATCCGATTTTGGATGTAATTTATTCGAGCGTCGAATCTTTTTTTTAAGAACTAGATCGACGCTGTTTTATGGATATTTTGATATTGATTTTCAGGAGAGGTGCCGGAGCGGTTGAACGGGGCGGTCTTGAAAACCGTTGTCCCTTCGGGGACCCAGGGTTCGAATCCCTGCCTCTCCGTTTTTATTTTTTATCCCTCATAACTTATTGCGCTTGACTTAGTTAGAAATGTAGCTATATTGCCTGTGCCAATATTGTGCCGTTCAAACATAATCCTAAACGGCTACAAAGTCAAGAGTTATTCCGATTTGTATTTTGAAAGAGGGGTTCTGTTGTGAAACTATACCAAAGGAAAAACGGCATCTGGTATCTGGATTATACCCTTAACGGCAAAAGAATACGTAAAAGCCTTAAAACCAACCTGAAAGAAGTTGCCAAAGCCAAAGAAGCCGAGATACGTCTTGAAATCGATAGGCAGAACCTGAAGCTCGATCCTGAAGTCATTTCGATACGGGAATATTTTGCAGATTATAAGAGATCGGCAAAACAGAGACTTTCTCCAAATAGCTATAAGCGGTATTACTCCGTTTTCGATAACTTCGTGAAATACTCCAAACAAAAGGGCCTAAGGCTCCTATATGAAGTCAAAACGAAGCATGTCGAGGACTATATCCTTTCGAGAAAGGAAAAGGACAAGGTAGCTCCGAAGACGGCTAATGTCGAATTGACGGCATTAAGCGGGGCTTTTGAACATGGGATACATCTCAATTATCTCAGATACAATCCAGCCAAAGGAAATAAAGCGATTCCCGAAAAGGGCGAGAAGGAAGCCTAAGTTTTTCTCGAAGGAAGAACTGAAATCGATTCTCGAAAGCGAGAAGAGGCAAATTTACAGGGCGATATGGGAGTTTTTAGCGAATACGGGGCTTCGTAAAGGCGAACTCGAACATCTGGAATGGGACGATATAGATTTCGACAACCGGGAAATTCGGATAAGACCGAAAGCCGATTGGGAAACGAAGACGAAAGATTCCCGGAATGTTCCGATAAACTCAAGGGCTTTTGAGATTTTGGCAACCTTGAGAAAAACGACGAGAAGGGAAAAGACCGTTTTCGTGAACTCGGTTGGAAACCCTTTCAAGCCGGATGACCTGTATTCCAAGTTGAAACCGCTTCTGAAAGATTTGGGAATTGATGGAAATGTCCACACTTTCCGGCATACCTTCGCAAGCCATCTGGTAATGAGCGGAGTTGACCTTGCAACTGTTGGGCAACTCCTGGGGCATAAGGACATCTCCACGACGATGATATACGCCCATCTGGCACCGGAACACGTGAAGAAGGCAGTAGATAAGCTCGATTTCTGAGAAAAGCGTGAAAAAGGAAAAACAAAGGAAAAGCCTAATCAAGAACTTTTCCCTTTTTTATGCTAAGTCCGATTTTGAGAAATGGCCTTCCATTTTTCACCTTCTTGCTGAACAAATACGAAAGTGAACTGATTCGTGTCAATGTGAACTCTGCAAAGTGGAGATAGCCCCTCTTTTCAGACTGTCCGATATTTTCGAGTTCGATAAATCAAGTCTTGCGGGATTAATTCACTGGCAGGGATGACATCTTTATTGGATAATCGGTAATATACGACCCCGTTCTTCTTGAACTTTTTAACAATCTGGAATATACCGATAGCTACATATCGCATTACTTCGGCAATGGATTTCTCGGTAATGCCGAATTTAGCAAGCTGTGCTTTTTTCTTTCGACCTGATAACCAACCAAAATATCTAATGTGATGCATTCGATATAGCTTACCAACCCTGTCGAGATAGTTCTTTTCCAAGGGTTCGCCCGGATAGGCTTCAACGTAATCGTTTATGGGAGAACGAAAGTCATATAAAAATCGGCCATACAAAGCTCTTAGTTTAGCCTTCGGATAATATTCCGAATGAATTACAATTGGATTCTTCGGATCTATATTTAGATTTGATTTATAAATTCTCTTTAATTCGTCAATTCTGACCCATCCCGGCAGGAGACGTCCAGAAGTATCCATCGGGATTATATAAGCGTGTATATGAATATGCTTCTTTCGAGGGTCTTTAGAACTCCAGTTGTGAAGCGTTAGAATCGCCGCTATGTCGTCGCCGAAATATTCTTTTATTGTTTTACAGACGGCTCGATAGAACTTATTGTAATTAAGCTGGGACTCTTCTCGATGCCATTTGTGGTATCGTGGTAACGTGAATACGATGCGTATTGTTGATAGCTCTGGATTGAAGTTATAAAGCTCGTTCACCATGCTTATCGTCGATCGCGCACGGGCTATAGACTTCGCATTCCCACAGTTATAGCACAGATACTCATATCCACAACCCAGATTTAGATATTTCATCTGTTCGACTTCGTCGCGTTCATTAACTTTCGCAACAGCCAAAACGCTCCGCTTAGTTCTAAACGAATCGCATTTTGGTTCCCGACCGTTTGCAAACATGTAAGGCCACTCTTTCTTTTTGAGATTCTTCTCAAGAGGCCCCCAAAGTTGCTTCGGAAATTCGTCTATCTTCAAATAGGTTTGTAAGTTAGAATGGTTGTCCATTAGTTTCAAGATAATAGTTTCCGGCTCGCAGAACTCGCCGGGAGTTTTTCGCACCATTGTCCGGGCAGAAATATTTCAAGAAGGCGACGAGTACATAGCCCCCCGCCTCCCTGAGCTTGATTTTGAAATTACCCTCTCGCATATCCCGTATCCGAAAAATTCTGCGAACCGAGCTTTTCCCGTCTGCGAAGCGTCTTTGTAACGCTTTCGACGTTGTAGTAATGGGTTCTTCCCATCTTAACCGACGGGATAAGCCCATTTCTTCTCCATCGAGAAATCCTCCACGACGGAATGTCGAGGATGTCCGCCAGTTCACTGAGTGTAACCAGCTGGGCATAGTTTTTGATTGTAGTTGACATGTTACCTCCATTTGTTTTAAATAAAAAAGCCGGACCGTAACTCTCGTTACGACCCGGCATGCCACTCGTATTGGCTCGCCCTCGTTGGGCCTAAATCAGTTTATGTTTTGTCCTTTAGCTAGCCTGCTTAAGCATGAAGCCCTCGACGGAAAAGAACTGACCACATTTTGGACATTGCAAATCAGCGTTGCCGTCGTCCTTGAATTCTGTTCTTTTAGAACGGCTGAAAACCCCTTTTTCACGTTTTACAACGACAATCTTATCGCAATATGGACAACGAATCTCTTTCACCTTTCACCCCCTTTCATCGCAACAAAATAAGCTTTCAAGGCATCTTCGGACGGAGAAGTCAGATCTGCCAAATCGAAGATTGAACCGGAAAGATTCGGCGATTTTGAAAATAGAGTTTTCAATATCAGCCGAACTGCCGAAAATTCATTGTTTTCAGTGTTATTGGTATCAGCGAAGTTTTGAAAACTCTCGGCAAGACAAATCATTTTTCCCTCGATTTGAAAATACCGTCTGCCTTCAATCTCAAAGGTCGTAAAACCGGGAATTCCGGCGTTTTTGACCACCATATCCATTATCGCAGTTATGGGTATCTTGTCGATGAGAGAAGCCCCGCTGTCCGAGGGGATATCGCTATCTGTAAAAGACAATTTTAGACGGTTGCCGTCGTCGATATAGGCTATGGGCTTATGGCTCGAATTTAAATCTCTGAGAAGGCAACATCTGAGATAGCCATCATCGAGAAGGGGCCGAAGTAGATCGGCGGTTAATTTGAGTTGAGCGCCGAATCTCTCCTGAAACATTCTGAGAATCAGAAGCCAGGCGACATCGACAACCGAGAAGTATCTCTTTCCCCGTTCTCCTTTGCGGTCGGCATAAACGATTCCCATCTTGTCCCAGTCGGTGATGTTCTGGTTCTGTAGGCCGTGAATCTTCGATGCCGTGCCGGAAGGGATGATTCGAGAGGTTAGCATTCGGTCAATTTTCTCGACATTTTCAAGAAACACTGTGAATCGGGGAAAGCTGTAATCGCCTCTCGTGAATATCTTCACTTGTTCGTGAATTTCCTTCTCGAAATCCGACGGACTATGTTCGACGAACTCCGCCTCAGGCCCGAAGAACCAGAGCTGGATAAGCTTGTTAATTTTAGATTTCATATTATCGACTCCGTTCATATTTCTTTGCCCCCAAAATATTCTATTTTGTCTGAAATAAATATAAGACTACTCTTAATAAATGTCAAGACCTATTTTGAAAATTTTTGATTCAACGTAACCGATTGCCAGACAATGCAATAAGAAAAACCCGCGCCGAAACGCGGGTTTAGAATTTGGCAAATGTAGAACTTTTTTTGGAGTTACTCCCCGTAATCCGGCAGGAAGTGTATCCTCAATACCAGCGGGTGAACCATGTCCAGCTCGAAAGCATCGTCCATGCCTTTTGGCGCGATTATCAGGCCGTAGTTGTTATCCTCGAATACCCAGGTTCGGACATAATCTGTGATGTCCCACGTGATGACACCGTCGGCATCGGGTGAGTATTCCGGGCGGATTTCACGACTTTCATCGACCATCCAGTCCATCGATTCCCAGCTTATCATTGCAGGCGATCTATCGACAGACATCGCGAAAATGCTCACATCCAGAGGATTATTCGTGGTATCGACATCGATATCCACTGTTGCACTTCCTCGACGAACGCCCAGTATAATCTCCGCATGCTCGATAAAATCCCTCGAATCAATAGTATCTGGAATATCAAACTTCATGAACATCCTCGGCGCGGCTTCAATTGTGTCCGGCGGAGAAATGTTCCGCGTTTCGGGAAGTTCAATATCTATGTTCCCGGCTATCAGAAGGCCTGTCAAAGCGAGTGATAGTATGATGAATCTCATGGTTGTCTCCTATTTCAAGAAGGTCATTTTTCGCGTTTCTTCGTAATCGTCGGCTTTCAGTCGATAGAGATAAGTCCCCGACGCTACAGTTCGGCCTTTGTCATCCTTGCCGTCCCAGACCTCGGAATGCAAACCGCTTCCGCGATTGCCATCGAATAAAAGCCGTATCTTCTTGCCGAGAATGTCATAAATAGCAATCTCAATTTCGCATTCCACCGGCACCTTGTAATCGAATGTTACCGTGCTGTTGAATGGATTTGGACGCGCAGGGCCGAGTTCAAACTCTTCCGGTAGAATAGAACTCTTATCCTCCGGCTCTATCACGATCTTCGCTATCGATGTATCGCAACTATCGGGCGGGAAGAAGTTGCCGGTGTCGATCTCCGAAGCCGAGGGGCCTCCGAAAATCAACGTATCAATCCAATTGCCAAACACCGAGAATTCATCGGCGGTTTTTGTTGCGAAATACAGTCTGTTTGCGCTCGAATGATCCGACCAGACACAATTATGGCCGAGGTCTTTATCCGTTCCCATATCTGCTGTGGCAGATTCGCAACTTATTCCATCACTTGTAAAATCAGTGATGGAACAGTATCTAAACTCAGCTGAACCCGCATTATAAATCCTCGGCCCTTTTCCGCTGGATGACCTGGCGATAAGACTATTGTCGATGTTGAGCGTTCCGGCATCGTAAACATTGAAACCATACCAACTTCCGCCGGTATTGAGATCGCAGTCGCTCAATGTTACGCTCGAATAGTCGTGAATGGTTAATATTCCATAGCAACTATTCAGCGAACATGCCTCTATAATAGCCTTGCCCGAGTCCTTCACTTCAAATACATAAGAAGCGGCGCTGTCGAATACACAGTTTGTTATTCGTGTCGAATCCCGTGTGCCGTATAATACAATCGAGTTCCAGCTACCTATAGTGTCGAACTGACAATCCTCGAAAATCAATTTCGGAGGATCGATATATGACGGGCGAGACGTCCCGTAAGATATTGCATTGTATAGTGGTTTTGCGAAGGTGCAGTTTTTGAAAGTAACGTCCCCGCCCGGCTGATGCCCCTGGAAATAGCGCATATACTCGAACCGGCAATGCTCGTATTCCCCGCCACCGCTGTAATGATGCACTATCCCCTTCCAGTCGTTAGGCGCGGGGGTAGAATCCGCCGGCACATCTACAGTGAAAGTTATAGGCGCGAGGGAATCTCCGACCGCAATAATATGTCCCTGAACAACGATGTCGATCCGTTCCGCCATCCATGTCTGCATCATATCCGACCGATAGGCGGCATAAATATTCGTGCCGGGCAATATCACAAGCGTGTCGTCCGAACCGACGGTAATGTCGCCGTAAATCACGATGTCCGACTGGAAAGTGTCGCTGTCCATCGCCCCGTAAGGATAAACCAACAACTTCCGATAACCGGGCTTATAAAGGAATATGTAAGTCGAGTCGTTCACGTCGATGAGGTCGTCGGTGAAGATGCCATCCTGATCGTCAGTATAGCCGATAACCGTAGTGTCGTCTGTTTCGATGAGAACCATGCAACCTGAAATGGTATTCTGATTGTCGCGATTGGTCACGAAAATGGTGTCGTTGGAAATGGAACAGGCGATACTGCTTGTATCGACATATCCAGGAGGTGAGTGTAACCAGTTTTGAAGGTCTTTATAACCGATAATTAATTCGGATTCGGATGTAAAACACCCGGTATCGGAAGCCGGAAAGCTAACGAATCCAGTTGTATTAGCCCTCACCAAATATCCCCACGTGGGAATAATGCAAGAGCTATCGCAGTAGTTTTCACGTTCATTACTCCAATACCACGCAACGAGAGTATCTTGGAGGATCGAGTCAGGTTGAAAATTACCGATGTAACTCGTCTCATTCCAGATTGAACCAATCATATTAACCATACTCGATATATCTGTGAAGTCTTTAATCAAGTCAACTCCATAACCATAGCAACGCACACCGTTAATCCATACTGTTTCTATTGTGTCTGCATACACCCAATATCCCAAGCCGGGAGTGTTTGCGGAATCTCGATAATCCGATGAGCGAATGAAGCCAAGCCAACTCGGTAAGTAAGTCATCCAAGTTGGTTCAAATCTCATTATTGCCGTTACAGTCTCGATTACAGTGGTTCCGAAAACATCGAATGTGTCAACCCATGAACTATCGCGCATATCAGTTGTATCTTCATTCTCGTAAAAAAGAGCTTGTAACGGTTCATCACCCGTATACATCGGTATAGAAACAAGATTCCAGCCGGGGTGGAGGATTATTGCGACGGAGTCCTGCGAAGCGAATATCTCCGCCGCGAGAACGCAGTGGGGAGGGACGTTGATGGTTAATCTATCTTCTAAAGTATCGTATTCGTAATCCGAAGATTCGAACTCAGTAATATAAAGAACCGAGTCTTCTCTGATATTAACCCTAATTGTATCCTCGCTTCCCGGGTCATATCTGGCCACTTTTATTGTCGGCACATTCGCTACGAAGGCTATGTCAACCGAATCGAAGCAATAATAAGACGAAGAATCCTCTATCAATGTATAATCGTGTCCAGCGCCACAATAATCTCGCCAGGGCGAATACATCCTCGTAGTATCCACGGCTATTATCCAACATTTAGCGCTGTCGTATATCCCGAAATCGTCTTCCAAAGCTATTGAAAGAACATTCGTCGTGTCGATACCGGTAGATGTTATAATTATGCTTAAATTCCCGTCGCTTTTTCTCGTCGGAGTATAATACATATACTTTATTGATAGACCCGTCTCCCATAAATCAATAAGGCCACTATAAGTAGTGTCTAAGAAATCTCGAATTTCCCATTCGTATGCTGTGTTTTCTTCGATAGCTATTTTTTGAAAACCTGAGTGTTCAGCGAAAAATTCGTAGGTTAGATAGTTAGCATGTTTTATTATGTTGGGGTTATCGAGTTTCGTTGAATCCGTGCCGTTTTCCTTATAAGAATCCGTCCAAAGCAATCCTCCATGTTCGGCATTGAATTCTTTGGAATGGAGTTCACCTCCCTGACGATCAAAAGGGAGTGTGTCTACATCATAACCTATCAGTGAGCCCCAGCATTGGTTATGCAAGTGATGAAGACAGGTGAAGGCAATAGGATAATCGGGATCGATGAGATATTGAAGTGTCTGAGCTGAACGAACACTGCCGGAAAGACCGTGAGCTAAATGTCTTCCCTTGAATGAGGGCCCTAACTCTTCAACAGCTACTGGAATATTAAGTCCTCTACTCGTAATCTGTGTCGTATCGATACCTTCTCTCCCGAAAACGCCCATCGAGTGAGTATTAGCTCTTTCACCAAAGGAATCAATTGGTTCGACATAAGCCATCTGTTCGTAGGAAGTTAGCATTCCCCGCAGCAATGTCGGAGACCAGTTTATGCCCGCCGCCGTATCCCGGGCGAAGCCGGAATTATCATATGGATCGAAATATAAGTCAGGATAAAGTTCAGATGAGTCGGGGATAAAACCGTATGGTTGATAGTTGAATGTTCCGATGAAATCCATCTCCGTGCCGAGGCTGTCTAAAAGCAAGCCGAGGTAGGTGCCGAGAGTGTCGAGAACATCGAGCGTATCGAAAGGATCGTTTATTATAATCAACCTATTACCCCCCTTGCTGAAGCCGCCGAACTTCGCGTCCGGATCTCGGTCGAGGACTCGCTCTTTTATTCCACGGTATATGGTGGGGAAATAGTGCATGGCGTAATAGATAGCGTAAAAATCACTGTTCTCCTCCCCCCATCGATGGTCGGGGCTTAACGAATCCAAATCCCCCCAATGGAAACCGTTATAAATGATTGTATCTCTTGTAAACATCACTGTATCAGGCTCTGTAATCCTCGATCCAAATTGCTTCGTCCAGATACAGCTACCGGGCATATCGTCGGATATTATCCACCAGATTGGTATATCGAAACCGCCTTCCGGGCCGCCATCGTGGACTCGTATCGAGTCGAACATATTATTCTCGCCGCTTCCGTAGATGTAGTCGAGGAATCCCTCGAAATCCTCGAATATCGAGTAGAAATCAGGTTTCCACGGCCTGCAACTCGTATCCGCGCTGTCCGTGTAGAAGTAGGAAGTATCCAGATAATCCTGATAGTCTATTAGCAGAACCGCGCCTATCGAATCGACGAACTCAATCATATCCGCGAGTGTCGAATACGACCAGGTATCTGGCCAATATAGCCTATCACGCCAATCGGAATCTCCACCAATCATGGTCTGCCATTTAGCACGGCCTCCCCCCGTCTCGATGGAAATTATGTTCATGTTAGTTTTTCTGAAATACTCTTTGAAAAGGGTATCGGGTAAATCAAGGCTGTCGTCCCAAAGACCCGCCATTCTTTTGGAATTGAATTCGTAGTATTCGTCATCAGGAGCATACTCTACCGAGTCATAAACAGGAAGCCGTGCCGTCGAACCGAAGAGCATCCGGTTGACATATCCCGTGATTTCGTTTGGATAGATGGTTATTTGTGTTGTCTCTATTGCAAAGATTGAAGTAAGAAGGAACAACTTGGCGATTATAATCGATTTCTTCATCATTTCTCCCCTACCCTATTATCACGACTTTTTTTGTAATGATTTTATCCCCGGTATGAAAAGTTACAAGATACAAACCGTTCGGTTCATTATCGAAACTAATGCTATATTGTTTTCGGAAAGGAGTTGTTTCAAGTTCTTTGACTTTTTGGCCGAGGACATTGTAAATGCTTATGTTTCCATAAGAGGGGCAATTAAGTCGAACATTGCACATCTGATACGCCGGGTTCGGAGAAAGAAACATCTCCTCCCAAGTATCACGTGGCGGTTGCGTTTCATTTATCGCTTGCCGTGTCGTATCAAACTCGTAGAACTCAAATGCGACAAAGCTCGCACCGGTAATTCTGTAAAGATACTTCCCACATGCTTCCATCCACCGAGGAGCACCCACTGCATATCCCACCAGGGAATCTGTATCCGGGTAGCCCTGCATGTCCTTTATCCACGCACCGGCATAGAGGTAATCGTTCTCGTAGATCATGCAGTATTTAGCAATATTCGTATTCGGCCCCAATTGCCCAACATAAACCGGCGCTGTCGGGTCAGATATGTTATAGACATCCGCAATGACCATCTCCTCGTAATTAGCGGCAAGAAAAAGAAAGGAATCCGAAGCTACGGAGGGGATAGCGACTTCAGGATGATAGTTATCCCAGTGCCAGGCATAGAGATGAGTTTCATGTATTGGATTATAAGGATTCGCTATATTCATTACTGATAGCCATGTTTTAAGATGATAAGGCGGTTCTGTCTCATTTGCGCTACACCATGTTATATAGAGGATCGAATCCTTGACTGAAAAATGGGATGAAATTCCATACATAAGGGTATTTGTTGAGAATGTATCTATATTTGTAACATCCGAAAGATCGAATAAGGCTATATAACTTGAGTTGCTCCTTTCGGCTGTTACTAAAATCGAGTCATCTACTACTATCCAAGGTTCATCAAGGCTTATACCCCAAAAACACAGATGTGGGGATTTGTAATGGCTAACAACCTCCGGTGGCGAAGTGTTGATGTTAATAGAGTATAGTCCTTGGTCGGTTCCATCCCAAGACATCGCAATTAGAATAGTGTCTTGAATTACATCGGCAATGCCATTGAGAATGCTATCAATCGCAAAGAAGTTCGTATCTATGGCGTCCGGGTCAGAGGCGTCAATCTGTATTAGTGTATCGGTTCCGGAATAGCATGTCCACAGAGTCGTATCGGGTGCCATCGCTAAACCCGAGAGGTAGTCGTCCCCGTGGAATTGAAAGATACAGCGCATGTTCAGGCTGTCGAGTGTCTGCCCCTGCTGGCCGCCGGCAAGGGCAAGGCCTGCGAGCAAGGCGAGGAAAATGATTCCGATTAAACAGATAGCTTTCGTTTTCATTTCGGTTCCTTTCGTTTAGAAAGGCTTTTAAAAGCCCTCCATAATTATTCTTAATTTAAAGATAAAAACCCTTGAGATTCAAGTCAAGCAATTTGTAACTCCGTCATATTTTTTTGCCTCAAAAGCAAAAAAAGCCCAAAACTCGAAATCGAGGAAAATCGAGAAATTCCGCCATTCAGAAAGATAATGCCCTTCAAATACCCATAAAATAAGCCTTTTATCAGAAGACAACTTGTCTCATTGGACATCATTTGAACTCCTGGTCAAATTAAGGAGAAATAATCCTTGACTTTCCCAAACCATAACCTAATTTATTAAGATGTTTGACAACTGAATATTCTGGGATTCCAAAAGCTATCTGTGCCAATTTTGTGCCATCGAACGAATTCAATAGCGTTCAAACCCGCATGAAATAGGCATCAATAGTTTGACAAAAAACGTGATTCTTGAAAGTATAATAATATGATATTCAATGGCTTATGAGAAATATCGGCAAGGAATCCCTGCCTCTCCGTTAAGCTATCCTACGGCTCGATTTTTGAAGAATCGAGCCGTTTTTGTCTCTTCCGCAACTTGTGGCAGATAAAATAAATTACTCCTATAAATTATCATAATAAAGACGAATCAAAAATCAATAAAAAAGAAGCACGTTTATAAGTTATAATAGATTGCTATATTAATAAACATTAATCAAACATGACTATTTCTCCAAACTCAATTTTTCTTCCCATCCTCTCCAGTCCTGAATATGCTAATCCTCTATCGAATACTGCCTAATCACAGCTAACCTAACAGTCCGAGAACCACAACAAAGTTATTCATAACTTAGCCCTGTCTTTATTCAAAGTTAACAAACCTTCATATACTTGCGCCACTATGGAGGTTGTATATGAATAAGGCTGTATCTGTAATATTGGTTTTCGCTTTGTCCATCACGGCAATAGCTCAGTTCGGAAGTATCGCCGGAATCGTAGTCGATTCTGAAACCGGCGAACCTCTGGCGGGCGTTAATATAAAGGTAATGGACAAACCCCTCGGGGCCGCCACGAATCTCGACGGCGCATACCTTATCGAAAGACTCGCTCCGGGAACTTATTCTTTGGTAGTGAGAATGCTCGGATATTCTCAATATCAGGTCATCGAGATCGAAGTCAAAGACGACGAGGTTACTAAACTCAATATATCCCTGGCTCCGGAAGCCATCCGCGGGGATGAAGTTATCGTTACCGCAAGCAGAGTAAACACTTCTACAGCCGGACTTTTGTCGAACCAGAAACGCGCTCAGGCGGTTAGTTCCGGTATATCTTCCGAGCAGATTTCCAAAGCCCCCGATGCCAGCGCTTCGGACGCTCTCAAGCGAGTTACCGGTCTCACCGTTGCCGACAATAAATTCGTGGTTGTTAGAGGCCTTTCGGAACGCTACAGTCAGGCTCAGCTTAATAACGCATCCATCCCAAGTCCCGAACCGGATAAGAGGGTAGTTCCCTTCGACATCTTCCCATCCGATATTCTCGATAACGCTGTTGTTCGCAAAGCATTTGTGCCGAATCTTCCCGCCGATTTTGCAGGTGGGTGTATTCAGCTTACGACGAAAGAATTTCCTCAGGAATTCGACGGCAAATTCAGCGTTTCCTTAGGCGGAAACGAAACCTCGGTTTTTCAGGATTTCCAGACCTATTCCGGTGGGTCGATAGATTTTCTCGGTTTCGACGATGGCACTCGGGCGATGCCGGAAATAATCGCCCAGACTCCTACGAATAAGAAAATTCACGAAGGTGGAATGTTCGGCGGAGGCTACACTGCCGAGGAAATCGAAGAATTCGGCGAATCCTTCGCGAATGTCTGGTCTCCTTATAATATTACTGCGCCAGTAAATCAGAGTTACAGCCTGTCGATGGGGAACCAGGTGCCATTATTTGGCAATCCCCTCGGTTTTATTGCCTCGCTGACATATAAAAACAGCTATTCGACCCGTGAAGAAGAGCGCTATTACTACATTATGGGCGCTCAGGGATTAGAAGCCCGTCATAACTATGACGAATTCCGAACCTCTACCAATGAAATCGTCTGGGGAGGTATTCTCAATGGAAGCTACAGAATCACCCCGCAGGATAAAGTGAGTCTCAAATTCACCCTTACCCACAATAATGACGACGAAGTTCGTGTTTACGGGATTTATCCCAACCGCGACCACAATCTCGACGAGATTTGCACCCGACTGATGTGGGTGCAAAGATCCCTATACTCCGCAGATTTGTCAGGAGAACACCTAACTTCCTTTAAAGACATCGAGATAGATTGGCGTTTGAATTATGCCTTAGCAAAAAGGCATGAACCTGATACCCGTGAGATTCTTTACGAGGCCTATCCCGGTTCCGGAAATTATAGACTTGCCGACGAAAGCAACAGCGGAAGCCGATTTTTCAGTGATTTGTCCGATAATAACGTAGAAGCTACCCTCGATTTCGATATACCCTTCCGCCCATGGAATTATCTACCCTCGAAAATTCAGTTCGGAACGGCATTCAACTATAAGGACAGAAACATCGAATCCCGAAGGTTCCGTTTCAAACCCGCCGATTTCAACGATGTGGATATAACGCAGGACCCCGAAGACATTTTCACGCCGGAAAATATTCGCAGAGATGGATTCTACCTCGATGAAGACACTCGAGCCACCGATAACTATCAGGCAAATCAAATCCTTGTGGCCGGATACGCCATGGCCGATTTGCTTATATCAAAAAAGGTTCGTGCTGTTGTCGGCGCACGAGTGGAATACTCTGATCAGGAAGTCCGAACCTTCGACCTATTCAATCCTGAAGCTCCCGATGTGGTGGGAGAGATTCAGGAGGTTGACCTCGCCCCGGCTATCGCCCTTACATATAAGATGAGCGAAGATATGAATATCCGCCTCTGTGGCTCGCAGACATTATCCAGACCGAGTTTTCGTGAATTGTCGAGCCTCGAGTTCACAGACATCGGCGGCCATGCAGTCGTGGGAAATCCCGAACTCGAAAGGGCTTTGATAAAGAATGTGGACATGGGATGGGAGTGGTATCCCAATCTCGGCGAGAATTTCGGCGTTTCTCTGCTATACAAGCACTTCACAAACCCCATCGAACAGACCCTTATAAACGCCACCGAACTGACATCCTCCTGGCAGAATGCGAAGAGCGCATACACGATTGGAGTCGAGTTCGAAGCCAGAAAGAATCTGGGCTTCATCAGCGGATATCTGACGCCCCTCTCGGTTGCTGGAAATCTCACTTTGATAGAATCCCATGTCGAGCTTCAGGAAACCGGAATGGAAACGAACAAGGACAGGCCTCTTCAGGGACAGTCCCCATATGTTGCGAACATGATGATCAGTTATGAAAATATCGAAAGCGGCACCGATGCAAGCCTTAGCTGGAATGTTTTCGGCGAGAGAATCAGCGAGGTTGGTATCGCCGGAACCCCGGATATATATGAAGAGCCGGTCAATCGGCTCGATATGGTAATATCCCAGCGACTTACGAGGACGATAAAAATCAAGCTGTCATGTAAAAACCTCCTCGATCCGGAGATTCAGTTCACTCAGGGAGACAAAATCCAGCGAAGTTATAAGTCCGGAAGGTCCTATTCACTGGGCGCAAGTTATGAGTTCTAATCTATGAAAATAGAAAACAATCAAACCATCGAAAAGGGAGGATGGATGAAATTCTTAAAGACGTCATTGTTCCTGGCTATTCTCGGCTTGTTCGCGGTTATCGCGTTCACCGGTTGTAGCGACGACAACGGCACAGACCCGACACCTGATACCGATACTTCGGTAATCGTGATTTCCGGAGTTATCACCGAGGACACAACTTTCTACGGAGACAGAGAATATCTGCTCCGCGGAGGGGTCTTCATCGGTGACGGCCACGACGAAGCGGTTCTGACCATCGAACCGGGATGCAAAATCTACGGGGAATCCTCGACCAACGGAATGCTGGTTATCGCCCGCAGATCAAGGATCATGGCCAACGGCACAGCGGCCAACCCAATCGTTATGACCAGCGACAAAGCGCCCGGAAGCCGCGGACGTTCAGACTGGGGCGGTCTTATCATTAATGGATTAGCACCCCTCAACACCGCCGATTCGGCATGGGGCGAAGGTTCCACCGGCTACTATGGAGGAACGGATCCCCACGACAACTCGGGCGTTCTCCGCTATGTCCGCGTCGAGTTCGCCGGACGCGAAATCAGCCCGGACAACGAGCTGAACGGCATCGCCTTCCAGGGTGTCGGCGACGCGACAACCGTCGAATACATTCAGGTTCATATGAATAAAGACGACGGGGTCGAGATGTTCGGCGGAACTTGTAATCTCAAGTATGTCCTTCTCACCGGAATCGGCGACGACAGCTTCGATTACACCGACGGCTGGCAGGGCAAAGCCCAGTTCATAGTTGCCCAGCAGTATGGCGACGACGCCGACCAGGGATTCGAGATGGACAATAGCGGCGAAGACAACACCGCCACACCTTATTCAAATCCTCAGATCTACAACTTCACCCTCATCGGTGCCCCGGACGGCCCCGAAAGCGACGACGGTATTCTTCTTCGTGAAGGCACCAAAGGCCATCTTTACAACGGTATTATTATGGGATTCCACGAATACGGCCTGGATATCGACCACAGCGCGACTTTCGACAATGTGACAGCCGGCGAACTGGTTCTGGACAACTGCATCTTCTACGGCAACGTCCTCGGCAATTTCTCAACCGACGACGACGGTTTCGACGAAGAGAACTTCGCTCTGGTTACCATGTCGAATAACATTGTAGCTACATCGAGCCCGGTTATAAGCCCGTATAATCTTTCTTCTCCGAACTTCAAGCCGCAGAATTCCGCTCTGACGCACACCGTGCAAACCCCGCCCAACGATGGCTTCTTCGATACAACCGTCGATTTCATCGGCGGCGTGGATCCGGATAATGACTGGACACAGGGTTGGACTATATTCGATGTGAATTAAAAACTCATTTCAGAGTCTCTCCTCTGCCCCTCGAGAAATCGGGGGGTTTTTTTATTCGAAATTTCGCCTTGTGTTTTTCGATATATTCATTATCCTTTGACACTTGTTAAAATTAGGTTAACGGTGGATGAAGGATGATTGTTGATTTATTAAGAATCGTAGGTTCCCTCGGCGTTTTCTTATACGGGATGAGGGTTATGAGCGACGGTATTCAAAAGGCCGCGGGGGGCCGATTGAAATCGATTCTCAATTATATGACTCGAAATCCGGTAACCGGTGTGCTCACCGGGTTGCTAATCACTTCCCTCATACAATCCTCGTCGGCGACCACGGTTATGGTTGTCAGCTTTGTGAATTCGGGGCTTCTTACTCTGATTCAGGCAATAAGCGTGGTGATGGGCGCGAATATTGGAACAACCGTTACCACGTGGATAGTCTCATTTTTGGGTTTCAAGTTTGATATCACTTCGATAGCTTTGCCGGTTGTGGGGCTGGGTTTGCCCCTAATTTTCTCAAAACGCCGCAAATACAGGGATGTCGGGGAGATTCTCATAGGGTTCGGCCTTCTCTTTATAGGGTTGATGTTCTTAAAAAATAGCGTTCCGGACATCAAAGACCATCCGGAAACCCTCGAGTTTCTAAAACGATACACCGACCTCGGGTTCTTATCATACGCAATTTTCGTTATCGTCGGCTCAGTTTTGACCGTTGTCGTGCAGTCGTCCAGCGCGGCTATGGCTATAACCGTAACCATGGTTTATCTCGGTTGGATTGACTACTACACCGCCGCCGCTATTGTTTTAGGAGAAAATATAGGGACGACGGTTACAGCCTATCTTGCATCCCTCGGCACAAATGTTAACGCCAGGCGTGCGGCCCGGGCACATTTTCTTTTCAACCTGTTTGGCGTCTTCTGGATAAGTTTTATCTTCCGCCATTTCGCGGATTTCATTCTACAAATTGCCCCATGGGATTCAGCCCTTAAAGCGAATTTCCCGCTGAATCTCGCTCTGTTTCATACCCTATTCAACATCGCAAATACCCTCATTTTCCTCCCCTTTACAAAAAAATTCGCGAAATTAGTGGAATATTTAGTAAAGCCGAAACAACGCGACATCGATGTCGAATACACCCTCAAATATATATCCACAGGTCTTCAGGACACAGCGGATTTCAATCTTCTCGAAGCTCGCAGAGAAATCGACCGAATGGCGCAGATAACCCTCGAAATGTTCACTATTTTCATGGATGTCTATAACCATCCAACCGCTAAAATGGGGGATCAGGTGCTCAAAGTCCGCAAGTATGAGGACCTTACGGACCGAATGCAGTTGGAGATTTCCAAATACCTCGTGGATTGTTCCCAGGACGAACTTAGCGAAGCAAATATGCGCAATATCAGCGCTTTAGTTCGTATCGTAAACGAGCTGGAAAACATTGCTGACAGCTTCTTCAAGCTCATTCTCGTTGTAGAAAGGCGATACGACGAAAGGCTAAGTTTCCACAAAGATGCCGACAATGAGGTCAATGAATACTCCAAGCTGATTCTGGAGTATGTAGATTTCTATCGAACCCATCTCGATGGCAGTCTTACGCAGGAAGAGCTGGAATATGCCTACGATCTCGAGTGCAGAATCGACCGAAATCGCGATGAACTTCGCACCCTCACCGAAAAGCGAATGAAAGATGGTTCCGATCCCCATGCCGAGCTTCTATATCTGGATTTGCTGAAGAATTTCGAACACATCGGCGATGCTTCGCTTAACATAGCGCAGGCTCTCGGCAAGATAGAAGAATAATCCTGTCTAATTTGCAGTAGATGATTTCCCGAACATCGACGGCCTGTAGATAACGAAAAATGCCAGCGCCGCTACTGCTATGCCCGACGGAATATCCACAAACCAGTGTTGTTTGATGAGCACCGTCGATGCCGCGATGCTAAGGGCGGCAATTAGACCAAGAAAACCCAAAGTCCTATGGTTTCGCAAAGCTACGAAGGCCGCCGTGAAACTGTATGCCACATGCTGACTCGGGAAACAGTTATAGGGATGATCCCGCTCGTAAATCCCCCTAACGAGGCGAATCGCGAGGGTGTCGCCTATGACTGCGGGTCGTATCATGCGGGTAGGCCACAAAAAGAAGAAAGCCGATGTGATTAGACCGGTAAGGGCAAAGGTCAGAATTCCCTTTCTCAGCTCAGTCCTGTCTTTGACTAAAAAAATTGGGAACAGAAGAAGTAGATAATAATAATAGTATGGCCAGACCCATCGTGGATTGAAAGGGATTCGTCCGTCGATTTTGGTCATTAAAATTGCGCCGGCTTTTCCCGCGTTGTAATCGTTTATCGCGACATAAATCGTGCTGGAAATCAGAAAAAAGAGAATAACGACAAGTGTCTTTCGTGCCCAGAGGGGAAATTGTGATTGTTTCGTAGTGGCCATAGCCGATAATGATATTCAAAATTTCCAAATCTACAATATTTTTCTTAATAGGTCCTTAACAAAAATAGGTTGTCTTTTGGGCTTTTTTTGGGTATATTTAATTAAGCAACAGTGTATTCATTTCACAATTCTCAAAAGAAGATTGCATGAGTCCCCTATTCTTTTCGATGATAGCCATTATTGGCGTGGTCTATTTCGCCGGATGGCTGATTAATATCGGCCTCTGGAACTCCCGGAAGAATGTGCCCTCCAAAGCCGTTCTATGGCTTCCGGTTTATGCGGGGTGTCTGTTCATCGCCGTCGATATTTACGCGTTCACGATTTTTCCAAATGGAACTCCAGTTATCGGATTGGCTATTCTCGCGGCATTGGTTCATACTTTTCTATTCTTCGGCGCGATTCTTCAGGCGCGCAAACTGGAAACCCACCGTTGTCGTGCATGCGGACGGTGGATGGAGGTAATTGCGACAACATCGGACGGCGGTGTGGATGAAGCATATACAGTAACTACCAATTACGACTGCCAGTTTTGCGGCTATTCCAAAACTGATGAGAAGAAAAGCATCGAAGGAATGGGGCATGTGGCGCCGAACAAGTTCATCATCGGCAAACGGGAAAAGGACGGCGATTTGGACGAAAGCGGCAATGCCGACCAAATCAGCGCGGAAGATATCGAAAAAGTAACGGATTAGCGAAGTTTGCGAATGCCGTATAACGCCTGCCCCAGTGCCACGCCGGAATCTCCGGGTGGAACTGCGCTATTCCAATAGGGACTTTTTCCCGCTTCCCTCAGCCCCCGAACGACTAATTCTAAGAACAGCGGATTCTGAAAAACTCCGCCGGTGAGGAGGACGGAGGATGTCCCCGCTTTATCGGCGAACTCGGCAGACATCTCGACAACAGCCTTAGCGAGGCCGTTGTGGAAGCGCGAGGAGATTTTGCCCGAGGAGACTCCCTCTGCTTTGTCTTCGATTATACTGCGGATCGCGGAAGAGGGATCGAGTATGCCGTCGATTGTATCAAGGGCATACGCGCCTTTTTCGTTCAAATCTGCTATGGCGGTGAGTTTCTGAGGACATTCGCCCTCGAAGCTATTGTCGCAACAGATGCCGAGGATGCAGGCCACCGCGTCGAAAAGCCTTCCCGCGCTGGATGTAAGCGGAGGGCGGTTTTGCGAAATGATATCGATTATTCTTCCGGCCTTCTCGCCGAGAGACTCGATAATCTCGGGTATGTAATCTTCAAAACCCTCGCCATACGCCGTGTATGCCCATGTCAAAGCCATTCGACGGGCGTCTTTCGCGGCGATATCTCCGCCGGGCTGAGACACAGTTCGAATATGTCCAACCCGTTCGAAATCCGCGCCATCGAGGATAAGAAATTCCCCGCCCCAGATTGTGCCGTCTTCACCGTAGCCGTGCCCGTCGAAAGCAACCGCGATATGTTTTCCCGGTTCGAGGAGGTTTTCGGCAACCACAGAGAGGGCATGGGCGAAATGGTGTTGTATTCTGTATAGGGGGATGGAGTTTTCTTCGGCGAACTTCTCGGCGAGAATCGTGCTCTGGTAATCCGGATGTAGATCGCAGATAACCCCTGCGGGAGCTATCTTCAGCCAGTCGAGATAGCGCGCGAGGACTTCATCGAAAAGGGCTACGGATTTTTCGCCGGTCAAGTCGCCGAGGTAGGGGGAGAGGTATGCCTGATTCCCGCGTGTGAGGGCGAAAGCCCCTTTCAAATCCGCACCGACCGCGAGAACCGGCGAACCTGCGCGGGGCAGTTTTATCGCCCGGGGGACATACCCCCGGCTTCGGCGTGTCAGAACGAGGTTGTCCTCGAACACGAACCCCACTGAGTCGTCGGTGCGTCCAACAATTTCGCGGTCATGCACGAGGTAGCCGTCGGCGATTCCCGACAGATCGCTGATAGCCTCGTTATTGTCGCAGGCGATAGGTTCGTCGCGCTTATTGCCGCTGGTAGCTATCAGAATTTTCAGGCCGGAAATCATCATTATGATGTGATGAATGGGAGCGTAGGGCAAGAAGATGCCCATTTTGTCCATACCGGGGGCGATGTTCTCCGGCAGGATAATATCTGGTTGAGCTAATTTTCGTAAAAGCAATATGGGAGCCGGTGGAGAGGTGAGATGTTCTGCTTCGGATGGGTTGATGTCTCATAACTTCCGAGCTGTTTCGATATCTGAGATCATGAGGGCGAAAGGCTTATTCGGTCTGGATTTGCGGAGTCGCAGTTTTTCTATGGTTTCTGAGTTTTGGGCGTCCGCCATGAGATGGAAACCGCCTATGCCTTTGACCGTGAGGATTTCGCCGCGGCGTAGCATTTCGCAAGCCTCGATAATCGGGTCGGGACTGTCGATGTAATCGCCCTTTGAATCGAGTATTTCGTAATGGGGCCCGCAAACCTCGCAGGCGTTGGGTTGGGCGTGAAAACGGCGGTCGGAGATGTCGGTGTATTCATCGAGGCAATCATCGCACATTTCGAAGGGAGACATGCTCGTAGAAGGCCTGTCGTAGGGCAGATCGCGGATTATACTATATCGCGGACCACAGTGGGTGCAGTTGATAAATGGGTAATAAAACCGTCTGTCCCGGGAATCGCAAAGTTCCCGCAGGCAGTCATCGCAAGTGGCAAGGTCCGGCGAAATTGCGGTAACCTCGCCCTCGCGATGTTCACTGGGAATTATCTCGAAAGTTTCGGCGCCGGTATCATCGGCATCGACTGCCTTGATTTCGTTTATCACGGCGGGTTTAGGCGCACGGCCCTCGATACTCGATATAAATGATTCGACCGCGCCGTCATCGCCCTCGGCGAAAACCAGAACTCCCTCGGTGTCATTCAGAACCCATCCGCGAAGACCGAACTCGGACGCGAGCCTATGAATGAAAGGCCTAAAACCGACCCCCTGAACAATTCCCGTTATTCTAATTTCTTTGGCCATAATCATTTAATATTACGTCTATATTCGCGAAAATCAAATTGATAAAATGGCACGGAATAAGCATATTGGTATTGTCGTATTCTTTAACAATAATCTCAGGAGTGAAAAATGGAAAAATTATGGCGCGAACTCGATGTCGTCGAGAAAATCGAGAATGGAGAACTTAAAGCATTGGTGAAGAAGACATTCGAAGAAGCCGCAACCCGCGGCGGATGGTCGGAAAACGACCTTTTCGAGATTCCTTTTACCTTGCTTATTGAGAACAATCCTGTCAGCCTTATCGAACATACCAAGCAGGTAACCGAGATGGCTCTGGAAAACGCAGAACGTATGAATAAGGCATATGCCGACTACAAATTCGACCGGGATGTCCTTATCGCCGGCGGGATACTTCACGATGTCGGGAAATTGCTCGAATACGAAGTTGCGGAGGGTAAATACGTCAAATCGAATGTGGGCAAGCATCTGCGTCATCCTTTCAGCGGGTGTGCTCTGGCTTTCGAGATGGGATTGCCGCCGGAAGTTTGCCATTGTATAGCTGTTCACGCCCACGAGGGCGATTCCGGCTGGCGTAGCGTGGAAGCTATCGCTATTAACAAGGCCGATTTCACCAATTTCCACTCGCTCAAAGAGATATTTAAAACTTAACAATTACCCCGCGCTTGGGCGCCGTGTCCCTTCGGGACTGCGGACATCCGGATTGGAGTTTTTTCCTAAACAGGCAAGATCTTTCCTCCGGATGTCCGCACTTCGCCAGAGCCGTTTTAAAGAAAAAAACGGCTCTGACGAAGCCAGCGCCCTCCATTTCGCCTTGCAGAACACTCGTTTATTCGTATCTTATTATTGGGAGCGATATAACAAGGAGAAATCATGCATAGGACGATACATATACCGGCCTGCTGTCCTCACAAGGACTGCGGGAAATCTTTGATTACTGAAAAAGTAAAAGTCGGCAGGCGGCCCTCGGTGCATCTGATAGCCGAAAAAGACGGTGTTCGCGGAGATATTTATCTATCCTCGTGGTATGACGATTTCCGCGCGGTGGAACCCGAAGAGCTGAATATCCGTCCCGGGGATGTGGTGAAGTTTTTCTGTCCCCACTGCGGCAAAGAGCTTCCTGTGGCGGATAAGTGCGCATGTAAGGCGGACATGGTTTGGCTTGCTATCGAGGGGGACGGCAGGGTGCGTATGTGTTGCAGGAAGGCCTGTCACTATCATTCAATGGAATTCGTTGACTCCACCGAACTTTTTGCTTTTATGGAGAGGATGAAGCGGGAGAAAAAGGCGAAAAAGGAATCCTAATCAACCCACTGGGGGAAATAGGGTTTCGTCGAGGCCTGTGCCGAATTGAGTTTGTGAGTCGCTCCAGTCGTGGGGTTTCCTATCCATAGCTCGTATTCGTTGAGCATGTTCCGAATACACATCGATATTTCGGAGCCGTCCGGAGACCAATCCAAACCGGCGATTTCCCTGCCTTCGGTAATTACATTCACCGGCGTTCCCGAGGAGATATCAATTGTCCATAAACGGCCTACGGTTGTAGCATAACCGTAGGCTATTTTGTTCCCCGTCGGATCGAAACGAGGGCATAGGGCGAGATAAGTTACGTCGAGGGTGTCCGTCGGCGCGCTGGATTCGCCGTTCAGGTC
>NPID01001222.1_pt1 | contig 78185 bp, 69 predicted proteins | sample 8637491 | NCBI WGS metagenome assembly NPID01 (sample SAMN07420843, study PRJNA396082) | bioreactor metagenome | isolation source: sample BA6 brine-fed electro-methanogenic bioreactor BA | place: Japan: Kochi | collected 2016-06-14 | reverse complement strand
TCGAACGCTCAAACTTCGCCATACTGTTGTGTTCTCCTGATTTGCCAGCCAGCCTTCATTTGGGGCGACTGACCTGACTGAATAACCTGAACCTGTTCACATTAAAAGAGCCCACAATGGGACTTGAACCCATGACCTCGCCCTTACCAAGGGCGTGCTCTACCAACTGAGCTATGTGGGCACTTCGACGTGGTGTATTGTAAAAGGTGGGCCGGGCAGGACTCGAACCTGCGAAGGCTTCCGCCAGCGGATTTACAGTCCGCCCCCTTTGCCGCTCGGGACACCGACCCATGTGTTCAGTTTTTAAGGTAAACAGGTTCCAGAGCCGACGATGGGACTTGAACCCATAACCTAGCGCTTACAAGGCGCTTGCTCTGCCGATTGAGCTACGTCGGCCTGCACACGCGCATTATACCATGAGGCGTATGCCGTTTCTAGGGTGCGTAGCTCAACTCAACGCGGGCAGAATTCTAGCGAATAGCCTGTGCTTTGTCAACGGTCAGCCCAGCAAAATGCCCAAATACCGTGTTTTGCCCTATACTGGGGAGGAACCGGTCATGAGCAGGGGTAGCATGGAATGGGTGTGCTGAAGCTGTTCTCCGGGCGGACCCTGGCCGAACGTTACCTGGAACGCGGGCTGGCCCACCTGGACAAAAAAAAGTATGAGGATGCCCTGGCCGACCTCACCGCCGCGATTGCGGAGGAAGCCTATAACGCTGAGCTGTATGCCACGCGGGGGTTTATCTACCTGGAATCCGATCGGGAGGAGTATCTTGAATACGCCCGCGCCGATTTTGAGTACGCCCTTCACCTGAACCCGCGTGAGTGGGTTGCAGAATACTGCCTGGGGATGATCGCGTATGCCGGGGAGAATTACGAGGCAGCCCTGCGGCACTTCGCCGTAGCGCGCGACCTGGCGCCTTTGCACGCGGAGCCGCACTACTACCTGGGCCTGTGCTACTACCACCTGCGGGATTTTGAGCGCGCCATCTTCTGTATGAAGCAGGCTTTTGACCTGTTTGAGGGATCCGGCGACAGCCGCAAAGGTTATGCCCGGCGCTGGAAAACGGCCCTTGAAAAAGAGAAGAAGCAGCTCAAAGCCAGCGGTGCGGCGGCGCTGCCTGCGGGTCAGACGCCTCGTGCGGGGACACCGGCCCCCACGATCAGGCGTCCGACGGTGATCGACGGCGACGCAGCGCGCTATCGTTATGGCACTGATGCGTTCAACGCCGGGGAGACGGAAACGTAGCGGCGATGCGCAGCAGCGCCATCCCCAGCCCGATCAGCGCCCCGGCCACGCCCCATGCGGGCGCCCGGGCCAGAATCGCCGGGAACAGCGGCCACGGGAAATCCGGCTGGATGTGGCTGTGCAGCGCGGTCTTCAGCAGCATCAGGGCGGCCGTTGTCAGGCTGGTGCCGGCTCCCCAGCCGGCGCCCAGTGCGAGCCCCAGCCCGGCCAGCGCGAGCCGTGAGACAAGCTGCCGCCCGCCCCACAATCTCACCAGGATGTGCAGGCTGATCAGCGCTGTGCTGCCTGCCGCAAGGCAGATAGCCGGGAGCAGGTCGCTGTCTTCCATGCCCAGCCACAGCATGATACCCAGCCCGCCCACCGTGCTGATGACAACCAGCATCGGATGACGTCCGGGGATTGTCAGGAGTGGTGCGGCGCGCATGTCAGGAGCCGGCTGCAAAGCAGACCTGTTTGGTTGAAGATTTGCCGCGGATCATGCCGCGTGGTAAAACCTCCGGCAGGCAGCAGGCGTCTGCCTGATAATATCCACAGTCCTTGAGGAGCAACCATGCTGTTATCGTCCTCCCAGCAGTCATCAGCCAGCAGCAGCGGCGCGGTGCATGTCGCGTCCGATGTGATCGTATCCAGAGACCCGCGCACCGGCAATGTGCTGGGGCAGGTTCCTGTTGCCACCCCCCTCATGATCCGGGAGGCCATGGACGCAGCCCGGCTGGGGCAGAACGCCTGGGCCGGAATCGGACTGGAGCGCCGCCTGCTGTTTCTGCGGTCTCTGCGGGATGCGCTGTACCGCAACCGCGAGCGCATCCTGGCGACCATGATGCATGAGCAGGGCAAGGTGCTGGAAGAAGCCCAGTTTGAGTACCTGGCGGTTCTGGAGCTGGTTGACTTTTGCATTCGGGTGGGCGGGGATGTGCTGCGCCCGCAGAAGGTGCAGGTTCGGCTGCTGCCCCACCGCGAATTCATTGTGGAGCGCCAGCCGCTGGGCGTGATTCTGGTGATTGCCCCCTGGAATTACCCGCTGTATCTTTCCCTGGCGCCGATTGCGACGGCGCTCCTGGCGGGAAACGCCGTGATCTACAAGCCGTCGGAGCATGCCAGCCTGGTGGGAGATGCGATCGCGGCAGCAATTGCCGAGGCCGGCATCCCCCCGGAAGTCTTTCAGGTGCTGCATGGGTATGGCGCTGTGGGGGCGGCGCTGATTGACGCGCGGCCTGACCACGTGGTGTTCACCGGCAGCGTGCCAACCGGCAAGATAATTGCAAAAGCCGCCGCTGAGCATATGATCACCACGACACTTGAGCTTGGCGGCAATGACGCGGCGATTGTGCTGGCGGATGCTGATATTGAGTATGCCGCGCGGCGCATTGTCTGGGCCAGCATGTTCAACGCCGGGCAGACCTGCGCGGCCGTTGAGCGCGTGATCGTGGTGCGCCCGGTGGCGGAAGCGCTGCTGGGGGCGATGCGCCGCGAGATTGAGGCTCATCTGCTGGGCGCCGACGGGCATCCACAGCCGGCGCTCGCGCCGCTGACCACGCTGGCGCAGGTGGAGGGCGTGGCGGCGCAGGTGGAGGACGCGCTGGCGAAGGGCGCGCAGGCGTACACCGGCGGTTACCGGCTGGAGGAAGCCGGGCGGCACTTCTATGCGCCGACGATCCTCACCGGCGTGACGCCGGATATGCTGTTCTGCCAGGAAGAAACCTTCGGGCCGGTGCTGGGCGTGACGATTGTGGATGACGAGCAGGCCGCGGTGCGAATCAACAATGCGACAGATTTCGGTCTGACGGCCAGCGTGTGGACGCGCGACCATGAACGCGGTATGCGGATTGCCCGCCAGCTGCATGTGGGGCATGTTTCGCTGAACTCGCACCTGGTGATCAGCGGCGTGGCGGAAGTCCCCTGGGGTGGGGTGAAGGACAGCGGGTACGGGCGGCTGCATGGGGAAGAAGGGCTGCTGGCCATGACCCGATCGCACACGATTGATTTTTCGCGGCTCCCGCTGCAGGTGGAGCCGTTCGCCTATCCTTATAATGGTTTCAAGCGCGACCTGATACGGCGCGGGATCAGTCTGCTGTATGCCCCGACCTGGCGCGAGAAGTTTCGGGGTTTTCTGGATTGAGATATTGTGCGGCCGGCCTAACAGGGTCAGGACAGGTGTGAGTTGGGGATAGCAAAGCGAACTGTACGCGGCATGATCTGGGCTTACACGGTGTTCTTTGGCAGCCGTCTGGTGACGATGCTCAGCACCGCGATTCTGGCGCGTTTGCTGCTGCCCGCCGACTTCGGGTTGATCGGGTACGCTTTGCTCATCCTGAACTTTGTGGAAGCCGCCCGCGATCTGGGCATCAAGGATGCCCTGATCTATTCCTCTGATCGCCTGGAAGACACCGCCGACACCGCCTTCTACATGAATGCGGCCTTTGGCTTTTTCCAGTACCTCCTGATCTTCCTGGCCGCCCCGCTCGCGCTCAACCTCATGGATGATCCCAGGCTCGTGCCGATGCTGCGCGTGATGGGGCTGGTGTTCATCTTCAATGGGCTGGCGAACACGCACGATGGGCTGCTGCAAAAGGAGCTGGAGTTCCGCAAGCGATACACGCCGGATGTCTATTCCGCCGTGATCAAGGGCGCGGTGTCCATTGTCATGGCCCTGCTGGGGTACGGGGTGTGGAGCCTGGCGGTCGGGCATGTGGTGGGCAGCGTGGTGCGCATGGTGGGGAAGTGGATCCTCAAGCCCTGGCGGCCGCGCCTGCGCTTCTTCCCGGATCGCGCTCGCTCGTTGTGGGATTACGGCGTGCATATCCTGATGATCAGCCTGCTGGGGATCGCGCTGGACCAGGCCGACCAGCTCTTCATCGGCACGCTGCTGGGCGAGATTCAGCTGGGCTACTACACCATCGCGGCTCGCATCCCGGAGATGATTCTGATCAACTTCAGCCTGGTGCTCACCATGGTGCTGTTCCCCGCCTATGCCAAAGTCAAGGATGATACCGCAAAGCTCACGCGTGGTTTTTTGCTGACCACCAAATACACGTCATTTGTCACGCTGCCGGCGGGCCTGGGGCTGGTGGCGGTCGCTCCGGAGCTGGTGGAGGTGGTCTTTGGCAGCCAGTGGGAACCCGCGGTGATTCTAATGCAGGTGCTGGCGCTGCTGGCCATGACCCTTACCCTGCCGTGGGCGGCCGGGGATGTGTTCAAGGCGCTGGGCCGCCCGGATATCTCCACCAAGCTGCTGGTGGTGGAGGCGCTGTTCACCTTCCCGCTGCTCGCGGCGTTCACGTTTGGCTCGCGGCTGGCGGTCATGGCGTCCCTGGCAAACCTGATCGCGGCGGCGATTACAGCAGTCCTGCGCCTGGGCATTGCCAGCCGGTTCCTCAACCTTAACCCGCGGGAATTCTACTTTGTGTTTCGCGGGGGCTTCTTCGGGGGGATCGTGATGTTCGGCGTGGTGCTGGCGTGGCGGGCGGTGGCCCCGGCGCTGTCTCCGCTGTTTTATCTGCTGACGGTCATCCCTATCGGCGGGCTGGTGTATGCGGCTATGCTGTGGCTGCTGGAAAAAGAAGATGTGCTGGAAGCATTCTATATGCTGATGGCTGCGCTTCAGCGTAAGGCAGAACCGGCCGCCGACCCCGTGGAATAGCCGGTAGTGGACCATTCCGATCAACTGTTATTGTCCTCTAATCCAGATAAATTGCATAAGCAGTCAGGCGCCTGTAATATTTGGAGGTTGCTATTTCAGATATTCTTTATCTCTGTTTTTTGCTGATGTTTTTCAGGATGCGCTGTGAACTACGACGTTTCGTTAACGCATGACCCAGGTATGCTGGACAGGCTTGCCCCTGAGTGGACTGCTCTGCTGGAATGCAGCGCGCTCGATTCGGTTTATCTCACCCCCGAATGGCTGGCTGCTTACTGGGAAACGCTGAGTGCGGGCCAGGAACTCTGGCTGGCGACCGTGCGCGATCCGGCTGGGGGGCTGGTCGGCCTGGCTCCGCTGGCGCTGGCCTGGCACAGCATGATGCCGTTCAGGGCGCTGCGCTGGATTGGGTGGCGCCAGATCGAGTTTGCTGGCATGCGGGCCGCGGCTGATCATCTGGATTTTCTGGCAGCGCCGGGTCATGAGCATGCGGTTGTGCGGGCGGTGCTGGATGCGCTGTGGGCGCGCCGCTTCCGCTGGGACGTCCTGCATTTTGGTGGTATCCCCGCCGGGTCGGCCAGCCTGGATGCGCTGCAGGCCTATGAGATGCGGTGGGAAATGCTGCCGCCGCAGATTTGCCCCCGGATTGCGCTTCCTGATGATTGGGAAACGTACTTCATGAGCCTGAGCCGGCGGAAGCGTAAAGAGCAGCGCCGTTACCTGCGTCAGCTGGATGAAGCATTTCCGGGGGAGTGGGAGTGGCGGCTCGTGGATACCCCGGAAGAGGTGCAGGCGACCCTGGCGGTCATGATCGCGTTTCACCAGGCGAAATGGGAGGCGCTTGATCATGCCGGTGGTTTTGCCGAGCAGGCTGTTGAAGCGTTTCACCATGAGGTTGCACAGCGTTTTCTGCGGCGGGGCTGGCTGCGCCTGCTGCGCCTGGAGATTCGGGGCGAGCCGGTCGCGGTGCTGTATACCCTGTGCCACGGTAAGCGGGTATATGATTTCGCTTCAGGATTTGATTTTGACTTTGCCGAGTTCAGCCCGGGCCAGGTGCTGACCTATTTCTCGATTCAGCAGGCGATTGAGTCCGGGATGCAGGTCTATGACTTTCTGCGTGGCGCGGAGGAGTATAAGTTCCGATGGGGCGCGGAGGAAACAGCTGACCTGACGCTGCGCAGGATATGGAGCCCTCAGGCACAGCTGGCGCGCGCGATTTATGATGGCGTGCGTTCCGTCTGGCAGGGGGTGAAGCGCATCTTGCCGGGAAGCCTGCGCCAGCGAATGCGGGTGATGCTGCGCCGTGCGAACCGGTGAGGCCGGTTCGGTAACTGGGGTGAAGGATATGTGGCGCTGGATTTTACTGGTCGTGATTGGCATCGGGATTGTTGTATTCGGGCTGAGCCTGGTTGAGCTTTCCGCCAGCGGTGATGTGCGTGCCAGCACCGAATTACTGAGCGTTTCCACAAATATCGACGGTTTCGCACGCGCGGAGGCTCCCTACGCGTGGCAGTTCCCACGCGATCATGGCCCGCATCCTGAGTATCAGACGGAGTGGTGGTATTACACCGGCAATCTGGCGGATGAGACCGGCGCGCGGTTTGGATTCCAGTTCACGGTATTCCGGCGGGCGATCACGCCCATCGCGGTTGAGTCCGAGTCGGAGTGGCGGACCAACCAGGTGTATATGGCCCATTTCACGGTGACCGACGTGGCGCGTGAGCAGTTCACCCAGGCACAGCGCTTCAGCCGCGGCGGGGCAGGGCTGGCCGGGGCCACAACGGATCCGGTGTATCGGGTCTGGCTGGAGGACTGGGCGGTGATGGCCGAGAATGAGGATGCCACGCAGACCCGCATCCAGGCCAGCACGGACGAGGCGGCGATCGATTTGCGGCTGGAACAGGCCAAGCCCCCGGCCCTGCAGGGTGAGGGCGGCCTTAGCCCCAAAAGCGCCGAGCCGGGCAACGCCAGTTACTACTACTCGCTCTCACGGCTGCTGACCGAGGGGATGATCACGCTGAATGGGACGACCTATCAGGTCAGCGGCGTATCCTGGATGGATCACGAGTTCAGCACCAGCGCCCTGGGGGACAACGCCCAGGGCTGGGACTGGTTCGGGCTGCACCTGGATGATAACCGGGAGCTGATGCTGGGGCGCATCCGGCTGACCGATGGCGGGTATGAGCCGGCGTTTGGCGGGCTGCTGATCCTGCCGGATGGGGAAACACGCAGGCTGGACGCGGAGGACTTCACCCTGACCGTGACCGAGACCTGGGCCAGCCCGCATACCGGTGCGACGTATCCTGCGGGGTGGGAGATCGCGATTGAGATCGGTGAGCCGCAGCCGCTGCGCCTTAACCTGACGCCCCTGATCGCGGACCAGGAGCTGCATGAGGGCATCGCCTACTGGGAAGGCGCGGTGCGCATCACGGGCGACGTGACCGGATACGGCTACGCGGAGCTGACCGGCTATTCCGGCACGATGAACGGGCGCTTTTAGCCAGGGCGGTATCCGGTACAAAAAAACAGGGGCGCTGGATGGCCCCTGTTTTTGATGATTGCCAGGTCATAAGGCTATTGCAGGAAGCTCCGCAGGCGGCGCGAGCGCCGCGGATGGCGCAGGCGGCGCAGCGCCTTGCCCTCAATCTGCCGGATCCGCTCCCGCGTCAGCCCGAATTTCTGCCCCACTTCCTCCAGCGTATAACACTCGCCGTTCTGCAGGCCGAAGCGCAGGCGCAGGATGCGCGCCTCCCGCGGGGTGAGCGTGCTCAGCACGGCTTCCACTTCTTCGCGCAGCAGGTTGTTGCTGACGCTCTGGGTGGGGGTGGGGGTCGTTTCGTCTTCGATGAAGCTGCCCAGCTCGGAGTCTTCTTCTTCGCCCACCGGGCGTTCCAGGCTGAGGGGCCGCCAGGAGACTTTGAGCATCCACTGGACTTTGCGCGGCTCCAGATCCATTTCCACGGCGATCTCCTCCGGGGTGGGTTTGCGCCCGTTTTCCTGCTCCAGTTTGCGCGCGGTTTTGTACAGGCGGCGGATTCGGTCGCTCATGTGCACCGGCACGCGGATGGTGCGCCCCTGGTCGGCAATCGCCCGCGTGATGGTCTGGCGGATCCACCAGGTCGCATAGGTGCTGAAGCGGTAGCCGCGCGTGTAATCGAACTTCTCCACCGCTTTCATCAGGCCAAGGTTACCCTCCTGGATCAGGTCCAGGAACGGGACGCCGCTGCCCATGTATTTTTTCGCGATGGAAACCACCAGGCGGGTATTGGCCTTGATGAGATGCTCGCGGGCCTCAATGCCGTCCATGACAATGAATTCCAGCTCGGTGCGCAGGTCCGGGGTGTGGCCGTTAAGCGAGATCAGGCGCTTCTTGGCGGCCAGCCCGGCTTCCAGGCGCATCGCCAGGTTAACTTCTTCCTCGGTGGTCAGCAGGGGGACACGCGACATTTCCTTGAGGTACAGCCCTACCGTGTCGTCGGAGGAGATTCCGGAGAGGTCGAGATCCTGCTCCTCCTCTTCCTCGTCAAATTCCTCGTCGTGATCGTCTTTGTCGTCGTAGATATCGATCCCGGCGTTCTGCAGGTTCATGTATACTTCATCGAAATTCTCTTCTGCGTCGTCATCGATCAGCTCGAAGACATCCTCTGTGGTCAGGAAGCCCTGACGTTCGGCCTTCTCCATAAGTTCATTCAAGACACCAGGATCGCGCTCATCCGTCTCATAAGGTTTCAAGGCCACTTCTCCCCTAGAATAAAAAATCTACATGACTACTTTTGGTTGCGGAGTTGCATCAATATGGCAAAACGAGGATCGATGCTGTCACGCTCGCAGGCGCATGCCCCCTCGTTCAGGTTCTGGCCGCACTGGGGGCAAAGGCCCGCGCAGTCCGGGCGGCATACCGGCGCCAGTGGTGTATTGATAATGACTTCTTCACGGAGCAGGGGGGTAAGATCGAGGATCGCGTCATCATCAACCTGAAACTCGGTCTTGTGATCCTTGCCCGGATGAGTTGTGAACAGCTCTTCGATTTGCACTTCAATGGGGACATGCACCGGACTCAGGCAGCGCCGGCATTCGCCTTCGGCAGCAGTCTCCAGCGCCCCCTGCACCAGGATTCCCTCACGCGTGCGGCTAAGCCGCAGGCGACCTTTCAGGAAGGCCAGCTTCAGGTCATCGGCAACAGCGAGGGCCGGCACGTCAAAATCGATTTCACGGCTTGTTCCAAGGCTTTGACTGAGAAGAAAACCAACATTAAGCTTGAGCACACGGTTGCTCACAAAGCCGTTTGAAGGATTCACGATATTCAGCCTTATCTGCTGTGACCCTGTCAAGGTATCTGCGGTGAGGTGCTAAGGGTTACCGCAATGGTATCTCGGTATATACCCTTAGAAGACCGCCTATCACAATAGGAAATTAGTTTATGCTTAGAGAATAATGGCCGAACAATTGATGTAGAGTGAAAAATACTACTGCACTCTTTCTACTAAAGATTTTAGCGAAGCGATAATGGTGTGTCAAGAAATGTGACAAGATTTATACTGATTTTAGATCGGGCCAGGCTCAGGGTGAGCCGCCCGGAGTGCCTTGGGTTGTGCAGCTACACAGACAGGCTCCAGGCCGCGGGTTCTCGTCAGCGTTCCGGTACCACGCGTATACTCAATTGTGACACACTAATCTGACCTTAAGCCGACTATAAACCGGATTTTACAAAACCTTAACAATCCTCGTTTACACTTACTGGTGTGCATGCTATACTGCGATTGTGTGTCAGCGAGGAGTGACCTGGTTCTGAGCCTGGCCTTTTCGCAGTCCCTCGATGGTTCAATTCTTTTACGGAGGATAGATTGAATATGAAGAGTAACCGTGTTCTGGCACTCGTGCTCGCCCTGGCCATGATGCTCAGCATTGCGCCGCTTGCGGGGGCGCAGGGTGGTGAGTTTGTGGCCACGTTTGACCTGCCCGTTGAACCTGCTGCCGAAGGTCCGCTGGCGGGGGTGGATCCTTCGGGCCAGACCGTCACCTACTGGCACCAGCACAGCGGGGACCGTGAAACAGCCCTGATGGAGCTGGTCGCCGAATTTAATGCGAACAATCCGTGGGGTATCACCGTGGACGCCAGCAATCAGGGCGGGTATGGTGACATCTACCAGAAGATGATCGCCGGTATCGCCAGCGGCAGCCTGCCCAACCTGGTGGTGGCCTATCAGAATCAGTCGGCGACCTACCAGCTGGATGGCGCCCTGACCGACATGAACGTTTACGTCAATGACCCTCAGTGGGGCTACAGCGAGGCTGAGCAGGCCGACTTTTTCCAGGGCTTCTTCGTGCAGGACATCAATCCTCAGTTTGATGACATGCGGCTTGGCTTCCCGCCCAACCGCTCCATGGAAATGCTCTATGTGAACCTGGACGGCCTGGCCGAGCTGGGCTTCGATGCCCCGCCCACCAGCTGGACCGAATTCGGCGAGATGGCCTGCGCCTGGACCGCCAGCGGTGAAGGCCGCATGGGCTACTCCGTCCGCACCGATGCCAGCTTTGTGGCTGCGGCGACCTTCGCCCTGGGTGGCGATATCTTCGATTATGAGAACGACGAGTATGTCTTCAACGGCGAAGAGACCGTTTACGCCCTTGAGCAGATGCAGGCCCTCCTGAGCCAGGGCTGTGTCAACCGCGTGGCTGAGCGCTTCGGTGACCAGAACGACTTCGCCAACCAGGTGAACCTGTTCTTCATCGGCTCCAGCTCCGGCCTGCCCTTTGTCGCTTCCGCGATTGCGGAAAGCGAGGCCGGCGATTTCGAGTGGACTCTTGCCCCGATCCCGTACGCCGACCTCGGTGCAGAAGCTCCGACTCAAAATATCTACGGCGCGTCCGTGTCCATTACGGATGCTGCGCCCGAAGCCGAGCTGGCTTCCTGGCTGTTCCTGCGCTGGATGTCCGAGCCTGCGCAGCAGGCGATCTGGACCCGCGTGAGCCAGTACTTCCCCGTTCGCTCCAGCGTTGCGGATGAAATGGGTGACTTCCTGGCGAATGAACCGCAGTTTGCCGCGGCGTTCGCGCTGCTGGACAGCACCAAGGCCGAGCCGCCCGTGGCTGGCTATGACGTCGTGCGTGACATGATCGAAGAGAATGCCTTCTACGCTATCCTGGATGGCGCCGACGCTCAGGAAACGCTGGATGACATCACTGAACAGGCTAACGAGGTTTACCAGACCCAGTTCCAGCAGTAATTGCTGCCGCTGAGTCAGGCGCGCCGGAGGAGCTATCCTCCCGGTGACTGAGCAACAACCGGCTGAGGGTGATCTGAAGCACCGGATCGCCCTCAGTTTTTTTGTTTCCGGGCGGCGCTTTGCGCGGTATCATGGGGCGCTGCGCCTGTTGTGGAGGGGAGAAACTAGCAGTGATGCATCGATATCATACGCTGCTCGCGATTCTGGTGGCTGCGGGGTTGTTGTTAGGCGGGATTCCTGTGGCCGCGCAGGGCGGCCCGGTGACCAGCACATTCGCCCTGCCGGGTGACCCGGCGGAGACGGGCGCGCTGGCGGGGGTTGACCCGGCAGGGCAGCGGATCACCTACTGGCATCAGCACACCGGCGATCGGCTGGACGTGTTCGATGCGCAGGTGGCCCGCTTTAACGCCGAGAACCCGTGGGGGATCACGGTGGAGGCCACTAACCAGGGGAATTACACCGATATTTACACCAAGATGCTGGCGGGCATTGTTTCCGGCGAGCTGCCGAGCCTGGTGGTGGCATTCCAGGGCCAGGCCGCCACGTACCAGCTTGAGGGCGCGCTGGTTGACCTCAGCGTGTTTGTGAACGATCCTCAGTGGGGCTATGGGCCGGAGGAACTGGCCGACTTCTTCCCCGGCTTTCTGGATCAGGACCTCAGCCCGCAGTTCGACCAGCGCCTCGGTTTCCCCCTGAGCCGGTCGATGGAGATGCTGTACGTGAACCTGGATGCGCTGGAAGCGCTGGGCTATGCCGCGCCGCCAGCAAGCTGGGCCGCGTTCCGCGAGATGGCCTGCGCCTGGAGCGCCAGCGGCCCGGGTCGGGTGGGCTTCACGCTGCACACCGATGACAGCTTCCTGGCGGCGGCGGTGTTCGCGCTGGGCGGCGACATCTTCGATTACGAGCAGGATGCGTATGTGTATGACAGCCCGGAGGCCGTCTTCGTGCTGGAGCTGCTTCAGACGATGCTGGATGAGGGGTGTGTCAACCGGGTGACCGAGCGCAACAGCGACCGCTATGATTTCGCGCGGCAGATCAACCTGTTTTACTTCGGGTCGAACGCCGCGGTGCCGTTCGTTGAAGCGGCGATTGCCGAAACCGGGTTGGACGCGTTCAGCTGGACGATTGCCGCGGTGCCTTATGCCGATCTCGGTAAGGCCGCGCCCACCCAGAAGCTCAACGGCGCTTCGGTATCGATCCCGCGCACGACCCCGGAAGCGGAGCTGGCGGCCTGGCTGTTTGTGCGCTGGCTGGCGGAGCCAACCCAGCAGGCGGAATGGGCCGCGGTGAGCGATTACTTCCCGGTGCGGGCATCGGCGGCGGAGGCGCTGGCCGACTACCTGGCGGCGGATGCGCGTTATGCTACGGCGTTCGAGCTGCTGGGCGCGACGCGCATGGTCCCGCCGCTGGCCGGTTATGACGCGGTGCGCGCGCTGGTGGAAAGCGAGGGCGTGATCCCGATCTTTGATGGCGCGCCCGCCCGTGAGACTCTGGCGCGGGTGATGGACGAGGTGAACAATCTGTACCAGACGCAGTTCCAGCCCTGAGCAGGGCCGGAGGTGTGAGGGCTTTATGCGGGGGAGGGCGCCGGCCTTCCCCCGTTTGAGTCCCGGTTACAGCGCGCTGAGGTGCGCCCGAATATCGCGCACGATCAGGGCCAGGTGATCGGGGTTATGCACAAAGTCCAGGTCATCCGCCGGAAGGATCAGCACCGGGCAGGCGCGCCAGGTGTCGATCCAGTGATCGTATAGCTCGTTGAGCATGGTCAGGTAGTCGATTGAGATCTGGCGCTCGTAGGAACGGCCGCGCATGGCGATGCGCTCCACCAGTGTCCCCACCCGCGCGCGCAGGTAGATCAGCAGGTCCGGCGGGGGCAGGAACGCGGAAACGCCCAGGTACAGCGCGTGGTATGTTTCATAATCACGCGGGGCCATGTGTCCCTGGCGATACAGGTTCTGGGCGAAGACCTCGGCGTCTTCGTACACGGTGCGGTCCTGCAGAACGCTGCCGGGATGATCGACCAGCTGGCGGTGATGCTGGAGGCGGCGGCTGAGGAAAAAGACCTGCGAATGAAAGCTCCAGCGCTCCATGTCCTCGTAGAAATCGGCGAGGTAGGGGTTTTCCGCGTTGGCCTCGTAAAACGGCTCCCAGCCGAGCGCCTCGGCCAGCAGGTCGGTCAGGCTGCTTTTCCCCACACCGATATTGCCCGCGATCCCGACAAAGCGTTTCTTCTCACCGGGGTATGATTGGCTGGCACTCTCCACCGTTGCGCTGCTCCTCCCTAGAGCCTGTTGAGCAGGTCCAGCACGCTGTCAGGGCGCGATTCAGGCTGCTGCCACAACGCGGGCCGGGGCTGGGTGACAAGCTGCTGGATTTCCTGCGCGATCTCAAATGTCGCGTTGGGGTAGGCGATCTTTTTTACATTCTGCGCCAGGGTTTTCAGGCTGGCATCACCGGGCGCCAGCCAGCGCGCCAGGCGTTCCGCGATGGCTTCCGGGGACGGCTCGAAGATCCCAGCTTCATTTTCAACCACAAAATCGATGTTCGGGCTTTCCTGATAGGGGATGGCGTCATACAGGATCATCGGCACGCCGCTGATGGCGGCTTCCGCAATCGTGCCCGGCCCGGCTTTGGTGATGAGCACGTCGGAGGCGCGCATCATGACCTCGATGTTATCCACAAACCCGTAAACCCGCGTGGGCTGGTTCCACTGTACCCGGTTAAGCCCCTGGCGCAATTCCTCATTCCGCCCGCAGACGATGCTCAGCTGCAGGTCCAGCGCCCGGTGGTTGATCGCCTCCGCCACGGTCTGCATATCGCCCATGCCATCCCCGCCGCCGAAGATCATCACCGCGGGGACATCCGGCGCCCAGTTGAGGGTTTGCCGGGCCTCGGCCTTTGTGCCTTCGTAGCAGGTGAATTTCGGATGGGCGGGATGGCCGACCAGGCGCATCTTGTCGGGAGACACACCCAGCTTGATGCCGCGTGCATAGGCGGCCTCGCAGGGGACCAGGCAGCGATCCACGCGCGGGTGATACCAGGCGACATGCGGCTTGGCAAGGTCCGTGATCACGGTCAGGATCGGGATGTTGAACTGCAGCCGGCTGCGCGCCCCCACCACGAAGCGGGTGAACGCGCCATGCAGCACCACGATGATATCCGGCCTGTAGTCGGTTACCAGTTTTTTTACGGTATCTTCCGCCACCAGGGTGGGCAGGGTGCTGCGCGCCAGCGGCAGCTGCATGAGCTGATCGAAGAACTGGAAGTACCAGCCATAGGTTTTGATGCTGTGCTTAACCCAGCGGGGGTAAATCTCCGGGGCATATTTCATCGGGGCCGGGGTGTATTCCCGAAAAACATCGACATAAGCCGTTTCATATTCATCCGGGTACAGGTGGTTGAGCGCAGCCTCGATGGCGCGCCCGGCAGCCCGGTGGCCACCGCCTGTATCTGACATGAGAAAAGCCACTCGCTTCATCTGAAACGTCACTTTCTCTGGTGTGATAGGCGCTGAAGTGTGAGCGGATCAGCGTGTATGGTCTGGTGTCCTGTACGTTCCACTTCTGCAGCGGTTGTGGTCATGATTCATTATAGAGCGTGATTCCCGGTAGTCCATACCGGCGCGAAAAGCATAGGATTACCTGTAGTAACCCGGTCGTTGGGCTGGCGTGGCGCGCCTGTCGGGGATCGTCCGGCCCCGCGCTTTTCGCCTGTGCCGTCCAGGGCTGGCTGATTATGCAGCCCGGCTTGCACTCCGATCATAAGCCATTCTGCCGGGGGGTCAACTGGGCCGTGATTGCCCACCCGCCTTCCGGTCAGCGCTGGCGGGCCTGCTCACGCGCCGCTTCGGCGGGCTCCTTCAGCCCGGCAAAGGGCTCCGGCGCGTTCTGGTTATCGAAGCGTATCCACTGAATCTGGCGCGCCTGGTTCAGGCGGTCAAGCGTTTGCCACGAGTCGCGAAATTTATCCGGCTTGGCCCAGCCCTTCCTGCGCCAGCCGTTCACCCAGGTGGTGATCCCGTCGTAAAGGTAGCTGTTATTGGTGAAGAACTGGACGGGTTCCGCCGGGTCGAGCTGATTCAGGACGGCGATGGCGGCCTTCAGCGCGAAATGGTTTGGCGAGTCAGCGGGGCTGTGACCCTGCACGGTCGTGGCCTCCTCTCCGCGAAGGATAGCCGCTGCCCAGCCGTGCGCGCTGCCCGTTTCCCCGCCGGCGATGCGCAGGTAGACCTGCGTGGCAGCCGAATCGGCGCTGGCTTCCGGGCGGGGGATCGCGGCGCTTGCCAGCTCGTCGGCGCGCTCGTTGTGCTCGTTACCGGCGTGGCCCTTCACCCAGTGCCACTGGATGGCGTGCCGGCGCGTAGCGGCGGCGATGGCCTGCCACAGGTCGGCGTTGGCGACCGGAGGGGCATCCGGGCTTTTGCCCCGCCGCCAGCCGTTGGCGATCCAGCCGGGCAGCCATTCCGTGATCCCGCGGCGCAGATACTCCGAATCGGTGTAGAAGTCGATCTCACACGGCTGGTTGAGCGCTTCCAGGGCGCGCACGGCCGCAGTCAGCTCCATGCGGTTATTGGTCGTGTCTGGCTCTCCACCGGAAAGCTCGCGAGTTCTCTGGGGGTGGATAAGCACGGCGGCCCAGCCGCCAGGGCCGGGATTGGGGGAGCAGCCGCCATCGGTGTAGATGTCGATATGTGGGCGTGTTTCGGGCATAATGGGACCTGATCCTGGGTGATCATGTGTTGGATGATCTGCAAACAGGCAGACAACTGCCTAGTTTAGCACAGTCAGAGGGAGGTTTGAATGCGCTGGGTGCGGGTATTGCAGGCTGAAAAGCCGGTGTTTGGGGTGGTGCAGGGCAATTCGATCGGGCTGACCCGGCTGACCTGGCCGGAGATTCTGGCCGGGGCCGCGCCGGAGATCATGGCCGAGCTTCCGCTGGAGGGCGCGCCGCTGCTGGCGCCGCTGGAGCGCCCTGGCAAGATTGTCGCCATCGGCCAGAATTACTGGGATCATGTGCGGGAGCAGAACAAGCCCGCGCCGGAGTACCCGGTTATCTTCACCAAGTTCACGACCTCTCTCAACCATCCTGGCGGGGTGGTGCGCTGGTCGCCCGCGCTGACCACGCAGGTGGACTTTGAGGCGGAGCTGGCGGTGGTGGTGGGCCGGGCCGCGCGGCGGGTGACAGAGGCGGACGCGCTCGGCTATGTTTTTGGCTATACCGCCGCCAATGATATCACCGCCCGCGACCTGCAGTATGGCGATAAACAATGGGTGCGCGGCAAGAGCCTGGATACGTTCTGCCCGCTGGGGCCAGCGGTGGTGACGACGGATGAAATCCCTGACCCGCAGCGGGTCGCCATCCGCACCACGCTCAACGGCCAGGTGATGCAGGACAGCCACACCGGGGAGATGATCTTCAGCGTGGCGCACCTGCTGGCTTTCGCGTCGCAGGCGTTCACGCTGGAGCCGGGAGATGTGCTGCTGACCGGCACGCCGGATGGCGTGGGGCATTTCCGCAATCCGCCGGTATACCTGGGGAATGGGGATCGGATTGTCGTGGAGCTGGCGGGGATTGGCCGCCTGGAGAATGTGTGTGTGACGGAGTAGCGCCTACTTGATCAGCGGGAAGCGCACCGTGACGGATGTGCCTTCGCCGGGGTTGGAATTCAGCTCAAGCGAGCCTTTGGTGCTCTCGATGATGCTTTTGGCCAGGTACAGGCCCATCCCGATGCCCTGCTGATCATGCAGCTCGCGCTCCACCTGGTTAAAGCGCCGGAACAGATCGCCCTGGCGTTCCTCGGGGATGCCAGGGCCTTCATCTGAAATGGTGAGGGCGATCGTGTCGCTCTCGACCCACTGTTTAACGGCGATAGGGCGATCCTTCGGGGAGAAGGACATCGCGTTGGAAAGCAGCTCGGCCAGCGCATGGCGCAGCGTGCGCCACTCCGCATTGATTTCCCCGGTTACATTGCCATCAGAATACAGCACCTCGATATCACGCTGGCGGGGGGAAAACGCGCGCGCCTGGCTGACGGCGGCCGTCAGGGCGTCCCACAGCGGGCCGGGCCGGCCGGCGACCTCGATCAGTTTCTGCAGCTCGCCGGTGTCAAGCTGGATCAGCATGACCATCTGCTCCACCAGCCGGTTCAGGCGCGTAATGCCAGATTGCAGCGTGTCGTAAAGCTCCTCCATATCAGTTTCGCTCAGGTCGTTGCGGTGGGTTTTGAGCAGGTCCACGACCATGTTGAGCGAAACCAGGGGCGTGCGCAGCTCGTGGGTGAACATGCGGGCCATATCGCGCCGGATGTAATCCAGGGTTTCGTGCGCGGCTTCGGCGTAGTCGGTCAGCTCCTGCACGCGGCGGGCCTTGTTGTAGATCGTCAGCAGGAGGCGTTCGCCGTCAAAGGGCTTGGTGAGGAAGTCGTCCACGCCGAGCGTCATGGCCTGCCGCAGCGCCGACTTCTCCGCATGGGCGGTGAGCACGATGAACGGGATATAGACCCAGTCCTTATTGGCCCGCACCAGGCGAAACAGATCCATCCCGTTCATCACCGGCATTTCCAGGTCGGCGATAATCACATCGGGCCTCAGCCCTTCCTGCATCAGCTTGTAGGCTATCGCGCCATTGTCGGCGGCTGTGATCTTGACGCCGCGCGGCTCCAGCAGGTGCTTGATCACTTTCTGGAGCGAAACGTCATCGTCAACAAACAGGACATGGCGATCGTAGGTAGCCATAAATATGCCTCAGGATACGATCCGTGCTGGTAATGTTGTAGCACAACGCCGGATAAGATGCTACACAACAACCAGAGCCGGCCACACGCCGGCTCTGGTTGTTGCTCATGCAGTCATGGGGTGCAGGGGGATCGCTCAGGCAGCCGGGCCAGGGCCAAGCCCGCTGAGCTCCAGGGCGTTCGCCACCGCTTCCGAGTCCGGGTCAATGTCGTTCAGAATGCCATAGGGCAGGTTGTGCTCGGTCACATAACCGGGCAGATCGCTTACGACCTGCTGTACCACCTGCGGATTAAGCCGGTCAAGGCGCAGCCCGGCGGCTTCCAGCGCGGTTTTCAGCGGGGTCACGTCCTGCCCGTGCAGCGCCGCCGCGAAGAGGATGCCCGGCCCCACCATATCGCTGTGCGGGGTCTTGCGCGGCATGAAGTTCTCAATCGCGTAGGCGAAGTAGTGCTCGCCGCCTTCTTCCGGGCGGGCATGCCCCAGCTGGTTGCAAAGCTGCACCTCCAGCCCCAGGAAGTCCAGCAGCAGCTTGAGCGACTCGATCTCGCCGCGGCCCACGCCATCGGCGATGCGGAACGCCTGCTGTGCGATGGCGGCGGCGATGCCAGCCGCCCACGGCACAAAGCGCTGCGCCGGGATATTGCGGCTGCGTTCGGCGGCGTAGCGCCAGTCCAGCAGCCCGGTAACGATGCTGAGGACGTCCACAATCCCGCCGCCGCGGAGATGCGGCGGGGCCGCGCGGATCACGTCCCAGTCAATGATGCATTCGCGCGCGGTGCCGGTTTCAATGTCCTTCACCCCGCCAGCATCCCGTACGCGCGCCACCCAGGTGAACATCACGTCACCTGGCAGGGCCGTGGGGATCAGGATGACTGGCTTGCGGTTCCACCAGCCGATGAACTTCGCGGCATCCATCGCGCGCCCGCCGCCGATCCCATACACGACCTCAACCGTATCCGGCAGGCCTTTCGCCAGATTCTCAAGGTATGCATGGTTGGTGGAGGTCGGTTCTGCCTGGATGGCTACCGGCAGGTTAAGCAGCGGACTGATCTGCGGCCAGACGCTTTTACCAGTCAGTACCGCAGCCGGGCGCGTTTCAGTGATGGTGCTGAGCTCCCGAAATGATATGCGAGGAAGAGGCCATACAGTATTCATGCGAAATAAACTCCAGCGCGTGTAATTTTGTGGGTACAGGCAGCAGGGCGATAGGTTCAGTCTGGCTTCAGTGTAATGCCGAATCACAATTAGGGCCAGCGCCACCCCGCGCTGATCCCGCTGCTGTTGTGATTATACCCCGTTTCCGGGTTATTCAGGGCAGCGGGGTTAATGCCGCGGCGCTGCTGCCTTACATGGCTGAGCGATCGTCGTCGGGGTCGATGCCCGGCAGCAGATCCTCCAGCGTCGTGCCATAGTCCGGCTCGAAATCCAGCGCTTCCTCCGCCAGAAAGTCCTCGTTCTTACGCTTGGTCTTGGGGCGGCGGGAGGGATCTGCGACGAACGTATCCAACATGATCTGCTCCACGGCCCGCACATCGGGGATACCGAAGAAGCCGATCGGTTCCTCGCGATACTGGGTGCGCCGGTAACCCTGGTGGGAGCGTACGCGGTGGGCGCGCGTTTCATAGCGGAAGATGAGGTCGCCATCTCCCTGCCGGTTGTAGGTGCGGCGTTCCACCCGCTCTACATCATCCGGCCCATAGGAGGTGACCTGCTGCGCCAGCACGCCGTCCAGGATCAGGATGCGCTGGTCGGTGATGGCGTACAGCGTCCGGCGGGCGTTGAGCCATTGCCAGGCAGGGCGCAGGATCGCAGCGCCGATGCTGATCAGCATGATCAGCGCCACGAGGCCGAACATCATGCCCATCATGCCCATGCCGAAGAAAAACATGCGTCCGAAAACCACAGAGAAAACGGAAAATATCACCAGCAGGAACAAGGCTGCCCCCGCGGCTGACAGCATGCTACCGCTGCGCAGCGTGCGGATCGGGGTGGGTTGCCCGGCCCACAGCAGGACTTCATCCTCCATAAGCTCCTGGTGAAGGCGGTCTTCCTGTTCGGGGGTAAGATAGCTGTTAATCATCTGGTGCGTTGCTCCTCTCTACAGACTATTACGTGCTAAGGCCCGGTTGGGTTGTGCTGTGCGGCAGGGTTAAGGATCAATCCTGTCGTCTATTGTGCAACATGTTGCAGAGCGTTTGGGGATTGTGGTATAGTTGGGGCAAGTTTAATTAATCCAATAAATCAAAGGATTAGCATGCTGCCTCAAACGCTCGCTTCCGATTTGCTGGCGTACATGGTTCGACACAAACTCCAGCCCGGTGATCAGCTCCCCACGCTGTCTGAGCTCGGCGCCGAGCTGGGAATCAGCGTCAACAAGCTCCGCGAGCAGCTGGAGGTGGCGCGCAGCCTGGGCCTGGTGGATGTGCGGCCGCGGGCGGGCATTCGGGTTCGCCCCTACAGTTTTCAGCCTGCCGTACTGCTCAGCCTGGGTTATGCCCTGGCGCTGGACCGCGCCAATTTCCGGGCGTTTGGCGATCTGCGCATCAGCATCGAAACCGGCTTCTGGCGGGAAGCCGTCAGCCGGCTTCAACCGGAAGACATCGACCACCTGAAAGCGCTGGTGCGAACCGCCTGGCGCCAGCTGAACGATTCGCCGGCCCGTATCCCCCATCGTGAACACCGCGAGTTTCACCTGACTATCTTTTCGCGTTTGGATAACCCCTTTGCCAGAGCCATGCTGGAATCCTACTGGGAGGCCTATGAGTCCGTAGAGTATCACGTTTACGCCGATTTTGAATATCTGTGCGCGGTTTGGAAGTATCACGAACGCATTCTTAACCTGATCTGTGAAGGGGATGTCGATGGCAGCCTGGTCGCGTTTATCGAGCATACGCGCCTGATGCGCTACCTTGATACCCCCGGCAGCGAGCATCCTGTGGTGGTTGAATTTGGGAACGTATTCAGCCCGCCACCAACACCGAATGGCTCCCCGGCTGTGGCCAGCCCTCCGATAGTGGCGGACGCGATTGCGCCCGGCAGCGCGCAGGATGCGGCTGTTTCTCCTGATTCGTCTGAAAGTGTGGAGTAAGGAGTTCTCCATGAGTGTAGTGGATGCCAGGGCCGCCAGTGAGCAGGCCCAGGGCCAGCGAATTGTCAATGATTTTTCGATTGTGGCGGCGACCGCCAATGGGTCTGGCAGCCAGACGGCCAACAATGTTCTGGTGCGCGCCATGTTCAAGATGGGGATTCCCGTTACCGGGAAGAACCTGTTCCCCTCGAACATCAAAGGGCTGCCGACCTGGTTCTGGATTCGGGTCAGCAAGGATGGCTACACCGCCCGGCAGGAGCATGCCGCCATCCTGATCGCCATGAATATGGCGACGATCGCCGAAGACCTGGCGAATGTGATGCCCGGCGGGGTGGTCTTCTACCCCGATGACTGGCGGATTGAGCTGACCCGCGATGATGTGACGTACTACCCCATGCCGGTGAAGGACCTGGTCAGGGACGCGGATGTTCCCTCCCGCCTGCGCGATTATGTCGCCAACATGGTGTATGTGGGCGCGGTGGCCGAGCTGCTCAGTATCCCGCTTGAGTACATCAAGGATGCAATCAGCTACTATCTGGGCGGCAAGGAAAAAGCCATCAAGCTCAACCTGGATATTGTTGAGGCGGCTGAGGCGTGGGTGCGCGAAAACCTGAAGAAGGAAGACCCGTTCGTCGTGGAGCCGATGGATAAGACCGATGACCTGATCATCATCGACGGCAACTCGGCCTCGGCGCTGGGCGCTGTGTTTGGCGGTGTGACCGTGGTGGCCTGGTACCCGATCACGCCCTCCACCAGCCTGATCGACGCTGCGCGGGATTACCTGGCCCTGCTGCGCCGCGACCCGCAGACCGGCAAGGCCACCTATGCCATTGTCCAGGCGGAGGACGAGCTGTCCGCCATTGGCATGGTGCTGGGCGCGGGCTGGGCGGGGGCGCGGGCCATGACGGCGACTTCTGGCCCCGGCATCTCGCTCATGGCGGAATATGCCGGGCTGGGCTATACCGCTGAGCTGCCCGGCGTGATCTGGGATGTGCAGCGCGTGGGGCCGAGCACCGGCCTGCCCACCCGCACCTCCCAGGGCGACCTGCTCTTTGTGTATTTCCTGGGGCATGGCGATTCGCGGCATATCGTCCTGCTGCCCGGCACGATGGAGGAATGCTTCGAGTTTGGCTGGAAGTCATTCGACCTGGCCGAACATTTCCAGACCCCGGTCTTTGTCCTCACTGACCTGGACCTGGGGATGAACTTCTGGATGAGCAAGCAGTTCGACTACCCCGATCGTCCGATCGATCGCGGCAAGGTGCTGTCCTCCAAAGACCTGGACGAGCTGGAAACGTTCGCCCGGTTCAAGGATGTCGATGGCGACGGCATCGGCTACCGCACGCTGCCCGGCATGAAGCATCCCAAAGCGGCGTATTTCACGCGCGGGACCGGCCACAACGAATACGCCATCTACAGCGAGCGGCCGGAGGATTACGTCCAGAACGCGGAGCGGCTCAAGCGCAAGCATGAGACCGCCCGCCAGTTTGTGCCGGAACCGCTGATTGATGCACAGGGCCGCCGCGTGGCGGTGGTGTGCTACGGTTCCATGGAGCCGGCCATCATGGAAGCCCGTGACCGGCTGCGCGATGAACACGATTTCGAATTCGACTACATGCGCGTGCGGGCGCTGCCCCTCACGCAGTCGGCGTTTGACTTTGTCAGGGGCTACGACCAGGTCTATGTGATCGAGAACAATGTCGAGGGCCAGCTGAGCCAGATCATGCAGCTGGAGATGCCCGAGCATGCCCCCCGGCTGAAATCGATCGCGTATATGGATGGCTTGCCTTTCTCGGCGGACTTTGTCGTGAACTCTCTACTGGAACAGGAGCGTGCGTAACCATGGGTACGAATCGAACCAACGCCATTGGGTTGAGCAAGGCGGATTACGGCGGGGCGAAGTCCACGCTGTGTCCCGGATGCGGCCACAACTCCATCTCCAACCAGATCATCTCGGCGACGTATGAGCTGGGCATCGACCCGCACACTGTCATCAAGATGAGCGGGATCGGTTGCTCCAGCAAAAGCCCGGCCTACTTCCTGTCCCAGTCGCATGGGTTTAACGGCCTGCACGGTCGCATGCCCTCCGCGGCGACCGGCGCGAAGCTGGCGAACCACCACCTGAAGGCGATCGGCGTCAGCGGGGACGGCGACACAGGCAGTATCGGTCTGGGGCAGTTCAAGCACATGGTGCGCCGCAACCTGCCGATCATCTACATCGTGGAAAACAACGGTGTTTACGGGCTGACGAAGGGGCAGTTCTCGGCCACCGCCGACCTGGGCCAGACGATCAAGAAGATCGGCACGAATGACCTGCCGCCGATCGATGTGTGCCTGGAGGCGCTGGCCGCGGATGCGACCTTCGTGGCGCGTTCCTTCTCTGGCTCGGCCAAAGAGGTCGTGGAGCTGCTGAAGGCGGCGCTGCACCACAATGGCACCGCGGTGCTGGACATCATCAGCCCGTGCGTGACCTTCAACAACAGCCCCGATTCCACCAAGAGCTTCCAGTTTGGTAAGGAGCACGCCAGCCCGCTGCATGACATCACCTTCATCCCGCTGGCGGAGGAGATCATGCTGGAAGAGCTGGAAGATGACGAGAACGGGCATAAATCACGCGAGGTCGAGCTGCACGATGGCACCTGGATTCGGCTGCGTCCGCTGGGCAAGGACCACGACCCGTCCGACAAGTTCGAGGCGATGCGCCTGCTGGAAGAGGCGCACCTGAATGCCGAGCTGTTGACCGGCCTGATCTACTATGACAACAGCCGGCCGTCGATGATCGATACCCTTTCGATCGTGGATACGCCGTTGGCCCTGCTGGACGAGGCGAAGGTGCGTCCCGGGCCAGAAGCGCTCCAGGAGATTATGGCCCTGCTGTAGGCCGCGAGCCGGGCAGGTGACCAACAGGGCGGCGCCTGTGTCAGGGGCCGCCTTTTCTGTTGGCGCTTTTGCCCGCATACTGAAGAAAACGGTACATTCAGGAGGAGCGGCGATGCACCAGGATTTTACGCGCGGGATGATCCCGCCGCTGCAGCCCTGGGCGACAGGCGGGGGGGTGGTTGAACAGGCCGGGGAGCAGCTCCGGCTGGCGCTGCCACGCTGTGAGGCCGGGCAGTACGCCGATGCCCAGGTTAGCGATTACCACGGGCTGCCGCGCCGCGATTATCCCTGGCAGCCGCCGCTGCGCCTGACGCTCCGCGCGCAGGCTTCCGGCCTGGCGGAGCGTCTGCACGGCACGGCGGGCTTTGGTTTCTGGAATGACCCGTTCGTGCCGGGGCGGCGTGAGCTGCCGCGCCTGCCGCGTGCGCTGTGGTTCTTCTTCGGCGGGTCGGGGAACAATATGGCGCTGGCGCGGGACGTTCCCGGCCACGGCTGGAAAGCGGCCACCTTTGACCCGGCACGCCCGCTGTTCTGGGGCCTGCTGCCCTTCGCGCTGCCGGGCTTCCTGCTGATGCGCATCCCGGCGCTGTACCGGGCGCTGTGGCCGCTGGGCCAGCGCGCGCTGGGCGTGGCGGAGGCCGCGCTGCCCGGCCACTGGCTGGCCGACTCGCATGACTATTCGATTCTGTGGCTGCCGGATTTTGTCCGGTTTGAGGTGGACGGGCTGACCGTGTTGGAAACCAGGCGCAGCCCGGCGGGGCCGCTGGGTTTCATCGCCTGGATCGATAATCAGGTCGCGGTGGTCACGCCGCAGGGACGCTTCCGCTGGGGGACGGTGGCCTGTGGGGAACAGTGGCTGGCGCTGGACTGGCTGACCATTGAGCAATGGTGACGGTGAAGCGTGAAGGAGCGCAGGGCATGTCATTTGCGAATAAGATCGCCCTGGTGACGGGCGGCGGGCGGGGCATTGGCAAGGCGATCGCGCTGCGGCTGGCGGCGGAAGGCGCGGACGTGGCGATCAACTACTTCCGCAACCGCGCCCCGGCGGAAGCGACCGCGCAGGAGATCGAGGCGCTGGGCCGCCGGGCTTACGTGGTGAAGACCAATGTGGGCGAGCTTGACGAGCTGCAGGCGATGATCACGGAGGTGGGCGCGCACTTTGGCGGGCTGGACATCCTGATCAACAATGCCGCCAGCGGCTATAACCGGCCGGTGCTGGAACAGCGGGCCAAAGGCTGGGACTGGACGATGAACATCAACGCCCGTGCGGCGCTGTTTGGCGCGCAGACCGCCGCGCCGCTGATGGCGGAACGGGGCGGGGGGACGATCATCAATATCTCCAGCTTCGGGGGGCATCGTGTCCTGCCGGAATACGTGGTGGTGGGGGCCAGCAAGGCCGCCCTGGAAGCCATCACCCGCTACATGGCGGTGGAACTGGCAGGGATGAACATCGCGGTGAACGCGGTCTCGGCCGGCGTGGTACAGACCGACGCCCTTCAGCACTTCCCCCAGTGGCGGGACGAGCTCAGCGCGCGCATGGACGAGATCGCGGCCCACACGCCCGCCGGGCGCATCGTGACCGCGGAGGACGTGGCCGGGGTGGTGGCGTGGCTGTGTACCCCGGATGCTGCCATGATCCGCGGGCAGGTTATCCTGATTGACGGCGGGTTCACCCTGGGCTTTGGAGCCTGATCGGCATCATCACGGCACATGGCGCAGCAGACGCACCGGGTAGCGCTGCCCGGCCTGCGCCTGTTCCCCCGCCGGCACAATCAGCAGGCCGTCGGCCAGCACCATCGAGCGCATCGCGCCGGAGCTTTGCGTGCCGGTGGCGGTGGCATGCAGCGCGCCGCCCGCATCCCGGCGCAACTGCACGCGAAAATACGTCATGCGGCCATCGGTGCTGAGTGCCTCATCCAGGATTGCATCCACGATTCGGGTATCATCCGGCCGCCCGGCCAGCTTCAGCAGCGCCGGCCGCACGAAAACATCAAACGTTACCTGAGCGGAAACCGGGTTGCCGGGCAGGCCGAAGAACGGCACGTCCTGCACCCGGCCATAGGCCAGTGGCTTGCCCGGGCGCATATTCACCCTCCACAGCTGCACCTCCCCCAGTGCATCCAGCACATGGCGCACCACGTCATGCGCGCCAACAGACACTCCGCCTGAGCTGAGGATCAGATCCGGCTCCTGCGCCAGTGCCGTATCAAACAGCGTCCGGACGGCGGCGAAGGTGTCGCGGGCCACGGGCAGGCGCAGCCCGCGCGCGCCGGCCTGGCGGATCAGGGCTTCCAGCACGTAGCTGTTGCTGTTGCGGATTTTCCCCGGCATGAGCGCTTCAGCCGGCTCGATCAGCTCGTCGCCGGTGGCGATCACCGCCACGACTGGCTGGCGCACCACCGGCACGGTCGCGTATCCCAGCGCGGCCAGCAGGCCGATCTCCGGCGGGCCGATCAGCGTCCCTGCCGGCAGCACCTGTTCACCGGCCGGGATGTCCTCCCCCACCGGGCGCACGTTAGCGCCAGGCCGGGCCGGGCGAGTGATCACCACCTGGTTGGGCGGGGGATCGCCCGCCTGCCAGCTCGCGCTGGTGTCTTCCACCGGGATCACGGCATCCGCGCCCTCCGGCAGCGGCGCGCCGGTCATGATGCGGGCGCAGCTGCCGCGGGCCAGCGGGCGTTTCGGGGCGTGGCCCGCCGGGATATCCATCACGACCGGCAGTCGGAGGGGGGTCTCCGGGCTTGCGCTGGCGGTGTCCTCCGCGCGGACGGCGAAACCATCCATGCTGGAATTGGCGAAAGGGGGCAGGGCTGTCTGCGCGCTGACCGGCTCCGCGAGGACGCGATCCAGGGCAGCGGGCAGCGGGACGTTTTCAGCGGGCAGGCGCCCAAGATCGGCCAGAATGTGGTTCAGCGTGGTGTGGACATCCAGTAAGTGCGCCATGAGTTGTTCCCGTACTGTTCAGAAAAGTTTCATCTGGACTGTATCGGGTGTATTATAGCGGGTGCAACATACTTTCCTAACCACAGCGCCGATGGAATCCCCCCATTTTTGAGGGGTTGTTTTGATTGAGCTTTGCACGTAGGCTTTCCCCACCACGCGATAAGGCCGTGCATTTTGCTGAGGATAGAGTCCATGAGTGATTTTTACCAACGTAGTATTGAGGAAACCATTGCCGAACTTGGGGTCGACCCGGCGGTCGGGCTTTCGGAGGATGAAATCCGTTCGCGCCAGCAGCAGTATGGGCTGAACGAGCTGCCGAAGGAGGCCGGGGAACCCTGGTGGAAGCTGCTGCTTTCCCAGTTCACCGAGCTGATGGTGCTGGTGCTGATCGGGGCGGCGGTGATCTCCGCCGTGATCGGTGATATGAAGGATGTCATTATCATCCTGGCAATTGTTGTTCTGAATGCGGCGCTGGGATTCTACCAGGAATACCGGGCGGAACAGGCGCTGGCCGCGCTCAGTGCGATGCAGGTGCCGGTGGTGCGCACCCGGCGCGCCGGCCATGTGACCAACGTCAGCGCGACCGACCTGGTGCCCGGCGATGTCATCCTGGTTGAAGCGGGCGACAGCATCCCGGCGGATGGCCGCCTGATTGAGGCGGTGAACCTCCAGGTGGAGGAATCCGCCCTCACGGGCGAGTCGCTGCCGGTTGAGAAGCATGTTGACCCCCTTGATCATGAAGCCGCGCTGGGCGAGCGCCAGAACATGGTCTTTATGGGCACGGCGGCGGCTTACGGGCGCGGTGAGTACGTGGTCACCGGGACCGGGCTCAGGACGGAACTGGGTAACATCGCGACGCTGCTCCAGGGCGTGGCTGAAGGCCAGACTCCGCTGCAGGAACGTCTTGACAACCTGGGCAAGATCCTGGCGGTGGCGGCTGGCGTGCTGGTGCTGATGGTGTTCCTGGCCGGCGTGCTGCGCGGGAACCCGGTGCAGGAGATGCTGCTGACCGCGATCAGCCTGGCCGTGGCGGCCATCCCTGAAGGGCTGCCGGCCGTGATCACGATCGGTCTGTCGCTGGGGGCCAGCCGGATGGTGAAGCGTAACGCGCTGATCCGGCGCCTGCCCGCGGTGGAAACGCTCGGCTCGGTCACCACCATCTGCTCGGACAAGACCGGGACGCTGACCCGCAACGAAATGACCACCACCATGATCGCGCTGCCCGGCCATGACGACGTTCGCGTGACGGGCGTGGGGTACCAGCCGGTGGGTGAATTCAAGGTCAATGACCAGCGGCTGCATGCCGTCAATGACGATGCGCTGGCCCGCTTCCTGAAGGCCTCGGCGCTGTGTACGGATGCGTACCTGGAACAGGAGGGCGATGATTCGCCCTGGACCGTGGTGGGGGACACGACCGAAGGGGCGCTGATGGTAGCGGCGCGCAAGGCGGGCTGGAGCCGTGAACAGCTTGAGGACGACCTGCCGCGTGTGGCGGAGCTGCCCTTCAGCAGCGAGCGCAAGGCCATGACGACCATTCACGCGCCGAAAGGTCGGTTCGCCACCGCGCTGTTTGAGAACGCGCCGTATGTCGCCTTCACCAAAGGCGCGCCTGATCGCCTGGTAGAGTGGGCGGCGTACGAGACGATGCCTGATGGCCCGGTTGAATTGACTGACGAGCGCCGCCAGGCCTGGATGACAAAGATCGACGAAATGGCCGCGCAGGGCCTGCGCGTGCTGGGGGTGGCGTACCGCCCGCTTGACCATATCCCAGAAGATGGTGAGCTGGAGCCGGAGAACGCCGAACGCGAGTTGTTCCTGCTCGGCCTCGCCGGGATTGTGGACCCGCCCCGCTCGGAAGCGCGCAAGGCGGTGAAGACGGCCCGCACCGCTGGCATTCGCCCGATCATGATCACGGGCGACCACAAGCTGACCGCCGAGGCAATCGCCCGGCAGCTGGGGATTATTGACGAGGGCCAGCAGGTGATCACCGGGATTGAGCTGAACCGCATGAGTCCGGAGGAACTGCGCCAGACGGTGCTGACGGCCTCGGCCTATGCCCGCGTGTCGCCGGAGCATAAGCTGCGCATTGTGGAGGCGCTGCAATCCCACAACCAGATCGTGGCGATGACCGGTGACGGCGTGAACGACGCCCCGGCGCTCAAGCAGGCCGATATCGGCGTGGCGATGGGCATTACCGGGACGGATGTGAGCAAGGGTGCGGCGGACATGGTGCTGACCGACGACAACTTCGCCAGCATCGTGGCGGCGGTGGAAGAAGGCCGCACGATCTACGACAATATCCGCAAATTCATCCGCTACCTGCTCAGCACCAACGCCGGTGAGATCGTGACGATGTTCACCGCGCTGATGATCGGCCTGAAATCGCCGCTGATCGCGATCCAGATTCTGTGGATCAACCTGGTGACGGACGGGCTGCCCGCGATTGCGCTGGGGTTTGAGCCTTCTGAAGAAGGGGTGATGGAGCGCCCGCCGCGCAGCCCGCAGGAGAGCATCTTCGCGGATGGCGTGGGCCTGCATGTGATCTGGGTAGGCCTGTTCCTGGGGGTCATCACGCTGATCGGGTATGTATGGGCGCAGCTCTCGCTGGGGTTCACGCCGTTCAGCGCCACGCTAGGGCTGGAAAACTTCACCGCCAACGAGCTGGGGCAGATCATCGGTGGCCTGAATGTGCCGGAGCTGTGGGATAGCTGGAGCGTGGCGGAACGCGTCGCTGCGCTGCTTGAAGGGACTGCCGGCGGTGGCCACGGCGCTGCCGGATCAGACGTGATCAGCCTCGCACTGGCGATCCCGCGCACGATGGCCTTCACCATCCTGGCGCTCTCCCAGATTTTTGAAGTCTCGGCCATTCGCTCTGGGGAGGCGTCGTTCTTCCAGAACTGGTTCCGCCATAACCGCCTGCTCTTTGTGGCCGTGATCGCGACGTTTGTGCTGCAGATACTGGTCATCTACGAGCCCTTCCTGCAGGCGGCGTTTGACACGGCGCCGCTGTCGACAACCCAGCTGGCTGTGGCGCTGGGGCTGGCTTCAACCGTCCTGTTCGCGGTTGAGATCGAAAAGGCGATCCGCCGCCGCCGTCACCGCAGGCAGGCCGCTGCGTAGTTCGCACTTCGCGTTACCTCATCATGAGGAGCCAGCCTATGAATGTGGCTGGCTTCTCTTTTTGTTATTCCGGCCTTGCTTTCGCTGCGGGCCTGTTATAATCACATGACTCTGTAACAGGTAAGGATAAACGATATGGGGATGCATGGCGCTGGCTGGCGTGCGCTGGTGCGCGATCAGTCGGATGAGAAGAAACCGGAGCTTACCCGGGCGCTGCTGCGCCGGGTAATGGCCTACGCGCGGCCGTACTACTGGCACATCGCCGGGCTGCTGCTGGCGATCCTGCTCACCACGGGCATCGGTCTGATCACGCCGCTGATTCTGCGCGATCTGATCGACTATACTCTGCCCACCGGGGATACCGTTCGCCTGAACTGGCTGGCGCTGGCCCTGGTGACGATCCCGCTGCTGCGCGGGGGGATCCAGGTGGTGCAGCGTAAACTGAACTCCACGGTGGGCGAGGGCGTGATCTACGACCTGCGGGTCGGGCTGTTCACGCATCTGCAGCGCATGTCCCTGGCGTTCTTCACCAACACCAAAACCGGCGAGCTGATGAGCCGCCTGAACAACGACGTGATCGATGCCCAGCGCGCGATCAGCAATACCGTGGTGGATATCGTGACCAGCCTGATCCAGACCGGGGCGACACTGGCGGTGATGGTATCGCTGGAATGGCGGCTGACGCTGGTCTCGGTGGCCGTCCTGCCGCTGTTCATCATCGCGGCGCGGCGGCTGGGCGGGCGGCTGCGCGATCTGGCGCGTGAGGGCATGGAGAACAATGCTCGCATGAACGCCATGATGAACGAGACGCTCAATATTGGCGGGGTGCTGCTGGTGAAGCTCTTCGGGCGCACCAGCGCGGAAGTGGACCGCTTTGAGGCCCGCGCGGCGGGTGTGCGCGATGTGGGGGTGCGGCGGGCCGTGGTGGGCAGCCAGTTCTTCGTGATCATCGGGCTGGTGAGCGCGGTGGGAACGGCCCTGGTGTACTGGCTGGGCGGGCATCTGGTGCTGCGCGGGGTGTTCACCATCGGCACCATCGTCGCGTTTACGTCCTATCTGGGCCAGCTTTACGCGGCGCTGCAGGGGCTGACGAACGCCCCGGTCGCTTTTGCCACGTCGCTGGTGAGCTTCGAGCGGGTGTTTGAGGTGCTTGACCTGCCGCTGGATATCGATGAGCGCCCGGAAGCCGTGGCGCTGGATGACGTGCGCGGTGAGATCGTCTTTGCGGATGTCACCTTTGAATACGGGGTGAATCAGAACATCCTGCTCAGCAGCGTGCACCGCTACGGCCAGATGGACGCGGTCGAGGCGGCCCTTTCTGGCGAGGAAATGCCCGACGGCCCCCGGCGGCCCGTCCCCGGCGAGAACGGTGATGGTGAGGCTGCCCCCCTCAGCCAGGCCCGCGAGATCGCGCTGGATGGCGTTTCCTTCACGATCCAGCCGGGGCAGCTTGTGGCGCTGGTTGGACCCAGCGGCGCGGGTAAGACCACCATGACCTACCTGATCCCGCGCCTGTATGATCCGTCGCGCGGGCGCATTCTGCTGGACGGACACGATCTGCGCGATCTGAAGCTGGAGATGCTGGCCCGCCAGATCGGGATGGTGACCCAGGAAACACACCTGTTCCACGATACGATCCGCACCAACCTGCTGTATGCCCGCATGGATGCTACCTCCGCCGAGGTCGAAGCGGCGGCTCGCGCGGCCAACATCCATGGTTTCATCATGGGGCTGCCGGATGGCTATAACACGGTGGTGGGGGAGCGGGGGTACCGGCTGAGTGGCGGGGAGAAGCAGCGCATCGCCATCGCGCGCGTGATCCTCAAAGACCCGCGCATCCTGGTGCTGGACGAAGCCACCAGCCACCTGGACAGCCAGTCCGAGGCGCTGATCCAGGACGCGCTCAAAACGGTGATGGCCGGGCGGACGAGCATCGTGATCGCCCACCGGCTGAGCACGATCCTCGCCGCCGACCTGATCCTGGTCCTGGATCGGGGCCGGATCGTGGAGCAGGGCACGCATGCCACGCTGCTGGCCCAGCACGGGCTTTACGCCCGGCTGTATGAGACTCAGTTCAGCCGTGAACAGGAGACAATCTGATGCGCAACGTAGTCATCCTGCTGTTTGACGAGGTGGAAGTGCTGGATTTCGCCGGGCCGTTTGAGGTCTTTTCGGTGGCGGCGCGGCTCGACGACGAGCCGCCGCTGCTGAATGTGGTCACGGTGGCGCAGCACAGCCCGGTGACGACCCGCGGCGGCCTCAGCGTGACCCCGCATTACACCCTGGCGGATTGCCCGCGCCCGGATATCCTGCTGGTGCCGGGCGGGTGGGGGACACGCCCGCTGCTGCATGACGCGGCGCTGCTGGACTGGATCGTCCGCCAGGCGGAGGGTGTCGAGCTGCTGCTGTCGGTGTGTACCGGGTCGCTGTTGCTGGGCAAAGCCGGGCTGCTGGATGGCCTGCGCGCCACCACGCATCGCAGCGCGTTTGGGCTGCTGCGCGAACATGCCCCCGCCGCCAGCGTGGTGGAGGACGAGCGCTTTGTGGATAACGGCCGTGTGATCACCTCCGGGGGGATTTCTGCCGGAATCGATATGGCGCTGCACGTGGTGGGGCGGCTGTTCGGCGCGGAACACGCGCAGACCACGGCGGCCTACATGGAGTACCGCGGCTGAGGGTTACTGTATATCCCGCTGTCATAAAAAACGCGTAAATAACGGGGCCGGGTGCTGGTTACCCGGCCTCTTTGCGGGTAGAGTCAGCATTGTAGCCTTAACCTGATTCTAAGCGAGTGTTTACTGAAATATCATCCGGCCTTAACTTGCGTGGGGTAACGTAGGCGCGGTGACGGCAGGTTGGCACGGCAGGGCTGGGTAAAGGACATGGCATGGATTATCTGACAGTCGACATTTCACGCGCACGGTCGCACGCCGCTGCTGCTCAGCCTGAAGCCGATCGTGCGCTGGCCGTGCATTATGCCCCTGTCATCCGCTTCGATCGTCACGAGCCATTCCTGCCCGACCTCGTGGGCTTTACCGTTTTTCGTCAACCTGGCCAGTCGCCTTCATTTCCGCGCCGGATCGCCCTGCCAGCCGGAGTAGGGCTGGTCATTGAATACGCAATCTGGTGGGACTGGGACATCCAGCACCTGTATGAGCTGGAACATGTCTGGGTTTACCTGGACGCCCAGGGCCAGATCGTGGAAGCAGAAGCCAGCTGGCATGGATCATTCTATTCCATGCGGGACGCCGCCGGACGGCTGCCGCTGGAAAACGGGCGGCTGACGCTGTATTCCGAGCCGGGCAAGCATGCTTTTGCGCCGACGGCTGAGCGCCTGTATGCGCGGGCTGGCTCTACTTGCCGGGACTGTGACGCGCTGGCCGGGATTCGCGGCCTGCATATCACGGACCTCTTTTCCGGGAAGCTGCGCCCCCGCCGCAACCCGCAGGTGAACTGGCTGGTGGTGCGTTACCTGCGCCAGCAGCGCTTTACCCCCAGTTTCGATTTCGCCAAGATTGTGGACCTGCGCGCGCTGGAGCCTGTCCCCTGGGAAACGCTGGAGCGCTGGATTCCACAGCGTGTAGCCTGGTGGACGCGCCACCTGTACAGCCTGATGCTTGAGGATCAGCGCCAGCAGCTTCAGGCGTCGCTGGATGAGGTCGATGCGCTGGAAGGGCTGCCCGCCGGGGTTGTGCACATCCTGGACCCGATTTACGATACCGTGTTTGAGCCGCCCCGGACGGCCGTCAGCCGTTTCCTGTGGCCGGGTGTGATGGCGCTGCTCATCGCGCTGATGGTGACAACCCGCTCGCTGTGGCTGGGCTGGCAGCGGGTTCACGGCTTGCTGCACCGCGCTGGCATCGTGGATGAGCCGGTATTCGCCCGGTTTCAGGCTGATGTGCGCGCGGAGCTCGCCAGCCTGCATCTGACCGATACGCTGCCGGCGCCACCCCGCCCGCTGCCCGTCATGGCTGATCGCCGCCGCCTCTGATTCTTGCTACATTCTGCCTGCCTGGTCTATACTCGATTTGCGCGGCCCGGCTGCAGCTGGCCAGGGGCGCACAGTTCCCGCACACGATTCTGCGCGAGAAGCAGGGAGGGAGTGAGGCCGTGAGGCGCTGGCTGCCGGGAGTATTACTGGCTGTTCTGATCGCGACAGGGTGTACGAACCTCAATACGCCAACGCCGGGGCTGCCCACGGCGGATTTGCCGCCGCTGGCGACCTTCACGCCGCGGTACACCGCTACCCCCGTCCCCACTTCAACCCAGCCGCCGACCTTCACCGCGACCCCGTCGATCACGCCGGTGCCGCCCACCGCGTCGAACACGCCCACCGCCACCCCGACACCGCCCATTCTGGGGCGCGTATCCACAGTGCAGGATGCAGTGAACATGCGTGAAGGCCCCAACATCACCTTCCCCGCCATTGTTGGTGTTCAGAACAACACGGATGTGGTGATCCTGGCCGCCAACCCGGAGCGCAGCTGGTACAACGTCCGGCTGGTAGATGGCACGGAGGGCTGGATCGCATCCAACCTGATCTTCGTGCTGCCCAGCCCCACGCCGGAGCCCAGCCTGACCGCGCCGGGTGTGGTGGTGGAGGTCAGCGGCACGCCGCTGGCGACCGCGCTGCTGGGCGGGCTGCCGGTCACGGCTACCCCCAGCTTCACCCCCGGAGCCGCCGGGCTGAATACGTCGGTGGCGCGCACGCCCGGCACAATCACGGCCACGCCATCTGCCACCGCCACCGCGGAACGGGGGGCGAACATCCCGACCATCACGCCGGATGGGCCGCTGCCGCCGACCGGCACGCCGACGATCACCCCGACGACCGCTTCCCGGGCGACCAGCGCGCCGCGGGCCACCACGGTACCTCCTGCCGCCGCGACGACAGCGCCGCCAGCTTCTGCGACAGCTGCGCCGCCTGTCGCCGGAGGAGCGCCGGTGCGCTCCGGGTTTGACGTGCTGGCGTACTGTGAGGAGTTCAATGCAAGGCCGCCGGTGCTGGGCGCAGGCTCCACGATTGACGTGTTCTGGGGCTGGATCGCCAGCACGCCGCAGTACATTCAGCAGCACGTGGATAACGTGATCTATGAAGTGCGATTCAACGGGCGGCTGCTGGACAACTGGCGCCAGTACGCCGGGCCGGTCACCCAGCAGCCGGATGGCAACTGGGGGCAGTTCTGGTACGTCCCGATCCTGGAACCACTGACCGCCGGAACGCACACAATCACGTATCGTGTTGCATGGCGCAACCCGATCTTTGATGGCTACGAGCAGTTCGGGCCGGGTACGCCGAATGAAACGGGCTCCGGGGGTTGCACCATTACGGTACAATAGACTGTACTGTGGGCTGGCCGCGCGCGACTTGCCGTATGAACACGTGACATTTGCCACTACTCGCAGGGGGGTAGATCATCTACCTTATGGATAGATAACATCGGAGAATAGAATCCTGGGAGGCCCTGTATATGTACGTAAAGATCAATCGGGATGTGTGTGACGCGCAGCTGGCATTCTGCGAGCGCTGTCTTGGCAAGTTTCTCCGGGAACCGCTGGGCTATGAGCGCCACTGTTTCGACGAGATCACCGATGATGGCAAGGACGAGGTGACGGTCGAGATCTACTCTGGCGGGAACCACACCGTGCTGGTCCTGAATGAGGAGCAGCGTCTGCGGGCCGCACAGGAGGGGTGGAGCTTCTTCGTGGACTTCATTCCGGATATGTACCGGGGCGAGCAGGACTAACCAACCTGGCCTGCGCCAGCCGATCTACGGAAACGAAAAGAGGCACTCCGGCACGGGGTGCCTCTTTGATTCCATGAACAGGTGGGTTAGTAGTCTTCAGGGTAGGGCAGCAGCAGGTCGGTGTGATCCTTCACCGCCAGCCACAGCACCGCCTCATTTTCGTAGTACACGTTCCCCTGCATCTGGCCCACAACATAGCCATCATGATCGGTGCGCAGGATGCCGTCATCTGGCCCGATCGGGCGGCCGAAGATGTCCGTGATCTGGGCGACGGCCTGCCCCTTGGTGATGATATCCCCGGCATCGACCAGGTGGGTCACCACGCCGCTGACGGGCGCGCGCGGATGCATCAGCCGCCGCACGGGGAAGTCCACGCGCGGGTAGGGGATCGGCGGCATAGGCTCGCGTTCGCCGGGCAGCATCTCCGCCCAGCGCATCACGTTGCGCAGCCCCACCACAGCGGCATCCCGCAGCCCTGTATCCACGTGCAGGTAGCCGCCCAGCTCCACGGTGAAGGCCGGCTTGCGCGCCCGGTTCAGCACCGAGCCGCTTACGGAACGGTGCAGGTTCTTCTTGATGTACTCGGCGGAGGGGAATTCGTTGATAATTGGCATCCCGAAGGCTTCCATCATTTCGTCGTTACGGGCCAGCAGCCGCCGGGCGATGTTCTTGTCCACCGGGCCATCATAGTAGATCGGGTCACGGAATGAAAAGCCGATCGAGCCGATCACGGCGTTATGCAGGTCGATCAGGAAATCACAGTGGGCTTCCATGCAGCCGAACAGATTCTCATAGACCCGCTCCAGCGCGGAGGGCGGGCCATTCTCAGGGCGGGATTCGCTGCCGGTGCGGATCGGCTCCGGGAACATGCGGTTGGGGTCGCTGCCCCGGTTGTAATAGGGGGAGCGGTTTTCCGTGCGCAGGCCCGCGGGGTTCAGTGTGGGCAGCATGATCACCGTCCCGCGCAGCTCCTGCAGCGGGAATTCACGGCCGTTTACCCCCAGCAGCCGGTGGATCGTCGCCATCCCGCTGTATTCGTTGCCGTGGATGCTGCCCGTGATCCAGAATACGGGGCCGTCATCCTGCCCACTGGCGATGATTACCGGCAGGCTGTCGGTCCGCCCGGTGGGCAGGGCCACCCCCTCAAACTCGCCGTATGTGATCTCGCCGGGGACTGCCCTGGCTGAACCGACCTGAATTGTGTCACTCATGATTGTCCTCGTGAATTAGTACAGGTGCGCCGCACTGGCGCGCCGGATAACCTTGGAAAAGCCGCCTCACCGCGCCCCAGAATCCTGCGGTGGTTCCCATTCCGCGGCGGCCAGGGCCAGCAGCACGAACTGGCGCATCCCGCGCGCAAAGGGTGCCGTGTCAATGTACTCGTCCAGGCGGTGGGCATTGCTGCCCGTGGTCAGGCCCAGTGTGACCGTGGGCAGGCCCTGCGCCAGCAGCCAGTTGGCGTCGGTGCTGCCGGTTTCGTAGCGCGCTTCCACGCCGTTGGCCGCCAGCGCAGCAACCGCGCCGCGCACCAGCGGGTGTTCTACCGCCAGCTTGCCCGCCGGGCGGTTCCCCACCACGTCGATGCTGGCCGTGATCCCGCTCACGCAGCCGGTCGCTTCCACCAGGGCGCGCACGCGTTCTTCCAGCGCGGCGAGCGTCTCCGTGTCTTCGCTGCGCATGTCCAGGTACAGCCCGGCCTGGCTGGCCAGCGAGTTGACGGACTGCCCGCCGCTGATCAGGCCGATGTTGTACGTGGTGCGCGGGCTGGGCGGCACCTCCAGAGTCGCGATATTCGCGCCCAGCCTGAGCAGGTGGTGGATGGCGCTGGGCCGCCCGAAGTGCTGCCATGAATGCCCGCCCTCCGCGAAAAGCTGGATGTGCAGGCGTTTGACCGCGATGCCGGCATGAAAGACGCGCCCCAGGGCCAGCCCTTCCAGCACGATCGCCCGCCCCAGCTGGCTGCCATGTGAGCTGTGAAAGGCGCGGATGCCGCCCAGGTCACCGAGGCCCTCTTCCCGACTGTTCGCCAGGAACCAGATCGGGCGGCGGGGGATGATCTCAAACCGGTGAGTCAGCGCCGCCAGGCCAAGCACCGCCGCTACGCCCAGGCTGTTATCTCCCAGGCCGGGGCCGCAGATGCGCTCCGGGCCATCGCGCCGGATCGTCAGATCGGTGTCACGGGGGAATACCGTGTCGGTGTGGGCGGAGACCAGGAGGGCGGGGGCGTTCGGCTCTGCGCCGGGGAGCTTCCCGGCGGTGTTATGCACGTTGTCAATGAAGGTGTCCTGGAGGTCGCAGGCTTCAAGCCGCTGCCGCACGTGCCGGGCGCGGTCCTGCTCATCAAACGTCGGGGCCGGGATCTGCTGAATCTCCACCGCTGCCGCCAGAATATCCGGGATGGCCCTGTCCAGGTAATCCCAGATCACCTGCATCGCCGGGTGATCCCGCAGCAGCGCTACTCTGTGCTCAATATCCATGGTTGACCGTCACTTCCGGTGGGGGGGAGTATCAATTTACCCTCTATTTTACCCGGATTCCCTCGAATGTGCTGGGCTGGCTCCGGGGTGTAAGTGCGCTGGTACGTGGGATATCGGCTGATCGGATTGGGTTATTTTGCGGCAAGTCAGGGATATGCGGTTTTGCCGAGTGCGGGTCGCTGGGGGTGGCGTGGGGCTGCGCGCACTGGCTGGCGAATCACGCGCACGAATCCCCTATATGTGGGATGTGAGATCGCTGGCCCCCAAGCGGTGGCGGGTCTGTGTGCTTCAGGGCTGGCCGGGCGGAATCAGGTGACAGGCTATATTCAGATTGGATATTGCTCACCGGGGGTCACCGACTATAATCGGCTATGTTAAAAGATTTAACCTGCATTGATCGGCCGTGCCTGCCGCCCGGCCAGCCGATAACCCGCCCGCGCAGTACTGCTCCTGACAGGAGGTCGCCAGCCTGATGAAACCTGACGCCGCCAAGGTCCTGTTGATCGAGAGTGTCCGGGCGAATGGCAAGTCCTTCTCGGATGCACTGTCCAAACGCTATGATCTGACGCTGGCTTATTCGGGCAAGCAGGGCATTGTGCTGGCTCAGGATTTACTGCCGGATCTGGTTGTGCTGGATGCGGTCTCGATGCGCACGTCTGGTGACCGGATCTGCCACAAGCTGCGTGCCTTCCTGCCGGATACCCCGATCATTCACATCCGTCCGCCCCTGGTGGATGGCGAGCCTGGCACCGTGGCGGATGTGGTGCTGCACCACCCCCTGACCTGGCGCAAGCTGATCAACCGCGTGAAACGGTTTGTGGCCGCGCCGCAGAAGGACGAGGAAATCCTGCGCGTGGGGCGGCTGAGCCTGAACGTCACCAAACGCATCCTGACCGTGGATGATCAGGAGAAGCGCCTGACCCCCAAGCTGGTGGGGCTGGCCGAGATCTTCTTCAAGCACCCCAACACGGTTATCGCGCGTAAGACGCTGATTCAGCAGGTGTGGAAGACGGAATACATGGGGGATACGCGTACGCTGGACGTGCACGTGCGCTGGCTGCGCGAGGCGCTGGAAGCCGATCCTGGTCGACCGCGGATCATCACCACGATTCGCGGGGTGGGGTATCGTCTGGTGCCGCCGGCATAGGGGGGGCAGCGCGCGCTTTGCGGGGATAACGCAAACAAACACAGCCGATCGGAAATGGGATCGGCTGTGTGCGTTATTAAGCGTGGACGACCTGAACGGGTTAGCTCAGGCTGTTCAGCTGCTTCATCAGGCGGCTCTTGCGACGGGCGGCGGTGTTCTTGTGCAGCACGCCCTTGCTGACGGCCTTGTCCAGCTCGCGGATGGCTTCCAGCGTCGCTTCGCGCGCGTTGGAGGCCTCACCGCTGCCGATTTCGGCCTGGGCCTTCTTGACGAAAGTACGCGTGCGATTGCGAACCAGGCGGTTGCGTAGCCGCTTGCGTTCGTTACTACGAATGCGCTTGAGTGCAGATTTGTGGTTAGCCAACGGAAACCCTCTCCCGGTTATTGCTGTCTTCTTCTAGCCGCCCAATTCTACCAGACGACCGGGCCGGTGTCTAGCGGGAGTTAGGGCGTATGAAGAACTGGGGTCACGCCCTTTGCGGAACACGTTGGCGGGCCTGCCCTGCGTGGTATAATTCCCCGCCATGTGTGGCATCGTGGGCTGTGTGGACCTGAATGGTCACGACCGGGTTTACCCCGGCCTGACCCGCGCCATGGCCGCCCGGATCGTGCATCGCGGTCCGGATGGCCAGGGTTTCTTTGACGCACCCGGTATCTCCCTGGGCATGCGCCGCCTGAGCATCATCGACGTGGCCGGCGGCGACCAGCCGATCTACAACGAGGATCGCTCCATCGCGCTGGTCTTTAACGGCGAGATTTACAATTACGTTGAGCTGCGCGAAACCCTGATCGAGCAGGGGCATCACTTCGCCACCCGCGCCGATACCGAAACCATCGTTCATCTGTATGAGCAGCATGGGCTGGAGCTGTTCCGCTTCCTGCGGGGCATGTATGCTTTCGCCCTGTGGGATGCCCGGCAGGAGCGCCTGATCCTGGCCGTGGATCACATCGGGATCAAACCCCTGTACCTGGCGGAGCAGGATGGGCGGCTGGCCTTTGGCAGCGAGATCAAGGCCCTGCTGGCCGACCCCGCGCTGACTCCCACCCTTTCCCCTGACGTGCTGGATACCTGCCTGAGCTTCGGTTACATGCTGGGGGAGCAGACCCTGTTCCAGGGCATTCGACGCCTGATGCCCGGGCATTGCATGGTGGTGAATGCGCGCGATGGCAGCCGGGAGGTGCGGCGCTTCTGGGCATGGGGCGGTGCTGACCCCCAGACGCCGGACTCGATTCCGGCTGACCCGACCGCCGCGGTGGAGATGACGCGCGACCTGCTGCGCGACGCGGTGCGGCTGCACCTGCGCTCGGATGTGCCGCTGGGCCTGTTCCTCAGCGGGGGCGTGGATTCGGCCTCGATGCTGGCGCTGATGAGCGAATTTGTGCCGGGCAGCGTGCAGACCTACACCGTTGGTTATGACATCCCGACCGGGGATAACGAGCTGATCCAGGCCCAGCGTATCGCGGCCCATTTTGGCGCGACCCACCATACCCACGTGATCGGCGCGGAGGACTGGTGGGCGCATTTCCTGGCATATGTCTACCACGCTGACGAGCCGGTCGATAACCCGGCGGCGGTCAGCCTGCAGGCGCTGGCAGAAGTCACCGCGCGGGATGTGAAGGTTGTGCTGAACGGCACGGGCGGGGACGAGCTGTTCTGCGGCTACGAGTCACATGCGGCCTGGCCGCGCCTGCTGCGGACGGCCCGTCAGCTGGATCGCGTGCTGCCCCCCGGGCTGCGCGCGCGGCTGATCGGGCGGCCGCTGGGCGCGCTGGAGCCGTGGTACCCGGCGCTGAAGCGTTACCGGATCGTGGGCGCGCTGCCGTATTACCTGCCGCGCTGGCAGATTCCCTTCCTCCCGGCGGAGGAAGCGCTGCGCCGTTCGGCCTCCTACGAGGGCTATGCGCTTTCGGACGGGCTGCGCCGCCGCCTGTACGCGCCCGGGTTGTACGCGGTCTGGCAGGAGGCGGGACATAAGGAGCAGGCATACCACGCGATCTGGGAAGCGGCCCATGCGCGCAGCAGCGACCCGGTGGATGTGGCCCAGGCGCTGGTAGCGCTGGCCTGGCTGCCGGCCGATGCGCTGCTGGTGGCCGATAAGGTCACGATGGCGCACTCGCTGGAGCTGCGCGTGCCGTTCTTCGACCGCCCCCTGCTGAACTTCACCATCCACCTGCCGCCGCACCTCAAGACACGGAGCAATAAGTGGCTGCTGCGGGAGGCAATGCGCCCCTATTTGCCAGACTGGGCGCTGCAGCGGCCCAAACAGTGGTTTGGCAGCCCGGTGCTGGACTGGTTCGATGGCCCGCTGCGTGACCGGACGCAGGCGATCCTGCGCGATCGGCGCAGCCTGGAACGCGGTTACTTTGACCGGGCCGCCCTGACCGGCCTGCTGGACCGGCATTTCTCCCGCCGCGAGAATCATATCCAGCTGGTGATGCGCCTGCTCATTCTGGAGCTGTGGCAGCGCGCGTTTGTGGATGGGGATGGCTCGCCGTAAGCGCCAGGGCCGGTCTATCCTGCCATTGTGTGAATCGGGATCATCGGTATCATAGGGCAGTATGTGCTGCGGGCAGGCATGGCGCGTATCTGAACGGATGAACGAGGCAAAGACCGTTTTATGACTGTGGACATGTGGATCACCCTGGCGATTCTGGCCGCCGCGATTGTGCTGTTCGTCACCGAGCGGCTGCGGGTGGATGTGGTCGCGATGCTCGTGGTTATCTCCCTGATGCTGACCGGCATCCTGACGACCGAGCAGGCGATTGCGGGCTTTTCCAGCTCGGCGGTGATCACGATTGTGGCGCTGTTTGTGGTGGGTGGGGCGGTGCTGCACACCGGGGTGGCAGACCTGATCGGCCGCCGGATTCTGATGGTGGCGGGCAAGGAAGAAATCCGCCTGATCCTGGTGATCATGGTGGCGGTGGCCCTGCTCTCCGGCTTCATGAGCGATACCGGGACGGTAGCGGTGCTGTTGCCCGCGATCATCAGCCTGGCGCGGGCCGCGGAGATCAGCACGTCCAAGCTGCTCATGCCGCTGGCCTACGGTTCGCTGCTGGGTGGCGCGGCCACGCTGATCGGTACACCGCCAAACATCATCATGTCCGACCTGCTGAACCAGGCGGGGTATGCGCCCTTTGGCTTTTTCAGTTACACGCCGATGGGCGTGATCCTGGTGATCATCGGGGTGTTTTTCATGCTCACGATCGGGCGGCGGCTCCTGCCGGATCATCGTCCGCAGCAGGAACTTGAGCGCATCGCCACGCCGCGCGAGCTGGTCGAGCTGTACCGCCTGCCGGATAACATGTTCCGCCTGCGGGTGATCAGCACCTCGCTGCTGCAGGGCCGGACGCTGCTTGACTCCCGCCTGCGCGAGGATTTCAACATTTCAGTCCTGCAGATTGTGCGCCAGCCAACCCCGCGCTCGGTGGCCCAGTTCGCCGGGCAGCAGCTTGTCCTGCAGCCGGTGGAGGAGCGCGTGCTGCGTCCCACGGTGGAGACCCGGTTTGAGGTCGGCGATACCCTGGTGGTGCAGGGTGACCCGGACGATGTCTCCCATGCGGCGGCGACTTACGGGCTGTCCATCGTCCCGCATACAGATGGCGATCGGGATGAGGAAGTCCTGATCGACCAGGAAGTAGGCATCGCGGAGCTGGTGCTGCCGCCGCGGTCGCAGCTGGTGGGCAGGAACCTGGTGGATATCAATTTCGGGCGGCAGTACAAACTGACTGTCCTGAGCATTAACCGGCCCGGCGAAACCAAAAAACTCGACCTCAAGACGACCCAGCTGCAGTTCGGCGATATCCTGCTGGTGCAGGGGCTGTGGCAGGACATCCTGGCGCTGCGCCGATCGCGGCGTGACTTCATCGTGATGGGCCAGCCGGAGGCCATGATTGGCGCCCCGAACCGGCCCAAAGCCCCTCTGGCGCTGCTCATCCTGATCGGGATGCTGATTCTGCTGGTGGCGGATATCATGCCAGTGGCGCTGGCGGCGCTGGTGGCGGGGATGGCGATGGTGCTCACCGGCTGCCTGACGATGGACGAGGCCTACGCCGCGATTGACTGGAAGAGCATTGTCCTGATCGCAGGGATGCTGCCGATGTCCACCGCGCTGGAGTCAGTCGGGCTGGTGAACCTGGCGGCGCAGTCGCTTTCCAGCACGCTGGGCTCGCTGGGGCCGCTGGCGATCATCGGCGGCCTGTTCCTGGTGACATCCTTCTTCACCCAGGTGCTTTCCAACACGGCGACGGCGGTGCTAATCGGGCCGATCGCGCTGGCCACCGCGCAGAACCTGGGCCTGCAGCCGCAGGCGTTTATGATGAGCGTGGCGATTGCGGCTTCGATGGCGTTTGCCTCACCGGTAGCGTCGCCGGTGAATACTCTGGTGATGGGGGCTGGGAACTACAGCTTTGGCGATTACATCAAGGTTGGCGTGCCGCTGATTCTGCTGATGCTGGTAGCGTCTGTGCTCGCCCTGCCGCTGCTCTTCCCGTTGTAGCTATGGTCTGCGGGGGGGGGAAGCCGCGCCAGGGGTGCGGTAGACTTGGCACGGCTTGTGCGCTATACTCTGCACCCCGAAGGACTGCGAATTGTGCGCCCCCCGCTCACTCAGGGGGCGTTGTGTGTTAAGTTGATGAGGGTATAGAGTGGCCATGTTGCGGGAAAAGCTCACCGGGATTGAAGCCCGGTATCAGGAATTGAATGCGTTGATGGGCGACCCGGAAGTCGCGATGGATTACGAGCGGGTGGCCGAGCTTGCCCAGGAGAAATCCAGCCTGGAGGAGATCGTGACCGCCGCCCGCGAGTATATCCGTATTCTGGACGAACTGGCGGGCGCGCGTGAGATGGTCGAGGCGGATAGTGACCCCGACATGGCGGCGCTGGCGCAGGCTGAAGTAGACGACCTCCAGGCCCGGCAGGAGCAGCTCGAGGCGGAGATTCAGCGCCTGCTGCTGCCCAAAGACCCCCGCGATGACAAGAATGTGATCGTGGAAATCCGCGCCGGGACGGGCGGGGACGAAGCCGCGCTGTTCGCCGCCGACCTGGCGCGGATGTACATGCGTTACGCCGAGGAACGCCGCTGGAAGACCGAGATCATCAGCGCGAACGAAACCGGGCAGGGCGGGTACAAGGAAGTGATCTTCGAGGTGAAGGGTCACGGCGCGTTCAGCCGCCTGAAGTACGAGAGCGGCGTGCATCGAGTCCAGCGCGTGCCGGTGACGGAGAGCCAGGGTCGCATCCACACCAGCACGGCGACGGTGGCGGTGCTGGCCCAGGTGGAGGATATTGAGATCGAGATCAATTCCAGCGATCTGATGATCGATACCTACCGCAGCGCGGGCGCGGGCGGCCAGAACGTCCAGAAGAACGAGACGGCCATCCGCATCACGCACGTACCCAGCGGCCTGGTGGTGGCCTGCCAGGACGAGCGCAGCCAGCTCCAGAACCGGCTGCGGGCGATGGCGATCCTGCGCGCACGGCTGTACGACATCGAGCAGCGCCGCCAGCAGGAAGAACGCGCTTCTGAGCGGCGCAGCCAGGTGGGGACGGGTGAACGCAGCGAGAAAATCCGGACGTACAACTATCCCCAGAGCCGCGTGACCGACCACCGCATCAACATCAGCAGCTACAACCTGGCCGGCGTGATGGAAGGTGACCTCGACCAGTTCGTTGACGAGCTGGCCATGCGTGAGCAGGCGGAGCGCCTGGCTGAGGCCTAGCCCTATGATGATGACCATTGGCGCGGCGTTGCGGGCGGCGGAAGCGGCCCTCAGCGCCGTTTCTGATTCTGCCCGGCTGGATGCCCGGCTGCTGCTGGAACATGTCCTGCGCCTTGACCGGGCCGCGCTGGTGGCACACCCGGAGCGCCCATTGCCGCCGGAGGCGCATGCCCGCCTGATGGCGCTGGTTGATCGCGCGGTACAGGGTGAGCCGATCCCGTACCTGACCGGCAGGCGGGCCTTCTTCCGGCACGAGTTCGCCGTGTCTCCCGACGTGCTGATCCCGCGCCCGGAAACTGAGCATCTTGTCGAAGCGGCGCTGGTCTGGGCGGAGGCGCGTAGTCCGGGGGGCGTCGGGCTTACGCTGGTGGACGTGGGGACGGGCAGCGGGGCGATCGCGGTGTCGCTGGCGGCGGCGCTGTCTGCTGCGGCGGTTTATGCGCTGGATATCAGCCCGGCGGCGCTGGCTGTGGCGCGGCGTAACGCGCAGGCCGCCAGGATCGACACGATCCGGTTTGCGCAGAGCGACCTGCTGGCCGCGCTGCCGGCGGGCGTGCGCCCCGACCTGATCGCGGCCAACCTGCCGTATATCCCCAGTATGGAACTGGCCGGGCTGGACGTGGTAAAGTATGAGCCGGCGCTGGCCCTGGATGGCGGGCCGGATGGGCTGGATCTGATCCGGGCGCTGGTGGCGCAGGCCGCCCCCCGGCTGGCAACGCCGGGCTGCCTGCTGCTGGAGATCGGCGCGGGGCAGGGCGCGGCGGTGGCGGCGCTGTGCCGGCAGGCTTTCCCCGGCGGGCGGGTGCGCGTGATTGATGACTATGCCGGGCATGACCGGGTGGTGGAGGTAGTGCGATGAGCCGGATAATCCCCTTTAACGCGAAGACCGTGCCTCTGGCGCACCAGGCCCTCAAGGAGGGCAAGCTGGTCGTGCTGCCCACCGATACTGTCTACGGCCTGGCGGCGTCTGCCCGGCTGGGTGACGCCATTGAGCGCCTGTACGCGGTCAAGGGCCGCCCCGACGACAAGCCGATCCCGCTGCTGCTCAGCGACCCCGACCGGATCGGCGTGGTGTGCGCCGCAGTCCCGGACGCGGCTCGCTGTCTGGCGGAGCATTTCTGGCCCGGCCCGCTCACGATCGTGCTGCCGAAGGCTGACCACCTGCCGCCCAACCTGACCACGCTGCCTACTGTGGGCGTACGCATCCCCGACCACGACCTGACGCGGGCCGTCATCCGGGCGATGGGCGGGGCGCTGGCGGTGACCAGCGCCAACCGCTCCGGCGGGGCCAATCCGCTGGTGGTGGTGGAGGCATTCAAGCAGCTTGGCCGGGCAGTGACGTATTACATGGACGACGGCCCCGCGCCGGGCGGGCAGCCTTCCACAGTGGTGGGCTTTGACACGGATGGCGAGCTGATCGTGCTGCGCGAGGGGCCGATCACCGCCGGGGAGATGCGCGCCGTGATTGGCTGCTAGGCCACGCCGGGCGCGGCTGGGGGGGATGTATGCGCGGTGGGATGCGGGGCTTTATGCTGGTATGGGTCGGGCAGGTCGTTTCGCTGCTCGGCACGACCATGACCAATTTCGCCCTGACGATCTGGGCCTTTGAGACGACCGGCACTGCGACCAGCCTGGCCCTGATCGGGACGTTTTACATGGGCGCGCTGCTGGTCGTCAGCCCGTTTGGCGGCGTGATCGTGGATCGTTTCGACCGCAAGCGGGTCATGATCGGCTCCGACCTGGCTTCCGGGCTGGCGACGGTGGCGATCTTCCTCCTGCTGCAAAGCGGTAGCCTGACGCTGTGGCATTTGTATGTCGCCGCGCTGGTGATGGGGGCGTTCCAGTCGGTCCAGTGGCCCGCCACCTCCGCCATCATCACCCTGATGCTGCCCAGCACGCAGTACACCCGCGCCAACAGCCTGATGAGCCTGGCCGGGCCGTCGTCGCAGGTCGTGGCGCCGCTGCTGGCCGGGGCGCTGCTGGGCGTGATCGGGCTGCGCGGCATTCTGCTCATCGACATCGTGACCTTCCTTTTTGCGGTGAGCGCGCTGGCGCTGGTGCATGTGCCGCGCCCGGTGAACGACGCCGATGCGGGCGCGCTGACCGTGCGCGCCGCCCTGGACGAGCTGCTCTTTGGTTTCCGGTACATCTGGGGGCGGCGCAGCCTGCTGATGCTGCAGCTCATGTTCATGCTGGGCAATTTCCTGACCACCATCGCCTTCACCCTGCTGGCTCCCATGATCCTTTCCCGCACCGGGAACAACGAGCTGATCTACGGCTCAGTGCAGACCATTGGCGCGGTGGGCGGCGTGATCGGCGGCGTGCTGATCGGGGCGTGGGGCGGGTTCCGGCGGCGGATTCGAGGTGTGCTGGTGGGCTGGCTGGTGTTCCTGTTCGCCACGGTGATTCAGGGGCTGGGGCGGGGGGAGCCGGCCTGGGCTGGCGTGCCGATCTGGGGTGGGGCGGCCTTTGTGGCGGCGATCGCCACCGTCCTGGTGGACAGCTCCAACCAGGCGATCTGGCAGAGCAAGGTCCCGCCTGCGCTGCAGGGGCGCGTGTTCTCCATCCGCCAGGTGATCGCGATCGGGATCGTGCCGCTGGCTTCGCTGCTTGCGGGGCCGCTGGCCGATAACTGGCTGGAGCCAGCCATGCAGCCCGGCGGCGCGTGGAGCGCCTCCCTGGGCTGGCTGGTGGGCGTGGGGCCGGGCGCGGGGATGTCGCTGGCCTTTATCGCCTGCGGGCTGCTGGGGATGCTGGTAGTGCTGCTGATGGGCCTGAACCCGGTCGTGCGCGAGGTGGAAACCCGCCTGCCCGATCATGCAGGTTTACAGCAGGCATCAGCTGCCGCGGATTAACCCAAACAAAACGCCCCCGACTCATCAGTCGAGGGCGTTTTTTCGTTAGCTCGCGCGCTGGAAGTCCAGCTGACCGGATCGGGCATTTGCATCTACCCGGATCGTGTCGCCCGCCTGGAACTGGCGCTCCAGGAGGCGCATCGCCAGCGGGTCCTGCAGGTCGTGCTGGATGCAGCGCTTAAGCGGCCGCGCGCCATAGGCCGGGTCGTAGCCGCAGTCCACCAGGTAGTCGATGGCGGCGGGCGTCAGCTCCAGCGCGATCTCGCGCTCGGCCAGCAGGCCGCGCAGGTGGCGGAGCTGGATGTCCACGATGCGCCGGATGTCCTCTTTCCCCAGGCTGTGGAAGATGATGATCTCGTCCAGCCGGTTGATGAACTCCGGGCGGAACTGGCGGCGCATCTCGTCCATCACCGCCTGCCGGACGGCGGAATCCGCGTCCCCGTGCTGGCGTTGCAGCAGGTCGCCGCCGATGTTGCTGGTCATGATGATCACGGTGTTGGTGAAATCCACCGTGCGACCCTGCCCGTCGGTCAGGCGGCCTTCGTCCAGCACCTGCAGGAACACGTTGAAGACTTCGTGGTGCGCCTTCTCGATTTCATCGAACAGCACCACGGCATACGGGCGGCGGCGGATCGCCTCGGTAAGCTGGCCGCCCTCGTCGTAGCCCACGTAACCGGGCGGCGCACCGATCAGCCGGGCGACGCTGTGGCGCTCCCCGTACTCGCTCATGTCGATGCGCACCATCGCTTCTTCGCTGTCGAACAGGAATTCCGCCAGGGAGCGTGCCAGCTCGGTTTTGCCCACGCCGGTCGGCCCCATGAACAGGAAGGTTCCCATCGGGCGGTTAGCGTCCTGCAGGCCGGCCCGTGTGCGGCGCACGGCGTTGCTCACCGCGCTGATCGCCTCGTCCTGCCCGATCACGCGCTCGTGCAGGCGCTGCTCCATGCGCAGCAGCTTTTCGATCTCGCCTTCCATCAGGCGGCTGACCGGGATGCCCGTCCAGCGGGAAACCACGCCCGCGATCTCGTCAGCGTCGACTTCTTCCTTGAGCATCGCGCCCTCCCGCTGCAATTCCTGCAGGCGGGACTCTTTCGCTTCCAGCTCGCGGGTCAGCTCCGGGATCACGCCGTACTGGATGCGGGAGGCTTCCTCGTAATCCATGCGGCGCTGGGCCTTCTCCAGCTCGGCATGGCTTTCGTCCAGCCGGGCCTTGCTCTGGCGGATGGCCTGGATCGCCTCTTTTTCCGTCTGCCAGCGGGCCGTGAGGGCCTGCGAGCGATCCTTCAGGTCAGCCAGCTCCTTTTCCAGCTTCTTCAGCCGGTCTTCGGAGGCCTTGTCGCGTTCGTTGCGCAGCGCCTCACGCTCGATCTCCAGCTGCATGATCGCCCGGTCTACCTCGTCCAGCACCTGCGGCTTGGAGTCGATCTCCGTGCGCAGGCGGGAGGCGGCCTCGTCGATCAGGTCGATGGCCTTGTCCGGCAGCTGGCGGTCGGTGATGTAGCGGTGGCTCAGCCGGGCGGCGGCGATTACGGCGCTGTCCTGGATGCGCACGCCATGATGCACCTCGTAACGCTGCTTCAGCCCGCGCAGGATGCTGATCGTATCCTCCACGCTCGGCTCGGTGACGAACACCGGCTGGAAGCGGCGTTCCAGGGCGGCATCTTTCTCGATGTACTGGCGGTATTCGTTGAGCGTGGTCGCGCCGATGGCGTGCAGCTCGCCGCGGGCCAGCATCGGCTTGAGCATGTTGCTGGCATCGGTGGCGCCTTCCGCCGCGCCCGCGCCCACGATCGTGTGCAGCTCGTCCAGGAACAGCACGATCTCGCCCTGCGCCTCCTGGACTTCCTTCAGCACGGCCTTCAGACGCTCCTCAAATTCGCCGCGGAATTTCGCCCCCGCGATCAGGCTGCCCATGTCCAGCGCGATGATGCGTTTGTTCTTCAGCCCTTCCGGCACATCGCCGTTGACGATGCGCTGGCTCAGCCCTTCCACCACGGCAGTCTTGCCGACCCCGGCCTCGCCGATCAGCACCGGGTTATTCTTCGTGCGGCGGCTGAGGACCTGGATCACGCGCCGGATTTCCTCATCGCGGCCGATCACCGGGTCGAGCTTGCCCTGGCGGGCCAGCGCGGTCAGGTCGCGCCCGTACTTCTCCAGGCTTTCGTAGGTCGCTTCCGGCTCCGGGCTGGTCACGCGCTGCGAGCCGCGAATAGCCGTCAGGGCGTGCAGCACTGCGTCCGGTGTGATCCCGTGCTTCTCCAGCAGCGTATCGGTTGCCTCCGCGCGGGTCAGGGCGATCAGGATATGCTCGGTACTCACGTAATCATCCCGCATGGTGCGGGCTTCTTCTTCGGCGCGGGTCAGGACACGGCTGGCTTCCGGCCCCAGCCCGGTGCGATCCTGCGAATGGCTGAGGCGCGGCAGGCCGTCAACGACGCGCGCGACCTCCGCCGCCAGCACGGCGGGCTGCGCGCCGATGCGGGCGATCACCTGGGGCGCTACGCCCTGCGGCTGGTTCAGCAGCGCCAGCAGCAGGTGCGCCGGGTGAATGCTGGGGCTGCCTGCGTCGCTTGCCAGGCGCTGGGCCGCCAGGATCGCTTCCTGAGCGCGCGTGGTAAAGCGGTTCAGATCCATAGTTGTCTGGTTATTCCTTGTACTGTGTGAAATTCTCTCCTGAGGATAAAGATAGCGCCTGAGTGTATGAAAAATGTTTCAAAAGCGTTAGAGCGCCGTATAAACAGCGTGAAGCGCGGTGTTACCCGGCGCTTGTAGCTTAGCATGAGTTGCCGCGGTGGGGATAGCGCAAAACCCACACTATCCCACGGGCCAGCGCTGACCGGTGTGGGATAGTGTGGGTATGTGTGGCTTATTGTGGGTTATGTGGGTTTTGCCCGGTGGGATTCCGCGGGTTAGTCCTCGCGCTGCAGGTCGGTGAGCTGCCCGCCCGTGATCTGCTGGAGCTGCGCCAGTGTCACCGGGAAGATCGCGTTTGGCGCGCCGGCTGCCGCGTAAAGCTGCGTAAAGCGGGCCAGCGAGTCTTCAATGTAGACCGGCAGGTCGGCGCTGCGGTGCGCCAGCGGTGGCACGCTGCCGGGTGAATAGCCAAATACCTCGACACATTGATCCGGCGTGGCGACTTTCACCTTCTTGCGGGACACACCATAGATGGCCGCCAGCTTGCGATCATCGACGCGCCGGTCGCCCGCCGCGAGGACGATTAGCGGCTGGCCCTCCACCATGAAGCACAGGCTCTTGACGATCGAGCCGAGCGTCGTGCCGATTGCGTCGGCGGCTTCCTGCGACGTGGCGGTTGATTCCTCGAAGAACTGGATTTTCAGGCCGAGATCAAACTGATCGAGGGCGTGCTGAACATCATCCGGGGTCAGGGGCTGCATCATGATCATCTGTTCCTTTTCCAGGGCAGGCTGCAGAGCCTCTATGATAACGCGCCTACTGGAAAAGAGTCAGGCCCATCGCGCCAGGGCCGGTATGCACGCCCACCGCTGAGGACGCGATCACCTTCATGATGAAGCGCGGCTTCCAGCGCTCCTGCAGCTCCGCTGCAAAGGCGTCGGCATCTTCCGGTGTGTCGCCGTACAGGATGGCGAAGGACAGCTCCGGGCTGGGCTGCACCCACGAGTGAAATATATCCATCATGCGCCGCAGGGCGTGCTTCCGCGTGCGGACGGCTTCCAGGGCTTCCAGCCGGCCATCCTTCACGTACAGGATCGGCTTGATCTGGAGCAGCGTGCCGATCCAGCGCCGCGCCGCGCTGACGCGCCCGCTGCGGTGCAGGAATTCGAGCGTGTCAATCGTGAGCGTGGCTTTGGTGCGGGCGACAAACGCTTGCGCCTCGTGCGCGATCTCTGCCAGGGGTTTGTTGGCGTTCCGCAGGTCGGCCACCGCCAGGACATGCAAGCCCAGCGCACCGCTGGTTGTGCGCGAATCAACCAGCCTTACCGGGAAATCGACCATGTTCACAGCCTGGAGTGCCGCGTTATAGGTGCCGCTCAGCTCCGCCGAGATGGTGATGGCGACCACTTCACGGGCATCAATCTCATCGCGGGCGCGCTGGAAGAAATCGGCAAATTCGGTTGGTGTGGGCTGACTGGTGGAAGGGTGGTTCGGGTCAATGGGCAGCCGCCGGTAGAATTCCTCGCGGCTGATATCAACCCCATCCCGCAGGGACTGTTCACCCCACTGGATGTGCAGCGGGAGCACGTGAATTCGGCGCTCTGCCGCGAGATCCCGGGGGATGTCGCAGGTGCTGTCGGTAACAATGGCGATCGGAGTGGCCATGGTGTTGCTCATACTTTCCTTTAACGGGAGTAATGTTCACCGCATATGATAATGCCCAAATCTTATCGCTATTGTATCTTTTTTGAACAGCTATTGCGAAGATTTATAATACAGCTCTAGCGTTCCTGCAGCAGCGCAAAGCCCAGCGATCCCGGCCCGGTATGCACGCCTACCGGCGGACATACGGTGTTGGTGATCAGCTGCCGGGGATTCCAGCGGCGCCTGATCTCGTCCACGAATTCCTGCATCTCATCGAAGGCGTTGCCATGCAGCACGCCGATGCGCAGCGGCAGGTTTGCATCAACCAGCCCTTCGAGAATCTGAAACAGGCGGGCGATCTGGCGGCGGCGCGTGCGCACCTGTTCATACATGGTGATCCCGCCATCCTGCACATGCAGAATCGGCTTGATCTGCAGCGCCGCGCCCAGCAGCCGCTGCAGGTTGTTCACGCGGCCGCTGCGGTACAGGTATTCCAGTGTGTCCAGCGCAAAGATCATCCTGGTGCGGGCCGCCAGGCGTCCGGCCAGCCCGATACCTTCCTCCGGGCTGATACCCGCGTCTCGTGCATCCGCCAGCGCCAGCGCCGCTAGCCCGTGCGCCAGCGATCCGGTGCGTGTGTCGAGTGGGAAGACCGGGAAGCCGGCTTCTCTGGCGGCCTGGCAGGCGGCGTTATACGTCCCGCTCAGGCGGGCCGACATGGTGAGCACGATCACCGCCGCGGCTCTGGTGGCCTGGCGCGCGCGTTCAAACGTTTCCAGAAACTCCGGGATGGTTGGCTGGGACGTGGTGGGGTGGGTGGGCGATGTCACCAGGCGTTCATAGAATTCCACAGGATCAATGTCAACCCCATCCCGCAAATCCTTGCCATCCCAGTAGATGTGCATGGGTGTGGTAAAGATCTGGCGTTCCGCCGCCAGTTCTGGCGGGATGTCAGCGGTGCTTTCGGTGACGATCGCAAACTGCGGATGCATGAGATGTCCCTTTCTGGGCGTCCCCGGGGTTCCGGGTGGTTCTGGGCCTGCCTGAACCGTTCAGGCAGGCTTTCGCTGTGCATGACGTGCTACTGGGTTACGGCAAAACCAACGGCGCCGGGGCCGGTGTGCACCCCGATAACCGCGCCGACCTGGGTTTTGAACAGCCGCTCGGGCTGCCAGCGCTGCCGGATCTCTGCCTCCAGCCAGTCGGCTTCATCGGCTGCCTGGCCATGCAGGATGCCAACGCTGAACGGCTTGCTGTCATCAACACGCTCGGCCAGCAGGTCGATCAGGCGGTTCAGGGCGCGCTTGCGCGTGCGAATGCTTTCCTTCGGCTCCACTTTGCCACTGACCAGGGTAAGCAGCGGTTTGATGTTGAACGCCGACCCGATTAGACGCTGCGCGCCGCCGATCCGGCCGCCCTTGTGCAGGTATTCGAGCGTGTTCAGGGTGAAGTACAGGTCGGTGCGGCTGGCCAGATCGCGGGCCAGCGCGGTCGCTTCCTCCAGCGATGCGCCCTCATCCAGCGCATCTTTTACCATCAGGGCGGGCAGGGTGATGCCCAGTGACACGCTGCGCATGTCCACCACACTCACCGGGAAATCCACCATATTCTGTGCCTGCACCGCTGAGGCATAAGTGCCGCTGAGGTCGGCGGAGATCGTCAGGGTCAGGATGCTGTCAGCATCGGTCTTTTCAATAATATCCTGGTACAGGTGTTTGAATTCTGCCGGGGTGGGTTGTGAGGTGGTGGGCAGCTCGCTGTCGCTTGAGAGCCTGGTATAAAACTGGGCAGGGGTGATGTCAATGCCATCGCGCAGGGCGTCTTTCCCCCAGATGATACGCAGCGGTGCCACGCTGATCTGGCGCTCGGTGGCGATGTCCGCCGGGATATCAGATGTGCTGTCGAGTACAAGTGCGATTCGTGATGCCACAGGAGTCCTCCTTGACGTGTGGGATGTTTCCCACCCTAAATAACACCATTGTGGTAGGAGCGATACTCAGTTCTTTTGCAGGTTGGGAAAACGCGCCGGTCAGCGTATGGCGTGTGCTAACCAGCGCGCGGCGTGTAAAGGGGCGGCAGCCCGCTTATGGGTCGTCTACTGGACCATCATCATGCCCAGCACGCCCGGCCCGGCGTGAACCCCGATGGACGCGCCGATCCAGCTTCTGAACAGGCGGTCAGGATTGTAGCGCTGCTGCAGCTCCGCCACGACCTGCTCCAGCTCATCTGGCACGTTGGCATGGCACGCGCCCAGATACAGCGGTTTGCTGGGGTCGATGTTCTCGCCGATAAGCTCGACCATGCGGTTCAGCGCCCGCTTGCGGGTGCGCACGCTTTCCAGCGCCTCCACTTTGCCATCCACCAGGGTCAGGATCGGCTTGATGCTCAGGGCCGTCCCCAGCAGGTGTTTGGCATTGCCAATCCGCCCCCCACGCCGCAGGAATTCGAGCGTGCTGGGCGTGAAGATGGCCTTGCTGCCGGCCGCGATCTGCCGGGCGGCGGAGACGGCTTCTTCTGCGCTGGCGCCTGCGTCACGCATCTCGGCAATGCGGATGGCAGTCATGCCCAGCGCGAGCGAGATCGTGCGCGTATCGACCAGGTGCACCGGAAAATTGACTTCTTTCTGGGCCTGCTCAACGCTGGAAACAGTGCCGCTGACGTCTTTGGAGACGGCCAGCACGACCACAGAATCGGCCCCGGTTTCTTCTATGGCGCGCTCAAAAAGCGTAACCGTATCGGAAGGCACCGGGCGGGAAGTAGTGGGCATTTCGCTGGCGGCGGCCAGACGGGTATAGAAGGTTGGCGCATCAATATCAATGCCCTCGCGCAGGCTTTCACGGCCCCAGACGATGATCTGGGGAATCATGTAAATCTGGTGCTGGGTAATCAGGTCCTGGGTCAGATCAGCGGTGGTGTCGGTCACGAGTGCAAACCGTGCGCTCACAGGATACTCCTTGCGCTATAAAGGCGTTGGGATTGCAGGGGCGGGAGACTGCCCGGATAAAACGAGACTGCGGAGGGCGCCTCCGCAGACGGTTACGTGCAGCCAGTATAAGCGCTGTGAGGAGCTTTGGCAACGGCGCGGATCAGGCAGAGGCTGTGGCAGCCAGCGCCTGGCTGAAGAGCATGCGCAGGTTGGCCCGGTGCAGGCTCTGAACCGCACCGTTCAGGGGGATCCGACTTTTGCCACAGGTCTCGATATCGATGCGAGCGAGATATTTCTCGGGGTTCTTTTGTTTTACGGCTTTGTCCACGTGTTTTTTTATGCAGGCCAGATACTCCAGGTCGGAGTCCAGCTTGCTTTCAACCTCACCGCGCAGCACCACCTCGCCATGCCCCTGCACGACGCACTCGAACCCCTTGTTGTGCAGCGCTCGCAGGGAAGCGGTGAAGTCGTCATAAGCGCCGTCCACAAAGTACGGGATGGGCATCAGGGTGTCGGCAGCGAAGAGCACCCGGTCTTCTCGCACGTAACAGACGACTGAATCCGGGCTGTGGCCGGGCGAATGCCACAGCTCCACCGTCTTGTTGCCCAGGTGGACGGTGAGAGTCCCGGTTCTGAAGACCATGGAGGGCAGGATAACCTCTACATCGCCGAACTCTGCGGCGTTGCGCCGGGCTTCCTCAATGCTCTTGCGCCCGCGGGTATCCAGCAGGTCGCGGCACAGCGCATGGCTGACAACGAGGGCGTTATCAAACAGGTAGGTGCCAAATGTATGATCAGCGTGGTAGTGGGTGTTGATCACGGTGCGGACCGGGCAGCCCAGCCGCTTTTCCAGGAAGTTCTTGATCTGGCGCGTTTCATCCGGGAAAGCGAGCGTGTCGATCAGAATCGCCCCTTCTGGCGTGACAATCGCGCCGGCAGTCACCTGAGCGTACAGGTCGCTGGTGAACACGTATATATCGTCGGCTACACGTTCTCGCTGCATAAGTCCTGGTTGGTTGTGCGGGTTAACAACGTTCCGGGGGCACTCGGATTGTGGCGTTAACAGCGCCCTGAATGTGCGGGTGAGTATAGACGGTCGGGTGGGGTGTGTCAAGAAATGTGAATTATTTCACAATGTGATGAAATAAAGAGGAGCCCGCGCAGAAAGCCCGGACTCCTCCCCCCTGGTTGAAGTCAGAATGGCTACAGGATGAACGCCAGGGCGATCAGGACGGCAAACAGAACGCCCGCCAGCAGCCCCATGTTCCGCAGGTCAGTCAGCACGTACCCGTACTCCTGAGCCAGGTCTTCGTGCGTGGTTTTGTGGACGTTGGAGGCCAGGGCCTGGGCGCTGGACTGGCGCTGGTTGGTGTGCGCGGGGGGGACGTATGTTTCGCCAGCGGCCTCGCGGCGGGCACGGACCAGCGCTTCCTGCGAGATATTCACGTTTTTGGTTTTTTTGCGGGCCATCGGTTCTCCTTCAGGCTATAAAGGGGGTAAGCCAGGCGGCCTAACCGCGCTGCAGATCGGCAAAGACCACGATCCGCTGGTTATCCACCTGGTAAGGATAGCAGGAGATCAGGGTCGTGGTGGGCTCGCGCGTCGGATCCATCACATGCACCGCATAGGGGGATACGATCTGGCTTTCCCGCACGACGTAAGTATACCGCTGCGTAAGCGTATGGACGATGATCTCGTCCCCCGGCTGGAGCTGATCCAGGTAGCGGAAAATCTCGGCGTAAATGTCATTGTGGGCGGAGAGCACCATGTTGCCGTTTTGACCGGGCAGCCCGCTTGAGGGCAGGAAGCCCACCCCGCGCTTGAGCGCCTCCCAGTCCACGCCGGACACAATCGGCGCGTCCACATTGATCGCCGGAATCTGGATGCGCACCGGGCTTTCCGGCCCCGGCGTGGGGATGGCAATCGGGGCGGCAAGCTGCTGCTGAATCACCGGGCGCAGGTTGGCCGGAATCTCGTTCAGGTTAAACTGCGCGCCGCCGCTGGAGGTGGGTGGGGTGTGGCCGCTGGGCAGCACCACCCGGTTCAGGCTGATTTCCGGCGTGACGCTGGGCGTAGGCATGCTGGCAAACGCGGCGGCCTGCGCCTCCGCCTGGACCACGGCCGTCTCCTGCTGCAGGAGCTGGAGAGCCTGCACCAGCTGGATGCCAATGAAGACCAGCCCTGCAAAGGCGACGATTTCCAGGAGCAGCAGCGACCGATTCCAGACCATATCCCAGAACGAGGACTGATCGGCCTTGCCCGCACTGAGGGTGAGATCGTCCTCAAAGTGGGGCGCGCCTTCCACCAGGCTGGCGGGAGGCGGCGCGGGGGCCTGTTCGGTGGCAGCGAGCATGTTTTCCCCGGGCGTGGCGGCAGGCGGGGTAGGGAGGGGCGCAGCGCTGTGCGGCAGGCTCACCCGGCCCTGTTTCGCCATCCGCCGGAGCCGCTCCTGGCGGGCTTCGCGCTTGCGAATCGCCAGGATACGTTCCAGTTCCTCAATGCTCAGTTCGTCAACGGGTCTCTTGTCGCGCATCGTGAGAAAGCCTGGGTCTATTGTTTACGGGCTACGGCGAATACTTCGCGCTCGAAAAACCAGCGAAAGGGCGGCACGTTGAACAGCAGGCGGCGCAGCTGCCCCAGCGGGCTGCTGCCCCATTGCTGCGGCGGGCTGTCCAGCCACACCCGGCCCGTGAAGCCGGCCTGCTTCAGCACCCGCTGCATGCTGAACAGGCTTTGCTCGTTTACATGGACATGCACGTTGTGATCCACCAGGAATTCACGCGGATTCTTCGGGTACTGGTCGCCCTGGCCCATCAGCACGCGGAAAAAGCGCACCGCCGGGTATGCGTAGCGGTCATACCACACATTCGGCGCGGTATGCACGATGAAGATGCCGTCCGGCTTGAGCACGCGCCGGGCCTCCAGCAGCGCTTCGTGCAGCTCCCAGGGGTACAGGTGCTCCACCACATCGAACATAAGCACCCGGTCAAAGCTGTGATCGGCAAAAGGCAGCTGCCGGGCGTTGGCCTGCCCGACCCCGATCCGGCCCTGATCGCTGCCTGCCTGCCTGACCACGGCGGCGCTCATGTCCACGGCGACCGGGGCATAATCGATACCGTACGCATCTGCCCCCAGCGCGGCGCAGTGGTGCAGGATCTCCCCGCGCCCACAGCCCACATCCAGGACCTTCATCCCCGGCCCGACTTCCGCCAGCTCAAATGCCGCTTTCAGCCGCCGGGAGAGGTGCTTTCCTTCGCTCTGGTTGAATTCGTCGTAGCCTTCGCAGGCCGTCCGGAAGTATTCCTCCGTGTAGAGGTTGGGCGGCACTGTTGGGCGCTGCTGGTCGGACAAGCGTCTGCTCTCCCCGAATGGCTTCGTGTTTGTGGCGCGATTATACAAAGTGGCCGGGCGGATGTCCACCAGTCGCATTGGCAGACGCGCCATTCCCGCGTAAAATGCACGTGTTCTGAGAGGCATCTCACCAGATTGAGGAGTGAAACGCGCATGACACGGCGTCATTTACTGGGTATGTTGAGTGTGGTTTTGCTGGTGCTGGCGGCGCTTCCTGCTATCGGGTCTGTGGCCGCCCAGGGTGGGGGGAACTTGCTGGCGAATCCCGGCTTTGAAGGCTTCTACCGGTCGTACGGCTCCGGCGCAGACCTGGTGCTGGAATTCCGCGTGGCGGATGGCTGGGCGCCCTGGTTCCGGCGGCAGGGGCCGGCTGATCCAGAGTGGCAGTACCGCCGCCCGGAGTACCGCCCGGGATCCTATTCGTATAATGGCAGCGCCTCCCAGCAATTCTTTACCTCCTATGGCACGCACCAGGCGGGCCTGTTCCAGCAGGTGCGCGGGGTGGTCGCTGGACAGACGTACCGTTTCAGCCTGGCGATGTATATCTGGTCCAGCATGGGCGGCGATTTTTACCGCAGCGAGCAGCCCGGTGTGGTCAGCGTTCGGGTGGGAATCGACCCGGCCGGTGGCACGAATCCCTATGCGGCCAGTGTGGTCTGGTCGCCCTTTGCCACGTTCTATGATGAGTGGCGTGTCCTTGCGGTAGACGCCGTGGCGCAGTCCAGCCGGGCGAGCGTCTTTGTATGGAGTTCGGCCCAGTATCCGGTTGTTCACAACGATGTCGCGGTGGATGACGCATATTTCGGCCTGGCGGCGCATGCGCCTGTGGCAGCGGGCGAACCTGCCGTGCCTGAATCTCCCGCCCCGGCTGCGGATATGGCGGAACAGGCGGCTGAGCCGCCCGCTGAGGCTCCGGTCGCGCCCGGCCTGTCTGTCCTCAGCCCTGGCGAGACCACGGTGACGGTGGATGCCAACGTGCGCCTGCGCGCCACGGTGTACGGCCAGGTGCTGGATGTGATCCCGGCAGGCATGACGGTGGCGGCGCTGGGCCGCAGCGCAGACCTCAACTGGACGGCGGTGGAATACAACGGTCAGCAGGGCTGGATCGGCTCCTGGCTGGGGCAGTATTCGCAGCCGTTTGAGGAGCTGCCTGTGGTGCCGCTGCCCTGATGGTTCGCGCAGCATGTCTCGCTGGTGGGGAGCCTGGTGCTCCCCACTTTTTGTTGGTGGGCCTGTTATAATGGGGACAGGTTCTGTGAGATACCGGGGAACAGGATATGGATTTTGCGGCCTTGCGTGAACAGATGGTAGCCGAACAGATCGCCGCGCGGGGCATCCATGATGCGCGGCTGCTGGAAACGCTGCGACGCGTCCCCCGTCATGAATTTGTGCCGGTGGATCTGCAGCATCTTGCTTACCGCGATGGCCCGCTGCCAATCGGCAACGACCAGACGATCTCGCAGCCCTACATCGTGGCTTTGATGACCGACCTGCTGCGGCTGACCGGCACGGAAACCGTGCTGGAGGTTGGGGCCGGCTCCGGTTATCAGACCGCGATCCTGTGTGAGCTGGCGCAACAGGTCTTCAGCCTGGAACGCGATCGCTTCCTGGCGGATAACGCCTCCCGCCGCCTGGGTGACATGGGCTACTCCAATGTGGAGATCTACGTGGGGGATGGCTCGCAGGGCTTCCCGGATATGGCTCCCTTTGACGGGATCATTGTGTCGGCTGCCGCCCCGGCGATACCGGGGCCGCTGCGCTCGCAGCTGGCCGATGGCGGGCGGCTGGTGTTGCCGGTGGGCAACCGCCATAACCAGATGCTGCACTGTGTGACCCGCAAGGGGGCAGACTGGCAGATTGATGAGATCGCGCCGGTGATGTTCGTGCTGCTCTACGGACGGTATGGCTTCCGTGCTAACCGCTGGCCGTCCTCCGATGATGACTGATACGCCCTGCTGTCTGTGAGTGTCAGCGGTCAAGCACGCGCCGGATATCGCGCTGGTGCAGCATGGTATGCCGGTAGATGAGCTGGACCATTTTGTCCAGCGTCGTGATCCCCAGAAATGGGTGGCGGCCTACCCGATCCACGTCCGCCGCCGCCATCCCGCGCACGATTTCCAGCGTGGTGACCCGCGCTTCAGAGAAGGCGCGCAGGATATCCTGAATCGGCTGCGCACGCGCGCCCTCCAGCTGCTGTTCATTGAATGTATCCAGATCCATATTTTCCGGCGCGCCGCTGCCGCCCCGCAGGATGTCCTGCAGCAGGTGGTGGAATGCCTGCTCGGCATTAAGCAGGTGGCGCAGGATATCAGCGGTGGTCCACACGCTGCCTTCGGTGTAGATCGGCCTCTCCCAGTCTTCCGGGTTGAGCTCGCGAAAGAAGTCCAGCGTTTTCAGCCCTTCGCTGGCCAGACGCTGCACATGCTTGAATACTCGTTCGTCGTGCATTGGGAGTCCTCAATGTACCCCGGTAGATCAGGCGCGCGGCTTGTGGGGGGAACCGCTGTCGGTCAGGTGTTCGCCCCCGTCCACGTTCAGCACCACGCCGTTCAGGAAGTCTTCGCGGGCCAGGTAAACCACCGCGCGGCCAACGTCCTCCGGCGTGCCATTGCGCCCCAGCGGCAGACGTTCCGCTACCCGCGCCCAGCTATCGTCCGTGCGCCCCGGTTCCTTAAGGACGGGGCCGGGCGCGATCGCGTTGGTGCGGATTTCCGGCGCAAGCCGCCGGGCGAGCAGTTTTGTCAGCATTAGCACCCCGGTCTTGGACACGCTGTGGTGGGGGAACTGATCCCAGGGCTGCAGGGCGCTGTTGTCGATGATGTTGATGATCACGCCCCCGGCGGGTTCCTGCGCCAGCATCATGCGCGCGGCGGCCTGGCTGCACAGAAACGGCCCGGTCAGGTTAACCGCCATGACCTGCTGCCACTCCTCCGCGGAGATGTCCATGAAGTCAGTTTTCTTGAATATCCCGGCGCTGTTCACCAGGATGTCCAGCCGCCCGTATTCGGCCTGGATGGCCGCAAACAGCCCGGCCACCGCCTGCGGGTCGGACTGGTCGGCGCGGTGGCTGAGGGCGCGCACGCCGTAGCTCTTGATCTCGCGCACAGTATCCTGGGCGGCGTCATCTGAGCCGTGATAGTGGATGACAAGGTGGGCGCCCTCCGCTGCCAGGGCCAGGGCGATCGCCTTGCCTATCCGGTGCGCGGAGCCGGTGACCAGCGCGATCTTGCCAGCGAGTGATTGCAGCATGCGCTCCTCCTTGTGTGGGGTATCGTTTTACTCTGGTAGCTATAAATAATACAGGCCAACACAAATTTTGGAAAAACCGTGGTGAAACGTCAATGCAATGTAAAGAGACTATTTTTGTCTAGATAACGTATACTAGGATGGTTAGAAAGCCGTTTGTATAGTTATCAAGGAGCTTATCGTGTTGCACTTAGGGTTGGAAACACTTTGCCCGTTTTGCCTGCAGGCGTTTGAGAGCGCTGAAAAGCGCACGCTGCACCTGATCTTTGACCGTTGCGAACAGCGTTTTTCCAGCGCGGAGGAAGCGGCCGTCCCTGGCCTGCCGCATGCCACTGAAGCGACCATGGCCGCCGCCGTAGCTGTTTTCGCAAACTAATCATGCTCAGATATCAGGTGGAGCAAGCGCCCCGGCACAGGTCATCATGCCGGGGCGCATCTGTTTCTACTCGGTATCGGCTGGCGCGTTCAGCTCCAGCGTAATTTCAATCAGCTCCAGGTCACGCAGCAGGCGCACCTGCAGCGCCTCTCCGAAGGCCTTGCCGGAGAGGACCCGGTGCAGGTCGTCCAGCCCTTCCACCGCCTCACCCTCCGCGCCGATCAGGATATCGCCCCCGCGCAGCCCGGCATTGCTGGCCGGGTAGCCCGGGCGCACGTCATGGATGAACACCCCGTGGGTCTGGGCCAGCCTGTGGTGGCGCACCAGTCCGCCGTACAGGCGCTGGCGCTCCCCCGCGATGCCGATCAGCGGCCGGCGCACTTCCCCGAATTTCACCAGGTCTGTGAACAGGCTGCGGGCCGTGGCGCTGGCGATGGCCAGGTTGATGCCCTGCGCTTCGACCAGGCTGGCCGTGTTGATGCCCACGACCTGCCCGGCGCTGTTCACCAGCGGCCCGCCGCTCATCCCCGGGTTGAAGATGGTGTCGGTCTGGATCAGGCCCTCCAGCAGCCGGCCGGATGGCCCGCGCAGCTGACGCTCCAGCGCGCTGACAATCCCACTGGTGACGACGATGCCATCGCCCTCGGGGTTGCCGAAGGCAAGCACGGTGTCACCCACCTGCAGGGTTTCCGATTCTCCCCAGGGCAGGGCGGTCAGATTATCGGCTTGCACCTGCACCGCGGCAAGATCGACATCCGCATCTGCGCCCAGCACCGTGCCTTGCAGCGCGGTGCCGTCGGCCAGGTGTACGTACACCTGCTCCGCATTGCGCACGACGTGGAAGTTGGTGACAATGATGCCTTTCGCGGCATCGACAACGAACCCCGATCCGTAGTTGGTACGCGCCCGGCCCGGCGCCCAGCCGCCATGTCGCCTGCCCCTGGCGGACTGGATACGCACCACTCCGGGGCCTACTGCTGCGGCAATCGCCCGGATTGCTTCGCTGTAGGCGTCAAGTACTGCCTGCGCCGATGATAAATCGGTCATGGTAAGGAACTCCTTCATTCTGTTCAACGTTGCCCACCGCTGCAGCGCACTCTCCGCCCAGGCGCTCCTGCGACGGAAGTCATTTCAGCCAGTGGTGCTACCAGTATAGGGCTGTTTTGTGCGCGACGATCACGCTGACCGGTTTTTCTGATGCGCTTCTAATGCGCTTCCGGACAGGCCTGCCTGTGCTAGAATTACTGGCAGGTATCATCCCCCAGATGAAGGGAGCGAGTCAGGATGTCTCTGGACGAGAAAATTATGCAGGCGGCCCGCCTGCTGGCCAGGAGCGAGCGCCTCGTTGTGCTGACCGGCGCGGGGGTCAGCAAGGAGAGCGGCGTGCCGACCTTCCGCGATGCGCTGGATGGACTGTGGGCCAGGTTTGACCCGCAGGAACTGGCTACCGCGGGGGCGTTCCGGCGCAATCCGGCGCTGGTGTGGGACTGGTACGAGTACCGGCGCGCGCTGGTGCGCCAGGCCGCGCCCAACCCCGGCCATGTGGCGCTGGCGGCGCTGGAAGCGCTGCTGCCCCAGGTGGTGGTGGTAACCCAGAATGTTGACGACCTGCACCAGCGGGCGGGCAGCACGGATATTATTGCGCTGCACGGGGCTATCATGCGCAGCAAATGCTTTAACGACTGCCAGGGCATGCCAACCTTTATCGATCTGGCTGCGCTGCCGCCCCACGCCGACGAGGAAGGCCCGCCCTGTTGCCCGCATTGTGGTGGCTGGGTGCGGCCGGACGTGGTGTGGTTCGGGGAGAACCTGCCGCGGCAGGCGCTGGAACGGGCGCTGGCGCTGGCGGAAGCCGCCGATGTGATGCTGGTGGTGGGGACGTCCGGCGTGGTGCAGCCTGCTGCCAGCCTCCCCTTTGTGGCAGCGCGCGCCGGCGCCGCGATTATCGAGGCGAACCCCCAGCGCAGCGAGATCACGACGCTGGCCGAGGTATGGCTGGATGCCCCCTCCGGAGAAGCGCTGCCGCGGGTGGTGGAGGCGCTGCGCCGGGTGCAGGCTGAAGGACGCGCCGATGCGGAGTAGCGCGCGCTGGTATGGCTGGTGGGCGGTGTTGCTGGTGGGCGGGCTGCTGGCTTCCGGGCTGGTTGTCCGGTCACAGGAACCGCGGACGATAGAGGTGTTTTACACCCGATCGAGCGATACGCTGGCTTCCGGGCTGACCCGGCTGCTTTTTGTGGACGCGGTGACGGGCGATGTGCGGACGGCCGATGTCAGCGGTGAGGGATTCACGGTGGTGGGGCGCTACGTGATGTACCGAGATCCGGGCACGGGCGTGATTTATCGCACGTGGGAGGATGGCCGCACTGAGCAGCATCCCTTCATCCAGCCCGCGCCGGAGACGCGCCGCATCGACTGGGTGGTGTCTCCCAGCCATGACTGGATCGCCTGGACGCTGACCAACCAGGTGACCGGCGGGCTGCAGACGATCACGACTCTGGCCCGTGCGGATGGCACCGAGCCGCGCGCGATCCTCACCGACGGGCCGGATGCGTTCATGCGCGCTGTCCCGGTCGCGCTGACGGATGACTGGCTGTTTTTCTTTGACCGCCAGCCGCAGGGGGTGGGGGACTATTTCTTTTACCGGCAGTATGCCTCACTGTACCGGTTGGATGCCGGGGCGGAAGCGCCGGAGCCTGCGCTGCTGCCCTATGAGCCGAACTGCTTCTGCGGCGCGGGCCTGTCGCCGGATGGGCAGCACCTGGCCCGGCTGGAGCAGGTGACGGAGACGGGCGGCTACGATGTGCGCCTGTGGGATCTTCCGGCAAACGTGGATGTGTTTGCGCGCTCGCTGAATGTGAATTATCAGGTGGCGGGCGCGGTGCTTGTCTCGCCAGATGGGCGGCGGGTGGTGTACAGCCTGGCTAATGACCTGGCGGTGGACAGCGCGGGCAGCGGACGCGAGCGCTTCATGCTGGCCCTGATGGAAGCCCGCACCGGCCAGCAGCGCCAGGTTGTCTACAATCAACTGCTGGTGCCGCTGCTGCCGGCGGCCTGGCTGGAGGATAGCAGCGGCGTGATCCTGCTGAATCCGCGCCAGGATGGGACATGGAAGGTGACCTTTGAGACGGGGGAAATCCGGCAGGTAAGCGCCGCGACGCGAGTCGGGCTGCTCCACTGAGGAGAACGCGCCGGATAGCCGAAAACAGAGCAGCGGGCAGGAGAATCTGCCGGGGAGGAGACAAAGGCATGACAGGATTCAGGTATGCAGTAGTGGGGGCAGGGCGGCAGGGCACGGCGGCGGCCTATGACATGGTGCTGCATGGTGGCGCGGAAAGCGTGGTGCTGGCCGACCAGGAAGCGGGCGTGGCCCGCACAGCCGCCGAACGCATCAACCGGCTGATTGGGCGCCAGGTGGCGACCGGGGTGCGCGTTGACGTGCGCGACTTTGATGCGCTGGTGGCGCTGCTGGAGCCGGTGGATGTGTTCCTGTGCGCCGTGCCGTTCCGCTTCATCATCGGCTGCACGCAGGCCGCGATCCAGGCCCGAACCAGCATGGTCGACCTGGGCGGGCATACCGATACCGTGCTGCGCCAGTTGAAGCTGGGTGGGGAAGCGCGGGCGGCGGGTGTGAGTATCGTGCCGGACTGCGGCATGGGGCCGGGCCTGAACAACACCATGGGCCTGTATTCCGTGGAACAGCTGGAGGCACGCGGCGCGACCCCGAAGGAAGTGCGCATCTGGGATGGCGGGCTGCCGGTGGATCCGCCCGCGCCGTGGGGCTACCAGGCGTCCTTTCACATCAACGGCCTGACCAACGAGTATGACGGGCAGGCCGTGTTCCTGCGGGATGGCCGGATCACGCTGGTGGACACCTTCACCGAGCTGGAAATCCTGGAGTTTGAAGGGCTGGGGCAGCTGGAAGCGTTCGTCGCGTCCGGCGGGACTTCCACCGTGCCTTACAACTACGAGGGCAGGCTGGACGTGTACGAGAACAAGATCTGCCGCTACCCGGGTCATTTCGCCCAGTTCCGCGCCTTTAAGGACCTGGGCCTGTTCCAGGAGGAACCGGTCGAGGTCGTGCCCGGCAAGGTGCGCATCAGCCCACGTGAGTTTTACCATGCCCTGCTTGGCCCGCAGATCGAGGTCGATCAGGTGATCGATATCTGCGTGATGCGCGCACGGGGGGATGGCCTGCTGGATGGCGCGCCGCTGGCGCTGGTGGTTGACCTGGTGGATGGTTATGACGAGGCGACTGGGTTCAATGGCATGGAGCGCCTGACCGGCTGGCATGCCGCGATCATGTGCGAGTTTATCGCACGCGGGGAGGTTGGCCCCGGCGCCTGGCCGATGGAGAAAGCCGTCACCTCCACCCGCTTCATGGAGAAGATCCGCGAGCGGGGCTTCAGGGTGACCGAGCGCTGGGAACCGTAAGCGGGCCGGGAGACTCACCCTGGCGTATAAACTCCATAAGAACCCGGTTTCAGGCGTAACGAACCGGCGCTGCGCTGCATCAAAGGGGGTGTAACGCATAACACACAATAACGCCTGACATGGAGTGTACCCCATGGTGAGTTTCAACCTGACCCCGACCGGGGGCGCGGATAAGACTGAAAAAGATACGCACTACAACGTCATCGTGATCGGTGGCGGCCCTGGCGGCGCTTCGGCCGCGATTTACACCGCGCGCAGCAAGCACCGCACGCTCGTGATCGACAAGGGCCTGACCGCGGGTGCGCTGGGCCTGACCCACAAGATCGCCAACTATCCGGGTGTTCCCGGCGAAGTTTCTGGCGCGGATCTGCTGGAGACAATGCGCCAGCAGGCGGAAGCTTTCGGCGCAGAGTTCGTGCAGGACAAGGTGCTTTCGGTAGACCTGAAAAGCACGCCTAAGGTGGTGTTTGCCAGCAATGGCACGTACACGGCCGACGCGGTAGTGCTGGCGACCGGCTCCATGGGCCGCGCCAGGGGCGTGAAGGGTGAGGAAGAGTTCCTGGGCCGGGGCGTGAGTTACTGCGCCACGTGTGACGGCGCGTTCTTCCAGGGGCTGGAAGTGGCCGTCGCGGGCAACAATGACGAGGCCGTGGAAGAAGCGCTGCATCTGGCGAAGTTCGCCAGCAAGGTGTATCTGCTGGTGCAGACGCCCGACCTGAAGGTGGATGCGCGCCTGGTTGAGGAAGTGGAGCGCCACACCGTGATCGAGGTGCGCTACGCCACCCGCGTGCGCGAAATCCTGGGGGAGCAGCTGGTGAACGGCGTGCGCATCGCCCCGCGAGAGGGCGAGGAGACGGTGCTGCCGGTGCGTGGCGCGTTCGTCTACCTGCAGGGCAACAAGCCGATCACGGACTTTCTGCAGGGGCAGGTGCAGGCGACTGAGACCGGCTGCCTGGTGGTGGATGAGCAGTACCAGACCACGCTGCCGGGCGTGTTCGCCATCGGTGACCTGCTCTGCAACCACATCAAACAGGCGGTGGTCGCCGCCGCCGACGGGGTGATCGCCGCGATGGCGATCGACCGCCAGCTCAATGGGCGTTCCACCTTGCGTCCGGATTGGTCATGACGGCGCTGAGTGTCGTTCTCGCTGTTGGTCGCAGCAACTGAGACAATCGTCAAGTGCAAGGTGTCGCAAACTGCGCCGGGTATGACTATGCCCGGCGCAGTACTTTTTTGGGGGTGTCGCCTACAGTCGCCCAATGCGCGACTACAGTCGCCCAATACGCGACTGCGTGCGCTGCTCCTTAAAGGGATCGCCTTCATTGTGGTAGCCGGCCTGCTCCCACAGCCCGGGCCGATCTTCCGCCGTGAATTCCAGGGCGCGCAGCCACTTGGCGCTTTTCCAGAAGTAACGCTGCGGGACGACCAGCCGCAGCGGGTAGCCATGCGCCGGGTCCAGCGGCTTGCCCTCGTATTTCCAGGCCAGCAGCACATCATCCTCGAGCAGGATATCCAGTGGCAGGTTGGTCGTGTAGCCACCCTCCGCGTGCGCGATCACGAAGCGGGCGGCCGGCTTCAGCGTGAACAGCGCCAGAAAATCGCGGAAGCGCGGGCCTTCCCACGTGGTATCGAACTTGCTCCAGCCGGTGACACAGTGGATGTCGGTGGTCAGCCTGACAGTGGGAATCTGCGTGAACGCCTGCCATGACCACGCCTTTTCTTCCACGACCTCCCCAAATACGCGCAGCGTCCAGGAGGCTTCGTCAAAGGCGGGAATCTGGCCCAGATGCAGGACCGGAAATTTGCGGGTGAGCGCCTGGCCGGGGGGCAGACGTCCAGCGTCCTGCATACGCTGTTCGGCATCAAAGCGGCTGGTGGCAGTGTTGGGCATAATTCGCTCCCCATGCAATACGGTCATTAGCGCTGGAAGTATACAACGATGGCTGTGCGGCGGCTATGCTGGGTTTGTTCCGGGGGGACATCCTCAGCCTGCCTGAGTCGATTCTCGTACGTCACAGATGGTCAGGGTTGGCTCAACACCCGCTTTTCGGAACATCAGCACGCCTGCAGGTGTTTCCACAGCGGCGCGATATGCCTGTAACGCCTGCGGGCTGCGCCACAGTGTCTGGATGCGCCAGCGCCGCGGCTCGGTTTGATCCTGAACTAGATGTGATTCGACAATTGCGTCCGGTAGCTGCTGAAGGCTGTCTCGAAAAGCCTGTCTGAGCGTATCCCATGCTTGCGGGTCAACGATGCCCTCAAGTTGTGTTAGAATCATCGCAGCTTCTCCTGCTGTCTGTAGTTACGTGGTTGAAAGAAAGCGCGTTATCTCATGTACGAACAGCTCCGGGGCGGTATCCATGGCGATGTGCTGCTGGCCGGGCAGCACCGTAATCCGGCTGTTGGGCAGGGCGGCGTGCCACGCCTGAACCGCCGCTTTGAAGAACGAGGGGCTGTCCCCGCCGAGCAGCAGGAGAGTCGGCACGCGCATCTGCCGGAAGCGCTCCGGCCGGAGCTGGTAGGCGGCCACGGCGCTCAGCTCGCGCGGGATCGTGTGGGCGGCGGCCACCCGCGCCGGGAAGGCGGGCGATGCCTGGAACAGTTCCAGTTCATGCGGGGGCATCCTGACGATTTCCTGCATGAAGGTGGTAACGGTGCCGACCCGGTCGCCGGCCTCCAGCAGCGCCTGGAGCCGGGCAACGATGCCGGGCGGGAACGGGTGCTGCGACGGCGCGGGTTCATAGGCGATCAGACTCCGCAGATTGGGGGTTAGCAGGGCGGCTTCCAGGACGCATATGCCGCCGTGTGAATGACCAAGCAGGTGCACGCGTTCCCCGATCGAGTCTACCACCGCGGCGATATCCTCAAATTCACGCTCCAGGGTGTAGGTATCAGCGTCACCACTCCCGCCCCGGCCCCGGCGATCGATGGCGTAAACCGTGAAATGTTCCTCCAGTGCTGGCAGGATTAGCGCCCAGCGATTGCGGGCGCTCAGTGTGCCATGCACCAGGACGAGTGGCGGCCCGGCCCCGCTGCGCTCAAAGGCTATCCGAGTGCCATCGCGTGATCGAATGCTCTCCATGATGTAAGTGCCTCTTGAGTTGATAACGGACGTGCAGGCTGTGCCGGCAACGGCGTGTTTGCAGGTATGCCGCTACTGCTCAAACAGGAACGAGACGATCTGGCGCGCAAGGAGCTCCGGCGCGGTGTAGTGCGCAATATGCTGCTGGCCGGGCAGCACGGCAACCTGGCTGTCTGGCAGGGCCGCGTGCCACGCTTCCAGCACAGCCCTGCTGGCAGGCGGGCTGTCGCCGCCCGCCAGCAGCAGGATCGGCCTGCGCAGATGCCGGAACCGCGCTGACTCAAGCCGGTAGGCTTCCTCCGCCCGGAGCTCACGGGGGATCGTATGCGCGGCGTCCAGCATCGCGGGGAAGGCAGGCGATGCTCGCAGAAGCTCGATTTCATGGGCGGGCATTTCGACAATCTCCTGCAGAAAGGTAGCAATGGCCGTCTCTCGCTCGCCCGCATCGAGCAAAGCCTGCAGCCGTGCCGTGATCTGCCTGGCTGCCGGAACGGGTGCTGGCTCGTAGGCGATCAGGCGGCGAACATGAGGGCTGAGCCGGGCTGCTTCAAGCACGCACAGCCCGCCGAACGAATGGCCGAACAGGTTGACCCCGCTCCCAATGGCGTTAACCACAGCGGCAACATCCTCAAATTCCCGCTCGATTGTGTAGGGCAGCGTGTCGCCGCTTCTCCCTCTGCCCCGCCGATCCATGATGTAGAGGGTGAAGTGCTGGTCGAGGGCGGGGAGCATCGGCCAGCGCCGGCTTGACCCAAGCACACCGTGAACCAGAAGGAGGGGTGGCCCGGTTCCTCTGCGCTCCAGCGCGATCAGCGTGCCATCCTGTGACCTTACGTGTTCCATGCTAGCCTCTTCTCTGACCCGGAAATGGAAGGAATGCAGCCCGGGCCAGTTGGTTCCTTACAGGATCATCCTAGCACAAATTGCATATTTTATGACTAAATTTATCGTATTATTAGCCTTAAGGCCGGACAAACACGGGTTTGCATTGGCTGATTGTGCGGCGCGATGGCCGCCCGGGCGTTATCCTTGTGCAGTTGAACAGCGTGCCGGGTTTGTGCTGGACCTGCAGAGGGAGGACTCCATGATCGAGATTGAAGCCATGCGGCCGGAAGACTGGCCCGCGGTGGAGGCGATTTACCGGGAAGGCATCGCTACCGGAGCCGCTACGTTTGAAACGGAGGTCCCCCCCTGGGAGGTCTGGAACCGCAGCCACCGGGAGGATTGCCGTCTGGTCGCATGGCGGATGGGCAAGGCGGTGGGGTGGGCGGCACTGACGCCGGTATCCGGGCGGTGTGTATATGCCGGGGTGGCGGAGGTCAGCGTGTATGTGGCCGCGGCGGCGCGCGGTCAGGGGGTGGGCCGGGCGCTGCTGGAAGCGCTGGTGGTGGCATCTGAGGCAGCCGGGCTGTGGACGCTCCAGGCGGGCATCCTGCGTGAGAACGCCGCCAGCATCGCGCTGCATGAACGCTGTGGGTTCCGCGTGGTAGGGGTGCGGGAGCGGCTCGGCCAGCTCCACGGGGAATGGCGCGATGTCACGCTGATGGAGCGCCGCAGCCAGGACGTGGGGGTGTAGCCCCCTCCGGCTTGGAAGGGCAGCCTCAGAACGCGGCGATGGCGAACACCAGCACGATCAGGGCGCTGATCCCGGTTTCGGTGAGCAGCGTGAGGAAGTAGGTCTTGAGCGCGAGCGCGCTGCTGCGGGCGGCTTCGTCGGCGCGGCCCACGCGCAGCAGCTCAAAGAGCAGCGTCCCGGCTACCACACCCACCAGCGTGCCGACGATCGGGATGGGGAGCAGGGCTGTGCCGGCCAGCCCGCCCAGCAGCCCGCCGATGACTCCCGTCCAACTGCCACCCTGGGCCTTCATGCCCAGGGCCTGCATCCACCAGCCGGAGGTTGAGCCGAGGATCATCAGGAGCGTCATTACGATGACCGGCAGGGCCGTGACCCGTTGAAACTCGGTCAGGAAGGCATACAGCGTGCCAATCGCCCAGACCAGGGCCGGGCCGGGCACGACCGGCAGCAGCGAGGCGATCACCGCCACAATCATGACGATGATGATCAGTGTCAGCAGTAGGCTTTCGGCCACGGAGTCATCCTTTCACCCGATCGATGCGTTGCGTGTTCTTTTACGTATTCGCGCGCCCCGGGTTGTGTGGGCGAGGGCGCAAAAAACGGGGCATGCTCCCTGCACAGTATGGAGCATACCCCGTTTGTAGTGCCTGTGATGCCGGGTTATTCGCCCAGGTAGGCCTTGCGCACCATCTCGTTTTCCTGCAGGGCCTGGGCGCTGTCCGCCAGCGTGATCTGCCCGGTTTGCAGGACATAGCCCCGGCTCGCCACCGCCAGCGCCATGTGCGCGTTCTGCTCCACCAGCAGGATGGTCGTCCCCTGCTCGCGGTTCAGATACTCGATGATCTTGAAGATATCGCGCACCAGCAGCGGGGCCAGCCCCATGCTCGGCTCGTCCAGCAGCAGGATGCGCGGGCGGCCCATCAGCGCGCGGCCAATCGCCAGCATCTGCTGCTCCCCACCGGAGAGCGTGCCGCCGAGCTGGGTTTCGCGCTCCTTCAGGCGGGGGAAGGTCTCAAACACAAACGCCATGTCCTGCGCGATCCCGGCGGGGTCATTGCGGCTGTAGGCGCCCATTTCCAGGTTTTCGGTCACGGTCAGGCGGGTGAAAATCTTGCGGCCTTCGGGGGATTGCCCCACGCCCATCGCTACGATTTCGTGCGCGCGCTTGCGCGTGATGTCCGTGCCGGACAGCCAGATTTCCCCCTGAGACGCGGGGGTAATGCCGCAGATCGTATTCAGGGTCGTGCTTTTGCCCGCGCCATTGCCACCGATCAGGGTCACGATCTCGCCCTCTTCCACGTCCAGCGAGATCCCCTTCAGCGCGTGGATTTTGCCGTAATAGGTATGGATGTTCTTCACTTCGAGCAGCGCCATTATGTTTTTCCAGTTCTGTGTGGCGAGGGGAGGCCGCTACAGGGTGGCCTGCTCCTCCTCTTCTTCGCCTTCGATGGTGGTGCCCAGGTAGGCCGCGATCACGTGTGGGTCGGCCTGAACTTCCGCCGGGGTGCCTTCGCTGATCTTGCGGCCATATTCCAGGACGGTCACCTGGTCCGAGATACTCATCACCAGTTTCATGTCGTGTTCGATCAGGAAAATGGTCAGGCCGCGCTCGTCCCGCAGGCGGCGGATGAAGACCATCAGCGCTTCGGTTTCCTGCGGGTTCATCCCGGCGGTGGGCTCGTCCAGCAGCAGCAGCGTGGGCTCGCTGGCCAGCGCGCGCCCGATCTCCAGACGGCGCTGGAGGCCGTAGGGCAGGTTGCCTGCCAGCACGTCACCCTGCCCGCCCAGGCCGATGTATTCCAGGGTGCGGACGGCCTGCGCCAGGGCGTGGTGTTCCTCGTGGCGGGTGCGCGGGTCATGCAGGATGGCGCCCAGCGGGCCGGAGCGCAGGCGGGGGTGCATGCCCACCAGCAGGTTTTCCAGCACGGTCATGGCGCTGAACAGCCGGATGTTCTGGTAGGTGCGGGAAATCCCGGCGTGCACGATCCGGTCGGGGCGCAGGCCCTTGATCGATTTGCCTTCGAAATGAATCTCGCCCTCTTCCGGGTTGTAAAAGCCGGTGACGCAGTTGAAGAAGGTCGTCTTGCCCGCCCCGTTCGGCCCGATCAGGCTGGCGATGGTCTCGCGTTTGATCTGGAGGTCAACATGCCGCACCGCTGTCAGGCCGCCGAAGCGTTTGGTCACCATCCGGGCATCGAGGATAATGCCGTTGTCGTTTGCCATGTCCTTACGCTCCTTCTTCTGCCAGGGCCTTTTCGGCCTTCTCTTCAAGACGCGCTGAGGTTGGTGGCAGCAGCCCCTCCGGTTTCAGGAGCATGGTGACCACGAGCAGCGCGCCAAACATCAGCAGCCGGTACTCTTGAAATTCGCGCAGGGCTTCCGGCAGGCCGAAGATCACCAGCGCGCCCACAAACACGCCGGGGATGCTCCCCAGCCCACCGATGATGATCAGGCTCAGCACGTTGATCGAGACCAGCAGCGTGAAGCTGTTCGGGAAAATTGATTTGAGGTAGGAGCCGAAAATCGCCCCGCCCAGCCCGGAGAACGCCGCGCCGATGGAGAAGGCCAGCAGCTTTGTGCGGATCAGGTTGATGCCCATGGCCTGGGCCACGGCTTCATCTTCCTTCATCGCCCGCCAGGAGCGCCCCAGCCGGGAACTTGACAGGCGGCTGGAGATGAACGCCGTCAGCAGGATGCCGAACAGGATCAGGTAGTAAATCTGGTTGGGCTGGCTCAGCGCAATCGGCTCCGCCAGGGCGTTGCCCAGCTGCGTGATTACGGGAATGCCAGAGCTGGCCATGGGTTGCGCGATGGAGGTCAGGTTGATCACCGGGGAGGGGATGCCGACAATCCCCTGCGCGCCCCCGAAATAGGGCTTGCCCAGGTCGGAGAGCGCCACCAGGCGGATGATCTCGCCAAAGCCCAGGGTCACGATCGCCAGATAGTCGCCCCGCAGCCGCAGTACGGGGATGCCGAGCAGGATACCCGCGACGCCACTGGCCAGCACAGCGAGCGGCCATGCCATCCAGAAGGTCAGCAGCGTGCAGGCGCTGCCGAGCTGATCGGCGGTCAGGCTGGCGAAATCCGGGCCGCAGGTCAGGGCGTTGGGCGTGGTCAGGATGCCGACGGCGTACGCGCCGATGGCGAAGAAGGCCACGTACCCGAGGTCCAGCAGCCCGGCGAACCCGACCACGATATTCAGCCCCAGCCCCATCATGATGTACAGGCCGATCAGGTCCAGCACGTTGTTGAAGTAGCCGGAGAGGAACATCGGCAGGACGAGCGCGAAAGCCAGCCCGGCGATGCCGAGCATGGTCTGGCTCGTGCGCCGTTCGGTCAGGCCAAAGCTGTCGTAGCGGGTGTCGGCCTCGGCTGCGCTGCGCCGCAGCAGATACTGGCTGACAATCATCAGCAGGCCGATCAGGATGGCCGCGGTAAGCGTGAGACTGCCAAAAAGGTTAAGGATGCTGAGCATCAGCCCTGCCGTGATGACGGAGAAGCCGATGCGGTGAATCTGGCCGGGCGCGCTGCTCAGGCTGGCGCCAATCGCGCTGAGGGCAGCGCTGATCAGGGTGAGCATGATCAGCATGCCGACGGTGCTGCGCCCCAGGATCACGGAGGAAAGCAGGGCCGGTCTGCCCAGGAACGCTGGCAAGGCCTGGGCACTGGCCCCCAGCAGCAGGAGCACGAGGCCGAAAACCAGCCCGATCCCTGCGCCAACCAGCGCGGCCTCCAGCACCCGTGTGATGAGTTTGGGCCGGTTCCGCCACTGGGTCAGGCCGTAGCCTGCCAGCACGGCCACCGCCAGCCACAGGGCATCCGCCAGGACGATCATGGACTTCAGCTGATCCTGGAGCAGGCCCAGCACGATGACCGTGAGGGCGACGGTCTGTACCGCGCTCATCACCACGCGGGGCAGGTTGATCGAAAGCCCGCCCAGCGCGCCGAGCGCCAGGGCGATGACCGCCTGGATCAGGTAGCCGACCAGCGCCTGTTCCTGCTGGAGCGTCAGCACGCCGATCAGGTTGGTGTTGACATTCGGGAAGACGGCGGAACTGCCCAGCCCCTGCACGAACGCATTGATTTGCAGGAAGAGCAGGGACACAAGCACGGTGACCAGCAGGATTACCAGCGCGGCCAGCGCGCCGTTCAGGGCCTGCGCAGCCCGGTTTTCCCGTGGGACCTGGCGCCCGGCGTAGGCCCCGATCCCGATGTAAATGGCGGACAGGATGGCGATGCTGAGGGTGAGAATGCCGGCGATAATGTAGCGCTCGGAGAACGCGGTGAGCATCCCGATGACGGTGATGAAGGCCGTACCAAACCCGGCGTACAGGCTGTTGCGCAGCGCGTTGCGTGAGATCGTCATCGTGCTATGCCTTCTTTTCACTCAGGACTTCGCCCAGAATACCGCTTGGGCGGAAAATCAGGACCAGAACCAGCATGCTGAACGCGATCACGTCCTTCAGCTGGGTGGGGATAGCCAGCAGCGACGGGGCCACCGATTCGATGATGCCCAGGAAGAACCCGCCGACAGCCGCCCCCGGAATGTTGCCAATCCCGCCCAGCACCGCCGCGGTGAAGGCTTTCAGGCCGGGCAGGAAGCCCATCGTGTGGGTCACCTGGCGATTATAGAGCGCAAAGAGCACCCCAGCGGCGCCGGCCAGCGCCGCGCCCAGCACGAAGGTTGAGACGATCACGCTGTCCACATTGACGCCCATCAGGGCCGCGGTAGCTTTATCTTCCGCCACGGCGCGCATCGCCTTACCGGTTTTGGTGCGCTGGACGAAGAACCACAGCAGGGTCATCAGGATAATTGCTGAGAGGAACACTACGAGATAGATGGGCCGGAAGATGATTTCGATCCCAAGAAGGTTAAGCGGGTAGCGCCCGCTGATCAGGTCGATCCCCCGGCAGACCTCAACATCGTTCACGATGCTGCATTCTTCCTTGAAGATGCCGGGCAGAATGTAGAGGTTGACATTGGGGTAAACCTTGGGGCTGGAGCCAAACAGCCCGCGAAAGGCCTGCTGCAGGAACGTGCTGGCGCCGATTGCCGTGATAAGGGGGACAAGGCGGGGCGCATTGCGCAGCGGGCGATACGCGATCCGTTCCAGCAGGATGGCGATAGCGATCGAGCTGAGGATGGAGACGGCAAAGGCGATCACCAGCCCGATAAAGCCGTGTTCGTCCAGGAAGCCGGTTTCGGACATCGCGTCCACAAAGAAGAACGCGATATAGGTGCCGGCCATAAATATCTCGCCGTGGGCAAAATTGATCATGAACAGAATGCCGTAGACCAGCGTATAACCCAGCGCGATAAGCGCATAAATACTGCCCTGGGCCAGCCCGAAGATCATCTGTCGCACGAACGTTTCCATGGTGTAGTTGCCCGCCAGGATCGTCGCAACGGCCCGATAGATCAGGACTCCCACCACGATGAGTCCGACGATAGTAAGTGGACTGCGGACCGTGTTCATGAGGAGTTCAGCCAGCCGGTCGCTGATCTTTGTTCGCGCCTCGGCACGAGCACTTTCTGATGCCATGATCGGCTCCCCTTCGTATACATCGCATGCGATGTGTGCTGCGTTAGACAAAAAAAGAACGGCAGAGGGGTCAGGCCCCTCTGCCGGTTAGTCTTACAACCTGTTACTCCGCATTGACCGAGGCGAACGCGCCATCGGTCACCTGGAAGATATCGATGACGGCGGCGCCGCACTCCCCGTTGGCGTCACAGGTGAGGACACCGGTGAGGCCCTGGAAGTCTTCGGTGGCGCGGATAGCCTCGGCGAGGGCCGCCCGGTCGATGACGAGGTTGCCATCGGCGTCGAGCTGGCCGACCTTCTCGATGGCGGCCAGGGTGACGCTGACAGCGTCATAGGCGGTGCCATGGAAGGGGGCGATGGGGGCTTCGCCGTAGGTTTCCTCGTACTTGGCGAGGAAGGCGTCGAAGGCATCGCTGCTGACCGGGACGGGCGAGGAGGCGTAAACGCCTTCGGCGGCGTCACCGGCCAGGCCGACGAACTCAGGGGCCTGGATACCGTCGGCGCCCATGAAGTAGACATTTTCGAGGCCGACATCGGCGCGCTGTTCAGCGAGGCGGGCGCCTTCCGCGACGAACCCGGCGAAGTAGATCAGCTCGGGGTTGGCGGCGGCGATGTCCTCAAGGACGGCGCGGAAGTCGGTTTCGCCGACGTTGATGGCCTGGGCGGAGACGACTTCACCGCCGAGTTCGGTAAACGCAGCGCTGGTGACCACGACGAGACCTTCACCGTAGGTGGAGCCGTCATGGATGGTGGCGATGCGGGAGACGCCGAGGGTGTTGAAGATGAAGTCAGCGGCGACAGGGCCCTGGACGGCGTCGGTGGAGACGGTGCGGTTGAAGGCCAGGGAGCCGGCTTCGGTCAGGTTGGGGGCGGTGCAGGAGGGGCTGACCATGGTCAGGCCGGCGGCCTCGTAGACGCTCATGGCGGCGGTGCAGGAGGAGGAGCACATGTGGCCGATGACGGCAGCGATGCGCTCATCCGCAGCGAAGCGGTTGGCGACGGTCTGGCCGCCTTCGCCGGAGCAGAGGTCATCCTGCGGGTCGAGGACGACGGAGAACTCAGCGTCGCCGATGGCGACCGCGCCCCAGTCAGCCAGGGCGAGTTCAGCGCCGCGCTGCTCATCCACGCCGAGCGGCTCGATGCCTTCGCCGGAGAGCCCGGCGGAGAACCCGAGGGTGATCGGGTCGCCCGCGGCCACAACAACGACGTTATCGCCGGTTACGGCAGCCGCTTCGGCTTCTTCTTCAGCCTCAGCTTCTTCCTCAGCCGGCTCTTCGGCTTCTTCCTCGGCAGCTTCTTCTTCACCGCCGAGCGTGACGCCGGTCACCAGCTCGCCAGAGGCCAGCTGTTCGGCCAGCGTTTCGAGTTCGGTCTTCACCTCATCCGGCACGGTGTCCTCAAAGTCGTGGAAGCTGGAGAGCCCCACCGGCCCGAAGAAGTTGCCGGATACTGGCTGGCCTTCCACGTACGCCGTCACGATGCTGTCAATCCCCTCGGGGATCAGCTTCATCGCGCTGGAGATCAGGCAGCCATGCGCTTCCGGCAGGCTTTCCC
>NPID01000751.1_pt1 | contig 78377 bp, 70 predicted proteins | sample 8637491 | NCBI WGS metagenome assembly NPID01 (sample SAMN07420843, study PRJNA396082) | bioreactor metagenome | isolation source: sample BA6 brine-fed electro-methanogenic bioreactor BA | place: Japan: Kochi | collected 2016-06-14 | reverse complement strand
TGGTGACCCGTGAAGGATTCGAACCTTCGGCCACCTCCTTAAAAGGGAGATGCTCTACCGGCTGAGCTAACGGGTCATTTCATTTTTAGAAGTAGTTCTTCTTAAAATGGAGTGGAATTATAGTGAATTTTGAACTATTTGTCAAGGGTTTTTTGAAAAAAATTGAAAACTTTTTTCAAAGAGGTCTTTGCAGCTTGAATTTGCACCTCTTTTCTATCCCCTTTAAACAAAAATATTTCTATATTTTTGTCTATATTTTTGCCAGATATTCCAATCACAACTGTACCAACAGGCTTATTTTTTACCCCACCATTTGGCCCAGCAATTCCACTAATAGCAATCGCAAAATCTGCATCAAATTTTTTTAGTACCCCATCAAGCATCTCACTTACTACTTGGACACTTACTGCTCCATATTTTTCTAATGTATCTAATTTTACACCTAATTCTTGATTTTTAATCTTATTAGAGTAGGTAACTATTGAACCATTAAATATATCAGATGAACCAGAGATTTCAGTTATCATAGAAGCAACTAAACCTCCAGTACAACTCTCTGCAGTTGTTATACTTTTATTATGTGTTCTTAATAGATTTTGAAACTCAATCATATTGTTTTCATTAAAGATATTGTCATACATATATTAAGAACCTTTATGTATGGGAAAAATCCCATACATTAATTTAAATGATTTATATTAATCAGTTAATTCACTTAAGAATTTTTCTTCATCAAATTTAAGATTTAAGTATTCTGCAACGATTTTTATATCTCTTTCTGCATTTCCTAAACATGAAGTTGCACCTGGGCTTGGAGTCATATTAAATAAAATTCCTTCACCTGGGTTAATAGAAGCTTCACCAAGCATAAGTTTTTGTTCCTCTTTATTTAGAACTTGTGGTCTTACTCCACCAAATCCTTTTGCATACTCAATATCATCAGTACTTAATGAAGGAACAATTTTTCTTGCATCTTTTACAAAAAGACCTTTATTGATTCCTGGAACTTCAAATAAGAAGTTTTTGAATACATAGTTTCTAATCTCACTATCTTTGATTAAATCCCAGAAGATTTTTAAGATATTACCATCAAAATTCATTGTTTTTAAACATTGGAAAAATGATTTACCACCTTTATATCTTTCAAGAACTAATAAAGCAAGTGCAGTAGGACCAAATCTTGTTTTTCCATCACAAAGGATATCTGGATCTCCATGAAGTGCAGCAAATGGAAGTTTTGGATTTTGTACCATATATACTTTACCATTTAGGTATTCACCGTTTGTGATATAAAATGAACCAGCCATAGATAAAGAACCCATATGTTTACCATAACCCATTTTATGAGCTAAGTATAATGAGTGAGCACCTGCATTTACAACAACGAAATCAGCAGTAAATACAGAACCACTTGTAGTAGTAAGTTTATATTTATCTCCAACTTTTTCAATCTCATCAACTTCAGCATTAAAGAAAATATCAGTAGTTACACCTTCTTCTTCTTGAGCAGCTTTTGCTAGCTCTTTTGTCATAGCTCCAAAATCAACTGTAGTATACTCACTTTGTGTACCCATTGCTAAAATTGGCTCAGGTCTATCTTTTGTTTGTTCTTTATCAGCATATACTAATTTTGGTTCTAATTCTCTAAGTTTCTCTTTGTCCCATAATTCTAAATAAGGGAAAAGTTCTTTAAACTCTTCGTATCTATTTTTGATAAACTCAACCTCTTTTTCACCAACACCAAGAGCCATTTTTTGATGTGCAAACATGATTTTATCTTGTAACCCTCTCATTAGGTTAAATTTCTCAATCATTTTTGCTGTTCTTTTTGTGATTTTTGCTTTTTCAAGTGTATAGTTTGTTTCAATATCTCCAACGTGAATAGTTTGAGAGTTACTTGTCCCTTTTGAGTTAAGAGTCGCTAAATCCTCATATTTTTCAAGCATACAGATGCTTTTAGCGTCAGTATATCTTGCTAATTCATAAAAAAGTGCGGCACCAGAAATCCCACCACCTACAATTACTACCTCATAGTGTTTTGTATCCATATTGTAACTTTCCTGTATTATAGTTTTTAATTTTAGTTAAGATTTTACCATATAAATGATAAGTTTATTAAAAAGAATTATAATCTTTTTAATCTTTATAACAAAGTATGTTTAATAGTAACATTTTATAGATTTATCTTCAAAATTTTGCGTGTGCAACTTGTGTACATTAGAAACAAATAAAATGTCTAAACTGTTTACTAGCTGTGCATTTTGTACTAAAGTTATACAAATTTTAATAAAAAAAATCTAAAAAAACTACTTAGATTAAATTAACTAAACTTTAGATATAATCTCCGATTTACAGATAATTGAAACCTTTGAATACGATAGATATTATTTAGAGGTTTCAATTACAATATTTTATTAAGGTACATGAAAATGGATTACAAAGATAGTTTATTATTACCCAATACACAGTTTCCTATGAGGGGTAATCTTCCTCAAAATGAGCCAAAAAGATATGCTTCATGGGATGAGGAAAAAGTTTACGACAGAATGAAAAAAAATAGAGAAGGTGCTCCTTCTTTTACTCTACATGATGGACCACCATATGCAAATGGTCACATTCATATTGGGCATGCATTAAATAAAATTTTAAAAGATATCATTGTTAAGTACCATTATTTTGAAGGTAAATCAACTAGATATGTTCCAGGATGGGATTGTCATGGGCTTCCAATTGAGCAAAAAGTTGAAGAAAAAATAGGAACTACAAAGAAAAAAGAGCTTCCAAAGTCAAAAATTAGAGAACTTTGTAGAGAACATGCAAGTAGATTTGTTGAGATTCAAAAAGATGAGTTTAAAAATCTTGGTGTTATTGGGGATTGGGATAATCCTTATTTAACAATGGATTTTAAATTTGAAGCAAATATTTATAGAGAATTATGTGCAATTGCAAAACAAGGATTATTAGTACAAAGAAGTAAACCTGTTTATTGGTCTTGGGCAGCTCAAACTGCACTAGCAGAAGCAGAAGTTGAGTATGAAGATAAAACTTCACCATCTATTTATGTGGCATTTAAACATGAAACTATTGATGCAAGTTTAATTATTTGGACAACTACACCATGGACACTTCCAGCTAATACTGGTATTGCACTTAATGGTGAAGAGGAGTATGTTTTAACAAGTGATAAATTTATAGTTGCTAAAAAACTGTATAATTCACTTATAGAAAATGAAGTTATTTCTGGAACTGTAGTTGAAACAATTGATCCAAAAACATTAGAAAATACATCTGCAATCAATCCATTAAATGGAAGAACATCTAAAATTGTTTTAGGTGATCATGTTGAGATGGAAACAGGTTCAGGTGCAGTTCATACAGCACCAGGACATGGTGAAGATGACTATAAGGTAGGTTTATTATATAACCTTGATGTTATAATGCCAGTTGATGCTGAGGGTAAATATGATGAAACTATAGTTAGAGAAAAACTATTTAAAGATACAGATAAATATCTTGGTGTTCATGTATTTAAAGCAAATGAGATGATTTTAGAAGAGTTAGGTGAGGCACTTTTAAGTAGAAAAGATATAAGACACTCATATCCACACTGTTGGCGAACTCATAAACCAATTATTTTCAGAGCAACTAAACAATGGTTTATCTCTATTGATGATGAGTATGGAGAAAAAAATAATACTTTAAGACAAAATGCTTTAAATGCCTTAGATGAGATTGAATTTTTCCCTACATGGGGTAAAAATAGATTAAAAGCGATGCTTGAAGGAAGACCTGATTGGTGTATCTCTAGACAAAGAGATTGGGGTGTTCCAATTGCATTTTTTAGAAATAAAAAAACTGATGAGATAATTTTTGATGAAAAAGTGTTAAATTATACAGCTATGATTTTTGAACAAAAAGGTTGTGATGCTTGGTATGATTTAGAGATTTCTGAATTATTATATCCAGGAAGTGGTTTAAATCCTGAAGATTTAGAAAAAACTATGGATATTTTAGATGTTTGGTTTGATTCAGGTTCAACTCAACATGCAGTTTTAAGAAGTAGAAATTATGATGCAGGAACATTTCCTGCTGATATGTATTTAGAAGGAAGTGACCAACATAGAGGTTGGTTCCAATCATCACTTTTAACAACTTTAGCTTCAAGTGAAATTGCACCATATAAAGCTTTAGTAACTCATGGATTTACTATGGATGAAAAAGGCGAAAAAATGTCTAAGTCAAAGGGGAATGTAATTGACCCTGCGAAAATCATGAAACAATATGGTTCTGAGATACTTAGATTATGGGTTGCAATGAGTGATTATCAAAATGATCAAAAAATCTCAGATAACATCTTAAAACAGAATGCAGAACTATATAGAAAGATTAGAAATACTGCTAGATTTTTGCTTGCAAACGTAAATGATTTAGATGTGATAGTTGATATTGATAAAATGGGACAGCTTGATAAATGGATATTAAATAAAGCTAAAAAAGTATTTGATGAGATTGAAGCAGCATTTTCGATTTATGAGTTTTCAAAAGGTTTAAATAGACTAAATAATTTCTTAGTAGTTGATTTATCTGGTATATATTTAGATGTTTGTAAAGATAGATTATATTGTGATGATAAAAATGATATTCATAGAAGAAGTTCTCAAAGTGCTATGGCTATTATCACTAAAAAACTTATCTCAACACTATCTTGTATATTAACTTATACTATGGATGAGTTACTAGAATATGCACCTGAATTTATCAAAGATGGAGCAAAAGATATATTTGATTATAAAAAAGTTGAGTTACCTGTTGTTGAAAGTAACCTTAATGAACAAGTTTTATTAAATGCTAAAGAAAAGTTTAGTGAAGCAATAGATACACTTAAAAAAGAAAAAATAATTAAATCAACACTAGAATTAAGTATTTATACAAATAGTGAAGATATTTTGGCTTTAGAACAAGTTGAAAGTGAAGATTGGTTTTTAGTAAGTAAAATTACTGATAAAAAAGAGGAGAATAGATTAGGATTCTTTGAAATTGATGGAAAAGAGTTTGAAATATATAAAGCTTCGCAGGCAAAATGTCCAAGATGTTGGAAGTTTACTTCAACAGATGAAGAGACTTTATGTCAAAGATGTGAGAGTGTATTAAACTAAGATGTTTGAAAATGAAGTAACACTCTCATTTATCTTCTCTACAATAGCTGTAATATTAGTACTTACAGCTATTGGAATAGTTTATGTAAATAAAAAAGCAAAGAAGGTTAACAAAAAATGATGCCATTTAGTGATGAGGACTTAAGACCACCAGTTAGTTCTATTATTGAGAGTAAAATTGCACCAATGTTAGCAAGAGATGGTGGAGCAATACAATTAATAGATATTTTGAATGGAAAAGTTTATGTACAACTACAAGGTGCATGTGTAGGATGTAGTGCAAGTGGAAGTACGTTGAAATTTATTGTTGAAAAAGAATTAAAAGCAGCAATTCACCCAGAATTAGAGATAGTAAATGTACCACAAGGTATGGAAAATAATATACAGGAGCTTTAATGATAAATGAAACTAGATTAGTAAATGAAGCAAACAGATATTTTTTAGAAAAACAATTTGACAAAGCTTTATTTATATATTCGCAGTTATCATATAACTTTCCTTTAAAAAAAGAGTATCCTATATATGCACTTTTTTGTGATATTGCAAGTGAAGATTTAGACAAAGGAACATCTTTGTATGATTATTTCACTATTGCAAAAGATGAAAATATAGATGAAGCGATAGCATATGTAGAAAATATTGTTAATGCCTATGATGGTGATATGGAAAAAATGATGGATATTCTAAAGGATTTAACAGAATCAAGTGTTGATTCTTTGGATGCTATTAGATATGAAGATTTTAAAAAACTTATTGAATCAAGAGGCTCTTTTAGAGTTGCATTTGAAGATATTATGTTTTCTACAAAAGTTGCTATTGAGACAAAAGAAGATTTTTTTGATTTTGTAACTAGACTTATAGATAATGATTTTAATAGTACAGCTTATTCATATCTTGATGGATTTAATGAATACTTCTCTTATGATAAAAAAATTGAAGAATTATATAAAAAATTAGAAGATAAAAAAATTGTTACTGAACATAAATAATAAAAGTTTCACTGATAATTCAAAAGAGGCAAACAAAGACACATACTTTGTTATCACTTCTTTAAATGAAAAATATATCCAAAATGCCAAAGATAATGGTTGCGAAAACTTTATAGATGCAAAAGATTTGAAAAATCATATCGATATAAGTGCAATCAAAATCATTGGTATTACTGGAACTAATGGAAAAACTACTACAGCAGCAGCTATATATTCTATTCTTTTAGATTTAGGTTTTAAAGTAGCTTTACAAGGAACTAGAGGCTTTTTTATAAATGATGAAAAAGTAGAAGATTACACTCTTACAACTCCTATGCAACTTGATAATTTTGCCCATATATTAAAAGCACTTGATAATGGTTGTGATTTTTTTGTGATGGAGGTAAGTTCCCATGCCATTGCTCAAAAAAGAGTTGAAGGTTTAGATTTTGAATTAAAAGTTTTAACAAATATCACAAGAGATCATTTGGATTTTCATAAAACAATCCAAGAGTACATAGATGTTAAAAACTCATTTTTAAGTGATGAGAGTAAAAAACTTATAAACAAAGATGATGTAAATGTAAAATTTAATCCTAAAAATACATTGACTTATTCTTTGGAAAATCCTTCAACATATAAAGTTGGAGCATATTCTTTTAAAAATGGTATGCATGTGATGTTTTCAAAAATTGATTCTATGCACTCATTTTCATCAACGATGATGGGTATTTTTAATATCTATAATCTAATGGCTGCAATTGCAAGTGTAAATATGGTTACAAATAAAAGCTTAGATGAGATTTGTGAAGCTGTAGAGAATTTTGCAGGGGTTAGTGGAAGGATGGAGATTGTTTCAGATAATCCACTAGTAATTGTTGATTTTGCTCATACTCCTGATGGGATGAAAGAGGTTTATGAAAGTTTTCACCATAAGGATATTATAACTGTATTTGGTGCAGGTGGAGATAGAGATAAAGATAAGCGTCCACTTATGGGACAAGTTGCATCAAACTTTGCCAAAACTATAATTGTAACTTCTGATAATCCAAGATTTGAAGACCCTGATAAGATTATAGAAGATATTTGTCTAGGGATTAAAAATAAACAAAATCTAATAGTAGAGATAAATAGAAAAGAAGCTATTAAACAAGCTGTAAATCTTGGAAAAGAAAATCCAAATAGTGTTGTCTTAATCTTAGGAAAAGGGGATGAACCTTATCAAATAATTTATGATAAGAAGTTTCCACTTGTAGATAAAGATGAGGTTTTAAAGCATATTAATTAATCTTTTGAATAATATGCTTTTATGATTATCCCTTTGTTATTTTTAACTGATTTTACATAATAGTTTGTAGGTGTTATTATCACTTTTTCTCCAAACTTATTTTTAATATATTCAGTGACTTCTAAAACTCTTTGTCTTGATAAACCTCGTAAAATATACTCTTCAACTTTATCTTTAAAAGATTTTTCAAACTCTTGAATTTTTGGTTTGATTTTTTCAAATATTATATTATCATCGTCTGCCACAACAGGTAAGATTTCAAACCTAATTGCATCTTTATTCTGTTTTAAAAAATCATTTATACTGTCTTGGCATTTTTTAGTAAGAATTGAATCTCCTTTTTTGAAGTTGTAACATTTTAGTGTGTTGAATTTTAAAGCATTGTAGTATTTATTAAAATTAGTATTATTCAAATCTACAATTTTTTCTTTTTCTACTTCAACTTTAATCTCTTTTATAACCTCTTTTGGGATTTGTTTAATAACTTCTTTTTGAGTAGGACTTTTTACAAATAGATATATGGCTACAAATAAAAGAAAGATTATAACAATTGATAATATATAGATTAAAATATTTATATATGATATGTGTTTTTTAGGAGTTTGCAAAGGTTTATTTTCTTTTTTAGAAGGAATATCTTCCTTAATTTGCATACTCTGTTTCAATTTATTTTCAATATCTTCTGAAGTAAATGTTTTATTTAATACAGCCTTTAGTTTTTCAGTTTTATTCTCTTCCACTATATACCTTTTAGTGTCTATTTTTTAAATATATAAATAATATAAGTGAAATAATAGCTAAAAATAGTGGGTAAAAAAATAAATAATTTTTTAAAACCACTTTATTATTATTTATTTTGGTTTTTTCTAAAGAGTTTATTTGTTCATATATATCGCCTAAATTATTTTTCGAATATGCAATATATGAGTTTGCATTAGTTTGTTTTGCTATTTTATTTAAAACAATTTTATTTGAATCTCCTATACCAATAGTATAAACTTTTATTGAATATTTTTTTAATAATTTTAATACTATATCTAACGGAGTTGTACTATAGTTATCTTCTCCATCACTTAATAAAATAACGACCTTTGATTTTGCTTTTGAATCTTTTAAGATATTTATTGAAAAGGCAAGAGAGTCAATCATCGCTGTTTGAGTACCTATAATACCAACTTCAATATAATCCAAGATTGTTTTTTGTGCCTCTTTATCAAAACTAAGTGGAGTTGCCATCATAACAGAATTTGCAAAAACTATTATTGATATATTGTCATTTACTCTTTTTACGATAAAATCTTTTACTATATCTTTTACTACATCAAATCTTGATTCTTTAGGGTTGTCTTTATTAAATCCTAATTGTTGCATTGAACCACTTGTATCTAAACTAAGTACAATATCAATCCCATCATTTTTAATAAGTTGTGTATCTAATTGTTTATATGGAGAGGCTAGGGCAATAATACTACAAAACATAACTAAAAATTTTAATATGTTTTGTATCATTGACGTACTTTTTTGACTTTTTTCAAATATATTTAAATGGGGGATTATATAAGAGGGTGATTTGGCTTTACAAAATATTGAACATATAATAAATAGTGGAATAAGAAGTAAAAATAAAGGGTATTCAAAACTAAAATTAAACATCTACAATATCCATAAATCTATCTAAATTTATCTTTATATCATTGCTTAAAGGCAAGACTTCTTTTTTATACTTATATCTATCTAATTCTTCTATAAGTTCAAAGCATAGTTTTTTTTCTCTTTCATTTCTTGCTAGTAATCTAGTATATTTAGTAATTTTATATGCACACTCTTTTGGATTATCAAAATCTAATGTTTTTAAAACTTCATAGTACTCTTTTCTTTTATTTGGTTTTTTATTTTTAAAATATCTATATATAAAAAATAAAACTATTGAAACAATAGCAAAGGCTAAAATAATCAATAAAATAAAGATATAAAATGAGATATCAGGAATTGTTTCTAAACCTTTTATATCATGTAGTTTTAATTGTTCATTCATTATCTCATCAACCTTAGAAGTTTTGATAAAGGCTCTTCATCAGTATAAATTTTACAAAACCTAATATTGCATGATTGAAGATGTTCATATAGTTTATGATCATTTTGTTTAACTTTTGCTATATATTTTTTTAGTATAAGTTCATCTATATTTCCATCAAATACTTGATTTGTTGAAGGATCTATTAGATTAACATTTCCAAGTTCAAAAGGTTTTTCTTCGAATCTATCTCTAATAATTATAGAGATAACTTCATGTTTTTTACCAAGTAATCTTAAATCTAATTTTTCAATATCAAAAAAATCACCTATCAAAAAAATGATAGATTTTTTTTTGATAAATTTAAAAAGTTCAGTAGTAATTTGTGGATAATTAACTGTTTTACCCACAACTTGATATTCAAGTATTGACTTAGTCATTTGATTTACTGAAAAATCTCTTTTTGATTTTTTTGTACAGATATTAACATTTGTATTTGCAATAAAAGAACTAAAAGGGTCTTGTTGTTTGATACAAGAGTAAGCTAATAAAGAACAGATTTCAGCTATATGCTCTTGTTTGAATTTTTTTGTTCCAAAATATACAGAACCACCTAATATAGGAATTATATTTACATTTAGTTCCCTTTGGGCATGAAAAACTTTGACATATGGTTTTTTAAATTTTGCACTAATAACCCAATCAATATTTTTAACATCTTCTCCATACTCATACTCTTTTAATTCTAAAAAGTCATAACCTTCCCCTTTGAGTAAAGAGGAGTTATTTCCTATAACTTCAGAAAAAACTTGTTTTTTTGTTTTGATGAGTATTTTTTTTAGTTGTTTATTCATCTATGGAATATCAACCTTTTCTAAAATTTTTTGAATTAAGTCATCAACATTGATATCCATCGCTTGTGCTTCATAAGTTAGAATAATTCTATGTCTTAAAACATTTTTTAGAACTAAAGCGATATCAATAGGGCTAACATAATTATTGCCTCTTATAAATGCCATAGCTTTTACTGCTTTAAACATATCAATTGTTGCTCTTGGACTTGCACCAAATTGGATATAATCTTGAATCTCTTGTAAACCATAGTTTTGAGGTTCTCTTGTAGCGCATATTAAATCTACAATATACTCTTCAAGCTCTTTATCCATATGTACATTTGCAACCTCTTTTTTTAAAGCTGTCAATTCATCTTTTGTCATCACTTTTTTTTGTTCGAAGATTTGATTTGAGGTAACTCTTTTGGCTATTTCATATTCTTGTTCTTTTGTGTTGTAACCAACTACAATTTTAAACATAAATCTATCAAGTTGAGCCTCAGGCAAAGAGTAAGCACCCTCTTGCTCAATAGGGTTTTGAGTAGCAAGAACCAAAAAAGGAGAATCAATCAAAAATGAATCCTCTGCAATAGTAACTTGTCTTTCTTGCATTACTTCTAACAGGGCTGATTGAACCTTTGCAGGAGCTCTATTTATCTCATCAGCAAGAAGAAGATTTGTAAAAATAGGCCCTTTTTTGATTTTAAACTCTTCTGTTTTCATATCATAAATTTGTGCACCTATAATATCACTTGGTAATAAATCAGGAGTAAATTGAACTCTTTTGAATTTCAGGTTTATAACACTAGCTAAAGTTTTTACAGTAGTTGTCTTTGCAAGTCCAGGAACCCCTTCTAATAGTACATGCCCATTTGTTAGTAATCCAATTAAAAGTGCATTTATCATATCTTCTTGACCAACAATAACTTTTGATAACTCGGTTTTTATATCTGAAATCTTATTTTCTAACATCATAACTTCTTTAATAATATTTTAATTTGCGTTATTTTAACAAAAGGTAATATTTCATAAGCTTAAGGATGTACAGAGTATTGCAGAGTTGTTTTTTTAACTTATATTTCACTTAAAATTAAGACTATATATTCCTTTTTATTTCCAGATTATATTCAAAAAATAATGATTAAAAATTAAACAACAAATTTTCGATTTAATAATTTCGAAGTTGTATAATTTAAGTAGAAATAAGAATATATAGAAAGGAGATTGATATGAGTAGAGTTTATGATATAGCAATTATTGGTGCTGGTCCTGCGGGTATTGCGACATCATGTGAAGCAATCATCTTCGGAATGAGAAATATTTTATTATTTGAAAAAAGTGATAATCATAGTGACACTATAAGAAGATATTTTAATGATAATAAACCAGTAGATAAAGATTGGAAAGGGATAGAAGTAGATTTAAAAGGTCATATTGATTTTAAAGATGGAACAAAAGAGACAACTTTAGATCTATTTGAAGAATCATTAGAAAAAAAACTTTTAGATGCAAAATTTAATACAGAAGTATCAACAGTAAAAAGATTAGTTGATAGATTTAAAATAACTACAACAACAAATGAGGTTTATTATGCTAAAAATATTGTTATAGCAATTGGTAAAATGGGTAAACCAAATAAACCTGACTATAAAATACCATCTAGTTTAAAATCTCGTGCAAATCATACAATAGCTGATTGTAAAGGAAATGAAGATGTATTAGTCGTTGGTGGAGGAGATAGTGCTTGTGAATATGCATATTTTATCCATCAAGATAATAATGTCACTTTTAATTATAGACGAAGTGAAATAACAAAAGCAAATCCAAAAAATATAAAAAATCTGATGAATTGTGTTGAAGATGGTGAAATAAAAGCCAAACTTGGTGTAGATATAGAAAAACTTGAAGATGAAGACGGTAAATTTAAAGTTTTTTATACAAATGGTGATATTGAAAAATATGACAGAATAATATATGCACTAGGTGGAGTTACTCCTAAAGAGTTTTTACATAGTTGTTGTGTTGTATTAGATGAAAAAAATCATCCAATAGTAGATGAAAAAAATCTAAATTCACTTGGAGTTTATTTGGCAGGTGATATAGCTGGAGATATTGGAGGTTCTATAGCTCTTGCACTTAATCATGGTTACAATATCATAAAAGATTGTATGAAAGATGAGGTGTTTGAAGAACAAAGCGCTTAGTTTTAAAGTAGCTATCAAGTTTTATTTAAAAAACTTGATAAGCTCTTCTATTACCTCTTTTGGTTTTTCTTCTGGTAGAAAATGTCCACAGTCTAAAGCTTTTCCTTGAACTTTCAAAGCATAATCTTTCCAAATTTTTAAAACATCATAGGTTTTATGAATAAATCCATATCGTCCCCAAAGTACAAGTAGTTGCATCTCAATTTTTTTCTTTCTATCATCAAAATCATCATTCATATCAACAGTTGCAGCCGCTCTATAATCTTCACAAGTGGCATGGATAGAATCTTCATCAAAACATCTAACATACTCTTCTACTGCACTTGGATCAAATTTATCATCAAATGCCACATCTTGGTCACTCCATCTTTTTAATTTTTCTGTAAGATAGTATTTAGCATTTGATCCAATTAATGTTTCTGGCAAATTATCTGGTTGAATTAAAAAAAACCAATGATAATAACCTGTTGCAAATTTTTGGTTTGTATTTTCAAACATATGATATGTTGGAGCTATGTCCATAACACAAGCTTTTAAAACTCTATCAGGATAATCTAAACACATCCTATGTGTTACTCTTGCACCTCTATCATGACCTGCAACATAAAAAGTTTTGAAATCTAGATAATCCATAATATTAACCATCTCTTCAGCCATAACTTTTTTTGAGTAATTTTTATGATCTTCCATACCTCTTGGTTTTGAACTATCACCATATCCTTTTAAATCAGGACATACAACATAATATTTTTTTGATAATTCATCTACAACTTTATGCCACATAGTATGTGTTTGAGGGTATCCATGTAGAAGGAGAAGTGGAATACCTCTAGAGGGACCTGCATGTACAAAATTAAAATCAATACCTTTGTATTTGATAGTTTCTTTTTTAAATCTGTTTGGAAATAGCATGTAACTCCTTTGATGAAATTTTATCTAATATTTGTAAAAAAATATATAAAATAGATATTTTTATTAAGATATTAGAATTATAAATTTTTTTATTTCAAGAAAAATTAAACTTAACTTAGATAAAATCACGACTCTATTTTAAAAATAGAAACCTCACATGTGTCAATCCTGGTATGGGTTGTGATGAAAATCATTAAGGGGCACAGAGGCAAAACCCTAAAATTATAATAACAAGGAAAAACTATGGTTACAATGAAAGACCTATTAGAATGTGGTGTACACTTCGGACACCAAACAAGAAGATGGAATCCAAAAATGAAAAAATTCATTTTCGGTGTTAGAAAAAATATCTATATTATCGATTTACAAAAAACGTTAAGATATTTCAGATATACATATAATGTAGTTAGAGACAATGCAGCAAAAGGTGAAACTATGATTTTCGTTGGTACGAAAAAACAAGCTAGCCAAGCAGTTAAAGATGCAGCAATCTCTTGTGGAATGCCATACGTTAACCACAGATGGTTAGGTGGTATGTTAACAAACTACGGAACAATTAAAAAATCAATTAGAAAATTAGAAGTTATTAAAAAAATGAGAGAAGAAGGTCAATTAGATCTTTTAACTAAAAAAGAAGCTTTAATGCTAACAAGAAAAGAAGAAAAATTAGAATTATATCTTGGTGGTATTAAAGAGATGAACAAACTTCCAGATATGATGTTTGTTTTAGATGCAGTAAAAGAAAAAATTGCTATTCAAGAAGCTAGAAGATTAGGAATCAAAGTTGTAGCTCCATTAGATACAAACTGTGACCCGGATGTAGTTGATTACCCAATTCCAGGTAACGATGATGCAATTAGATCAATCCAATTATTTTGTTCAGAAATGGCAGAAGCTATGAACGAAGGTAAAGCTTTATTAGCAGAAGAAAATGGTGAAGAGATCGATGTACCAGTTTCTGAAGAAGAAGCGGCAGAAGTAGTTGCTGAAGCAGTAGCAGAAGGTGAAGCTGAGCAAACAGAAGAAACAACAGAGGAAGCGTAATCATGGCAGGTGCAACTCCAAAACTTATTAAAGAACTAAGAGAAATGACTGGTGCAGGAATGCTTGATTGTAAAAATGCACTTAACGAATGTGAAGGTGATTTAGATAAAGCAGTTCAACATTTAAGAGAAGCTGGTTTAAGTAAAGCTGCTAAAAAAGCTGGTAATGTTGCAGCTGAAGGTTTAATTTCTATTTTAGTTAATGAAGATAATACAAAAGCTACTATGACTGAGATTAACTCTCAAACTGACTTCGTTGCTAAAAATGAAAACTTTATTAAATTAACTCAAGATATCACTGCTCACGTACAAGCAACTGGTGCAAGTGAAACTGAAGAGTTAAAACAAACTACTATCAATGGTCAAAACTTTGAAGAGTATTTAAATGAAAAAATTGCAACAATCGGTGAAAACTTAGTTGCAAGAAAAATGGTTACAATCACTACTGATACTGGTGTAGTAAACGGTTATGTTCACGCAACAGGAAGAGTTGGAGTTATTTTAGCAGCAACTTGTGATGAAGCAGTTAAAGAAAAAGCAATTGCATTATTAAAAAATATTGCAATGCATGCATCAGCTATGAAACCAGTTGTTATTTCATATGAAAACTTAGATCCTGAATTTGTAGAAGCAGAAAATAGAGCAATCGTTGCTGAAATTGAAGCAGAAAATGAAGAATTAGTAAGATTAGGTAAACCTCTTAAAAAAATTCCTCAATTTGTTTCTAAATCACAACTTACTATGGATGCTTTAGAAAAAGCAGAAGAAGAGTTTAAAAAAGAGTTACAAGCTTCAGGTAAACCAGAAAAAATTTGGGACAAAATCTTACCAGGTCAAATGGAAAGATTTATTCAAGATAACACTGAGTTAGATAGAAGATTAGCACTTCTTTCTCAATCTTATGTATTAGATGATAAATTAACTGTTGAGCAAGCAATTGCTGAAGTTGATAAATCAATCCAAATTGTTGATTATGTAAGATTTGAACTTGGTGAAGGTATCGAGAAAAAAGAAGAAGATTTCGCAGCAGAAGTTGCAGCTCAAATGGGTAAATAAACCCAAAATAAAGTCATCAGTAATGGGTGAAGAAAATAAAACAAACTCACTTGTTACTGGTGACGACTCTATTTTAATACAAGCAAAAAATTTATCTCACGAATTTGATTATAAGCTATTTCAAAATATAAATTTAGATTTACACAAAAAAGAATCAATTGCAATAATTGGTATGAGTGGAAGTGGTAAATCAACACTACTAAATATATTATCATCTTTATTAGAACCTAAAAGTGGCGAAGTAATTTATAATGACAAAAATATATATTCAATAAAAAAGAAAAAGCTTTTAAATATAAGAAGAGAAGATTTTGGTATAATATTTCAAGCACATTATCTCTTTAGGGGATTTTCTGCAAATGACAACTTAAAAATTGCCACTTTATTAAGTGGAAATAGTATAGATGAAGAGCTTTTAAAAAAACTAAATATTGACTTTGTAATTAATCAAGGTGTTGGAGAACTTAGTGGTGGACAACAACAAAGGTTATCAATAGCTAGAGTTTTGATGAAAAAGCCAAAAGTTATATTTGCAGATGAACCAACTGGAAATTTAGATAAAGAAACTGCCATAACTGTAATGCAGGCTTTAAATGAATATATAAAAGAGAATGATGCAGCAATGATACTTGTAACACATGAACATGATTTGGCAAACTTGTGTGATAAAGTGTATAAGTTAGAAAATTTAGAGCTGGTGGAATTGAAATAGATGAATTTAGTACTAATAACAAATACTCAAATAGTTGTAAAAATATTCTCTTTAGTGTGTAAAAAACTTGATTTAAACCTTTCTATTAGAAATAATTTAGATATTAAAGAGGATGTTGAGATAATAGTTGTTGATGAAGAGTTTATTAATGACGATTTTAACAAATTAAAAGCTCATACAAAAAAACTTGGAGCTATAACAGCAGAAGAGTTATCTTTTGATAAATCTAGAGATTTTATAATAACAAGACCTTTCTTACCAGCAAAACTAGCAGAAATACTAAAAGATGAAATTGAATATATAAAAGAAGATTCTACTACCCATCAAGATATAAGAAATAGTATAAATGAGGAGGAAGTTATTACAAGTTATGTAGAGTCTTTAGCAGATGATGTAGCCTATGATATTCAAGAAGATAATGATGAATCAATAGTTACAATAGCATCACTAAATAGTGGAGGAGTTTTAGATAATTTAGAACTTCACAAGATTAGCGATATTTTACACGATGATGATATACAAAACCAAGTTGTTGTTGAAAAGCAGGATTGGAAAGATATATCTGAAATAATTGATGATGCTTTAAATGAAGTGAAAGAGTATGAGTTTAGTATGGATTATGATGCAAGTAAACCTGAACCAATAAGATTGTTATTAAACAATTATAATATAGATGAATTAAGACCTTTTTTGCAAAAGTTTGATCAAAATGTAATAGATAGATTATCAAATGGAGAAGATGTGGACGTAACATTATGTTTAAAGGTAAATAGATAATGACAAATGGTGCTATTTTAATAATCTCAGGACCTAGCGGATGTGGGAAATCAACGCTATTAAAAAAAGTATATGAAAGCATAGATGATTATTACTTTTCTATTTCAACTACTACAAGAGCTCCTAGAGTAGGGGAACAAGATGGAGTTGATTATTTTTTTGTAACAAAAGAAGAGTTTGAAGAAGATATAAAGATGGGTCACTTTTTAGAGTATGCAGAGGTTCATGGAAACTATTATGGAACATCACTAAAACCAATAAAACAAGCTGTAGAAGAGGGAAAATTAGTAATTTTTGACATAGATGTCCAAGGTCATGATATAGTAAGAAAAAAATTAAACGATATAGTAACTTCAGTATTCATAACTACACCAAATCTTGAAGAGTTAGAAAAAAGACTAACAAGTAGAGATACAGATTCAAAAGATGTAATAGAAAAAAGATTATCAAATGCAAAAACAGAGATAAAGTATTTTCAAAAATATGATTATTTTATTATAAATGATGATTTAGAAACAGCTTCAAAACAATTAGTAAGCATAGCAAATGTAACTAGAATAAAATCAAAACTTTTTGATAAAAATGAACTTTTAGATAATTGGTTAGTATAATTAATAACTTCAAAACTATATAATTATAAATAAATTTTAAGCTTATTTTTTATGTTTCTTAATTATTATAATATCTAATATAAAAGAATAAGAAGAAAATTTGAAAAATATATTTTCCCAAGAGAATCTAATAGATAAATATCATAGAATAAAACTACTAAATCAAAAACCATGTATTATATGGCTCACAGGATTAAGTGCAAGTGGAAAATCTACTTTGGCAAATGCTTTAGAAGTAGAGCTTTATAAAAAAGGTTTTAAAACTTATCTTTTAGATGGTGACAATCTAAGAGATGGATTGAATAATGATTTAGGTTTTTCAAAAAAAGATAGAGAAGAAAATATAAGAAGAGTAGCTCACTTATCTCAAATACTTTTAGATGCAGGACTTATAGTTATTACGGCATTTATATCTCCATATAAAAAAGATAGAAATTATGCAAGAAGCTTAGTAAAAAAAGATGAATTTATAGAAGTTTTTGTAGATACTCCATTAGAAATTTGTGAAAAAAGAGATCCCAAAGGTTTATATAAAAAAGCAAGAGCCGGAGAGATAAAAGATTTTACTGGAATAGACTCAAGCTATGAAAAACCAGATAATGCAGAGATTACAATAGAAAATGATAATCTTCATAGAAGTGTAGAAAAAGTTTTTAATTTTCTTAAAATTAATATATAAAAGTCATATATCATAAATTATAACCTAGAACTTTAGAATATGTTAGAATCATTAAGTTAAGTGATACAATAGTTAAAGACACTGCTGATACTGTTGTTACTATTTATCATGATAGTGAGGGTAACAAGCTTGTTTGTGTTGAGGCTGGTTTGGCTGCAATTCAACCAGCGTTATAAAAAGTTAGATAAAAGAGAGATACTAAGAGATTAGCTCTCTTCTATCTCCCTCTTTTTTTATATTCCCAAATTTATCCATATATTCTAAATAAGCAATTAGATATTTCCTACTTGCATCTAAATTTTCTTTGAAAAGTTTTATATCTATATATTTATTTGATTTAATTATACTGTTTATTAGTTGAACAATTTTTGCTAAATTTTCATGGTGAATAAATAGATTGTGTTGTAATCTAACTACAAGTTTTTTCATTGTAAGTGATTTTAAGATAGTATCTCCCATTTTTCTATCTATATCCATATCATCATAGATATTATAAGGTGCTGTTGGAGTGAATCCTTCATGAAGTAGCCTTGAAAGAATTGTTTCTTCTAATATGGTTTTAAAATCTATTTTTATATTTGCATTTTTATATAAATTTCCATCTTTTATTAAAAAGTTTTCTTCAATTAATTCATTTAAAACTAATTGAATAAAACCTTGGCTTGCCCATTTCATTCTAAAATGGATAGAATTATTTGAAAGTAGAGCATATTGATTTTTTGTATATATGTTTTTTATCATTGATTTGATTAAATCTTTTGTTTCAATTGGATATAAAACTAAATCATTTTCATCAATAAAAGTGTTTTTTAAAGATTTAGCAAATTCTAAAGCTTCTTCGTGACTTAAAGCAAATCTTTGAGCAGAAGATATTAGTCCAAGACCTTTTTTATGTGCATTTAATAAAATTTCATATGCAAGAGTTATATCCTCTTTTTTTAAAGCTTCAAGTAATTGAAGTTTTTGAGATTTTTTCATTGGGTCAGCTACAGAATTTAATATCACTCCACCAGCTATTGTATCATTTCCTTGTCTTATTATCAGTTTTTCTTTAAAAATTGTATAGATTGGTTTGTTTAATTTTAATGTTGCAAATCCAGATTTCAATGAGTTTTGAGCATCAAAAAGTAAAACTTTTGCCTCAATCTTTTTTGAACCTATAAATATGGAGTAGGTTTGATTATGTTTTAGTTCTTTGTTTGGTAAAGATTTAAAAGAGATATCAATATTATCAAAACCTCTTAAGAAACCTTTTTTAGAGATTAAAAAACCTTTTTCAATCTCATTTGCTTTTATTCCAGAAAGGTTTATTGCAGTTCTATTTGAAATATTAGCTATTTGTTCATCTTTTCCATGAACTTGTAGATTTTTAACCTTAGCCTCTTTTTGAATATCACAAATAAAAAGTTTATCATCTAAATTGATTGGTTTCCCTAGAACTGTTCCTGTCACAATGGTACCAGCACCAGGAGTTGAAAAAACTCTATCTACATAGTACCTAAAGAAATTCTCTTCCACTTTTGTATTTGCATTTAGTGAAAATAGTTTATCTTTTAACTCTTCAATAGATGATTTATCAAATATTGAAACACAACTTGTAAATAAAAGATTAAAATCAAACTCTTTTATATATTCTTCAATCTCATAAACAATATTTGGTAACTCTTTTTCATCTACTAAATCTTTTTTAGTGATTGTTAAAATTGCATTTTCTACACCAAGTAGATTTAGAATTTGAAGGTGTTCTATTGTTTGAGGCATTATTTTTTCAGAAGCACTCACTACAATCATCACACAGTCAAAACTAAATGCTCCTGCAATCATATTTTTTACAAGTTTCTCATGCCCAGGTACATCAATAAAAGCAACATTTTGAGTCCCATTAGAAAGATTTGAAAAACTTAAATCAATAGTAATACCTCTTTGTTTTTCCTCTTTAGTTGTATCACCTTCAAATCCATTTAAGGCTTTGATTAGAGCAGTTTTCCCATGGTCAATATGTCCAGCAGTTCCAATAATATAATTATGCATTTATAATCTCTTTGATTGTTGAGATAATAAATTTTAAGTCTTCCTCTTTTATAGTTCTAAAGTCTAAAAGATATTTTTCATCTTCTATTCTTCCAATTATATTTTGTGCTCTTAGAAGTTTTTCTATCTTATTTGGTTTATAGTTTTTAAACTCTAAACTCAGTGCTATTGTAGGAATTTTTTTATTAGGTGTTGTTCCTCCACCGATAACTGTTTTTGTTTCTATAATCTCACATTTACATAAACTTTCAAGTGAAGTTTTAATAGTTTGTGCATTTTGTTTTAATTGTTCAATTGGTTTTAGTAACATTTTAAGTGTAGGTATCTCATCATAGTTTTTAAGAAGAATTGATTTCATATTCTCTTCAAGTAAGGCAAGAGTTAGTTTATCTACTCTTAACATTCTTAAAAGAGGATTTTTCTTTAGTTTTTCTATATATTTTCTTTTTCCTACTATAATTCCAGCTTGTACTGAACCTAAAAGCTTATCTCCAGAAAAACTCAAAAGTGATGGTTTGTGTTTCATATAGTCTAATACTGAAGGCTCACTCTCTTTTAAGCCATAAGGCAAATCAATTAAATGCCCACTACCCATATCATAATAATCAATGAGTTTATTCTCTTGTGCTACTTTAACTATTTTTTCAAACTCTACTTCACTACTAAAACCTTCAATTGAATAGTTTGATTTATGAACCTTCATAAGCATAGCAGTATTTTCATTTATTGCATTTTCATAATCTCTTAGATGAGTTTTATTTGTAGTTCCAATCTCTTTTAAAACAGCACCACTACTGCTCATTACATCAGGAACTCTAAAACTACCACCAATTTCAACTAGTTCTCCTCGACTTACAACAACTTCTTTATTTTGGGCAAAGGTATTTAATACTAAAAATACAGCACTAGCATTGTTATTTACAATCAAAACATCTTCACACCCTAAAAGTTCACAAACAACTTTAGAAATATGTGAATACCTTTCTCCCCTTTTACCCTCTTCAAGATTGTATTCAAGGTTATTATATGAGGTAGCTATTATTTTTACTTTTTCAAAAGTATTTTCATCTATTAAACTTCTTCCAAGATTTGTATGAACTATAACACCTGTTGCATTTATCACTTTTTGTAACGATGGTTTTGTTATCTCTTCATATTTTTTTATGATTTTTTCTATCAGTTTTTCTTCATTTATATCAGTAACTTTATTATTCAAAATATCTTCACGTAAATTTTGCAAAACCTCTTTTGTTATAGAGGTAACTAAAGGTTTTGATAAATTATTAAAGCTATTATTTAAAACAAACTTGTCAACTTTTGGAATAGATTTTAGTAAAATCATTTTTACCCTTTTAGAGTTTTTTAATCTTTTTATATGTAGAATTCTATTCTACTTTAAAATTTGGGGGGCATGTGATCCTGGTGGACACCACAGGCTTCAACCCTGATTGGCGGTTTTTGTGTAAACGCCGCGGTAGGTTCGATTCCTACGCCTTCTCGCCAAATTTTAGTATATGATTATAGGAGTTGCACCTCTTGGTATAACCTCTCCAATAATTGTTGCATAACCATATGTTAATTCTTCAATCTCTTTAATATATTCTTTAGCATCTTCTCTATCCATTGCTATTAATAATCCACCAGAAGTTTGGGCATCACAATACATTTGATAACATTTAGAAGTTGGACACATAATAGTTGTTTTATCTTCTAAATATTTCATATTTCTTTTGGTTCCCCCTGGAACTACACCTTGTTCAGCTAATTCTTGTGCATCTGGCATAACTGGTACAATTCCACAATGAATCGCAAAAGATGTAAAGTCTGTTGTTGCTTCTAGGGCATGACCTAAAAGTCCAAAGCCTGTAACATCTGTACAAGCACTCACATCATAATTTCTTAATATCTTTGAAGGTAGATAATTAAGAGTTTCCATAACTTTAATTGCTTCTAATTTAGTACTTTCACTTAGAATATCATTTTTAATAGCGGTTGTTAATATACCCATACCAAGTGGTTTTGTAAGTACTAAAACATGACCAATTTTTGCACCATTATTTTTGTATATTTTATCTGGATGAATTGTTCCTGTTACTGACAAGCCATAAAACATCTCTGGTGATTCGATAGTGTGTCCACCCATTAAAAGTCCACCACACTCTCTTATTTTTTCATTTCCACCTTTTAGTATCTCAGCTAAGGCATCTTTACCAAAGTTTTTTCTATCAAAACCTACAATATTTAGTGCAGTTTTTACTTCTGCACCCATTGCAAAAATATCTGATAAAGAGTTTGCAGCCGCAATTCTCCCAAATATATATGGGTCATCAACTACAGGTGTTATAAAATCAAGTGTTTGAACAATTGCTTCATCTTCACTTATTTTATATACTGATGCATCATCACTGTTTTCAAATCCTACTAAAATTCTCTCATCTGGTGTAGCCAAACCACTAATTGTACGCTTGAGGTCACCCGGACCTAATTTAGCAGCTCAACCGGCAGCACAGACGAATTTAGTTAATTTATATTCATCACTCATTGTGTATCCTAATAATTTATAAAGACAAGGTGTATATAGAAGTTTAAAAAAGTTTAGACATAGTATGTACACCTATACCATAGGTTAATCTAATCATGATTCTACTTTTTTTATTGTTAAATATAGATTAATTAGGGTAAAAATTTTTTTACCTGTTAAGTTAAAATTAATAACTAGTATATTAAGATTTTAAAATTAAAAAGTTCGTGCCATAGGTTATGGCTAGATTTAAAGTTTTAAAACTTTAATATCTCTAATTGGAACTAAAAAAAATTAGAGGTTATAGATATGCAAAGAAGAACATTTATCAAAGGTTCAACAATTATGGCTGCTGCAATGGCAGTTTCTCCAACAATTTCACTTGCTAGTGATGAAAAAAATCCATTTGGTATAAAAAGTAAACCAAGAAAGTTTTCAATAACAAATAGTTTTGATATACAACCAAGTAGTGAAGAGATTAAATTATGGGTTCCACTTCCATTAGATGCAAGTTATCAAAAGATGGTAAAAATCTCATATGAGGGAACATTTAGCGAGGCGTTTATCTCAAATGACAATCCATATGGAACAAAACTACTTTTTGCTAAATTTGATGCAAATAGTAAAGAGAACAAACTGACTATTAAAATGGATATGATTACTCAACAAAGAGTTGCAAATCTTGCAAATGCAAAGGCGAGTGTTGAAACTTATCCAGCAGATGTTGCAGTATTTTTAGAGGGTACTCATCATACGCCAATAAATGATACAATCAAAAAATTTGCTACAAAAATTACAAAAGGTGCAAATACAGATTTAGAAAAAGCAAGAGCAATTTATGACTGGACAGTTGCAAATATGTATAGGGATGAAAGCGTAAAAGGTTGTGGACTTGGTGATGCCACAAGAACTTTCGAAAAAGAGGTGTTTGGTGGAAAATGTACAGATATAAGTTCAGCATTTGTTGCCTTACTTAGAAATTCAGGAATTCCTGCAAGGGAAGTTTTTGGTATAAGAGCTGGAAAATCTTATATCTCTAAATCTTGTGGTAAAGCTGATGAAAATGGTTTTGCAAAAATCTCTGGTGGACAACACTGTAGAGCTGAGTTTTATGTAGGTGGTCTTGGTTGGGTTCCAGCTGATCCTGCTGATGTTACAAAAGTAAGACTTCAAGAAAAACTTACAGATGCTGATAAAAAAGTAAAAGATACAAAAGAGTATTTATGGGGTAACTGGGAGATGAACTGGGTTGCATTTAATTATGCAAGAGATTTTATTTTAGATCCAAAGCCAGCACAATATCCATTAAATATGCTTGGATACCCATATGCAGAAGTTGGTGAAGATGTATTAGATTACTATTCACCAAAAGATTTTGGATATGCTTATACTTCTCAAGAGATTGTATGAATCTAAAAAAATTTAGTATGATAGGTGCAGTTATAACTGCCCTATTATCTACAATGTGCTGTTTACCAGCTTTTTTATTTTTATTGTTTGGTATCTCAAGTGCTTATTTGTCTTTTTTAACTACACTTGATGTTATAAGAATACCTTTTGCTATCTTTTCAGTTTTTCTATTAGGATTAGCAATATATAAAAATAAAAATTGTAAAGATGGATGTTCTGTAAATAGTATGCAATTAAGTAAAGTTTTTATCTCTATATTGGTTTTACTAGTGGCATTTTTACTTTTTTATCCAGAGATACTTCCATATTTTTTAGGATGAGTTATGAAAAAAATATTACTATTTAGTTTATTTAGTTGTTTTTTATTTGCTGATAAAGTAACAGTAATAGCTGTTCCTTCTATGCATTGTCCTTTATGTACAACAGCTGTTAAAAAGGCTATTAAAAGTGTAGATGGAGTAAAAAGTGCAAGTGTAAAACTAAATACAAAAAAAGCAACTATAGTTCATGAAGATAGTTTAAAAGTAGAAAAGATACTTGAAGCTATTAAAACAACCTCTTATGAGGGTGAATTAATTTCAACTAATAACAAATAGTTATAGCTTTTTTAAACTTTGTTCATCAAATCTATAAGTTTTATGTTGAACTTTTGTTAAAATCCCTTTTTGTGATAACTCTTTAAAAAGTTTTATTAATGTTGGTTTTGAGATATTTATTATATCCATTATCTCACTATATGAGGTGTTTATTTCATTGTCATTGTCTAAATTATTAATGATATATTTTATAACATCAACTTGCTTACTATCTGTTACTGCACCAATAATTTTAATAATATTACTATTTCTTTGAATCTCTCTTTTTTGTACAACTGGCAAAAGAACATCGTGTAATGTATCAAGTAACTCTTTTATATTTATAGGTTTAACAATATAGTTTTCAACCTTTAATTTTATGGCATCAAGTAGATATTTTGTATCTGTGTGAGCTGTTGTTAATATTGCAGGAATTTCTAGGTTTTTTTCATTTTTAAGATATGTTAAAAACTCAATACCATTTTCATTTTTAAGTAAAATATCTGAGATAATTACATCAACTTTTTTATGAAAAAGTACATCTAAAGCTTCTTTTGTTGTTTTTACACCATAGATTTTATTTACAAAATCTTCTAAAACATCTTTTGTATGAGTTAATAAATCCTCATCATCTTCAATATAAAGTATATTAAAACTTTTTAAAATATTTAAATCTTTTATTGCCATAAAACCACCTATTTATTTTTAGATTATAACAAAAAATAATTAAATTAATCTATCGGAATATCTATGATAAATAGTGTTGATTTACACTCTTCACATTGTGGTTGTGGATTTTTGATATTTTTGCATCTAATTGAACCATTCATATGCTTCTCTATAATTTGTTTTGACATATATAGACCAATACCTGTTCCTGCACTTTTATATTTTGTTGTGTAGTATGGTTCAAAAATTTTAGGTAAAACCTCTTCATTTATACCACCACCATTGTCTATAAAGTGAATTGTAACTTTTGAGTCTAAAGGTTTTACAATAACTTTAATCTCTTTTTTTATACAACACGCTTTATCTATAAGTGCATCTTTTGAGTTATTTATCAAGTTTAAAATTACATGGGAAAGCTCATTGTAAAAGCCATTTATCATTACATCTTTTTTAATCTCAATACTATGGAAAATATTCTCTTTTTCTAAAATATATTTTGAAAGTTCAAAAGAGTGTTCTAAACAATCTTTTAGACTAAATTTACTTTTTACTTTATTTGGAGAGAAAAAGTTTTTAAAATCATCCAAAGTATTAGACATATTATTTGCAAGAAGTAGGGCATCTTTTACTTTTGTATCTACAAATTCAGGGCTTAGTTTGCCTAGTTGCATTTTTGTTTGAAAACTTTGTACTATCATTGAAATAGAACCTAAAGGTTGTCTCCATTGGTGGGCTATATTATTGAGCATCTCACCCATAGAAGCTAGTTTTGCTTGTTGGAACATGATAATATCTTTTTTTCTACTATTTTTAACCTCTTTATTAATTCTTTTTTCAAGGTTTTCATTTAATTCTAATAACTCTTTTGTTTTCTTTTCCACTTTTGTTTCAAGTATTTTATGAAGTTTTTTAAAGTGATTTATAATTAGTACAGAGAGTAAAATAGAGAATAAAAATACAAAAAATATTGATAAAATAGAAAATAAAAAGATATAGTTAAAAAGCCTATCTGTATCTCTTTTTTCTTCAATTGCAACTTTTAAATCATAGTTAATTAAGCTTGTAATATAAACTTTGATACTGTTGATTTCGTAATTTAATTCTTCATAAGAGTCTATATCAAAACTATCTATATAGTTATTTATATGGGTATATTTCTTGTCAATATTATCTATAATAGCTGTTAATAATACATCTTTTTTTATATCTTTACTTTTTCCTAAAAAGATTCTTTTAACTAAGTTTAAAAAATAGTTATATTCAAATCTTTCAAATCTACTTAATTTGTATTTTTGCCAATATTCAGTAGATAGTTTTTTTGCTAAGTCTAATACTTCTTTCCCATTGTTATATGTGATTTGATTGTTTTTTATATCATAAATTGTATCTTGAATATTTATCTCATAAACATCTTTTAAACTCTCTAATAAAATCAATGGTTTTGTACGTTTCTCAAACAACCTTTCAAAGTCACTTTTTATGGCATATGTAGAGATTTGAGATAAAACAATGATACAAAACATTCCTCCAGCGATGATTAATATCAAGAAATTAGTTTTGTTACCAAAAGCTAGATTGTCAAAAAAAGAGATTATTTTATTTAAGTTCATATTTTATCTCTTTAAATTTGGAATCTTCGTATTTATATAGATATGCTTTATTTAAAAGTTGATGGTTTCTAAATTCTAAATCTAAATCCTTAATATCATTTTTATTCAAGCTTTTTAAACTATCTATAAAATTTACTCTAGTTAAGTTATCTTTTGTTTTTTCTAAGGATTTTATAACTGCTTTTGCTGCAATAAAAGATTCAAAAGAGATAAAACTAAAATCATTTTTAGGATAATAGTGGCTATATATCTTTCGATATTCTTTTGCAATTTCTAAAGTGGTATCATCATAACTTGGTACAACTTGTGAAAAAATTAAATTTTTACTTTCATAATTTAGTTCTTTTATCATTGCATTTGCGTCACCAAAAGATACAGTTGCAAAAATTGTATCTTTTAAACTATCAATCTCTCTAGCTTTTTTTATAAATAAGGCATTAGCTTTATAAGCACCTATCATTATAATTGCACCAATATCTTTGTTTTTCATGGCATGAAGAGCATGACTAATTGATAATGTATTTCTTTTATAACTTCCTTCACTTACAAGTTTTAATTGATTTACTCTTAGAACTTTTAATAAAGATGAATAAACCTCTTCTCCATAATCATCATTTTGATAAAATACTGCAAAATTTGTTATTCCTTTTTGGTTATTTAGATATTTAACTATTTTATAAATCTCTTCTTGATAACTGCTTCTAATATTTATTATGTTTGAGTGATTATTTGTTCTTAGAAAACCAGCCCCAGTAAAAGGAGCTACAAATGGAATTTTTGTGTTCTCAATAAGAGGTAAAATTTTTTTAACTGTAGGAGTTCCTACGAAGCCAAAAAGTGCAAAAACATTGTCCTCTAATATTAATCTTTTTGTATTTAGATATGTTAAGTCAGGTTCATATTTATCATCATAACTAAGTAAGTGAACTTTTTTGTCATCTAAGATATTATTTTCATTTGCATATTTAAAATAACTATTTGCACCAGTTAGTACACTTTTCCCCCATTCTTGAATAATCCCATCCTTTGGTAATGAAGAACCTAAAAGTATTGATTCTTGATTATATGGTTTTCTAAAATCAAAAATAGCAAAAAAACTTAATGCAAAAATAAATACAATTAAAAATCTATATATCAAATCAAATCCTAGCCTAGAATATTTATTGATTATATCATTTCTAAACAAAAATAAATTTAAATATCAAAAAGGTAAAATAAATTTTATTTATTAAGTTATATTTCAGAATTAAACCAATAAAATAGGTAAAATAAAATTTACCAAAAGGCATAGGTTATGCAAGAGTATGTTTATTATACTAAAGAGGCTTTAGAGTTTCCTCTCCATGAGTCTATATATGTATCTAACAATTTAGAAGAAGCAAGCAATAACAGTTTTTTAATTTCAAATACAAATGAAACAAATAGTGAAGTAATAGCTGACGAGATTAGTTTTTATATTAAAAATAGCAAGGAATCTTTACCTAAAAAAATAGATAATATAAAGAGATTATATGATATTGCATTGATTAGATTTGATAATGCAAAAGATTTCCCTCATAGTTTACAAATAGAAAACAAAGTGTTACTAATTGCAAATGAAGATGATTCAAAACAATTTTTACAAAAAGTTCAAAAAGATGAATTTGATTTATTTCACATAGATGAGTCTATTTTAAAATCAATTGATAGCAATATAGGAAGTCTAACAGTAGTAGTTGATAGCAATAATAAAGATGTATCTTTACAAGTTGACCAAATTGTTTGGTTTAATGCAAAAGAGGAATATCTTGATAGAGCTGGAGTATTTAATTTATCTGAAAATAATATAGATGAAGTTTTGAAAAGCTTAAGAGATAATATTGTTCAAGTAAATTATAAAAATTTTACAACTTATGATAGTAGTATTTGTCAATATCATGAAAGAAGAGAAGATATTTGTGCAAAATGTGAAGATGTTTGTCCTACTATCGCCATAATAAAAGATGAAACAAAAAGGCATTTAGAATTTTCCCATGTGGATTGTTTAGGATGCGGAGGTTGTGTTTCTGTTTGCCCAAGTGGTGCTTTAGATTATGCTCCAATGGATAAGAATTCATTATTTGAAATAATTCAATTTTATAAAGATACTAATCCTTTGATAATCCCTAATGAAATGGGTATTGAGAATTTAGAGATTAGTTTAAAACAGAATGTTTTCCCATTTAAAATAGATGGTAAAAAATTTTTAGATGAGGTTTTACTTTTATCTTTAGTTCAAACATCAGGGTCACAAGTAGTTTTTTTTAGTGATATTTTATCAAAAGGTGTAAGTGATTCAATAAGAATTTTAAATGAAATCTATCAAAAAAAATATGGCAAAGATGCTGTTTTAATAGCTTCAAATGAAGATGAGTTACAAAAAGCTTTAGATGAAGTTTCTTTTATTCCAAATAGTTCATTTAATTTTAATCAACAAGATATGAGAAAAAGAGAGATTTTCTCTTATAGACTAAAAAATCTTGTAGGAGATAATGATTTTGGAAAGGTTACTACAGGACCTAATATACATTATGGTGTGGTAAAAGTAAATGAATCAAAATGTACTTTATGTCTTTCATGTGTAGGGGCATGTAATGTAGATGCCTTAATTGCAGATGCAAATACTTTTGAACTTAAAATCAATCCATCTTTATGTACTTCATGTGGATATTGTGAAGTTACATGTGCTGAAGAAGATTGTCTTAGTATAGAACAAGATGTTATAGATTTAAATCCTATGTTTTTCAAAGAAAATGTTCTTGCAAAAGATACACTTTTTGCTTGTATTGAGTGCGGCAAAGAGTTTGCCACAACAAAAGCTATTGAAAAAGTAGCAACAATGATGAAACCATTTTTTGCTTCAAACCCTATAAAAGAGAGAACTTTATATTGTTGTGAAGATTGCAAAGCAAAACTTATGATAAAACAAGGATTATTAGATGCATAGTAAAGAGATAGATGCGGCAAGACTTTTTATATACAATATTTTATCAATGTTGTTTGTAGAAGAACATGTAAAAAACCATAAACAAGAGTTAGTAGAAAACTTAAAACTTCTTTCTTCAAATGCTTTTGATGAAGAGGTAGCAAAACTATCAAACTCATTAATTGAACTTTTAAATAGTTATGAAAAAGATGAATTATATATTCAATATCAAGAGCTTTTTTTAGTTCCTTTTGGTAATTCTGTTTCTTTAAGTGCTTCTTGGCAATATGAGGAAAGAGAAGCTGGGATAATGTTATTAAAAGTAAGAGAAGTATTAGCTAAAACTAAAATTAGAAGAGATGAAAATACTTTTACTGCCCAAGAAGATAATTTTGGTTTTATATTTACTTTATGTGCATATTTGATTGAACAACAAATCAATTCTGAAATTAAAGAGAACTTACAAAAAGAGCTTTTTAAAGAGGTTATCAACCCTTTTATAAATAAATTTCCTTTTCAACTAGTTGCAAGTAATTCAGAAATCTACTCATTAGTAGGAACTTTACTTGGAATCTTTTTTAATTTTGAAAAAGTGTATTTAGAACTTAAATAAAGGTTTTGGGAATGGAAAGATGCCTTAAGAACTCAATGAATTCTTAAGGGGTTTTTTGCCCAAAAAAAATAAGGAGTTTAATATGGCTGATGAGTTAAGAAGAGGCTTTATTAAAAGAGCAGGGATAGCAGCTGGAGTACTAGCTGGTTCTGTTGTAGCGACTGCTGCTACTTCTGAGAGTAAAGATAGAGGTGCAGGAAGCAACGTTGGAAACGGTGTTGTAACAGGAACTTCAACAAAGAAAGAGATTCTTTATAAAAAAACAGCAGCATGGGATACATTCTATAGCGCTGCTAAATAAGAAAAAGGAAGGAGAATAGATGAATATGCTAAAAAGCTTTGGAAGAAGAAGTTTTCTAAAAATGGCTTCTCTTGCAACAGCTGTAACAGCAACATCTGCCTTTGCTAGCAATAATGTTTTAAGAAGTGCAACTGAAGAAGAGGTAAAAAACCCTTTTCCAGGTTCTAAACTAATTAAAACAATTTGTACGCATTGTTCAGTTGGTTGTGGTGTTATAGCTGAAGTACAAAAAGGTGTATGGGTAAGACAAGAGGTTGCTCAAGATCACCCAATTAGTCATGGAGGTCACTGTTGTAAAGGTGCTGATATGATTGATAAGGTTAGATCAGCAAACAGATTACAATACCCTATTGAAAAATCAGGTGGAAAATGGAATAGATTAAATTGGGATGATGCTATGACGAAAGTTACAGCGAAACTTATGGATTTAAGAGATAAGTATGGTCCTGATGCTGTTCAATTTTTAGGTTCTGCAAAAGTTAGTAATGAGCAAGCTTTCTATATTAGAAAATTTGCAGCAATGTTTGGAACGAATAATATAGATCACCAAGCTAGAATTTGACATAGTCCTACAGTTGCCGGTGTGGCAAATACATGGGGATATGGTGCTATGACAAACCATTTAGGTGATATGCAAAATTCAAAAGCTATCATTATTTTTGGAGCGAACCCAGCTTCTAACCACCCAGTTGCGATGCAGCATATATTAAAAGCTAAAGAGCAAAATGGGGCGAAAATTATTGTAGTAGATCCAAGATATACAAAAACAGCTGCTAAGTCTGATATTTATTGTAGAATCAGAACTGGTACTGATATTGCTTTCATGTATGGAATGATTAGATTAATCAAAGAGAATGGTTGGTTTGATAAATCATTTATAGATGATAGAGTTTATGGTATGGAAGAGATCTTTAAAGAGTGTGAAGAGTACACTCCAGAGGTTGTTGAAGATATTACAGGATGTCCAAAAGAGATATTAATTCAAGCTACTACTGCATTTGCAGCAGCTGATCCAGGTGCATTAATCTGGAATCAAGGATGGACACAACATACAATCGGTTCTTCAAATACAAGATTAGGTTCAATTTTACAACTTGTTCTTGGAAATATGGGAAAAACTGGTGGTGGATGTAACATCTTAAGAGGACATGATAATGTTCAAGGTTCAACAGATTTAGGTTGTTTAGCTGATACATTACCAGGTTACTATGGATTATCAGAAGGTTCTTGGAAATACTTCTCAAAACAATGGAATGTTGATTATGAGTGGTTAAAAGGTAGATTCAAATCTAAAGAGATGATGGAATCTAAAGGGTTTAGTTTAGGTTTATGGATTCATGGTGTAAATGATGAATCAAATAAAGTAAACAACGCAGGAACACCCTTAAAAGCTTTAGTTTGTATTGGTAATGGTATTTCAACTATTACTCAAACACACAAAGTAAAAGAAGCATTAGATAAATTAGAGTTAGTTGTATTTATAGACCCATATGTAAATGATGCGGCAGTTATTACAACAAGAAATGATAATCTATTCTTACTTCCAGCAGCATCTCAAGTGGAAACTGAAGGTACAGTTGTAAACACTGCAAGAACTGCACAATGGAGATATAAAGTAGTAGATCCATTATATGAATCAAGACCAGATCATGAGATATTATTTGATTTTGCAAAAAGAATGGGATTTTATAAAGAATATATTGCTGGTATGGGCAATGGTGAAAAATTTGTATGGCCAGATAATGCAACAGATGAGATTGCAAGAAGTTTAAAAACTATTGGTTTACAAGGTAAAACAGCAGCTAGAATTAAAAAACATACAGACAACTGGCATCTATTTGATTCGGTTTCTTTAAAAGGTAAGGGAACAGTTAAAAATGAATATTATGGATTGCCATGGCCTTGTTGGGATGAAAAACATCCAGGAAGTCCAGTACTTTATAATATCAATCTTCCAGTATCACAAGGTGGTATGGGATTTAGAAATAGATTTGGTGTTGAAAGAAATGGAGTAAGTTTATTATCAGCGGAAGGTTCAGCTCCAAAAGGAAGTAGAATCAAAGGTGGATATGCAGAGATTACTTCAAAAAATATTGAAGAGTTAGCTGGTGTAAAATTAAGTGAAGAAGAGAAAAAAGCAGTAGAGGGTAAAAACTGGAAAACAGATGATAGTGGAATCTTAGTAAAATATGCTCTTCAAGCAGGACTTGCTCCTTATGGAAATGCTAGAGCTAGAACTATAGTATGGAATTTTATTGATAATATTCCAAAACATAGAGAACCATTACACTCGTTTAGACCAGATTTAGTTAAAAAATACCCAGCTGTAAAAGATAACCCTAAACACTTTAGAACTCAAGTTAGATATGAGTCTGAGCAAAATGCTCAAGTTTGGGTAAATGATTATCCAGTAAATATAGTTTCTGGAAGAATCGTAGAACATATGGGTACAGGTACAGAAACTAGAGCATCAAAATATCTTGCAGAACTTGCAGGTGAGATGTATGGTGAAGTACATCCAGAACTAGGTGCAAAACTTGGTATTAAAGATGGTGAAATGATGTGGGTTTATGGAACTGGTGGTGGAAAAATCAGAGTTAAATGTAAACATAGTTTAAGAGTTGATGAAAAATCAGTATTCTTACCTCAAAACTTCTCAGGTATATGGAGTGGTGAACATTTAGGTAAAAGATATCCATCAGGAACAGCACCATATGCATTTGGTGAGAGTTCTAACCAAATTACAAGTTATGGTTATGATCAACAAACATCTTGTCCAGAGACTAAATGTTCTTTGGTTAGATTAGAAAAAGCGTAGGGGGAAATTATGGGAAAACAACCAGAATTCGCAAGAATGAAATTTTATTGTGATGAGAACCTATGTATAGATTGTAATGGATGTGTAGTAGCTTGTAAAGAGGCTCATGAAGTACCAGTAGGTGTAAATAGAAGAAAAGTAGTTACAATAAATGAAGGTATTGTAGGAAAAGAGATATCTATTTCAATGGCTTGTATGCACTGTGCAGATGCTCCTTGTGAGAAAGTTTGCCCAGTAGATTGTTTCTATATTAGAACAGATGGGATAGTACTACACGATAAAGATAAATGTATCGGATGTGGATATTGTCTGTTTGCATGCCCATTTGGAGCACCACAATTTCCTAAAGATGGAGCATTTGGTACAAAAGGGAAAATGGATAAATGTACAATGTGTGCAGGTGGACCAGAAGAGACAAACTCACATGAGGAGTTTGAAAAATACGGTCAAAATAGAATATCAGAAGGTAAAGTTCCTATGTGTGCTTCAATGTGTTCAACAAAAGCATTATTAGTTGGAGATGCAGATGAAGTGGCATTGATAAAAACATATAGAGCTGCTACTAAAGGAAAAGGTATTTCAACACAACCAATGGGATGGTAGGAAAAACTAATGGAAAATAGTAGCTCATTTTATCAAAGAAATAAAGCATATATATTAACATTTCTAGGATTAGGGATAGTAGGATTTGTATTCGTAGAATTTCTAATGGTAATTGATTGGGGATATTTTATAAAATATAAATTGAGAATCTTACTAACAGGAGAGATAGATGGAGTATTAACTCCAGCTAGCTCTACTTATGAGATGATGGTAAATAAAGCCTTTGGACCTAGTTATGAAGCCTTTGCCCCAGAAATAATAAGAGCAAGTAATGAGAGACAACTCTTTATTTGGTGGGTGTTTGTAGCAGAGATAGCAATATTCTGCTTTATGTATGTATTTTATGGAAGAAAAAGTGCAGTTATTACAAAACCAGAAGATGAAGTACAAGTGTTTTCTTTGTTTCACAGAGCTATCATGATATTAAATATAATAATCATGGTAACTCTAGTGATTACAGGGTTTAATATCACTTGGGGATTGAGGTCTGGTGGAGGAGATATAGCATTTTTCTTAAGAGGACTACATGAAGTAACAGGTATAGCATGGCTACCAATTTGGTTATTAATGAGTATAATTGCATTTAAAGATGCAAAACTATTGTTTAATAATAGTTTAACAAAAAAATTAATATTGCCAGGTAAATACAAACCAATGAAAAGAGTAATATACTTCTTTTTTGTAATGATGGGTGGTGGATTATTAGTAAGTGGAATATTAATCTGGTATTTACATCCAGATGCATTTACAAATGCACACTATATTCAATTCAAAAGATTGTTATTATATATTCACTTTGGATCAAGTGTACTTATAATGTTCTTTATGATGGATTTTGTATATTCAACAGTGGTTTCAATAAAAGGGAACTTAAAAGGGATAATAACAGGGAAATATCCAAGGGAACATTTAGAACAATTAGCACCTGATATTTTAAAAGATATTGAAGGAAAAGGGAAATAGGCATGACAAGGCCATATAGAAGTGAAAACTTCTCCCCTTTTCAACTTGCCGATTATACTAAAGAGGTATTAATCGAGCGAGTTGATTATGATGGGGTAGAGTTTATTGAAGACTATGTTATAAAAGAGGAAAAAGTTGAATTTTATTTAAATGGAAACAAATTTCTTTCAGTTATGACTATTGCACAAAATCAAGATGCACATATAATTGGCTTTTTATTAAGTGAAGCAGTTATTAAAGAGTATGATGATATTAAATCAGTAACTATAAGTGAAGATGGACTTAAAGTTGAAGTTATAGCAGATGTTAGTGAAGAAGGGTATGCAAACCTTTTTAAAGAGAAAACTTTGACTTCTGGATGTTGTATTGGTGTTACTGGAAATGCAGAAAAAGTGTTTGATTGTTCTTTTATAAATACAGATTTTAGTGTAGATGCAAAAGATATTTTAAATAATATGAAAGAGTTTAATACTCCAACTGAATTATTTGATCAAACAGGTTGTGTACATACAGCTGAATTAGTTTTGGAAGATAGTACAGTTTATAAAAGTGAAGATATTGGAAGACATAATGCAATAGATAAAGTTATAGGTCTTGCTTGTATGGATAGAAAAGATATAAAAAAATCTATTCTTTATGCAAGTGGTAGATTATCTATGGAGATGGTTGTAAAATGCGTTATGCATAAAATACCAATAGTAGTATCAAAAGCTGCAGTAACTTTCCAAGGTATTAAATCAGCAAATGAACATGGTGTTACACTAATAGGTTTTGCAAGAAATGGAAAAATGAATGTATATACACATTCTGGAAGAGTAAATGTCTAGTTTAGAAGAGATAAACACTATATTAATTGATGAAACTCAAAAAGAATTAATATATACAAATCTTGATGAAGATGGGAAATTATCTTGTCTAAAAGCTTTTAAGGTTGCAAGACTTATTGGTAGAAAACCAAAAGAGATGGCAGATATTACAAAAAGTTTGGGGATTAAAATCACAAATTGTGAATTGGGAGTTTTTGGAAAACTTAGATTTCAAGATGCAAATTTAGCAGTTTATAATAGATTGAAACAAAATTATAATGGACATAAGAGTTTAGAGTGTAAAATACTTTTTGAAGAAGCTCAAAAAAGTAGTCTTAAAGTTGTAGGTTCTACTGTGAAAAATTCTGATATTGAAGTTACCCATTGTCAACTTGGGTGTTTTAGAGAAAAAAAAGGTAAACTAGTTGGTAAAACTAAACACTCTACAATATAACAAAATTGAAAATATAAAAAATTTAGAAAACTATTCATTAGATGCATTAATTGATAATGAAGAGTTTGAAAAACTTTGTTTAGAATATAAAAATAGATTTTTTTTTAAAAAATTAAAAACATTTTCATTTTCTAAAGAGGGTTTTTTAGGATTATTCTTAGAATTAAAAGGAAAAATTGCGATTAGCCTTGGTGAAAGTAAAGCTATAGTTGATGCAGGAAAACTTTATGAATCACTAGGCTTTGATATAAAATGGATAAGTCTTAAAAAAGATGGAAAAGTAAATTTAGATGAGTTAAAAGATTTAAATATTGATTTTCTTTTTTTATCTTCTTATGTTATGGATACTTTTGTAAAAACAAATTTAGATGAAGTTAAATCCATAACAAATGCAAAAATAATCTCAAATGCAAGTGCAAACTTTGATAAATCAAGTGATATGGTTTATTTTGATAGTTATAAGCTTATAGGAATAAATACCTCTTCTGTATTACTTTTTAATAATGATGAATTTGAATTATTAGCTATAGGAGAAATAGATTCTTTAGCAGTTAAACTTATATATGAAGCACTATCTTCTCAAAAATTTAATTATGAGATGAAAAATATATTTTTGAAAAAATTAAAAGAGACTTTTAATGATGATATTTATTTTTTAGTAAGTGCTGATGATACTTTAGAATACTCTTTGCATTTTGCATTAAAAGGGATAAAAGCTAGAGAGTTTATAAGAACATTAGCTTTAAATAAAATTTATATTTCAAATGGTGAAGGGTGTTCTTTGGGATTATCTAAACCAACTAGAATAATACAACAAATGGGCTATGATGAGATAAGTAGTAGAAACTGTATAACTTTATCTTTTAATATTACTTATAGTGAGGAAGAGATTAGAAATATAGTTCATATTATGTATTTAAAATATAGGCAAATAAAAGTTTTAAATGATTGAAATGAGTAAATTTAATTACTCAATTTCATCATAACTTAATGGTGCATCAAAATAATACCCTTGTGAGTAATCTACACCAATCTCTTTTATAATATCATAGATTTCTTCACTAGAAACAAACTCTGCAACCGTTTTAAAGTTGAATTTTTTTGCAAACTCTGTAATTGTTTCTACTATAATTTTTTGATTGTCTGATGTATCAATATTTCTAATCAATGAACCATCAATTTTTACAAATGAAACATTTAAATTAATAAGCATATTGAAGTTTGAGTATCCTGCACCAAAGTCATCAACTCCAACATTTATATTATAATCTTTTACTTTTTGTATAAATTTGAATACCTCTTTAAAGTCAGATATCTCTTCAGATTCTAAAATTTCAAACTCTAAAAGATTTGCATACTCTTTATTTGATTCAATTACTTCATAAACATATTCCATAGTATGTGCACTTGCAATATCTTCAAAAGAGATATTTACAGCAACTCTTTTGTTTTTAGTTTTGATTAAATTAAATGCTTCTTTTATCATGATTTTGATGATATTTGGATATAACTTAGCTTTTTTTGCAATATCCAAAAAAGCGAATGGACTAATAACTGTTCCATCATCTTCAATATATCTAATAAGAGCTTCGTATTTATGAACCTCTTTTGTTTGAGTATTTACAATAGGTTGAAAAAAGGCTTTAAAATTGTCATTTTTTACACCATTTTTAATTTTTTTAATCCATTTAATATTTTCTTCAAAAGATTCTTGAATATTAAAAGAATCATTATAGATTAGGATTGGTTCAAATTTTCTTCTTGCGTATGAAAGTACTCTTTGAACATGTTTATATGCATTGCTATCTGAGTTCTTAGCAATACCAATTGTGATATTCAAATCAATCTCGTGTTCATCTATATAAACTGGATCTTCTTCAATAAACTCTTCAAATTTTTTACATAAATCGTAAAGCTCTTGAACATCCTTTTTAAAATCTTTTGCAACAACAAGAAACTTGTCAGCTTCTATTCTATATACATTGTATTCATCTTTAGCAAAAAACTCTTTGATATTTTCTGAAAATTCAACTAATACTTTATCCCCATTTGATTCCCCAAATAAATCATTGATAGTTGAAAACTTATCAATATTTATAAGTGCCATTAAATCTTCAGAAGAGTTTTCTAAATCTTTTTTTAATTTATTTCTATTTGGAAGATGGGTTAAATTATCAATATATAAATCTTTTAATTCATGGTAAAGTAAAGATTGACTCATAAGCTGTAACAGTTTTTTCATATCTATTGGTTTTAATACATATTTATCAACACCAATATCAATTGCTTCAAGCAAATATTCTGTATTTGAAAAAGCAGTTGCTACAATGATTGGAATATTTGGATTGATTTTTTTAATCTCTCTAATCATCTCTAAACCATTCATTATAGGCATATTTACATCTGTAATGATAAGGTCAATTTCTGATTCATTCTCTTTAAATAGTTCTAAACCTTGGGCACCATTTTCAGCCACAAATTGTTTTTTAGTAAAGCCTTTTAGAATATTTAAGGTGATTTCTCTTAGTGCTGCTTCATCTTCAGCGTATAAAATTGTAATATTTTTTAGGATTGAAACATTAGATATCATTAAGACTTACTCCATAATTATTACGATATAATAATATACTCTTTATTAAATACAGATTTGAAACAATCATAATAAAAGATAATAATAAAAATTTTAGGAAAATAATGTCCGATGTTAGATGTGATCACTGCCATTTAGTTTATGATGAAAGTGTAATGATAAAAGAAAATAATTTAAACTTTTGTTGCAAAGGTTGTCAGGGTGTTTATCATCTTTTAAAGAGTGATGGACTAGATTCTTTTTACGAAAAACTTGGAAATAAAACGATTGCACCTCCTCTTGAGGTTGATGATGATATACAAAGATTTGATTCAGAGAGTTTTGAACAAAACTTTATTTCCCTAACTGATGGTGGATTTAAAAGTGTTGATTTGATAATTGAAGGTATCCACTGTGCTGCTTGTATTTGGTTAAATGAAAAAGTTTTATATGAAACTGACGGAATAATCACTGCAGATATTAATTTTACGAACAATAAAGCAAAAATAGTATGGGATGATGACAAAATAAAACTATCAGAGATTATATTAAAGATTAGAAGTATAGGATACAACGCTTATGCTTATGATGCAAAAGTAGCTGATGAAAAAGCTGTAAAATATAAAAGAGACTATTTTATAAGAATGATGGTTGCTGTATTTGCCAGTGTTAATATCATGATGCTTTCAGTTGCAAAATATACAGGATTTTTCACAGGAATTGACCAAGAGATTAGAAATTATATCCATTTAGGTGAATTTATTCTAACAACTCCTGTATTGTTTTATTCTGGTTGGATATTTTTTAGAGGTGCTTATTATGGTTTAAGAAACCGTATTTTAAATATGGACTTTTTAGTAAGTGCAGGGGCCAGTTTAAGTTATATATACTCCTTATATGTTCTTTTTGGTGGGAAAGGTGAGAGTTATTTTGATTCGGTTACAATGATTATAACTTTTGTACTAGTTGGTAAATATTTAGAAGTTTTAGGTAAAAAAAGTGCAGTTGATACCTTAGATAAAATAAAAAGTACAATCCCTTTGGAAGCTACAATTGTAGAAAATGGAATAAAAAAAAGTATCTCTTTAAATAGTATAAAAGTGGGAGATACTATAGAGATTAGAAGTGGTCAAAAAGTTTGTGTTGATGGTGATATTATAAGTGGAGAGGGAACTTTTGATGAGTCAAGTTTAACAGGAGAATCTCTTCCTATATTTAAAAAAATTGGAGATACTGTATTTAGTGGGACTATAAATAATGATTCTTTGATACGATATAAAGTTACAAAAAGCTATAAAGATTCAACACTAAATTCAATAGTGACACTTTTAGAAGATTCATTAAGTTCAAAACCACAAATAGAGTATAAAGCAAATGAGATATCAAAAGGTTTTACTATCTCAATTTTAAGTTTATCTATTCTTACATTTATAGTTTGGTATTTTTTTGGATTAGATTTAGGTTTTGATTATGAAGGGGCAGACCATTTTGAAAAATCGTTTATTGTAGCTATATCTGTTATAGTTATTGCTTGTCCTTGTGCTTTGGCCTTAGCAACTCCAATTGCCAGTTTAATTGGTATTTCTGAACTTGCCAAGAAAAAAGTATTATTCAAAGAAGCAAAATTTGTGGAAACTATGGCAAAAGCCGATACTTTGGTTTTAGATAAAACAGGAACTTTAACTAAAGGGGAATTAAAAGTTAAAAAAATGAGAATATTGGATAAAAATATTCATAAATTAAATCTTTTATACTCTTTAATTGATAGTTCTACTCATCCAATTTCTAAATCAATCAAAAAACATTTAGAAAAAAAGTTTGATAATTTGACTTTAAAAAATTTAAAAGATGTAAAAACAGTTCAGGCAAAAGGTGTTGTTGCAAAATATGAAAATATAGAAGGCAAAATTTTCCATCTGTTAGGGGGAAGTTTAGAACTTTTAAAAGAGAATGGAATAAATTATAATTTTGATAGTCAAAGCTCTGTGTATCTATTTGCAATAAATAGAAGAGTAGTGGCTACTTTTGAATTAGAAGATGAGTTAAAAGAGGATGCAAAAGACTTAGTAAAAGAGGCATTAAAAGATGGTTTAGAAGTTGTGATGTTAACAGGGGACAATAATGAAGTAGCTTCAAAAATCGCTTCAAAAGTTGGTATTAAAAAATATGTATCAAATATTGATCCAATTGGAAAAGCAAATTATATAAAAGAGTTGAAAGCAAAAGGTAAAACAGTAGTTATGGCAGGGGATGGTATAAATGATTCTGTTGCACTAGCTAGTAGTGATGTTTCAGTTGCTATGGGAAATGCTGCTGATGTGACTATTGGTATTTCTGATATTGTGTTATTAAATAACTCTTTAGATAGTTTAAAACAAGCATTTATAATATCAAGAAGAACATATAAATTTATAAAACAAAATCTGCTATTATCTTTGATTTATAATATGGTAACAATACCTTTAGCTATGGCAGGTTTTGTAATACCTCTTGTTGCAGCACTTTCTATGAGTTTAAGTTCTTTATTAGTGGTTGCAAACTCTATGAGAATTAAAAAATAAGAATGGACGTAAAATAATGAATGATATACTTTTGATGATGTTGGTAGTAGGTTTAGTTATCTCTTTTGCTGTATTAGGCGTGTTTATTTGGGGTGCCAAAAATGGACAATTTGATGATAGTAGAAAGATGATGGATGGTTTACTTTTTGATAGTACAGAAGATTTAAATGATGCAATTAAAAAAGAAAATAAAATAAAAGAGGCAAAAAAAGAGCATAAAAAAAGTGAACCACCCAAAGAGTGATTCACTTTAATAGACAAATAACTAATTAGAATTTAGAAATTTGAGTAGCTAAATCTTTAATGTCAGCATCTGAAAGTCTTGCAACTTGACCTTTCATAACACCTTTCATAGCACCACCATAAGTTCCATCTTTGTACCCATGTAATGCAGCTTCAGTTTTTTCAACAGGCCATCCAGCGATAACAGCAGATTTTCCTAAAGCAGGTTTTTCAGCTTTTGCTCCATGGCATCCAGCACATGGTGCGAAACTTGCAGCCATTAAAGATGCAGCAGCAATCATTGTTCCTAAAACAATCTTTTTCATTTACACTCTCCTTGAATTTGAAAGTTAAATTTTAGCAATATTTTCTTTCATTTAACTTATGAAATAACATTGTATTTGTATGAAAATTATAAATTTGAGTTATAATGCTACATTTTTATAAAATAAAAAGAAAAACTAATACTTAAATAGTATAATTTCATAATAGAGATTAGAAAAATACAAATTAGTATGAGGAAGGTTTATGAGTTTAAATGAGACTATTTTAAAAATAGATAATCTCAATTTTGGGTATGAAAAAAATAAACTTATATATAAAGATTTCAACTTAGAATTAAACAAAGGGGAACTTATCTCAATTGTTGGTAAAAGTGGAAGTGGAAAGAGTACTCTTTTTGAACTTATATGTGGAAATTTAAAACCTTTAAAAGGTTCAATAAAAGCTAAAAAAATCAGTTCAATATATCAAGATCCTTATAGCTCTTTTCATCCCTCTTTTTCTATAATAAATCAGATAAAAGATATCGTAAAAATTCAAAAAAATTTTGATGAAGAGATAAAACAGTTTTGTAGTGAGATTAGTTTGGATTATAATCTGTTGGAGAAAAAGCCTCATGAATTAAGTGGTGGTCAACTGCAAAGGTGCTCTATTTTAAGGGCTTTATTGATGAAGCCAGATTTACTTTTGGTTGATGAACCAACTTCAGCTTTGGATAATATAATTGCTGTTGATGTTATGAAATTGTTAATTAAATATTTAAGTAATTGTGGTATCGTTTTGATTACACATGATATGACACTTGCACGTTGGTGTAGTGATAAAATTATAAGATTAGGTTAATTTATGGATAAAGATTGTAATAAAGCACTTATACTACTTAATATGGGTGGTGCGAGAAATAAAGATGAGTTGAAAATGTTTTTAACTAATATGTTTAATGATAAAAATATTTTGACAATAAAGAGTGATTTTTTTAGATCTTTATTGGCTTCATTTATTGTAAAAATTAGAACAGATAAAGCTTGGGAAAATTATAAACTTATAGGAAATAGGTCTCCTATCAATCCTTTAACTGAAAAGTTAGTTGCTAAATTAAATGATGAGTTACAAGATAGTTGTGTTATGCAAGTTATGAGATATACTCCACCATTTGCTGCTTCTGCAATAAAAGAGCTAAAAAGAAAAAAGATAAAAGATGTGGTTTTATTGCCTTTGTATCCTCAATACTCAACTACAACTACAAAATCTTCAGTTGAAGATTTTATGGAGTTTGCAAAAGATGAATTTAATGTAAAAGTTATAGATCCTTTTTATAAAAATGACAAATTCAATGAAGCAATTGTAAACACTATAAAGTCAACAGTAGACAATTATGGGGAATATAATCTTATATTTTCAGCTCATGGTCTTCCACAAAAAGTTGTTGATAAAGGTGACCCTTATGAAAAGCAAATAAATGAACATGTAAAAATTTTATCTGAAAAACTATCAAAAAAAGGTATAAATTTTAAATCAATATCTTTAGCATATCAATCAAAAGTTGGACCAATGAAATGGTTAGAACCCTCTTTAGATGATGCTTTGACAAAATATAGAAATCAAAAGGTTCTTATATATCCAATTGCATTTATTGTAGATAACTCTGAAACAGATTTTGAACTTAGTATCGAATACAAAGAGTTAGCAGATGAAATAGGAGTTTTAGATTATAAAGTGTGTAAGTGTTTAAATGATAATGAAGAATTTATAGAGGCTATAAAGGATATTATAAAAGAGTCTTAAGGAGACTTATATGGAAAATCAATTATTGCTAGATATTGCAAAAAAATCTATACAAGAAGAGTTTGAACAAAAAAGTTTAATAGATAAAAGTGAGATAATTTTAACTTATCCCAAACTTGAAAATTTAGGGGCTAGTTTTGTAACCCTTAATCTAAATGGGAAACTAAGAGGTTGTATAGGTTCTTTGATAGCCCATAGAAGTTTACTTGAAGATATTATACACAATGCAAAAGCTGCAGCATTTTTTGACCCAAGGTTTTCTAAACTTACAAAAAAAGAGTTTGAAAATGTTGAACTTGAACTATCCATATTAACTACGCCAAAAGATTTGATATATAAAGATTTTGAAGATTTAGAAACAAAATTAATCCCTAATAAACATGGGGTGATTTTAGAATTAGATGGTAGAAGAGCTACCTTTTTACCTCAAGTTTGGGAGCAACTTCCCGATTTCAATTCATTTATGACACATTTGATTCAAAAAGCAGGATTGAATCCTTCGCAACTTAGTTCTTATCCAAAAATACAAATATATGAAGTTGAAAAGATTAAATAATGGATTATTTTAGTATTGAAAAAGAGGGTAAACTCAAATGCCTTTTATGTTCATACTATTGCCAATTAAAACCAAATCAAGTTGGAGTTTGTGGAGTAAATAAAAATATAGAAAATAAAATAGAGTGTTTAGTTTATGGGCATATTAGTGCTTTTAATATAGACCCAATAGAGAAAAAACCTTTATATCACTTTTTGCCCTCATCGAAATCTTTATCTTTAGGAACTGTAGGGTGCAATTTTCATTGTAGTTTTTGTCAAAATTATGGAATATCTCAAGAGAAAAATATAGATACAACAAACTATATAAGTGCAAAAGATGTTGCAACTATTGCTTATCAAAGGGCTTGTGAATCTATCTCTTATACTTATAATGAACCAACTATCTTTTACCCTTTTGCAAAAGATATTGCACTAGAAGCAAAAAAGTTTGGAATAAAATCAGTTTTTGTAAGTAATGGTTTTGAGAGTAGTGAAGTTATTGAAGATATGGTAGGTGTGATTGATGCTATAAATGTTGATTTAAAATCTTTTAGTGAAAGTTATTATAAAAAAAGTTTGGGTGGAAATCTAAAGCAGGTTTTAGAAAATTTGATAAATTTGAAGAAAAATGGAATTTGGCTTGAGATTACAACTTTAATAGTTCCGACAAAAAATGATTCAAAAGAAGAGTTGATGCAGATTATTAAATTTATTAAAGAAAATTTAGGTGTAGATACTCCTTGGCATATCTCAGCTTTTCATCCGGATTATAAAGAACTAAATCTTCCAAGAACCTCTTTTAGTACTCTTAAAATGGCATATGATATGGCAAAGGATGAAGGATTACACTATGTTTATATAGGAAATGTAGTTTTTGATAATAGTACTTTTTGCCCAACTTGTAAATCAAAACTTATAAATAGAGATAATTTTTTGGTAAATTATAATAAAATAAAAAATGGCTGTTGTCCAAATTGTAGGACTAAAATTGTAGGTATATTTAAGGATTAATTATGAGTACGAGAAGATGTGCAGTAAGAGGAACATTTTACCCTTATGAGAGAACAGATGTTGAAAAATATATAGAAGATTTTAATAAATCTTTTAGTATAGAAAATGAAATTTTTGATATTAAAGCTGCTATAGTTCCCCATGCAGGCTATGTTTATAGTGGTTTCACTGCAAATCTAGCATACAATCTAAGTACAAACCATAATTTGAGAAAAAATATAAAAAGAGTTATTGTAATAGGTCCTAGTCATAGGGTATATCTAGAGGGTTCATCTATTGCTTTATATGACTTTTATGAAACGCCACTTGGTAGTATGCAAATTGATTTAGATTATTCAAATGAACTTATGAAAAAGTATAATTTTTTAAACTTTTTTGAAAATGTACATCAAGAACACTCTACTGAAACACAAATCCCTTTTATAAAAAACTACTTTAAAGATACAAAGATTATAGAGATAGTTTATGGTAAACAAGATTTTGAAGAGTTGTCACTATTGATTGATGAATTATTTGAAGATAAAAGTAATTTTATAGTAATAAGTAGTGATTTAAGTCATTTTTATACACTAGAAGAAGCAAAAAAATTAGATAATAAATGTATAAAAGCAATAGAAGATATGGATTTAGATCAGTTTGATAGTGGTTGTGAAGCTTGTGGAATGATAGGGATAAAAGCTCTAATTAAAAGTTCTCTAAAAAAAGGTTTTAAAACAAAAATTTTGCACTATTGTACAAGTTATGATGCTAGTAATGATAGCAGTAGAGTTGTTGGTTATACTTCAGCTTTAATAGTAAAAGAATAAATTATTACCTTGATTGACAAACTTTAATCTATTTAAGTATAATTGCGCTTCTTAAAGGTAGTATATAATAAATGGATAAAATCTTAGAACTAAAAAATATTAGTTATGCTTACGATAAAATAAATGTAATAGAAAATATAAACTTAGATATTTTAGATAATGATTTTTTGGCAATAATAGGTCCTAATGGTGGTGGAAAATCAACTTTACTTAAAATTATTCTAAATCTTTTAAAACCAAAAAGTGGAAAAGTTATTAAACATATCAAAAATGATATGATAGGTTATGTTCCTCAAAATACTAATTTAAATATTGATTTTCCAATAACTGCACTTGAAGTTGTACTTATGGGGCATATTGGTGGTAAAAAACAGTTTTTTGGTTATAGTAAAGAACAAATCGCTTGTGCAATGGGTTCTTTAGAACAAGTTAGTATGAAAGAGTTTGCAAATAATAAAATCTCTGATTTAAGTGGCGGACAAAGACAAAGAGTTTTTATAGCACGAGCACTTTGTGCAAATCCTAAGTTGATGCTTTTGGATGAACCAACAGCAAGTATTGATGTAAAAGGTCAAAGAGATATTTATGAACTACTTAAAAAACTAAATGAAACAATAACTGTAGTAGTTGTTAGTCATGATATTTCTGTATTGTTAAATTATGCAAAAAATGTAGCACATATAAATAAAAACTTGGTTTATCATCATTTGAAAAATAATGATAAAAAAGAGTATCAAAGTAATGAACACCTTTGTGAAGTTGAGTTATTGTCAGCTTTAGGTAAAACAGAGCTTTGTTGCAATCATACTCATATATAAGTACAACTTGTTGTACCCTTTAGAGTTTGCTTCTTTTTTGTAGCTTTGCTACAATATTAAAAGAAGTTAAAAAATTATTGGTCCCTAGAAAATGGGACATTTTTTAGGAAATAGATGTTAGAAGCTTTACAGTATGAATTTATACAAAATGCACTAATAGCAGGAGTTTTAGTATCAATTGCTGCTGGAATAATTGGTTCATTGGTTGTAGTGAATAAAATCACCTTTTTAGCAGGTGGAATTGCCCATAGTTCATATGGAGGTATAGGTTTAGCTATTTTTTTAGGTTTGCCAATACTTTTTGGAGCAACTATTTTTGCAGTTGCAACAGCACTTATAATAGCAACTCTTACTATAAATAGTAAAAAAAGAGTTGATTCCATCATTGGTATTATGTGGGCATTTGGAATGGCTTTGGGTATTATCTTTGTTGATTTAACCCCTGGATATAATGTAGATTTAATGAGTTATCTTTTTGGTTCAATTATTGCTGTATCAAATGAAGATTTAACATATTTAACAATACTAGATTTATTTATTATTATTATAACTATTTTATTTTATAAACAAATATTAGCAGTATCTTATGATAGTGAATTTGCAAAATTAAGAGGTATAAATGTAAACTTTTTTTATACTCTTATTTTGATTTTAGCAGGACTTAGTGTAGTTGCCGCAATAAAAGTTGTGGGGCTTATATTGGTAATTGCACTTTTAACTATACCAACTTATTTAGCAGAGTTTTATTCAAAAAAATTATCATCTATGATGATTATAAGTTCTCTTGTAGCAATCTTTTTTACATTAGTTGGATTAATTATCTCATACTATTTTGATATTAGTTCTGGAGCTAGTATTATTTTAGTTGGTGTAACCACTTTATTAGTGGCAAAAATTTTAGGAAAAAAATGAATAAAAATATCAAAGTAGGTGAATTAAACCTTTTAAAAATAAACCGTGTAAGTGAACCAGGACTTTATTTAATAAGTGAAGATGAACAAGAGGTTTTACTACCTAATTGTTATGTAAAAAAAGAGATGTCAATAGGTAGTATTATTGAAGTTTTTATTTATACAGATAGTGAAGATAGATTAGTTGCAACTACTTTAAAACCTTATGGGATGAAAAATGATTTCGTATGTTTAGAGGTTGTAGATAGTACAAAGTTTGGAGCTTTTTTAGATATGGGATTACCAAAAGATTTATTAGTTCCTAAAAATAAACAAAGAAGTACTTTTAATGTAGGTAGTAGAAAAGTTGTACAAATAGTTGAAGATGAAAAAACTAATAGACTTATTGGAACAGAAAAATTTACTTTAACAAAAGAGGTAAATAACAATTTTACCAAAAATGACGAAGTTGATATTTTACTTTATATAAAAACACCATTGGGATTTAAAGTTATAGTTAATAACACTTATGAAGGGCTTATTTATCACAATGAAATATTTGAAAATATCAAAATAGGTGATAGAAAAAAAGGGTATATAAAATATATAAGAGATGATGGGAAAATAGATATAAGTCTTCAAAAAATAGGTGCAAAAAAAGATGATGATTTTTCTCAAAAAGTTGTTGATATTTTAAATCAAAACAATGGAGAATTAGCTTTTACATATAAAAGTGATGCGGAAGATATAAAAGAGATTTTTGGGATGAGTAAGAAAGCTTTTAAATCTGCTTTGACTAGTTTGATAAATGATAAGAAAATTATATTAGAAGAAAATGGCATAAAGTTAATAAACTAGTATATAAGTAGTTTATGTAACACGATTAAAATAAATTGTTTAAAATAAATATTGTTAAGAGAGAATTTATTAATTTTTTTGCTAATATATAGATTAGAATTTATAGTTAAGAAAATATTTAATAACTTTAATTATAATTCTGCAAATAATTTTTAAACAAAGGGAAAAAATGGCAACAACTAAATTAAAAGGTAATCTAGTAAACTTAGCAGGAACAGAAGTAAATGTAGGTGATAAAGCTCCAGTTGTTAAAGTAGTAGCTCAAGATTTATCAGAAGTTGAAGTTGGTGGAAAAGCTCAAGTTATCGTTGTAGTACCATCATTAGATACTCCTGTATGTGCTGCAGAAACAAGAAGATTCAACGAGGAAGCTGCAAAATCAGAAGCTGAGGTTGTAGTTGTTTCTATGGACTTACCATTTGCAATGGGAAGATTTTGTACAACTGAAGGGATTGAAAACTTAAAAGTTGGTTCAGATTTTAGAAATAAAGATTTCGCAAATGCATATGGTGTTTTAATTGCTGATGGACCTTTAGCTGGTGTTACTTGTAGAGCAATCTTCATTACAGATGCAGAAGGAACTGTTACATATAAAGAGATTTGTCCTGAGATTACTGAAGAGCCTAACTATGAGGCTGCTTTAGCTGCTATTAAATAATAATATCCATATTTAATAAATAAATATATATTTTAAGGGAAGAGAATTTTATCTCTTCCCTTTTTTTTCTCTACACACTTTCTTTACATATTTTATATAAAATTTTATAAATAGATGGAAAGGATTCAAAATGAAAATAATAAAAAAACCATCTTGGTATATAAATGAAAGTGAAGTAACACCTAAAGAGATTTTTGATAAAAGAAGAGATTTCTTAAAACTAGGAGCAGCTTCTTTGATAAGCTCTGGTAGTATTTTAGAACTTTTAGCAAAAGAAAATCTTCCAATTAAAAATTTAGATTATCAAGTAGATAAGAATCTTCAAGATTTGAAACTAAATACTTATGATCAAATAACTTCATACAACAATTTCTATGAGTTTACTACAAGTAAAGAGGGAGTAAAACCTTTATCAAAAACATTTAATACAAATAATTGGGATATTGTCGTTGATGGACTTTTAGAAAAAGAGTTTATAATCAGATTTGAAGATTTGATGAAAAACTTTCAATTGGAAGAAAGAATTTATAGATTTAGATGTGTTGAAGGATGGTCTATGGTTGTTCCTTGGATTGGATTTAAGTTATCTGATTTTATAAAATATGCAAAACCTCTTTCAAGTGCAAAATATATTAGATTTGAGACTTTAGTTGATGAAGAGATGTTTCCAGACCAAGCAAGAGGAATTTTTTCTACAATTGATTATCCATATGTTGAAGGTTTGCGCCTTGATGAGGCAATGAATGATTTAACAATATTGGCAGTTGGTTTATATGGTTCATCTATGCCTAATCAAAATGGAGCACCAATAAGACTTATTGTACCTTGGAAATATGGTTTTAAATCTATAAAATCTATTGCAAAGATATCTTTTACTGATAAAGAACCTTTAAACTCATGGCAAAAAGAGAATCCAAGGGAATATGGCTTTTATGCAAATGTAAATCCAAATGTAGATCACCCACGATGGTCTCAAAAAAGAGAAAGAGTTTTAGGAAGTTTTTTCAAACAAAAAACTTTGATGTTTAATGGTTATGAAAAAGAAGTGGCACATTTATATAAAGGGATGGATTTAACTAAATATTTTTAAGAAGTATATTATGAAAAGAGTAATTTTATTTTTAACACTACTAATACCATTCTTTTATCTTTTAGTAGAATTATTTATTTTGCAAAGTGTAACTGATCCTATTAAGTATATCTATACTGTTACGGGTTCCACTGCTACAGTTATTTTATTTTTTACAATAACAATCTCACTGATTAGAAAATATATAAACCTAATCCCATATAGAAGGATGATAGGCTTGTACGGCTTTTTTTATGCATTTTTGCATTTATTGAATTTTTATATATTAGATGCAGAGTTAGATTTTTCTTTTGTGATAAAAGAGAGTTTAGATAAACCTTTTATTTATCTTGGTATGATTGCTTTTTTTATTTTACTTTTTATGGCATTAACTTCTACAAAAAAACTATTTGCAAAATACAATAAATATCATAAGTTTGTCTATTTAGCATTGATTCTTATTACTATACATTTTATTATGGCTCAAAAATCTTTATCTATCTTACAGTTTATCTATATTGGGATAATTCTTCTTATATCTTATTGTAAACTTCTTCAACAAATCATAAATAAAAATAAAATTTAACTTTTATTATTTATGTGATAAAGTATAGTAAATTTATTGTTTTAAAATCAAAAAAAAGATTTATCGAGGGTAGTTTGAAAAATCTAACTAAAATTATTATCTTACTTTTATTTCTAAATAACTTAAATGCTTATGATTTAACAAAAGAAGAAAAAAAATATATAAACAATAAAAAAGTGATTTTAGTATCCAATGAAACAAGCTATGAACCCTATGATTACAATATTGATGGCAAAGCTATGGGGTATTCAATAGAGCTTTTAGAATTACTCTTAAAAGATACGGGTTTGAAGATAAAATATATTACTAAACCTTGGCATGAATTATTAGAAGATTTAGATAATAGAAAGTTAGATTTAGTTCATACTATTTATAAAACTCCTGATAGAGAAAAGATTTATGACTATTCTTTGGGGTATTCAAAAGTAATCCATAGTTATATAATTAGAAAAAATCTTAAAGATATTGACGATATATCTGAATTAGAAGGTAAAAAGGTTGGAATATCTAAAGGATGGGCGGAAGAAGAATATTTTAATCAATTTCCAAAAATTAAAAAGGTTTATTTTAAGACTTTGAAAGAAAAACTTGATGCTTTGTCTATTGGAGAGATTGATGCAATTGCAAATGATGAGAATGTATCTAGTTATTATATAAAGAAATATGGATATACAAATCTAAAAATATCTAATCCTATAAGAAATAGATTTAATCAAAAAATTGATGACCATCATTTTGTTACATTAAAAGATAATCCATATTTAATATCTATTATCAATAAAGCCTATAGAAGTTTATCAATAGAAGATATTGAGAGGTTAAATGTAAAATGGTTTGGGAATATAAATAAAAATTTTAATGAAAATACAAACAATTTAACAAAAGAGGAAAAGTATTATTTATACAATAAAAAAGTTTTGAAGATGTGTGTACTACCTGAGTGGTTACCTTTTGAACAAATAGATGAAAAAGGTAATCACAATGGTATTGGAGCAGATTTAATCAATTTAGTATCAGGATATATAAATACACCTATAGTATTGGTTCCTACAAAACAATGGTCAACATCTTTAAACAATATTAGGGAAAGAAAATGTGATATTTTACCAGTTGCTATGGATGTTCCAAGTAGAAGAGATGCTATGAATTTTACAAACCCTTATTGGAAAGAACCTTTTGTAATTGCAACAAAATTAGACAAATTTTTTATAAAAGATAGTAAAAGTATTGGAAATAAAAAAATTGGTATTGTTAAAAGTTATGCATTTATAGAAGTTTTAAAACTAAGAAATCCAGGTATTGAAATAGTTGAAGTAAAAAATGCACAAGAGGGTTTAAGAAAAGTTCAAAATGATGAACTTTTTGGATATGTAGATATTATGGCAGCAGTTGGTTATAATATCCAAAAATATGGATTTTATGATATAAAAATTGCTGGAAAATTAGAGTTTACAATTGATCTTAGTATTGCTTCAAGAAATGATGAACCAATATTAAACTCTATTATGCAAAAAGCAGTAAATAATATAAGTGATGAACAGTTAAGAACAATTGTTGGAAAATGGATAGAGATTAAAGTTGAGCAATCTTTAGATTATAGAAAACTGTTTTATGTGATTTTTGTTTTTACTCTTATTGTACTAGTTATTATGTATAAAAATAGATCAATAAAAGCAATAAATCAGAAATTGATTAAAGCATATGATGAGATAAACGAGCAAAAAAAATTAGCCGATTCTTTAACCAAATATCAACAAACTTTATTATCTTTATTTGACAAAAGTGATGCAGTGATTTTTAAATGGAAATACAATGAAACTTGGGATGTTGAGTATGTATCATTATCAATAAATAAATTGTTAGGATATGATTCAAATGAGTTTTTGGATAAGAAAATTTCATATATGTCGTGTATAGATAAAAGAGATTTAACTATTGTAAAAAGTGAGTTAGAAAAAAACCTAAAAAAAGGTATAGATTATTTTAAACATGAGCCATATAGAATAATTACAAAAAGTGGTGAACTTAAATGGGTTTTAGATTATATAGTAACAATTAAAGACAACGAAGAAGAGATTACACATATTTTAGGTTATGTAACTGATATAACAGATTATATAATGCAACAAGATATAGTATTACAACAATCAAAAATGGCATCTTTGGGTGAAATGATAGGTAATATTTCCCATCAATGGAGACAACCTCTTAGTATGATTTCTACAGTTTCAACTGGTATAAAACTCAAAAAAGAGTTAGGGGCATTGGATGAAGAAGAACTAATAAATGATATGGATATGATTAATACAAATGCTCAATATTTATCTAAAACAATTGATGATTTTAAAAACTTTATAAAAGGTGAAAGAAATTTAGTAGAGTTTGATATTTGTGAAACAATAAAACAAGTATTAACTATTGTAAAAGCTTCTATTTCAAACAATTTTATAGATGTACAATTGGATTGTGAAGAAAATATTTTGATAAAAGGATATCCAAATGAATTTATCCAATCAATTATAAATATTTATAACAATGCAAAAGATGCACTGATGTCAATACCTGAAGAGGAAAGATTTTTTTATATAAGTTTGAAAAAACTCAATGATAATATAGAGATTATTTTAAAAGATAATGGTGGTGGAATTGATGAAAAAATTATAGACAAAATATTTGAACCATATACAACAACAAAACATAAAAGTATGGGGACAGGACTAGGATTGAATATCACTTATAATTTTATTGTAACAGGTATGAATGGAAATATAAGTGTAGAAAATATAGTTTTTAATAGAAATAATAAAAGCTATAAAGGTGCAAAGTTTAAAATTATATTACCAATAAAAAGTAAGGAAAATGTATGATAAAAATTAGAATTGTTATAGTTATGTTTATGATGATTAGTTCACTGGTTGCAGCTGAGTCAAGATTGGATAAAATAAAATTAAATAATGAGTTAAGAGTTTGTATTTGGCCTCAATATTATGGTATTTCATTTATTGATTCACGAACACAAGAACTTGTTGGGATAGATAGTGATTTAGCTGTTGAATTAGCAAAAGATTTGAGTGTAAAATTAAAATTAGTGAAAAGTTCTTTTTCCACATTAATAAATGATATTAATTCAGATAATTGTGATATTGCAATGTTTGCCATAGGCAATACAAAACAAAGAAGAGAAAAAATGAGATTTACAACACCCCATTTACAAAGTGATATCTATGCAGTAACTACAAAAACTAATAAAAAAATAAAAACTTGGGATGATATTGATAAAAAAGGTGTAATTGTTGCAGTTGCAAAAGGTACATACCATGAACCAATTATGAAAGATAAACTTAAAAATGCTCAACTAGTTGTAATAAATGGTTTTAAACAAAGAGAAGAAGAGGTATACTCTGGACGTGCAGATGTTTTTATGACAGATTATCCTTATGGAAAAAAGATGTTAGCAAAAACAGATTGGGCAAAACTTATTACTCCTAAAGAAATATATCATTTAACACCATATGCTTGGACAATGGCTTATGGAGATGATAAATTTTATAATAGGATTGAAAAGTTTATTAGTGATATAAAAAAAGATGGAAGATTATTGAATCTTGCAAAAAAGAATGGATTGGAACCAATAGTAAAACTTAGATAAATGAGTAGATTAAGTAATAAAATAAAATTTTTATTGGGAGTTATTTTAGCTTCTATATTAATTATATCAAGTATTATGACAGCTTTATCTATGCTAAAAGATGAAGCTGTCAATAACTATTTAACTATATCAAAATTAAATGCAAGGTCCTTTTCAAAGGAACTAAACCAAGATTTAACAAATATTGAACAAGTTATAAATAATATCTCAACAACATTAGGTGTTTTACAGTCTAATATTAATATTAGTAAAAAGTTAAAAGATTCAATAAGAAGTTATCCTCAAATTAGATCAATTAATATTTTACAAAATGATAAAATTTTATATAGCTCAAATCAATACAATATTGGTTTGACTATTGAATTAAATGATTTTTTTCCCCAACCAATCTTTGAAGAAAATGTTTTAAGAATCTCAGTACCATGGATTGGAAGAGATTTTATCTCAGGTAATAGTGTTTATACTAATGAAGATGTTATAAATGAAGATGAATCTTCGTTTATACCTATATCAAAAAAGATTATTACTGATAAAGGGGAATATAGTGTTATAGTAAATTTAAATAGTGAATATTTTATAAATAGACTTATTACAAATACAAACTCTTCAGAGATTATTTTTGAATTGACTAGGTTAGATGGAATTTTACTATTGTCAACACAAAAGCCTAAACAAATTGGAAGAAAAGTAAATGATTTAAAATTTATAGAGGAAACAATTGAAAAAAATGAAATAAGCTCTATAGAAAAAATAGATGGAGTAAAATATATTTTAACTTATATTTTAACAGATAATTATCCTATAAGTTTAGCTGTAAAGCTGGATTACAATAAAAGTTTATTAAGTTGGAATAAAAAACAATATAATTTTTTCATTATTACAACTATGATTGTAATTTTAAGTATCTTGTTGGCTTTGATATCTTTTTATTTTTATAATAAAAAAAGGGAACAAGAGATTTATTCCCATAAACTACAGTTACAAGAAAAAGAAAAGTTTAGATTATTGTTTCAAGATTCACATTTTTTATCAGCTATTATATCTCATGATGGGAAGATACTCGATTTAAATAATTTATCTTTAATATTCCTTGGAAAAAATATAAAAGAGGTTCAAGGGGTATATTTTTGGGATTTGGAATGTTGGAGAAAAAAAGAAAAAACGGATATAAAGAAGAGCATTAGATTTTTTAAACAAAATAGATTAGAAACTGAGATAATAGCATTAGATAAAGATAAAAATGAAAAAATCATTGAATTTACCTTATCTTCTGTTCAAGTTGAAAATGAACAAGTTTTATTGGTTGTTGGAGTAGATGTTACGTTGAAGAAAAAAAGAGAAAATCAATTAAAACAAGCATATACAGTTTTTGAAAATACTAGAGATGGGATAATTATCACTGATAAAGATACTAGACTTACTGATGTAAATAGTGCATTTGAGAGAATTACTGGTTATAGTAAAGATGAGATATTGGGAAAAAAAATAAATATTTTAAAATCAAACAAGCATGCAGATGATTTTTATAAAAAAATGTGGATGGAATTAGAAACAAATGGTTATTGGGAAGGAGAGATAATAAATCTAACTAAAAATAATGAAGAGTATACAGAGTGGTTAACTATCAATACAATTTATAAAAACAATAATGAAGTTGTAAATTATATTGGAGTATTTAGTGATATTACAGAACAAAAATTAAAAGAAAAACTTTTAAGAGAAAAAGATATCACTTTATTTCAACAATCAAAACTTGCAACAATGGGAGAGATGATAGGTAATATTGCGCATCAGTGGAGACAACCGTTATCTGCCATATCAACAGCTGCTACAGGAATGATATTACAAAAAGATTTAGGTATTAGTAAACATGAAGATGAGATAAAAGCTTTAGCTGCTATAAATAACTCTACTCAATATCTATCACAAACTATTGAAGATTTTAGAAACTTTTTAAGACTTGATAAAGAGGTAAAACTTTTTAATATAAATGATGCAATTGAAAGAAGTATCTCTTTAACAAACATTAGAAAAAAAAGTGATGAGATAAATATTATACTTGATATAGATGAACACTTAGAAGTAGAAGGTATAAAAAATGAATTTATTCAAGTTATTATAAATTTATTAAATAATGCGAAGGATGCATTAAAAGATTTAAAAACACAAAAATTTATATTTATCAATACTTATAAACAAGATGATTATATTTTTATTACAGTAAAAGATAATGGTGGAGGAATATCAAATGATATTATAAATCGAATATTTGAACCTTATTTTACAACAAAACATCAGTCACAAGGTACAGGGATAGGTTTATATATGAGTGTTGAGATTATAAAAAATCATATGAAGGGAAATTTATCAGTAGAAAATGAAAAGTTTTTTTATAATAACTGCGAATATTTAGGAGCACTTTTTTCTATAAGATTACCTTTTGAATCACAATAATCAATAATATAATAGATTGCTATAAGTAAAAAATAGTATAAGAAGTAGACAATTTAATTAATTACTTTTGAGCTATAATAAACATTTAACGGATTATAAAAAGAGATTTATGCAGAAGAATATTAATTGCCAATTATTTAAAAGTTTAGTTTTATGTTTGGTGGGATTAGGAAGTTATGATTTAAATAAAAATAATTCTTAAAATCCTGAAAATTAAAAATTAATTTGAATATGAAAAATTGTTTAGACTAAAGATAATACTGTTTTGTTTTTTAGCTATCTTTAGTTTTATACAAATTACAATAAAATAAATATAATTTGACCTAAGGCAAAAACATGAAGCCAAGAATTATATTTATATTACTATTTTTTTCCATTCTATCTTATGCTAATAGCGAATTTAAGTCAGATATTTTAATCCTGCATAGTTCAATTGATGGGAAAGTCAAAGCTTCAAATGTACAATATTTAGAAAAAATAACAAAAATTGCAAATAATATAGGAGTAAGTGTAAAGTTTCAAGGTGTACCTTGGCAAAGAGCTTTATTAATGTTAAAAGTTAATAAGGCAGATGGTCTTATAAATGCTAGTTATAAAGAAGATAGAGCATTGTATGCTGCATACCCTAAAACAAGTTTAGGTACCCTTGATAATCAAAGAAAGCTAAATTCAGGTAAAAGTTACTATATTTATAAAAATAAAGATAGCAAAATATCTTGGGATGGAGATGTTTTTAAAAATCCTGATGCTCCTGTTGGAGTAGAAACAAGTTTTGCAGTAATTGAAGATTTGAATAAACACAAAAACATTGAAATAAAACAGATGGAATCAAAAGTGGCATTACTTAGAGAACTTTATTCAAAGAAACTCTCTTCTTATGCAGCTGTAGGAAAAGATATAGATGAACTTTTAGAAAAATATCCTGCATTTAAAAAGAATATTGTAAAAGAGAAAAATCCCATTCGTCAAAAAAACTATTTTTTAGTTTTCTCAAAACAGTTTTATAATCAAAATAAAGAAATAGCAGAAAAAATATGGAATGGATTAAAAGAGTAGGTAAATGATGATTTTAAAAATTTTATTTAAACTAGTAGTGTTTTTTATCTTTGCACTTCAATTAAATGCTTCTACAAAAGATATTGTAAAAGACGAAGCAAAAAAAATAGCAGAGATTAGTTCAAGTTTTGTATACACTTTAGATGAAAAACAATTATCTCATACTTTAAATGCTTTAGTTTATGATAATAAAAAAATCAAAGCACTAGTTGTTACTGAAAATTTAGAAGATAAGATAATGTTTTCTTTTTATAGGGATACAGATGTTTTATTTTTTACTGAAAAGATACCTAAAAACCTCAAATATGATTTTAAGATAAAACAAACAATTTTTTTCAAAGATGAAAATATTGGTTATCTGACATTATATTATGATTTAAATACAAATGATAATATTGATTATAGTATGAATAATAATATTTTAAGCAAAGAGGAAAAGAAGTTTTTATCAGATAATGATTTTTTAATTTATTATAATTCAAAAGGCTGGTATCCTTTTATTTTCCCTGAAAATGATTTAGTCAAAGGTATATCAGTTGACTTTTGGGATGAGATTACAAAAAATTCAAATATAAAAACCACCTATCAAGCTGTCGATAGTTTTAGTAAAATTCTTGAACTTATTAAAACTAAACCAAATACTATTATAACTTCAACATCAGCGACAAAACAAAGAGAAGAGTATGCTTCCTTTACTAAACCTTATGCTTCCTTTCCTATTGCAATTGCAACAAATTCAAAAGAGGATTTCTTACTTGATTTAAAAAAGTTAGAGGGTAAAAAAGTTGCTGTTGGAAAAAACTACTCAGCCCACAAGCTTTTACAAAAACATTATCCTAAAATAGATTTTGTACCTGTTAAAAATATTCAAACTGCATTAGACCTTTTAGCAAATGGAAAAGTTTATGCAGCAGCAGATATACTACCTGTAATAAATTATGAATTAAATAAATATGGATTTACAAATCTAAAGATATCTGGTACTAGTAAGTTTAATTTTGATATTCAAATTATGGTAAATAAACAAAGTGAACAATTAGTTCCTATATTAAATAAATTAATTGATAACATTGATAAAAATGAAAAAGAAAAAATAATAAACAAATGGCTACATAACAAAAGGATAGAAAAAATAGATTACACAATAGCTTATTGGGTTGCTTTTATAGCTTTTTTAATAATCTCTTTTATCCTTTATAGACAAATAGTATTAAGAAAACAAAAACTTGCAATTGAAAGAGAGGTAAAACTTGCAACACAAGAGTTAAAAGAATTAAATCAAATGCATGAAGAGACTCAAGAATTGGCAAAAATAGCAACTGTAAAAAAGAATCTTAAAACAGATAAGTATTGGGTTTCAAAACAGTTTTATAAGATATTTGAAGTTGAACAAGATAGTGAAATAACTAGTGAAAAAATACTTTCAATAGTTGATGAGAATAATAAATATAGATTGATTAAATTTTTTCAAAAAAACGAAGAGTATAAGGATAGTTTTATAAATAAAGATAATATTGAAATTAAAATTATTACACAAAATCAAAATATAAAATATCTTGAACTATTTTTATCTTGTGAATTTGATGAAAAGTTTCAAGCTATCCAACGAAAAGTTACTATACAAGATATTACAGAAAAAATCTTAGCTAAAAAAGAGGAAGAGAAGAAAGAAGCTATTTTTGTACAACAAAGTAAATTAGCGTCAATGGGTGAGATGATAGGAGCAATAGCCCATCAATGGAGACAACCATTAAATGAACTAAGTATAAGAATACAAAAACTAAAATATAACTACGCAAAAGAGCAAATAGATGAAGAGTTTATAAAAGAGTTTATAAAAAAGAATAAAAATACAATTGATTTTATGAGTAAAACAATAGATGATTTTAGAAACTTTTTTAGAATAGATAAAGAGAAAAAAGAGTTCCATGTAAAAGAAACAATCAAAGAGGTTCTAAATATCCAAAATGCACAATTAAAAAACCACCATATAGATTTAGTACTAAATGGAGATGAATTTTTATATGAAGGTTTTAAAACAGAGTTTCAACAAGTAATTATAAACCTAATAAGTAACTCAAAAGATGCACTAGTACAAAATAATATCCAAAAACCAAAAATCCAAATAGATATAAAAAAAGATATAATTCAAATAAGAGACAATGGTGGAGGGATATCTCAAAATGTGATAGATAGAGTATTTGAGCCATATTTTACCACCAAACAGCAAGGTGAAGGAACAGGGATGGGACTTTATATGTCAAAGATGATAATAGAAGATAATATGGGTGGTAAGTTAAAAATTGAAAATGAAAATGATGGTGTTTTAATCACTATTGATTTGAAGGGTAATTATGCATAGAAGAGATTTTATAAAAAAAAGTTCATCGGCAATTGTTGCAAGTATAGGTTTTCCTGCTATATTAACAGCAAAAAATAAATACCCAACTATAAAAGTTTTAGGAACTCATGTTACCTTACAAGAGAAAATTAGACAAAAAGCTATGGAAGAACTAAAAATAAATGTAGAGTTTTACCCAGGCGGAAGTGCAGAGGTTTTAACAAGAGCAATCTCAAACCCTAACTCTTTTGATATATATGAACAATGGTCAAATAGTACTAGATTGTTATGGGATTCAGGTGCTATTCAACCCATACAAATAGATAAGTTAAAATATTGGGATGAGATAAACTCCTTACCCAAAACAGGAAAAATTAGTCCAAATGCAAAAAAAGGAGCAGGAGATGTTCCCAATAAGATTTTATATATACAAGAAAATAATACATTAGGTTCAAATCCAACAAATCACATATCATTTATGCCTTATGTTCACAATGTTGATTCTTTTGGTTATAACTCAAATATAATTGCTCAAGGAATACCATATGAAACTGAGAGTTGGAGTTGGTTATTGGATGAAAAATATAAAGGGAAAGTAGCAATTGTAAATGAACCAACTATTGGATTATTTGATTTAGCTTTGGCTGTGCAAGGAAAAAAATTAGCAACTTTTAAAGATATAGGAAACCTTACAAGAGATGAAATTGATGAGTTATTTGATATCTTAAGTGAATATAAACAAAAAGGTCATTTTAGAGGTTTTTGGAATTCAGTTCCCCATAGTGTTGAGTTGATGAAAAACAATGAAGTATTTATAGAAAGTATGTTCTCCCCTGCTGCTAGTAGTTTAAATGGTATGGGGATACCTTGTATTTATGCAGCACCCAAAGAGGGTTACCGCGCATGGTATGGAGTTATGAGTTTGTCAAGTGCTTCAAAAGGTGAGCAAAAAGATGCCGTTTATGAGTATATGAATTGGTGGTTATCAGGTTGGGCTGGAGCATTTATTGCAAAACAAGGGTATTATATATCAAATCCTAATCGTTCAAAAGCATATATAGAAGAGGAGGAATGGGATTATTGGTATAATGGAAAAGTTGCAAAAAAAGATTTATATGGAACAGATGGAAAAATATCTGTAAAAAAAGGTACAAAAAGAACAGGTGGTTCATACATCAATAGATTTGAAAATATTGCAGTGTGGAATAGTGTAATGCCAAATTTTGATTATAGCTTAAACAAATGGTATCATTTTATAAGTAAAAGAGTGTAAGTTATGAATAACATAAAATTTCATTATAAAATATATATATTGTCTTTCTTTCTTGTAACATTTTTTGTAATATCAGCTATAATCCATCAATCAAATATTAAAAATATCTCAAATAATATAAAAAAACTAAATCAAAAAAATGATTCTTTGCAAAACTTATTAATTCTTGTATCTCAAACAGAAAAACTTCATAAAAATGTCTATGAATTTATTCGTTTTGGAGATGATGAACTATTAATATATATAAATCAAACCTTAGATAACTTTAAAAATATAGATAAGAACATCAACTTTATTGATGATAAAAATTTATATTACTTTTTTACAAAAATTATTCAAAATATAGATAGGTTTAGAGAAGATTTCAAAATAGCAGAAGAACAAATACCTCTTAATTTTGATTTTCGTAAAAATGTGAGAGAAAAAGCTCAAAACTTAGAAAATATAGCAGAAAATTTGAAAATAGATATCTCATCTAAAAAATCTTTATTTGATTTAATTTTATTTAAAAAATCTATTTTAGAGATTGAAAAAGCTGTATTTAGATATTTTGAAACAGATGATGGAAGTTTTATTATAAAGCTAAAAAAAGAGCAATTAAATCTAAAATATCTTTTAGAAGAACTATTTAAAAGTAACCAAGAATTAGATAGTAAGATGAAAAAATTTATAGAAAAAAAAGTTTTAGAACTTATAGGACTATCAAACAAAACAATTTCCCATTATAGAACTTATTCTATGATTACAAAGGTTGTAATGCCAGGAAATATTTATGAAATAGACTATTATGCTCAAAGTATTAAGCAAATTAGTTTTAAAGAGATTGGTGAAATAAAAAATGAGATAGACCATTTACTTAGTATAAATAAAAACTCAAACCTTATTATGAGCATCATTTATACTATTTTAGTTTTTATAAGTTTTTTCCTACTAATAAGAGTTTTATTAAGACCAATTGAAAACTTAACTTTAATGTTTGAGGATATTTTACAAGGTAAAAAAGAGGTTCAAATACCTGAATATAAGCAAGATGATATTATAGGTAAACTAATAAAAGCAGCTTTAGAGTTTAAACTTTTAAATAATAAAACAAATGAGTTATTGCTTCAAACTGAAGATTATAAAAAAAATTTAGAAAAAAAAGTTAAAAATGAAGTAACTCTAAGAAGAGAAAAAGAAAAAGCACTTATCCAACAAAGTAAATTAGCGTCAATGGGGGAGATGATAGGAGCAATAGCCCATCAATGGAGACAACCACTAAATGAACTAAGTATAAGAATACAAAAATTAAAATATAACTACGCAAAAGAGCAAATAGATGAAGAGTTTATAAAAGAGTTTATAAAAAAGAATAAAAATACAATAGATTTTATGAGTAAAACAATAGATGATTTTAGAAACTTTTTTAGAATAGATAAAGAGAAAAAAGAGTTCCATGTAAAAGAATCAATCAAAGAGGTTCTAAATATCCAAAATGCACAATTAAAAAACCACCATATAGATTTAGAACTAAATGGAGATAATTTTTTATATGAAGGGTTTAAAACAGAGTTTCAACAAGTGATTATAAACCTAATAAGTAACTCAAAAGATGCACTAGTACAAAATAATATCCAAAAACCAAAAATCCAAATAGATATAAAAGAAGATATAATAAAAATAAGAGACAATGGTGGAGGGATACCACAAAATGTAATAGATAGAGTATTTGAGCCATACTTTACCACAAAACAGCAAGGTGAAGGAACAGGAATGGGACTTTATATGTCCAAGATGATAATTGAAGATAATATGGGTGGTAAGCTAAAAATTGAAAATGAAAATGATGGTGTTTTAATCACTATTGATTTGAGGATTAAAGAAGTATGAAAGATATGAAAAAGATAAATTCAATTTTATATGTTGAAGATGAGAAGAGTGTTCAAAATGAACTTGCAGAGTTTTTAGAAGATTTTTGTGATAAGTTATATGTGGCAGATGATGGTGTTGAAGGCTTAGAATTATATAAAAAACATCAACCCAAAATCGTTGTTACAGATATAAGAATGCCAAGAATGGATGGTATAGAACTTGCTAAAAACTTATTTGAATTAAACAGTGATATTCATATAATCTTTCTTACAGCATTTACTGATTTGGAATATTTGCAAAAAGCCATAGAGATACATGCAGATGGCTATATAATAAAACCAATAGATTTAGAAAAGTTAGAATCTTTGTTGATAAAAACCATAAGAATTGAACTTTTAAATAAACAATTAGAAAAAAAAACACAATATGAACTTAAGAAAAAAGCTGAACTAGAAACTATCTTAGCAACTACATTAGATGGTATAGCAATCTTAGATTTTACAACACATTTTTTATATGCAAATAATGCATTTGAACATATTGTAGGATTTGACTTAAAAGAGATAAAAAGCTTAAAAGCTATTGATATAACAATAGATGAGGATAAAAACAGATTTAAAGAGGTAATTTCAACTGTAATCAAAAATCATCATGTGGAGCATTTTCAACAAAAAGTTATAAATAAAGATAGTAAAAAAATAATCCTAGATATTTCACTAACACTAATGCCTGATAAAAACAGAATTTTAATAGCTACAAAAGATATTACAAAAGAGATATATTCAAGAGATAAGATAAATGAATATATGCAAATAATAGATGAAAATGTAATAACCTCAAGTACAGATTTAAGTGGAGTAATAACTTATGTATCAAGTGCTTTTTGTAAGGTAACAGGCTATAAAAAAGAGGAACTTATAGGTAAAAAACACAATATTATAAGAAACCCTCAAATAGATAAAAATGTATATAAACAGTTGTGGGAAACAATTAAACAAAATCAAATTTGGACAGGTGAAATAAAAAATAAGACCAAAAAAGGTGATGAGTATTGGGTGTATTTGAAAATTTATCCAAATTATGATGAGAATGGTGAAAAAATAGGCTACAGCTCAATACACCACAATATTACAAATCTTAAAATAGTAGAAGAGTTAGCTACCATAGATTCTTTGACACAAGTTTACAATAGACATTTTTTTAATCAAACCTTTGAAAGTTATATTAATGGTGCTAAAAGAGATGACAAGCTTGTATGTTTTGTGATGTTTGATATTGATTATTTTAAACAATACAACGATACTTATGGACATCAAAAAGGTGATGAAGCTTTAAAAATAGTAGCCCAAACCGTAAAAAAATCTCTTAAAAGAGATGATGATTATATCTTTAGACTTGGTGGAGAAGAGTTTGGTGTTTTATTCAAACCACTTAGTGTTGAAAAAGGTATTGAATTTGCTAAAATAATAGTAAAATCTATTGAAGATTTGAAAGTTAAGCATGAAAATAATAATATATCACCATATCTAACCATATCAGCAGGACTCATTTGTAAAAAAGCAAAAGATATTAAAAATACAAATAAGCTATATAACCAAGCTGACGAATTATTGTATAATGCAAAAGCTCAAGGAAGAAACAAGTTAGTAAGTAATTTTTCAAAGGTAAAAAATGATAAAGATTAAAAAAGTTAAATCTATTTTGTATGTTGAAGATGAAAAAGCTATTCAAGAGGAGTTAGCAGAAGTTATAGAAACTTTTTGTGAGACACTTTATACTGCTGATGATGGAATACAAGCTCTAAAATATTTTGATGCATATAAACCTGATATTATTATTATTACAGATATTAGAATGCCTGTAATGGATGGTATTGAAATGTGTAAAAAAATAAAAGAAAAAAACCAAGATATTCCTATTGTTTTTACAACAGCATTTAGTGATGTTGATTATTTTCAAGATGCAATTGAACTGCAAGTTGAAGGTTATTTACTAAAACCAATAAGCTTAGAGCTTTTAGAAAAAAAGATTTTAAATATTATTGATAATTTAGAACTTAAAAAAGATCTTTTCGAAAAAGAACAGATGCTTTTACAATCATCAAAACTAGCAGCTATGGGTGAGATGTTGTCAAATATAGCTCATCAATGGAGACAACCTCTTTCAGCCATATCAACAACAGCTACAGGGATGAAGTTATTAAAAGAGATGGATAACTTACCTGATGAACAGTTTTATAAAAACTGTGATGTGATAAATGACAATACACAATATTTATCTAATACAATAGAAGATTTTAAAAACTTTTTTTCTCCTAAAAATCAACTTAAAGTATTTGATTTACATGAGTACTTAAATAAGTGTATTGATTTAGTTAGTGCTTCATTTGATAATAACTTAATCAAAACAGTAAAAGAAATAGATGAAAAAATAAACTCTTACGGTGATCCAAATCAGCTTTTACAAGCTATTATTAACATTTTAAATAATGCAAAGGATGCATTAAAAGATGCCTCTATTTTACATGAAAAATTAGTGTTTATTTTTACAATTAAAGAAGATGAACATAATCATATTGTAATTACAATAAAAGATAATGCAGGTGGTATTCCTGAAAATATTCTAACCAAAATATTTGAACCATACTTTACTACAAAAGGAAGTAAACATGGAACAGGTTTGGGCTTATATATTACTCATACTATTATCACTAAGAACCTAAAAGGAACTATAAAAGTAGAGAATGAAATATTTGAATATGAAGAGAAGTCTTACAAAGGTGCAAAGTTCACCATCACATTACCTATGATAAAGTAGATTCAATGGATATAAGCATTTAATTCAATGTCACAAAAAATTAAACTATTATTAGAAGAACAACAAGAGTTTAAATAAATCATTAGAAAAAAAAGTTGAAATAGAAGTAAAAAAACAAGCAGAACAGCAAAAAATACTGGAGCAACAAAGTAAATTAGCATCAATGGGTGAGATGATTGGAAATATAGCCCATCAATGGAGACAACCTTTAAATGCTTTAGGATTGTTGATTCAAAGTATTGAATTTAAATATAATAGTAATAATCTAAATAAAGAAAATCTATATGAAATAGTTAATAAAAGTAAAATTATTACAAAAAGTATGTCTGAAACAATAGAGGATTTTATGCAATTTTTTAATCCTAAATTAGATGAACAGAGTTTTTTATTAAATGAAGCAATTTCTAAAACATTGAAATTATTTAATTCAAGAGATACTAAATCTTTTATTGAGATAAACAATGAATTAGATGAGATTAGAATAGTTGGAAATCAGAATAGATTGATACAAGTATTGTTAAATTTGTTAACAAATGCTAAGGATAGTGTAGATAATTGTGAGGATAAAAGAGATTGTATAATTAAAATAAATTTAAAAAAAGATAATAAGTATATAATTATTCAAGTACAAGATAATGGTGATGGAATTCCAGAAGAGTTATTAGATAGAATTTTTGAGCCATATTTTACAACAAAATTTAAATCTCAAGGTACTGGTATTGGTTTATATATGTCAAAAGTAATTATTGAAGAAAATATGAAAGGTAGTTTAATAGCTAAAAATACATTGCTTGGTGCAATGTTTGAGATATTGTTACCAATTGATAAAAAATAAGTCAAAAAAAACAAAGAGAAAAAATGAGAAAACAAACAAAATCATCTTTTTTATTTATAATTAGTGCAATATTTATCACTTTATTATTGTATTTTATTAGTTACAATTTTTTTATAAGTAATTTTAAAGAGCTTGAAAATGAACAAAATAGAAAAAATCTACATACTTTAATTGATTTAATAGATATAAAATTTACAAATTTGAGTTCGACTGTAAATGATTATGCCCATTGGGATGATACATATGATTTTATTAAAACAAAAGATAAAGAATATATTTATCAAAATTTTCGAGAAGGAACAAATACTTTAGAAGGATTAGATTTAGATTTTATGATATTTATTACAATAGAAAATGAAATGATATTTTCTACATATAATGAAAATTATAAAAATGAAAATAAAAATCTTTTTGAAAAAGATCTTATAGATAAATTTGCTAATCAAGATAATGTTATAACAGTATATAAGTTTGAGAATCAATATTTTTATTTATTAAAAAAATCTGTTTCTAATAGTGATGAAACACTTGAGCCAAATGGCTACATATATATAGGTAAGCTAATTACTAATAAAACCTTAAATGATATGGGAAAAGTATTCTATAAAATAAAAATAAATGATCATACTACTAATAATTATAATTTATTTATTAATTCAAAATATTATAAAAATATAGATGTAAAAGTTAGTGAAGAAGAATCATGTAATTGTTTAAAAAATGAGTTAGAAATAAAAGATAAAAATCAATTAGTTCTACCTTTAGTTACATTATCTAAAAGAGAGATAATCGAAAAAGGTAAAGAAACAATATTTTATTATAATATTTTAATAACAATTTTTCTATTTTTTGTTTTTTATTTGATTTATAAAAAACAAACTTTATTGGAAGAATATAATTTTACTTTAGAAAAAAGAGTAGAAGAAGAGGTTGAAAAGTCTAAAAAACAACAACAATTATTAGTTCAACAAGCAAAATTAGCATCAATGGGTGAGATGATTGGAAATATAGCCCATCAATGGAGACAACCTTTAAACTCATTAGGACTGCTTTTCCAAAGTATTGAAATTAAATATAAAATGAAAAAATTAAATGAAGAAAATCTTCATGAAATAGTAAATAGAAGTAGAGAACTTACAAAAAATATGTCTGAAACAATAAATGATTTTATGTATTTTTTTAATCCAAAAAATGAAAATGAAACTTTTAGTTTAAAAGAAGTAATTGATACTTCATTAAATCTTTTTAATTCAAGAGAATTAAAGTGTAAAATTGAAGTAAATACTCAAGCAGATATGGAAAATAAAATTCTTGGTACAAAAAATGGATTAGTGCAAGTATTATTAAATCTTTTATCAAATGCAAGTGATAGCATTGAAAATTGTGATACTAATGCTCAAATTGAATATCTAATAAAAATAAATGTAAAAAATGATAGTAAAAATATAATTATAGAAGTTGAAGATAATGGTAAAGGGATAGATGAAAAGATTATAAACAGAATCTTTGAACCATATTTCACAACAAAATTTAAATCACATGGTACTGGCATAGGTTTATATATGTCAAAAGTAATAATAGAGGAACATATGAAAGGTAGCTTAACGGTAAAAAATGGTTCTAAAGGAGCGATTTTTACTATTTTACTTCCTATGGTTTCATAATTTCATTATAAATTTATTAGAAGAATTTGAAAAAAATACAAAATATTTAAGAAAATATAGGATTATTAACTAACCATTAACTTTTTATTATAACTTAGTTAATACATATCCTTTATAATTTTCATATGGATTAAGAAGAACGCGAACGCTTCTTAAATGATTTTAAAAATTGCGAATTTTTTTTAAATTCTTCCATGAAATTTGTTTCCTTGTGTGTAAAAAAGCTTCTCTTCGGGGAAGCTTTTTTTTTGCTTTTAGATTTACTGTAGAATCTTTATGATAATATTCGGAAATGAAAAGACTACATAGAAAAACTACTAACTAATGCCATTATCAAATTTAAATCAAGAACAATTAAGTGCAGCTACTTGCAAACCAGGTTATAACCTAATCATTGCTAGTGCAGGTACAGGAAAAACTTCTACTATCGTAGGAAGAATAGCTAATTTGATAAATAACGGTGTAAATCCAGAAGAGATATTACTTTTAACATTTACAAATAAAGCAGCAGCAGAGATGGTTGCAAGAGTTGCAAAATTTTTTGGTAAAGATATTGCCCAAAGAATTATGGCTGGAACCTTTCATTCTATTTCATATAAACTATTAAAACAATTAGAGATAAATATTACATTAAAACAGCCCAATGAATTAAAAACACTTTTTAAATCCTTGTATGAAAAAAGAGTTTTTTATGATAGAAGTGATGATGCTAATCCTTATGATGGAGGGTATTTATATGATATTTACTCTTTATATCTAAACTCAAATGAGGGTGAAGATTTTGCAGCTTGGGTATTAAACAAAAACCCAGACCATGAACTATATACTGCAATCTATGAAGATGTAGTTTTAGAGTTCAATGAACTAAAAATCAAATATGGATATGCAAATTTTGATGATTTATTAACTATTATGTTAAGCACCTTAAAAGAGCAAGAGTTTGATTTCAAAGAGATACTTGTAGATGAATACCAAGATACAAACCCTTTACAAGGAAGACTGCTGGATGCTTTTAAACCTAAGTCTTTATTTTGTGTAGGGGATTATGATCAAAGTATTTATGCCTTTAATGGTTCAGATATAGGGATTATTTCAACTTTTTCTAAAAGATATAGTGGCGCAAACGTATATACATTAAAGAAAAACTATCGTTCTAGTAAACCAATTTTGGATTTAGCTACAAAAGTTATTGAGTACAATGAAAGAATCTATGAAAAAGATTTACAAGTGATGAGAACTGATGTTGATATAAAACCAAAGCTTTTGGAGTTTACAGAGCTTTTTTCTCAATACCATTATATCTCTGAACTTATCTCAAAAAGTTCAACTCCACACGATGAGATAGCAATTATTTTTAGAAATAACTCAAGTGCAGATGGAATTGAAGCAAACTTAAGAGAGTATGGAATACCAGCAAGAAGAAAAGGCGGGATGTCATTTTTTGATTCTGTTGAAGTGAAGTTTATAATTGATATTTTAGTTATGCAATTAAGTCACAATGATATGATGGCATTCATCCATGTATTAGAGCATGGAAAAGGGATAGGAAAAGCTATAGCAAAAGATATTTTTGATGCTTTGATAAAATTAGGAAATGGAGATATGTTTAAAGGTTTGTTTCATCCAGATGAAAATATTTCAAACCCATTTGAAACAAATAAAGTAAAAAATATTCAGCTTGGACTTTTTGATGATTTTATAGAATTAGGTTCAGTTTCTAAGTTTAAAGATTGTGGTTTTGAAGAGGCTTTTTTAGGAAATCCTATACTTAAACATCCAAAGTTAGGTGTTGATGGGGCAAAGTTTATTTATGATTTCTATTTATTGATTAAACAATTAAGAAGAACAAAAAATCCAGAAAGTTTAGTGGGTTCAATTAGTTCATCAATGATGTATTCAAGACTAAAAGAGTTTTTAGCCACAAAAAGAGCAACACAAAAAGATGGAACAGTAAATGCTATACAAAAAACTAAAGCTCTAGCAAAGATAAATAGAAAAGGTATGCTTCTAAGAAATCTAGCAAGAAACTTTCAAGATCTATCAAAATTTGTAAACTCAATGATTTTAGGTGGTGGAGAGATGAGTGAAGGTGAGGGTGTAAATTTACTCTCTGTTCACGCAAGTAAAGGCTTAGAGTTTAAAGAGGTTTTTGTAATAGACCTTATGGATGGAAGATTTCCAAACAGAAAACTAATGAGCAAAGGTGGAAGTTTAGAAGAGGAAAGAAGACTTTTTTATGTAGCAGTAACAAGAGCAAAAGATATCCTATACCTAAGCTATGCAAAATTTGATAAAATAAAAAAAATGGACTTTATCCATAGCCCATTTCTAAAAGAAGCAGGACTTATTAAAAAAGAGGAAGATTAGTATTTTTATATTATCTTCTTCAATCCCTTTTATTCTCTTATAAAACTAACTATATTAATTTATAATAAATATATAAATCTTTTATTTTGTGACACAAATGTGACGTTTTTTATTTATGATATATAATCTTTGAAAATATAAAGGACAAACATGAATGAAAGTATCACAAAAAGGGTTTCTAGACTAATTTCTGGAAGTATAAATGCTATTGTTGATAAAGCAGAATCTTTATCACCAGAATTAGTGATGAAAGAAACAATACGTGAAGTTGATTCAACAATTGATGAGGTGAAATTATTATTAGGTAGAGAAAATATAGAATTGAGAAAAACAAAATCTCAGTTAGAAAATGAAAAAACAAAATATAAAAATTTGTCACAACAAATTGATGTTGCAATAAATGAAAATAGAGATGATTTGGCAAAATTGGCTATTTCTAGGCAAATGGATATTGAAGCACAGATTCCTATTTTAGAAGAGTCTTTATTGCAAATAGAAAAAAATATTATAAAACTAGAAAACTATATTGATGCTTTAAATGCAAAAAAAAGAGAGATGCAAAAAGATTTAGAAGAGTATCTAAAGATAAAAAAGGAGCAAGATACAGCTTCAAATATAGAATCAAATGTTGAAAAGGCAGATGCAGCTTTTTCAAGGGTTAGTGCAGATATAAATTCTAGATTTTTAAATGAAGATGCAGTAAAACTTGCAGAACTAGACAAACTTGTACGGGATAATAGAGTTTCTGAAAGATTAGAAAGTTTAAAAGCTAGTAAAAAATGACTACCTTAGAGTTTATCTTTCATCATAACAATATACTCTTTTCATCAGCTATATTTTTGATGTTGTTTATTGCTATTTTAGAAGGGGTTTTAGTAGTAATAGGTGCTGGCTTATCAGATGCATTAGATTCAATGATTCCAGACTTTGACACAGATATTGAAGTAGATATACAAACAGACACAGGATACTCTTTTACTAGATTTTTTGGTTGGATTAGACTAAAAGAAGTTCCTGTTTTGATGCTACTTATTATCTTTTTGACTTCATTTGGAATCATAGGTTTATCAATACAACTTTTAGCCTATAAACTATTTGGAACTTTATGGTTACAATATATAATAATCATACCTACACTTGTATTTTCTTTATTTTCAGTAAGATTTTTTGGTGGAATAATTGCGAAAATTTTGCCAAAAGATGAATCATCCTCTATTTCAAAAAATGATTTAATAGGGCATATAGCAACTATTACTTTAGGAAAAGCAATAAAAGGTTCACCTGCTGAAGCAAAAACAAAAGATTTACATGGACAAACACATTATTTTATGATTGAACCAGAAAATGAAAATGAAATATTTGTTCAAGGGGATAAAGTTTTGATTGTTGGTCAAAACAATAAAAATTTTCTTGCAACAAAAGATATACCAGAAAAAATAATATAAGGAAATAAAATGGATTTAGGAATAAACTTCACATCAATGGCAATAATGATTCCATTAATAATTGTTATTTCATTGATTACATTAGGAATGATTTTTACAAGATTATATAGAAGAGCATCAAAAGAGACCTCTTTTGTTAGAACTGGATTAGGTGGAGAAAAAGTGATTATGAATGGTGGAGCAATAGTTTTACCAATTTTGCACGAGATAATACCTGTAAATATGAACACTTTAAAACTTGAAGTAGAAAGATCAAATGAACAAGCTTTAATCACTAAAGATAGAATGAGAGTTGATGTATTAGCAGAGTTTTACGTAAGGGTAAAACCAGTAAATGAATCAATCGCTTTTGCAGCTCAAACATTAGGTATTAGAACTACCCAGCCCGATTTATTAAAAGAGTTGATTGAGGGTAAATTCGTGGATGCCTTAAGAGCTGTTGCAGCTGAGATGCATATGGTAGAACTTCATGAACAAAGAGTTGATTTTGTACAAAAAGTTCAACAAGTTGTATCTGAGGATTTATTAAAAAATGGTTTAGAGTTGGAATCTGTATCTTTAACAGGATTAGACCAAACAAATAAAAAATTTTTTAATCCTGATAATGCTTTTGATGCCGAAGGTCTTACAAGGTTAACAGAAGAGATTGAAGCTAGAAGAAAAATAAGAAATGATATTGAAAGAGATACCTCTGTGGAGATTGAGAAAAAAGATTTAGAAACAAGAAGATTATCATTAGAGATTAAAAAAGAGGAAGAGTATGCTGTTTTACAACAAGAAAGAGAGATCTCTATAAGAAGAGCTTCTCAATTAGCAGAAATAGCAAAAGAGGAAGCAGAACAAAGAAAAATAGCAGAAAACTCTAAGATTTTATCAGAGCAAGATATTGAGCAAAAAAGAATTGCTTCTGAAAAAGAGGTTGAACAAGCTAAGATTTTAAAAGAGCAATTATTAGAAGAGAAAAATATTGAAAAAAATAAATCTATTGAGTTATCAAATCAAGACAGAGAGATAGCAATTGCAGAAAAATCAAAAATGCAATCAATCGCAAAAGCAGAAGCAGATGAAGCAAGGGCAGCAGCAGTTAGAGCAGAAGAAAAAGTAAAAACTGTAAGAGAAACAGAGATTGCAGAAAGAACTAAATCTATTCAATTAGTTGAAGCTTCACAAGAAGCAGAAAAAGAAGCAATAGGTATTAAAGTTGGAGCACAAGCTGAGAAACAAGCAGCCCAAGATCAAGCAGAAGCGCAAAGAATTCTAGCTCAAGGTTTAGCAGATAAAGCAATAATTACAGCAAAAAGTGATAATGAAGCACAAAAATTAAGAGCAGAAGCACAAGCAATAGAATATAAAGTTGAAGCAGAAGGTAAAGAGTCAATCAACAATGCTTCAAATGTATTATCAGCTGAACAAATAGCAATGCAAATCAAAATCAAACTAATAGAACAATTACCAGATATAATAGCTCAAAGTGTAAAACCAATGGAAAATATTGATAGTATAAAAATATTACAAGTAGATGGTTTAAATCATAGTTCATCTTCAGATGGGCAAGGCATAGCTACAGCTAGCGCTGATTCTTTGCCAGACCAGTTAGTAAATAGTGCTTTGAAATATAAAGCTCAATCTCCTATTGTGGATTCGTTATTAAAAGACTTAGGATTGGATGGTTCTAGTTTAAATGGATTTACAAAAGATTTAAATAAATAAGTATTAAAGCCCTTGGCTTTAATACTTAAATTAACTTACCAAATATAAATCTACATTTGGATATAATCGCGGATATTTTAATCAATGTAATAAAATCAATAGGAAATTAAACAATGAGTGAAAAGTACGAACCATCGATTATAGAGGATAAATACTACAAAATATGTGAAGATAGAGGATATTTTGAGATAGATGGAAATAAGTCTATCCAAGAAGAGGGTAAAAATTTTGCCATCATGATGCCACCTCCAAATGTAACAGGTAGCTTACATATTGGACATGCTTTAACATTTACTTTACAAGATATTATCACACGTTTCAAAAGAATGGATGGGTATAAAACTTTATGGCAACCAGGAACTGACCATGCAGGTATTGCAACTCAAAATGTTGTAGAAAAACAACTTTTAGCTGAAGGTACTACAAAAGAGGAATTAGGTAGAGAAAAGTTCTTAGAAAGAGTTTGGAAATGGAAAGAGTTCTCAGGTGGAACTATTGTACACCAAATGAGAAAACTAGGGGTGACTCCTGCTTGGTCACGTGAGAGATTTACTATGGATGAAGGTCTAAAAGAAGCAGTTAAAGAGGCTTTTGTTCATCTATACAATGAAGGTATGATTGTACAAAACAACTACATGGTAAACTGGTGTACACACGATGGAGCACTTTCAGATATTGAAGTTGAACACGATGAGGTAAATGGTAAGTTTTACCATATGAATTATCACTTTGCTGATGGTAGTGGACATGTTACAGTAGCAACTACTAGACCTGAAACATACTTTGGGGATACAGCTATCATGGTTCACCCAGAAGATGAAAGATATAAAGATATAGTAGGTAAGGAAGTAGTTCTTCCACTAACAGATAGAAAAATCAAAATTATTACAGATTCTCACGTTGATATGGAATTTGGAACAGGTGTTGTAAAAGTAACTCCAGCTCATGACCAAAACGACTACGAAGTAGGAAAAAGACACGATTTAGAGTTTATTACTTGTTTTGATGACAAGGGTATTTTAAATGAATATTGTGGTGAGTTTGCTGGAATGGAGCGACTTGAAGCTAGACCTGTTATTGTTGAAAAACTTCAACAAGAAGGTTTCATAGTAAAAATTGAAGACCATGTTCACCAAGTGGGGCATTGTTACAGATGTAAAAATATTGTTGAACCATATATCTCTAAACAATGGTTTGTAAGAAGTGAAGTTGCTAAAAAGTCTATCGAAAAAACATATGCAGGTGAAGCAAAATTTCACCCACCACATTGGATAAACTCTTATAGAGCTTGGATGGATGAGTTAAGAGATTGGTGTATCTCTAGACAGCTTTGGTGGGGACACAGAATCCCTGTATTTACTTGTGATGAGTGTGATCATCAATGGGCGGATAAAGCGGATGAACCAGAAGCTTGTCCTAAATGTGCTAGCAAAAAATATACACAAGATCCAGACGTACTTGACACTTGGTTTAGTTCAGGACTTTGGGCATTTTCACCACTTGGTTGGGGAAATAATGGAAATATGAAAGAAACTTTCACTCCTGATGATTTAAAAGATTTTTATCCAAACTCTTTACTTATCACTGGATTTGATATTATGTTCTTCTGGGTTGCTAGAATGATGATGATGGGTGAACACTTTATGGGTGAATTACCATTTAAAGATATCTATATGCACGCATTAGTTAGAGATGAACATGGGGCTAAGATGTCAAAATCTAAAGGAAATGTGATAGATCCACTTGATATGGTTGAGGAGCATAGTGCTGATATTATTAGATTTACACTTGCATTCTTAGCTGTTCAAGGAAGAGATATTAAACTTGGGGCTAAAAACTTAGAGCAGTTTAGAAACTTTACAAATAAACTTTATAATGCTTCAAATTTCTTAAGTCTAAATGTTGATACTTTCCCTGATTTAAAAGATATTGAAATCAAATCAGCTCTTGGAAAATATATGCAAAGTAGACTTTCAACAGCTGTTGATGAGGTAAGAGAAACTTTAGAAACTTACAAATTCAATGAAGCAGCATCTATTCTTTATAGATTTGTATGGACAGAGTTTTGTGACTGGGGTATTGAATACTCAAAAGCTGATAAAGATTCAATTGTAGAGCTTGGTGCTATTTTTAAAGAAACTCTTAAAATGATATCTCCATTTATGCCATTTATCTCTGATTACTTATATCATAAATTAAGTGGTACAAGTTTAGAAGAGGGTGATTCTGTAATGATTATGAATTTCCCAAAAGATATCAAAAAAGATGAAGATATTGAAGCTATGTTTGCTATTATTGAAGAAGCAATTACTGCTATTAGAAGAGCAAAAGTTATTATTGATATGGGTAATAGTAAAATTGCAAAAGCATATTTAAAATTAGATGTTACTATAGATACAGCTGTTGCAAAACCTTTTATAGAAAAATTGGCAAAAGTAGAAAATATAGAGTTTGTTGATGCAAAAGTAGAAAATAGTGTAACTGATGTATCAAATAACTTAGAGGTTTATATCCCAACTGCTGAAGTTGATATGAGTGCAATTATTGATAAATTAACTAAACAAAAAGAGAAAGCTCAAAAAGAGTTTGATAAACTAAATGGTATGTTATCAAATGAAAGATTTGTGGCAAATGCACCTCAAGCAGTTGTTGCAGAAAATAAAAAAGCATTAGAAGAAGTAAAATCAAGATTAGAAAAAATCGACAATGAGTTAAACTCATTACAAAATATGTAAAAAGGTTTATAGTGGTAAATATTGTAAGGAATCTTATTTTTACAATTTTACTACTCTTTTTTACTGGCTGTGTGCCAACACAAGAGGATGTTAAGGATGTATTTCAAACCAACTCTGCAAATATAATCAAACTAGATTATAAAAAAATCCAAAAGCTTTTAGTTGAATTTAAAGAAAAATTGGACAAAAGAAACCCTGACTCATTTGATAGAAACAATTCAGAAAAGATTTATAAAGCTATCAAAAACTCACAAAAAGATATTTTATTAAAACATAAAGATATGGTTTTAGAAAATTATAAAGATTATCTACAATTAGCTTTTAGCAAAGATGAAATTGTAAATAGAAATGATTATTTAGTTTTAGGTTTATATCATCTGATAAATTATGCTTATGAAGTTGATAAAGGTCATAAGGTTTTAGCTTTAGAATATAGTGTTGAAAAGCTTCAAGTATTATATAAAAATCTGCAAATTTTACGATGGAAAATAAAAGTAGATAGGGATATAAATAATAAATATCTATTTTTAACTTGGCAAAATAATTGGCAAATTGAGATGGAAAAAAAGTATAAAGATAGATTTTATACAAAAAAAGATATTGAAAATCTTGAATATATAAAAAATAAAAAAGAGTCTATATATTCCCATTCTAATTTCTCTTTTGAGGTTATTTTAACTCAAATGATGGATGCCACAGCAAATTCAATAAAAGCCTTAGGGGAAGAACCAAAAGATTTAAGTCTTTCTGCCCTTAAAATATTTATATTTTTATAATTTAGCAATATTTGGATTGTGTGATTTTTTTTCTTTGGTTATACTATTAAAAAATTTGATATTGGAGTTTATGATATGAGCTTTATAACAGAACAAAGTTTAGAGATAGCAGATAAAGAGCTGTTTGATATAATAGAGGGTGAGTTAGAGAGACAAACAGATCATTTAGAGATGATAGCAA
>NPID01000365.1_pt1 | contig 78488 bp, 70 predicted proteins | sample 8637491 | NCBI WGS metagenome assembly NPID01 (sample SAMN07420843, study PRJNA396082) | bioreactor metagenome | isolation source: sample BA6 brine-fed electro-methanogenic bioreactor BA | place: Japan: Kochi | collected 2016-06-14 | reverse complement strand
ACCTGCAACACCTGTCTTGGTTAATCATACCAGAATTACTTCAAACTGCCATTCTTCATGTTCCGTTCAGCGGCAGAATACTGGTCTTGAAGCCCTCAGCTATTGGCGCGCAGAGCTCAAGGTCACTCATCTCTTTAGTGTAGTATATAGACTCGGTTAAAAGGGTATTCTCTATGTACAGAATGCTATCAATGTCGTATTTTCAGATCTGCTCGGGATCGACGTCGAAATCCTGCCTGAAAGAGAACAAAACCTTTATGACGAGATTTTGATAAAGCAAGTCAAGATCGAAAAAAATAGAACATAGGCTATATCTCCATCGGTTCTTTGATAGCCAACAACTTTTGCCGTAGGAATTACATTGATTATCTCGATCATGTCTTGTCCCAACGTGTTCAATGGAAGAGGAAGCCAGATCTTAAGATTGCCTTCATTAGGAAGATCTGCGCTTGAAACTTCGACCGCGTATTCGGCAAGGAACTCTAGTGGATCGAAATACGCGCTCCAGGGTTGCTTAACTCTGCAAATCCCGTTTGCCTTTCTCTACCATATTCTGCGAGAACGAATCCTACCGCTTCACTGAAGTGGATGGCCCAGTCGGGATTGCGCTTTACAAGATCGAGATCTCTGTAGAATAGCTTCCGCTCAAATTCCGAGAAGAACATTTCCCGACCGTCAATAATTCTTCTTTGAATCTTTCTCTCTTCGATGAATTGACGAACTTCTGCATCTGTATTCGGATTAGGGTAGTGTCCGGTTACTATCTCCTTCGCCTCGTCGTATGTAATCGAAAACTCTATCAAAGATTTGATTCCATTCTGTGAATTCAGATAAGAGAGGCTTTTCTCTACAGCGGCTGTTGAAAATGTAAACAGAACTAGCATAGTCGGTGCCTCAATTACCTTCTTCAAACAACACCCTAATGAATCAGCAAATCCGATAAGACTTGTACACATTATTCAATCTTCTACGTAAATTGAAAATTGAAACGAGGTCTTCTCAAGAATGGGCTTCTGAACTTCAAGAGAGGTGAAGCGAAAGGCGGAACTCTTCAGTCATCTAGATTTAGAAGAGAATTATTGCTAAGAATGGAAAGAGCTTGCGGAAGCAAAGAGGGGTTAAATTTGATAAAATTAGTCACATTAAGTTCTTTGTTGTGGTTAGAGAAGGAACAGTTTCTGTGTCCTGACTTTATACAGCCATCAAAGACTGTGGAGGAGAATCTATGAAACCAACGATATCAGTACTATTATCGGCAATGTTTTTAGCTTTTCTTATCTCTCCGCTTTACGCAGGTAATCTGGAACCTCCTGAGAGACCTCCGATTCTGGCAACTGCGATAGGAAATGGAGCAGGATCCGACATTCTCGCTCTAGTCTGTGAGATGCACGGCATTGATTACGAGAACAAGCTTCAGTTGAAACCCGAGGATTTCACCGAGAGACTCGATTCGGATAATGCGCCCGGAACACTTTTTATTGCACCTGGAGCCTTGGTCGAGGGAGATCTGTATACCGTCTGCGGCGTTGAGGAAATCGATGTCGGTCAGGAGATCTCTAGAATTGAGAACCTAATATCAATAGCCAAGAAGCGGGGAGTTCCTGTTGTAGCCATTCACATTGAAGGTGGCTTCACATCGCCAGATAACGATCCGAGGCAGTCCTTCGACTTGCTTATGCCGAAAGCCGACTACATAATTCTGGTGTCGCGGGAAGGGCCGAGTGAGTATTTCTCCGCGCTCTCTGAAGAAACCGGGGTACAGTTGATAGTGGTCGACAAAGCTGAAAGAATCGTCGATGCTCTTGATCAGTTATTCTTAGTGGGCGGATCTTGATGGCTCGAAACATAATCTCACCTATTAAGTCTGGAAATTTCTTTGATAGCTTTGGATATAGAGTTCTCATGAGTATCTCTTCTTCAAGGATCAAAGATTGAGTTTCAGTCCAGGATTGATGGTTCCTCGGTGTTGAAATATAAAAGTAGCTTAGGTCACCCTCGCTGTTTGTTGGTTGCACAATAAGGGCTTTCAATCCGCTGAAAGATTATCGCCGCAAATTTAGCCTCTCGAGGTACCTTGCATTCTTCGTGAGTCGTTCCAGTTCATTGCTCTTCTTTTTACCAGTGATAGAATTGAAATGCGGGAGGAAGACAGAATTATCCTGGAAAGGATGGTTGTTATGGATTCTGAAAAGCTTACGGAGCAGGAATGGCACAAAAAGCAGGCGATAGAGAACTTCAACCTTACATGGGACCTCATAGATAAGAAAGACAGAACAGCAGAAGATGACCTTCTTATGATACATACGGCTCACGCATCTCGCTTCCACTGGGGAGTAGTGGGTACCCCGATCGAATTTGCAAGGGGTGAGTGGCAGGTGTCCAGAGTTTACTCTTTGCTCAACATGGCAGAGTCGGCATTGTATCACGGAGAGCTTTCTCTGAAATATTGCACAGACAATGCGATAAGTGGCTTCGATCTTGCCTTTGGCTATGAAGCCGTTGCAAGAGCCTACATGGTTGCTCGGGAACGTGACCGCATGGATGAGTATATGAAACTAGCAAGAGAAGCAGCCGATCTAATTGAGGACGACCAGGACAGAAACTACTTTCTTTCAGAATTGGAAACTATCGCTCTATAATAGTAAATGAATGCTGTTTGACGAAATTTGACTTCGAACTACACGAACGCGAAATAAAAGGCCCCGAAAGGGGCCTTTGTAATACAAACAAGTTAGTTGACTTCCTGCAATGTCGACTCTTCCAGGTATTCAGAGAGTTCTACCAAATTCACTTCGTAGATTCCCCATCCAGCCTCATCGACTTCAAGGAACTCTATTCCGCGGATTGCATTCCTCTCGATGTATCCTGCACCTTCGGGGGAAGAACGGTACAGAAGCGGGCCGGGCGTGTCAACCGGCAGGATTTTCCAGTTGTTCGTCGGAACTGGATCAACTTCACCTATGTACTGTATGTACTTGATTATCGCCTCACGGTTTATCTCCGTCGTCGCCAGTACAACATTATCAGCCACATGCGGGAAATTGCCTCCTCCGCTTCCTCTGTAGTTGTTTGTCACTACCAAGAACTCCATTGATTCATCTAGCGGATTGCCTTCGAAGGTAGCAGAAACCAGGCGTTGGCCGGAAGGCTTGGTTATGTCGTAAACATACTCAATTCCTTCGATTACATCGAAGTTGTATTCCCTGAAATCGTAGTTGACTACATGCTGCGGTTCTGCTGAAGACGGGTCAATTTGATTGAAGTTGCTTGCTGCTGCCTCGAGCCAGTCTTTTATCTGTTCACCATTCAGTTTCGCTACATAGACGGTATTGGGATATATGTAGATATCAGTGATCGATCCGATAGAAATGTCGCCTTGTACGTGCGTAAAATACGATGGCCCCTGCCTGCCGGCAATGAAAGGCGCTGCAGCACTAAGAACGGGCAGCCATTCATATTCAGATCCTGCGAATTCACGCTCCGCCCACCATATCTGAGCTTCGTTAATGATCTGTGTGACTGGATTGTCCATTATTCTTGAGAAGTAAGACGTTATCTCAGTATCGGTCCAGCCGATGGGGGTTCTCACATACTCTATCGTCGCTTCATGCTTATCCGCTACAAGTTCTGCGAGAAGCGGATGAGTAATGACTTCGTCTGTTACGGGAACCAGATTTGCAGAACCGTCAAGCACCTCCCATTCTCCAGTATCCCAGTCGTAAGCTAGTTTGAGATCGATCACACCCAAATGAGAGCCCCAGGAGCCTGGCAGTACAGTGGGAACCCCGTAGATCAACCCCTTGTCGTTTTCGATGCCTTCGATATCTGCGAAATCACCGGGGAAATGGGAATGCTGATGACCGAGAATCATCGCATCGATTCCTTCGACCTGAGCGAGGTAATATGCAGCGTTTTCCTGAGCGTCATAGCTTGTTATTTCATCTGTAGATATTCCAGTATGTGCAACAGCAATAACGAGATCCGCCTGGTCTTCAAGAACGGGGATGAACTTCTGCGCCTGTTCGACGATGGTCTGGGTAAACACGTTTCCTTCAAGATGCCTTCTTCCCCAGCTCATTATCTGAGGTGGTGTAAAACCGATCATTGCAACCTTGATTGGTATTCCATCGACTTCTCTGTCGAGAATCACGTACGGGTCGGTCAGGAATCCCTTGGGATCATCTGCAAGCCTTATGTTTGCTGATACCCAGGGAAAAATCGAATTGCTTTTCGCGCGATCGAAGAATTCGAGGCCAAAGTCGGTAACATCGTGATTGCCGACGGAAACAGCATCATAACCGATATAGTTGTAGGCCCGCACGATTGTCTGGAAGTCAAAGCCTTTAAGCGGATTAACATCAGCTTCATAGTCTCCCACGAGACTTCCCTGAATGAAATCACCCGTATCGAATAGCAGAGTGTTCGGGTTTTCATTTCTTACCTGTTCAATCAGCGTGAATACCTTTGCAAGACCTATGCTTTCATTCGGTTTGTCTCCCATGTAGTCATAGGGCATTATGTACTGATGCATGTCTGTTGTCCCCATGATAACAAGGTTGTGAATAGTCTTACCGGTTGCTGCGAATAACAAACTTGAAAACGCAAGTAAGATCAAGAGAACAGTCGCAATACACTTCCTTTTCTCAAGCATTTTCTCACTCCTCCTTGAAAGACCGGCTGCCTTTCGTCAATAGTGAGGCAACCATGTGGGTATTTATTATATAACTTTCGTTATCTCACGGCAAAGACAAACACACAATAACATATCGTGTCACTAGGAGCTTCCATTCAAAAAACTATGTTCAATACTTTTATTTCCCTTGAATAAAGGCTTTCAGAACTTCTCTTCTTCATTTTGTGCCCATTTAGCCTTTTTTCTGTCGAACTCGGGTCGGAAGGCGTCAGCAAAATCAAAGAGAGATATGTCATTGTCGAACCCTGGAGCGACTTGAGAGAATACATGTTTGAGTGGAAGGAAGCTTTTAAAGGAACTGTACAATTGTAATCGAAATCTTTTTTGTGAAGAGATAAAACCTCTTTGACAAAAAAGCAGAATATTCTAGATAAAGAAATCAGCCGGGGGAATCCCCGGCTTCAAATTGGCCAAGCAACCAAAGGAGCTTAAGGAAGGACGAGAAGACTAGACCTCGTTTCTATACTTTCCATATGCATCCGCCGCCTTGAGTGCAGAGAATACTGTTTCGGGCGTTATCTCGACCAATTCGTTGTGAATTGTCTCACCTTCCATGCAGGAAGCTGCTGCAACTTTCATTAGCTGCTCATCAGTAGCCTTGTCCAGCCCGATTTCTGCAAGTGTTGTCGGAAGTCCGACTGTTTCACAAAAGTCGAACACTTCATTGATTACAGCTGGGTCCTTCTCAGTAAGGAAGAGCGAAGTTAGGGTTCCAAAAGCGACTTTTTCTCCATGGAAGAACCTATGAGTCTCTTCCAGGGCTGTAAGACCATTGTGAATAGCGTGAGCAGCAGCAAGACCGCCACTCTCAAATCCAAGACCACTCAACAGAGTGTTCGCTTCGATAACCTTTTCTAGAGACGAAGTCACGACATGTGCTTCGCAAGCATTCTTTGCCGGTTCTCCATATTTCAAGAGAGTTTCGTAGCAAACTCTTGCGAGAGAATAGGCGGTCATAGAACCGGGATTGCCTGTCATGTTCTTCGCGTTTCCAATCTGGCAGGACCTTGCTTCAAACCAAGTTGCAAGAGCGTCTCCCATACCGGAAACAAGAAATCTTGCGGGTGCCGAAGCTATAATCTTGGAATCCACAAGAACAAGATCCGGGTTCTTCGGAAGGAATAGGTATCTCTTGAACTCTCCTTCGGGGGTATATATAACCGAGAGGGCACTGCAAGGCGCGTCTGTTGAAGCGATAGTGGGAACGATAGCCACAGGAATCTTTAGATTGTGAGCGACAGCTTTTGCGGTGTCAAGGGTCTTTCCTCCTCCGATTCCTACAAGAATGTCGGCTTTGTCTCCGGCTTTTCCGGAGAGTCTTTCAATTTCTTCATCAGAACACTCCCCGCTAAACTCGATTATCTCTGCAGATAATTCTTGATTCAGGGAACTCTTGATAGAAGGAATTATGTTTTCATACACAAACGGATCGGTTATTACAAAGGCGTTTCTGCCGAATCTTTTCAGTTCCTTTCCCAAAGAATTAAGCGCATCGCATCCCTGAACGTATCTCCCGGGGAAAATCGTAGCTCTTATCATTTTTCATATCACCTCCATATAAGCGATTATAAGTCGAAAGCCGATCGAGTTTGTGAAGTAATGATCAATGAACATGAGATTCTATCTCTCGAGAATCGATCATTATTGTAAGCCGCATTGGGTGCTATAATATTAGATAGATAAGATTGATTTGTGCTTCAATTCAGGACAACCACAGCATTTGTTTGAAGGAGGTGTTGTGAAGTGATTTACTACGTAGATGACAACGCAAAGCCGACCGGAGAACATGAAATTCATACGGAGTTCTGCGATAGGCTCAAGGAAGTAGAATCGAAGAGAAGGCTTGGAGATTTCGTGAACTGTTTCGGGGCCCTTCAGAAGGCGCGAGAGATATACCCTAATGTCGACGGCTGCGTTCATTGTTGCAGTGAATGCCATAAGGGCTGAAGCATCTTCATAAATTTCAGATTTATGATCACGCGTAAGGAATAGATATATCTGTTTTTTCCAGTCCGCACAGTCGGAATATTGGTTTTTTCCGTTACTTCTTCCGGCTGCGGGGCTTTTTGTTTACCGTCCACTTTGTAGTCTCTTCTGAGATGACTTCCTGTGACGGTTAATCGCATTTCCTTTCAAAGTACTGCATTCTTCACGGATGCTATAATCATTCGAAATTGATGTTTCTTGCCCGCTGATATTGGAAAAGAGAGTGGTGGAATGGACAGAGTGGTTGTAGTTGGCAATGTTGATGTCGATATCATAGCAGGTCCGATTGACGACTGGCCTGAATGGGGTACGGAGATAGGCGTTGATACTGTCGATATGCGTATAGGCGGGCAAGCGGCCAACACGGCTGTCGTGCTTGCCGATCTCGGAGTACCGGTGGATATAGTGACGGTGGCCGGAAATGATCTCTTCGGGAAGGCCTTAGAGCAAAGATTCGTAGAAATGGGGATTTCAGTCGAAGGGCTTGACCTCATCGAAGGCAAGACTCCGCATACAGTTGCGGTAACTCATACAAACAGCGAGAGAAGCTTTTTGAGCGATGAGTCTGTCATGCGCTTCATGGATGTTGACTTTGTGAGCAGTAAGCTTGCCAAGGTCAAAGGCGCACATATTCTGTTTTGTGGTATCAATGTCCTACGCGGTTTGAGAAGGGGAGACTTGAAAACGCTTCTGGAATCCCTTCAAGATGACAACGTTATTTACCTGGATCCGGGATGGCCTCCCGATGGTTGGAAGTCATTCAGACCCCAGATAAGGAGCCTGTTGAACTCGTTAGACTGGTTTTTGCCCAACGAAGCCGAGTTAATCGCGGTGACACAGAAGAGTTCGATTTCCAGTGCCGTTGAAAGCTTTCAGAGAGATTTCGCCAGTAGTGCGATGGTTAAGATGAGCTCTGAAGGTTCTCTCATGATCTCTAGAGAAAATTCAAAAGAGTATTCGACCGAAAGGTCAGAGAACGTTGTGGACACTATTGGAGCCGGTGATTCCTTCAATGCCGGGTTCATCTGTTCAGCGGCTGCCAACGGAAGTTATGATGTCGACCTTGCCCACAGGGTCGCCAGAGACTGGATCGAGGGAAGATACAGGGAGAAGATTTGCTTATAGGTTGCTTTGATTGATTAGATTTCGTAGGTCTTTTATGAACATACTGTATATTCATACTGTATATTCATAGGCAAGGGGATGAAGAGAGTGTTCCTTGAAGAAGGTCAAAGAGTCCTCTTTCAAGGGGACAGCGTAACAGATACTGATAGAGACAGAGGGGACTTTTTCTCTCTTGGGAACGGGTATCCTGCAATTATTTCTGGACTCGTGGGTTCTGCGCATCCGGAACTGAGAATCGAGTTTCTGAACAGAGGTGTTGGAGGAGATAGGGTACGGGATCTTCGCCGACGCTGGGAAGTTGATTGCCTTGATCTCTCTCCTGACTGGGTTTCCATACTTGTGGGGATAAACGACTGCTGGCGCCTCTACGACAGCAACGATAGAACGGAGCCGGAGAGCTTCGAAAACGACTACAGGTATCTACTGGAATCGGTCAGGTCAAAGGGAGCATCTGTGATAATAATGGAACCCTTCTTTCTTCCAGTTTTCTCAGGGATGGAGAGATGGACTGAAGATCTTGGACCGAAGATTCAGATAATCAGGAGAGTTGCAAGGGAATTTGGAGCATTTTACGTTCCGCTAGATGGAATTTTCGCTGCAGCAGCTGCGAGACGCCAGCCGGAATTCTGGGCCGAAGACGGTGTTCATCCCACTCCCGAGGGACACGCCCTCATTGCCCGTCACTGGCTTCAAGCAATGAATATCACTCTTTGATTCGGGTAGTTAACCTCAAATTGTCGGCTCGATGCTGTAGTCGACAAGGTGATCGTAGTATTCGCGATTCCTTTCATATTCCGAGCGGTATATGATACTTTTGGCATCCAATGCGTGATCTATTGCGAGAATGCCGTCGAGGTGGTCTATCTCATGCTGAAGCAGCTCTGATCTTGCCTGATCGACCCCCTTCCATTCGTGTTCGATCCCCCTTTCATCCTCATACACGATATCTATCGAAAGATTTCTTTCAAGTCTAATTAGCAGATGTGGAAAGGACATGCAGTCATCCCACATCGTAAATGTACATTTACTGCGGCAGGTAATTTTCGGGTTTATAATGACAAAACTCCCCTGACCTAGATTGAGCGCAACGATTCTCTTAAGAATGCCGATTTGCGGACCTGCGATTCCACGGCCGAAGCCGTTTTGATTTCTGAATTCGTCAAGGGCCTGCTTTAGCATGGCGATCTGCCCTCTCGTCTCTTGACTTCGAAAGTCAGTGACCGGAGACGATTTTTCCCGGAGCAATGGGTTTCCAAGAAGCAATACTTCACTCGTCATGATCAACCTCCGAAAGCTCTTTGTCTCTTTTCAAGAGATTTGCGAGAGCCACTGCCGTTCCGAGGGGAAAGAGCATGGTTCCGGCTTTCAAAGAACCGGCGACGACCTTTCCCCCTGAGGAGATTATATCTTCATGTCCTATCTTGCGCTCAAGACTTTCGCAAAGCAATTCTTTAGATATGGCAATCAAAGCGCTTACCTCCTCGGGGTCGAGTTTGAAGGGAGTATCATCTATGAAATGCGCATTAAAGCAGGCGATGAAGTACGGTCCTTTCTCTGGCAAGTTCTTTCGTCGATCAAGCATTTTGTATATCATTCTGGGGGCTGGGGATGGAAGCTCAATGGTATCGACAACGCTTCCGTCTGACTGAACTATATCTGTCCTCGCTGAATGAATTATTTCAACGGCCTTTCCAGTCTCTTCAACTGCTTCGCGTTTTGCTGCCTGGATGAACCCCTCGCCTTCTTCACAGTGTCCACCGATTCCGGCGAAGAACCTTTCTCCGGACTCTGTTCGATGCTTCCTTCCAGAAACCTGAAAGAGGTAGAGGCCCCGGTTTTCTAGAATCAGTCCAGTACCCTTTTCGGAATTATCTGGAATCAAACTGCTGATGTTCATAATATTCTTTCCTTCATTACTCGATTGTCGAGCCAATCATATATTTATCCAAAGAGGCGATCTTCTACTTGTCCGAAGACCACAGTCACTGGTCTACAGACAACGTTGTGGTTTTTAGCTGCCGGATCAATCGTTCTTCATGGTCTTTACAACGGAATCGGCCGCCAGCTTTCCCGTAAGTATGCTTATCGGTACGCCGGAAGGGCTGTAAGCCCACTGGCCGGTCTGAAGAACATCCGGTATCTTCGTTTTGACCGAGCTGTTTACCTTCATCATACTGGCTACCACTGGTATCGGCTCCTCGAAAGACCATCCTACGATCGAGCCTTCCGAGCTGCCGGCGTAACTCTCTATTGAAAGTGGGCTACTGGAGAATGAAAAGAGAATCCTGTCTTTCAAAATCGGGTACACTGAGTCTGAGAGGACTTTGATTATTCTCTTTTCGAGCTCTTCTTTCAGCTCGCCGTACCAGCCGGATTCATACGCTTTTTTCACTATCTCGTATTCGAATAGAGTGCTTACTATCACGCCGGTCTTTCCTTGAGGGGCTAGGTCTTTGTCCTTGAGAACTGGGATCGAAATCTCGTAGGTGCTCAATTCGCAGAACCTGTCCAGCCAGCTCAAGACTTCTTCTTTTGAATTGACCGACCAGTTCTCCAGCATAGACTTCATTTCGCTGCGATGAGTCTCGCCAAGCCCCTTCTTTGAAGGGGTATAGAAAAAGTGCCCGCTCGAGATCGCTTCGAACTTTTCGGGCGGTTCATCAATCGCGATGAAGACGCTGAAGATAGAATCGGTCCCGTGTTTCTTCGATATCTCGGATCTAAATGTGTTGATCGTTTCCACTTCGACTTCAGGCAGTCCATCTGTTTTCACAATGGAGTAGAGCTTCTTTAGGTCGGCAGCCCATACAAGTTTCTTGTATTTATAGGATCTTCCACCGCTATCTAAGATAACTCTTCTTCCTGCATGGACCTCGGTCACTTCCCTACCCGTCTCGATTTCCCCGCCAAGTTGGATTATCTTTTCTCTTACACGTTCAGCCATAGTTCCAACTCCGCCCTTCGGGTAGAAGTAATCCTGATAAAGGTAGAAATAACTCATGGCGAAAAAAGTGGGAGTGTTCTTGAAGAAATGCTGATCAATGATATCTCTCAAAGACCTGTTTTGGACAATCTTCTCGAGAAATTCCTCGACCGGCATCTGGAATTTCCCTATTCTTCGAAGAGTGAAAAGGAACTTGAACAGCCAGGGCAGGTACACTTTGACAAAATACGACTTGTTATTCTTGAAGTCCATGAAAAGGGGATTATCGACTCCGTAGAGAATCTCCATGTCCTTCATGATTCTCTTTATGAATGAAACGACTCTCTCGATCTCATTCTCGCTTCCAGGATACATCTTTTTAAGGAGATCTGAATACTCCTTCAAACTTTCCTTCGAGGTCACACGAATAACACTGTCTTCAATCCCTACAGATACCGGACTCTTGACTCTTTCGATTTCAATCCCAAGCTCCCTTAGCATGGGAAGAATGATTCCCGCACTTTCGAGCGCCCTTACACCACCGTCAAAGAGGAAGCCATCCCTCCAGAAGGAGTTGATCAGGCCGCCACATTTCTCGTTCTTCTCCAACAAGAGGACTCTAGCTCCGTGCCTTGCAATATATGCGGCACTGGTCATTCCGGCTATTCCACCGCCAACTATTATCGCGTCATAGATCTCCATCATTGAGTCCCCCCATTCGCAGGCTTTCCTGCCAGAGTTTTTTAGCTGTTTCCATGTCGAGTGCGGGAGGGGCCGGAATCTCTTCCGTGGTTAGGTTGAAGAACCTTCCGCCGATATCCTGGAGATCGCTGGAAACACCAAGATAGTAAAGAGCTTCTGCCGAGATTTCCGGTGACCGGGAGAATCTGTCTACTATCGTTCTCTTATACCATTTGTAGAATGCCCCATTTTCCTTTCCCGTACCCGTCTTGACTGCACCGGGGTGCATAGCGTTGATTGTGACGCCGCTTCCTTCAAAGTATTGATCGAGAATAAGCATACTGAGCAGCTGGGAAGTCTTTGCGGAACCATAGGCGCGAAGACCGCTGTAACGTCTCTTCTGCCAGTTAAGGTCCTCCGTTTTTATTCCCCAGACGGCAAAGCGATGGCCTTCCGAGTTCACCATAATAATGCGGCCCGTTCCCTGAGCTTTCATCTTCTCTCTTACTAGATAGTTGATGACGAACGAGGAGAGATAATTGACAACGAAAGTCGTTTCAAAGCCTTCCTTTGTTAGCTCTTTGCGCTTCAGATAGACTCCCGCGTTGTGTATTAGGACATCTATTGTATCTCCCATCGCCGAGAGCTCTTCACCGACTCTCAGGCTATCGTTCAGACTGCTGAAGTCGGCTATCATATATGAGCACTGGACACCGAAGTCACGTTTGAGTTCTTCGCAAAGCCTTTCCGATTTCTCCCTGTTTCTGTTTATGGAAAAAATCTTCGCCCCATGGCTTGCATACTTCCTGCATGTGTAGTATCCAATACCCGATGTGCCTCCGGTGATAACCATTAGGCGATCTTTGAAATCATCATTGCAAATCTTTGGATCAGACTTGTTGTTCTTCATCATCGCGCGGATGCTTGACCATTTGTATTGTTTCCAGTATTTGCGGATGGGGTTCTCGCCTCTCTCCATAGGCAAAACCTACCCGAAGTGTTTTCTCATGAAACGTCTGTAAGGCTTTCTGAATGAGGGTATGTTGTCGAAGATATCGCCCCAAAGGTCAAAGTAATCTCTCTGCTCGATTATCTTTCCTTCTTTGCTAAGAGAGAGTCGACTCACACCGTAAATCACGGAAGTCCTCGTCTTCTTGAAGAGTATCGTCATTTCCCATTCGACAAAGACCACGTTTTCTTCCTTAATGACTCTCAGAACCGCCATTTTCAGCTCTTTAGATCTTTCGGCAAGCCTTTCTGTCATTTTCTTGAATTCTTCGATCCCCCGGATTTCCTGGATAGTGTCTTTGAAGAGAATGTTGTCGTCGTAGTAAGGAAGAATGTGAGACCAGTCAGGCTTCCCTTCTGTGTTGTAAGTTTTTGACCATAGTTCTCGAATTTGATCGGCACTCTCAATACAATGAGCTTCCATAATCACAGCTCCCTTGATAATACTTATGAAATACCCTGCGGAATTCTGTAAATCCTCAAGTGACAGGTCCAGCGAGAAAACGTCTTAAGCAAATCTTATCACGGTGACTCTTACGAAGCAATATTTGGAAGATAACAAAATAGCAATCTTAGATTCTGCCAGATAAACTGTGAACGATAGACTTGAAAGGAGCAAAGGTTCAGAAACAATGCCGATGAAAAACTCTTCTCTAACTCAAAGTTGATAAGCCAAGAGCGGCATGATAGGAACTACGAACGAGAGTACCCGATGCGACGAACGAGAAGCCTCTCTCCAAAGCGAAGATCTTGTAACCTTCAAACTGCTCCGGCGTAATGTACTCCACTACCGGAAGGTGGTTAAGAGATGGCTGCAAATACTGTCCAATAGTCAACATGCTGCAGCCCGCACCAAGTAGGTCCTCTATGACGGACTTAACCTCGTCTTCGCCCTCACCCAGGCCCACCATTATTCCAGACTTCGTGATTATCGAAGAGTCAATTTCCTTCACTCTCTGCAAGAGACCGATAGAACGCTCGTACGTTGCTCCGGGTCTCACATTGGAGTACAGAGAAGGTACGGTCTCCACATTGTGATTCAGCACGTCCGGATGCTCTCTGACGATTTTTTCGAGAGCCTTCCAGTTACCATTTAGGTCAGGGATTAGCAGCTCGATAGTCGTTTCTGGACAATTTTCCTTCAATTTACGAACGACATCGACGAATTGAGAAGCTCCCCCATCATCCAGATCGTCCCTGGTAACCGAGGTGATTACAACATGTCTCAATTGGAGAACATGAACGGCGTTAGAAATGTTCTCAGGCTCCTTTGGATCTGGAGAGCCCGGTATTCCCTTTGAGACTGCACAGAATCGACAGTTTCTTGTACAGATATCTCCAAATATCATGAATGTGGCGGTTCTAGATGCAAAACACTCACCGATATTTGGGCATCTCGCCTCTTCGCACACGGTATGAAGACGCAGGCTTCGCAACATGACCTTTATTTCGCTCAGCTTACTCCGGTCGGCATTGAGCTTTTTCTTAAGCCAGTCGGGTTTCTCCTTCACTTTGACCACTCTCCAGCCATTCTCTCGAAATTTCTATCAGTTTGCTTTCAAAGACAAGGGAAAAATTCTCTTCCACACTCTCTATGATCTCATGGAAATGAACGTCGGCCACGAAATCGTCCATCGAGGCGATCGTATAGTCTTTTATACCGCAGGGATTGATCAATCTGAAGTGTTCCTTGTTTACCCGTACGTTCAGGGCAAATCCGTGCATTGTGAACCATCTTTTTACGGCGATACCGACGGCGGCAATTTTACTTTCTTCCACCCAGACTCCTCTGTATTCCGGTTTCCTTCCCGCTTCAATGCCGTAATCTCCCAGTACTCTAATTACTACCTCTTCGAGAGAGTGCACGTACCATGGAAGATTCTTCTTCCATTTTCCAAGATTCAGAATGGGGTATGCAACTACCTGTCCCGGACCATGATAAGTTATGTTTCCTCCCCTACCGGTATTTCGGAGCTCTACCCCCAGGCGCTCGAGCTCGCTTTCATCAACGAGAAGATTCTCTCTTCCACCCGATTTGCCCACAGTAAGAACTGGTTCGTGTTCAAGGAGAATCAGTATGCAATCTGCCTTCCCCGACATAACCTTTTCAAGAGCTAATTTCTGCAGATCTAGCCCAGAAATATATTTTGTGAGCCCGTCCAGTCTCATTGAAAAGCAACTTCGATTTTCCATTTTCAATCGGACCCCGATTGACGCATAGTCTTATTGATTGGCGAAGGGAGTGTTTCAATCGATTCTGCATATTTCATGACTTCTTCGCGACTCAGAGGAGCGGGTCTGGTCTCTCCAGCGACCCATAATTCGACCTGATCGAAGAAATGAGTGCTACGTGGGTCTTCTGAAACTCCTGGTGGCAAAAATGCTCTTGAGTTATCTATGTTCGAAAGGTCGACGATCAGAGTGTAAGAATTACCCAGTTGCGACCAGACGGTATTTCCCGAGGTGGTTACGAGATCGGGCACACTACGATTTGCATCGGGTAAATCGAGGGGAGGCCTTCAAGATTAGTCTGATAAACCATCACTGCTTTTCTGACTTGAGAAAAGGGTTCCCGAAGACTGCCAGCCGAAGCCTCAAGTACCTGGTTGACCCAGACCGCCAATTCCTCCTCGTCCGGCAACTTCTGAGTTCTCTCAAGCTCTTCCATGGCAGAACGAAGGAGAAAGATATTGCCGGCATGGCCCCCGCCGTATTTTGATGCAAGTAGAGCCGTGACCGTACTGGGCCGCAGACTGCGATGCATTACCTGTACTATAATCTCGGCAACATCGGCTGCTCTGCTGTTCTCCAAAAGGCGATAGTCCCAATCACTTAGGGCTTTCAGAGTCCTCGATGAAATCTGTAAAAGAAGGTCCCTCTCCGACAAAGTGCGTGCAAGTGAGAGAAAATCCCTGGCAATTGCCGAGACATCGTCTCGATGAATCTCCGAAAAGCTCTCAAAAGTGAAGTCGTTCTGATCATCCTGGAGCTCGTAAAGCCTAATGCTTCTTGGGTTATGACCGGTTCCTCCGGTTCCTATAGTAAGAGAATGCGGGTACCAGTCTCCGACTGGCAGGTGATTTGCACTGGCAACGAATCCCGAAGAAGGATTCAGAACATGAGGAATTTCCTGCGCAAGTTTGTAGAGCCCGAGTGTACGCATGAGCTTGTCAGACTCCAGCAAGTCCTTGCCGTAAATCTCGGATAGTGTCCCGGCAACTTTTCTCCTTGATAGCTCCATTTGAAACATACGGTCCTCAGCTGTGGCATATCCTGAGCCGAAAAAGAGTTCCAAGTCATTGTCCGCATAGATGTGGGCTATTCCCCAGTAATCCCGGATTATCTCTATCTGATTGCCAGACAACCAGGCAGGAAAAATCGCAGCAAGCACGAAGATAGAGATCACAAATATCCTAGGTGCTGTTTGCTTTTTCATGTCTGCCCCCTTTTACTCACTGTCTGGAGTGACCTTCCAATTATAGATCACTCTAATGATAGGAGAAAGCTCAAGCCTTTATCCGTGAACAATGCGATAATGAACTGAGGGTTTTTCTGAAATCAACAATCCGATGAACCTCAATAATTAGATTTGATTTCAAAGCTTAAGCAATGATTCCACGTTATCTGCAAAAAAGAAAAAGAAAGCAATACAATGATCTTAGCGCTGAATGTCAGACACTCACTCTTATTATTGAAAGCTTTTCCCAAATGGTAGTAAGACTTGGCGGAATTCAGATCGCACCTTTTGTGCGGGCAAAGAAAAACGGAGAGGTTTCCCTCTCCGCTTCATATAGAGATTCAGATCAATTGGCAGGATTTATTATTACTATCCTTCCCTCATTCACAGGAGCGATTGTCCCATGTCTTTCAACATATTCTGCAAATGCATCTCTGAGGAAGGACTTGGTAACGATAATCTTGTCCATCTCAAGGAACATGGTGAACTTGTCTCCCCCGCCCGTGAGGAAGTCGTTGGCGGTGAGTGTGTAAGTCTTTTCGGGATCTAGCGGAACACCGTTCGATGTAACGGATATCAAGCGCTCATATGGAGGCTTAGCTGCGTCGAAGGTGTATTCGAGACCCGACACCTGCAGGAATTGGCCTGCCGCTGCCGGGTAGGCCGAAATGCCGTGTTCAAGGATGTCCCAAATCTGTTTTCCGGTGCCCCTTACTGCGACTACTAGATTATCGAATGGAAGAACAGTGTAAACGTCCTTTATAGTTATGTCTCCGGCCGGAATACTGGCGCGGACTCCTCCGCCGTTCTGTATGGCGAAGTCAGTTCCGGTCATCTCTCTAAGGCTATCGGCAATCGCGTTGGCAAGGTTGGACTCCTTCAGCCTTACCGTGCCCCTTTCTCCATCGAGATCAACCTCGGTCTTTCCAATCACCGTACCGAGCTTTTCGTCAAGTTGAGAGACATAACTTTGTACCACTTCTACTACTTCTTCGTCCTGCTGAAGGTTCTGACTCATGAATACGTGGGCGAAGTTGATACCTATCACTTCACCATTGTAGATGTTAAGATTCGTCTTTGAAATCAGCTCAGCATGTTTTCCAGAGGATATGACCCAACTTCCGTTGATCATTTCAGGGAAGGCGACAACGTCCCTTCCTCCTTCAAATATCAGGTCGTATCCGGGTACCTTCGTTGGAAGCACTCTATTTCCACCGTGCAGATGGGCAAGGGCAACCACAAGATCTGCCTGTGGAGACACTTCATCCAGGAGTCTCTTAGCGGCAGAATACTGCTCTTCGAAGGTAATTCCCGCTACGTTTCTTGGATGGGTGTACCAGGCGCTGCTATCGTCAGTAAGCCCAACGATGGCTATCTTTATTCCGTCGACTTCTTTTATTATGTATGGCTCAAGGAAGTATGGCGATTCTCCCAGGTACAGAGTGTTTGCGCTAAGGAATGGGAAATTTGCAAGTTTGCTGTTTCTTTCCATCACGTTGAATGGGAAATCGAAATCGTGGTTACCGAGAACCATGGCGTCGTAGCCCATCATGTTCATGATCCTTATTACAGGTTCGCCCTCGAAAAGGTTGGCGACGTTGGTGTTGTAAGGAGCGTCTCCAACGTCCAGAAGAAGAAGATCCGGCTGAATTGCTCGTTCTGTCTTGACGTAGTAGGCCATTTTTTCCACCGCGCCTACAGGGTACTTCGCGCCGCTTGGTAAGTAAGGCTCTATGTGCCCGTGTATATCGGCGGTTGCGAGCATTGTAATTATCTTAAAATCTGGATTGTCTACGAAGTTCGAAAGAATCTGTGCAGCTTCTTCTCGTCTCAACGGTCTTTCCAGAGAGAGTAATTCGACAGGCACGTAGACAAGTTGTGAAAGCTTTGCAGAGTAGTCTATCGGCTCATCAACGCCAAATAGAACCTTGGCTACCGCGAGCGCGAACTCGGCGCCAGTTACTGCTTCGAACGGTCGGTAAAGGCCATCGACTACATCTTCGGCGCGTACCTTGATAAGACCCTCGATGTATTCCTCTCCTTCGATATCGACAGTATCCTTCGCAGATGGAACAACGAAAGCCTCATCGATAACACCAAGCGGGTTTGTGTAGACGAACTTCTTCTCGACCTCTTCTTCAAGCTTCATGGGATGGATTGTCGACAGCTTGAATGTCTTGACTATCCACTCGGCAGCGTCGGCTCTCGAAAGCGCTTCTGTCGGACTGAAGAGATCGTCCTCTGCCTCAACTATCCCCGCGGCAAATAGCTTCTCGATCGCAGCCGAATAAGGGCTTGCCGCAATGTCTTTGGGTCCGGCAAAAGACAACACACAGATCAGTAACGTTGCAATCAGGATGATTTTGTTCCTCAACGTAGTATCCCTCCTCTAATAAGGTTATGTGAATAAAAACAAAAAGTGATTTAGGGAAAACTGCCGAAGTTCCCTTTGTCCCCAAAACTATTATACGTCAGCCAATCAATTTGACGGACGGTCTTAGAGGGATTCAATGAAGAGAATCCGACGTTTGCTTTTTGTATAGTAAGCCTTCCTTACAGGGAACTCTACCTTTTTCCCCATGCTTAAGCTTCTTCGAAATGATTCTCAATTCTAGGCGGAAAACACTATTCTGTTGAATGCAATCTGTTGATTCAAGAATGCGGATTCGATTATTCGCACTTGTTCTATCTATCGACGGGGTCACCGATGCCTTCGTTCTTTTTCTTGCATCTTGTAACTTGCAACTGCTATTGTTCTTCTCGGCGAACGGAGAACCGTTCAACGGCAAACCTGCTTCATTCATCTCTTTCCTGCCACGAACCTGCTACCCCCGACCCCGGCCTTTGTTCTTCTTGCAACTTGCAACTGTTGTTATTCCCTGAGAACGGAGATCCGATAACGAACAACGATCGTCATTTCTCTGTTTCAGAACCGGCTTTTCACCCGCAAAGCTCTATGATTGCCTGTGTGAAAATCTTTGCGCTGGTCAAGAGATCTTCAATGACAGCAAATTCATCGGGGCCGTGCATATTGTTTTCGCTCCCGGGCATAATGCAACCAAATGCCACGCCGTTCTTCAGTCGATGTACATACGTTCCCCCTCCCATCGAGATGCAGTATCCCTTTTTTCCGGTGTAGCTTTCGTAAGATCTCAGAAGTGTCTTGACGAACTCGGAGTCACAGGGTACGTGATGAGGAGGTTTTATGTCATCGTTTTGCAGATCTATACCACTGTCAGCCAGTTTGGCCTTAATTACATCAAGGAGGTTCTCTTTCGTTGCGCATAAAGGAGCCCTGCAATCGAATGTTCCGCTGAGGCTTGAACCATCGTACTCCATCATATTGAGGCTTATTGTGAGCTTGCCGGAAAGTTCATCGCTCATCGCAACGCCAGCAGCCTCACCGAGCCAGTCTCCATGAGGAAATACCGAGTTTAGAGCTCGCAGCCTCTCAAAGCCTGTACTTTGAGAAGCCGGGAGCCTTGAGATGACTTCCAGCAAACCTGTCAAAGCATTTTTCCCTTTATCTGGAGTCGAAGCATGGCCCTGAAGCCCTTTAGCCTTGATTGTAGTCCTTTTGCCCTCGGTGGACAAGCTGAAAGAAATTCCGCTGATTTTGCTGACGGCATCGCAGCAATTGCGAATTACTTCGGGATCGATACCCTCTACAACGGCAGTCGCTTCACCGGGAATCACATTGCTCTTGATCCCGGCCTTGAAGCTTACCACCCGGGGAGTCTCGGTTGACTCTTCAAACCTGGATTCAAACTTTCCCTGGAGACCTCCCTTTTCTATGTTCACAACCGGGAAACTGGCGTCCGGCGAGAAGGTCATTGGAGCCTCCTCTTCGATCCCATAATAGTATCTTATATCGGATGATCCACACTCCTCATCGGTTCCCAGTATCAGCCTTACACCAGCCTTCAAAGGAATATTCATATCCTTGACAGCTTTCATTGCGTAAAGAGCGGCCACGGCGGGGCCCTTGTCGTCTATCGTTCCTCGACCGTAGAGCCTTCCGTCCTTCACTACGGGATTGAAGGGTTCTGTGACCGTCCAACCGTCTCCTCCCGGTACCACATCGAGATGAGCCAGGATGTCCAGCTTGTTCTCCAATTCATTGAAGTCAACTGCACCGACATAGTTGTCGTAGTTCTTGGTCCTAAATCCCATTTCAGATGCCATCTCAAGGGCCTCGGCCAGCACTTCGGCCGGTCCGTCGCCAAATGGCTTGCCCGCTTTCGCCTCTTCCTTGTCGCTCCTTATCCTTACCAGTCTCATGATATCTCTTATCATGAGTCCCTTGTTCTGTTCGAAGTAGTCTTCAATCAGTTTCTTCATAGGAATGGATCTTCACCTCCACCTTTTCAAAGTTTCGGATACTGCGTACCCACGTCTCGCGGCTGCTTCGAAAAGAAATCCCAGTGACTCTTCTATCTTCCTTCTGGGCGCAGCTATGTTCATTCTAGTAAAACCCTTACCACCTTCTCCATAGTTTACGCCTTTATCCAGATCGAGATACGCCTCGTTCAGCAGGAATGAGTACAGCTCCTCATCATCTAGTTTAAGCCTTCTCCAGTCTATCCAGATTACGAATGACCCCTCTACTTCGGTCATTGTTACTGCCGGTATGTTTCTGGTGAAGAAGTCCTTCATTATGGAGACATTCTTCCACACGTATTCCCTCATCTCTCTAACCCAGTCGGCCCCATCCGGTCCGTAGCCTGCACAGACTGCCGCATGAACCATAGGGTCTATGCTTCCGTAGTGATCGGCGTCTCGTGCGCCCGGCATGATACACAACTATAGGGTGAAAGACCCGAATGCGGGGAATCAAAGAAGCATTAGCCGAGGCAAGGGTGTCACTGGTAACGGTGAATCTGAAGGAAGCCCGAGGCAAAGTCCGGAACTGAACGAAAGTGAACCAGTGATGGCCGTTACAGTAGGGTAATCCTGCCAGATAAGGAAAAGCCCGGACTCCAGCTGAAAAGGTTTGGATTGCAGGATTCGGATGAAAGTGGTGTATCTTACCCGGGGAAGTCCTCATGAGTCCGAAAAGGGTAACCGTTAGCAAGGAGGGGATCCAAGTTAACGGAAAGCTCAGGAGGATGGTAGATGAACCCGTAGTAGTGAAGAACCTCTCCGAAAGGAGAAGTGACCTTGGCTAAAAGCCAAGGGGGTGAATACCTCTATTACCTGCTTTCGGAAATTACTTGGTAGAATGTGAGTAATATAGCGGTCTATAAGGGAACTCACTATTCGAAAACAGGGGGATATGAATGGCTAAATTCAAGTGTAATGAAGGCGAAGGGAACTTGGAAGATGGACAACGAACTTTCTACCTCATGGAGGCGGAAGGTACACCGGCCAGCTTACTATTACAGATCAACGACTGGTGTTTCATGCCCAGTTTGACACCTCGGTTGGTGGCATAGTGGGAGAGCTTTTCTTCATTAAGTCGGATGAAGGTAACTATATCTCGATTCCCAGAGAGAGAATCAAGAAGATCGAATCAAAGACAGGTCTTCTGAATAAGCGAGTAATAGTAAGTACCGACAACGAACAGACTTATATAATCGACAACGACATGCTTTCTATGAAGAGTATTCTCAGCGCTCTGGGTGAGAAGTAGAGAGATGAGAGAAGATTAACTCTTTCTGAAAGGAAGGCTCCCGATCGCCGACGAATTGGTTCGGAGCTCATTGTAGAAACTGCATTTATCACCGCGCATGTGGTGAACGCAGTATTCTATCGAGTTATTATCTGCATCATAAGAGACGCTGTTGAAGAGAAAGAGGGCGTCGTGTTCTTTTATTCCAAGTAGTTCGGCCTTGTGCTTGTCGGCATACTCAATGTTGAGAATTTGAGTGGATGATACTATCTTCACACCATACTCTTCGAATATTGTTTTGTAAAGGGAGGTCATACTGAAATCATGCGCCAGTAAGTTCGGGAAAAACTGAGCAGGGAGGTTCGATTCCTGTATTGCTATAGGTACACCGTCAACTATTCTGATCCTTGTAATTCTGTAGACCTCAGCACTAATAGGTATCTTAAGCTTTTCGGAGAGCAAGCTGTCGGCTTCGATAATCTTGGCTTCTAGTACTCTTGAAGCAATCGTGCCATCGCGTTGTCTTCTGACCATAAAGGAGAATCCTTCGATTTCTGTAAGGTTCTTCGTGAGTTTAGGTTTATGCACATAAGTCCCTTTGCCGACATGGCTTGAAGCATATCCACTTTCGACAACCATCTTAAGCGCCTTTCTTGCTGTCATTCTGCTTACGCCGTACTTCTCGCTGATCTCCCTTTCCGACGGCAGTTTCGAATTCTCTTCAAACTGATTAGATTCAATCTTCTCGATTATCATGTTCTTGATCTGCACATACTTGGGCAGAAGATAGTCCGTACTCTCCATAATCCATCTCCAATTTCAAATCAATAACTGTCTTACTAGATTCTATGTTATAAAACTCCATTTGTGAAGACTTGCTTACCGTGTGATTTTGTTCGGAGAACTTCGCAGAGTCTTTGCGTGAGATATTCCAAGTAGCGTGAATAAGAACAATGAAAGTACTATCAGCGTCAGAATGAAAGACATCCCTGCGAAGAGACTTACCGTTTCGCTTATTGAACCGACCAGAAGGTTGGTCGCGAGAGCCCCCAAGGAACCGGCCACAGTGAATGTGCAAAGGATCGCCGCCCTGTTCTGTCTGTAGCTGGAAACCAACAATGCCTGAAGCGTTGGGAAGATTCCTGAGTAGCCCAAGCCGGTCATGAAGACTCCTGTGATCAGAAGAATGATGGAATTTGAAAAGATGATCATTGAGACCCCTATTAGTGAGACAAAAGCAAGGGAGACCAGTGTTTTTTCAAGACCGAAACGGTCAACAACGACTCCTGTCGCAAGCCTTCCGAGAAATAACCCTATCCACAACAGCGAGGGAAGCAGACTGGATACTCTCAGAGGAATTGCTTTAGCTTCATAGACAAATGTCGATAGCCATGAAGAGAGACCGCTCTCGTAACCAACATAGATGAAGCAGCCAATTATGATCAGCCAGAAGAAAAGTTCTTTAGGAAAAGCTATTTTTCCGGATTCCCTGTCGTTATCTGTCCTCACTTGCTTACAGCCAATTCTGAGGGCTAACGGTATGATAATTAAGGATATTGAAAGAGGAATGTAAAGCGGGATATTCCAGTTCGAAGCATCCGTTAGAAAGATCGAAACTACCCCGGGCGATATGATACAGCCAAGAGCAAAGAAGGCGTGCACCATGTTCAATACCCCGCCGGTTCTTCTAAAGGCCATTACCGCCACACCGAATACAATGCTCATCTCCGTAACTCCAAATCCGAAAAAGAAAAGAGTCTTTCCTAACAAGAACTGGAAGTACGTTTTAGAAAGCGTAATCAGGATTATCGACACTGGAACGCAGAAAAGACCTAACAACATAATCTTGAACGGATTGCCTTTTTTCGAGAGGATAGCGGCAACCAGTGCTGCAATCTGGAAGAAGACTTTTGGCAAGGCGATCACAAGACCAGTCATCGAGTGACTCATCTCAAGATCTATGGCTATCGCAGGCAGAGCACTGAATATAGCCATAACTGCGAATCCAAAAAGGAAGTAGATAAGCGAAGCCACGATCACAAAACTTGTCTCAATCCTCATTGCTACCCTCCCGCCAAATCTCCTCAAACTCCTTGAATAGATCTGTCTTCTCAGTAAAATGAATTACCTTGAACCCCCAATCTTTCGCTGTCAAAACATTCTCGAATTTGTCATCTATGAAAAGGCTCTCTTCGGCAAGACAATCGTATCTTTCAAGAAAGAGTTCAAATATGTCCCCTCCCGGTTTTAGCAAACCTTCATAGCAGGATACTATCATACCGTCGAATAGAGAGAAGAAGCTGTATTGTTCGACAAAAAACTCAATCGAGTATTTCATGAAGTTTGATATTATATACAGCCTATATCCAAGGTTTTTGGCATAAATTGCCGCTGCGATAGAGCTTTCGATGGGTCTATACATCTCGTTTATAGAGTAAGCACATATCCTCAGTTGTTCCGGAAAGAGAGATCTCGACGCGAGTATTTCGACGGCATCATCAAGTTCAATATCCCCTCTGTCAAGAGCATCGGGCCAGATTTCGTTTCCAAAGAGATCTTTGGCCACCTCACGCCACTCAGAACTGCCGCTTAGCTTCTTCTTCACATGGGCGTATCCGTCATAGTCGAGTAAAACTCTACCGATATCGAAAACGACGTTCTTTATCATTGGCTACTCCCGAAAAAATCGGGTCCGCATTATTATGCAGACCCGAAATAATTGGAATACACTTCAGTAATCGACTACTCCCATATACCTCCGGGTTGATAGCGGATGTTCTCTCTCTCTGGCAATGCTCTGAGAGAAAACATCCAAAGCAGCTGAAAGTACAAGTGGAGAGAAGAAGCCCCTCAGGTTTTCGGGTATTCCTTTGAGTTCGTAGTCTTTAGAGTCAACTACAGTGACTTTCTTCGAATACTTCCTAGAGAAGTCTTCGGCCCTCTGGACCACAGGCCTGGAGGCATCTTCGCCTTTCAGTATAAGAAGATTGGTATTCTCAGTGACAATTTCGAAAGGACCATGGAAGTACTCCCCTGCATGAACCGGTTGCGCGATGATCCACTGCATCTCTTCTAGAATGCATATCGCGTAGGAGTAAGCAGCGCCCCAGCAGGCTCCGGCACCCAATACCATAAAGTATTTCTCATCTTTGTTCTCTTTGGCGAATTTCTCCGCTGCGTCTACGGCTGCGAGTTTCACGTTTACGAGTTCCTCAGGCAGCAAATTCATTGCATTCATGAAGTCGTCGTACTTGTCGAAACTCTGTGTGCCTTTGAGGACATTGAGAAGAATCTGGTATAGAACGATTATTTTCGAATCAGTGACTCCCGTATTCGCGTGGTTGGCAAATACATAATCGACGGCCTTGCCAAGAGGTGAATCGGCAATTCCGGTAAATCCTATAGAGACTGCTCCGACTTTCTTTGCGAGATTTGCTGCTGCAACTGTCTCAGGAGTCTTTCCAGAATACGAAGAAACTACCAGAAGCGAGTCTTTCGTGAACTGGATGGGCTTTCTTTCGACGAATTCACCAGCGTTGTAAATATATGTTGGCATAGTCGAATACGTTTCAAATAGATACTGACAGGGTGTCATCACTGCAAGCGACCCCCCACAGCCGACGAAAAATACGTTTTTCAGATTTGTTCTGGAAAGAATCTCTCTAACGACTCTTTCGATTTCGCCTCGTTGATCCAGACCCTTCCGGATCATTTCTTTGTAGACCTTGTTTTCCTCGGAAACCATAACTCAATCCTCCTGTTTGAAGTTTTCCGCGGTCAACCCTTTACGCTTCCTTCGGTCAAACCGCTTATAAAGCTCTTTGATAAGAGCATATATAGAACAATTATCGGTATTGAAGCGATGATTATGCCCGCGAGAATTGCCGTCCAGTTAGTGTTCAGCGCATCCTTGAAGTTTGCGAGACCGACAGGAATTGTATACATTTTTGCGTCTTCAACGAAAACCAACGCAAATATAAACTCGTTCCACACAAAAATAGCAGTCATTATCGCAACGCTTGCCACGATCGGCCTGCTTATCGGCAAGACAATTCTCGTGAAAGTTGTGAATGTGCCACAGCCATCGATTCTGGCCGAGTCTTCAAGTTCCTTTGGAAATGAGAGAAAATACGAGTGCATGAGAAAAACGGCAAATGGCAGTCTGTAGGCAATGTATGTAAGAATCAGTGCCCAGTAGGTATTGTATAGCTTCAGAAAATCTAGCATGCGGAAGAGAGGCACTAGCGAGGCCTGCGGTGATAGAAGAAGGCCGCCGAGTATTAGGTAGAAGATGAAATTCTTACCCTTGAATTCAAACCTCGCGATTCCATAGGCGCATAGAGAGCCCAGTGCTATCGTGAAAAAAATCGAAACCGCGCCGACAATAATACTGTTCATGAAGTATGAAGAGAGTCCTTGATTCCAGGCGTCAATATAGTTCGAAAACATTGCCTTTGACGGTAGGCCAAACGAATTCAAAAAGAGCTCACTGTTTGATTTCAGAGAATTGATGAAGATCCAAATTATTGGATAGACCACGATGATAACGAGGAGCCACATGAAAGCGTTTGTGAGTGTCACTCCAAGAAGCCTTCCAGGTCTTCTCCTGTACGATTTCATACCATACACCTCCCGATCACCTAGTTATTTCCCTTATAGGCGAATCTGATCTGTACCAGAGAGGCGAGGAAGGTAATGGCAAAGATTATGACTGCAATAGCAGAACCATACCCCATCTCATCGTAAGCGAAAGCCGCTCTGTACATGAATGTTCCCAAGACCTGTGTGCTGTTATACGGTCCGCCTTGAGTCATTACATATATTTCCGTGAAGAGTTTGAAGGCGCCAATTACAGTAATTACTGTGCAGACTACAATCATGTCGCGTATCCCGGGTATAGTTATATGAATTGCCTTATTAAAGGAACTGGCCCCGTCTATCTCCGCGGCTTCATACTGTTCATGTGGAATCTTCTGAATAGCCACCAGCAGAAGGACCATTATATAACCTGTATATTGCCACTGACTCATAGCGATTACTGCATAAATAGCGGTCTTTGGATTACCAAGCCATGCGGTCTTCAAGTCGCCCAAACCTATTAGCTCGAGAATTCCATTCAGGAGACCAATATTGGGATTGTATATGAAATAGAACATCAGACCAACGGCCGTAACGGAAAGCAGAGAAGGCATGAAATAGACGTTTCTGAAAAAGACTTTCAGCTTTCTTCCGATAAAGCTCCCTTCAAGAATTATCGCGAGCAGCATTCCAAAACCTACCTGGCATATGACAGAGATGACTGCGTAAAGCGTATTGTTTTTCAACGATATGTAGAAGACATCGTCCTCAAAGATCATTCTGTAATTGGCCAACCCTACAAACTGCTTTGTTGGCGAATAGCTACTCATTTTGAATAAACTGAAGTAGAAGTTCTGTACTATTGGGAGATAAACAAATACCAGTATCATTATCAAGGCAGGGAGTATAAATAATATATAGCTTTTTCGTCTCATGGTCCCACCCTTTCGGAGAACCCGGGATGGTACAAACCATCCCGGATGTTTTCTGTTATGAAATTCAGAATTCTGCCCTTACACGATCTGCGGCTTTTCTCACTTCCTGCATAACCTTTTCGGGTGTTGTAACACCGTCCACCAGCATCTGGAGCTGAACGGAATAGACATCCCATATTCTTGCGTGAAGAGATGAATCCAGCCAGTTGGCCATCGCTTCGGCTTTCATAACGAGCTGAACTGCATCCCAGGTACCGGGATCTACTTCATCTTCGTCGAAGAGGTTCTTTATCCCGTTGAGATAGCCAACCTCTGCGTACTCTCGCCTTCCGACCTCTCTGCCGGTGAGGTACTTGAGGAATCTAAGAGACTGCTCGGGATACTTCGTATCGGCAGATATGACAAAGCCTTCCGGGTAACCGGTTAGGTAGTTCTGGTTTCCGGGTCCGCCAGTATTTGGGAAGACGAACATTCCCCAGTTCTCCTGGAATTCTACGGGAGCGTCTCTGTAAACATAGGGGATCTCCACTATCTCTACATACATCATCGCAGATCCGCCAGCAAAGAAATTGGCCCTAGCCTCTGCGTGCTTTATCGCGTTGGGGAACTGGCTGAAGTAAGGAATCAGCTGTGTAAACATCTTGAGAGCTTCGACATATCCCGGGTGATCCCAGGTACCCTTTGCAGGATCAAGGTCCTTGAGCCAGACATCTTCGGGAACGGACTTCTGATTGAGAGTTCCGATATAGTGGGAAATGGCCCAGGGCTGTTCGTTACCGAAGGCTATTGGGGTTATTCCGGCCTTCTTAAGTTTCTCACAGGCTACAAGGAACTCTTCCCATGTCTCAGGCACAAAATCCACACCGGCTTTCTCAAAGAGAAGACGATTGTACATGAAGACCTTTGCGTCAATTCGGTACGGCGTGCCATAGAAACGACCCTCATACATGAAAGGTTCGAGCTGAGAATATACGAAATCATCAATCCAGCCAGTCTCTACAAGCGCATCTGTGATATCCATAATCCTGCCGGCTCTTATAAACCTGTTTGTAAACTCGCCCGGCCAGGTGAAGAATACATCCGGAGCTTCAGAAGTTCCCAGTACGATCTTGATCTTCTCTTTAAAGGGATCGTTTGAAATGGCCTGAATATTTACCTTTATATCTGGATTCAGAGCCTCGAAGTCCTTCACCACATTTTCGAGGAAGGGTTGGTTGATTGGATCGGGCCACCTGTGCAGAAATTTCAGTTCAACTTGCTCGGCGACCAGGAAAGTACTGATTAGAGTAGCGAAAACAATTAAAATTAACAATCCACGACGCATTTTCTTACCTCCTTTATCCTAACGGAAAATTGTCCTGCAGTTCAGGACAGATTAGAAATCCTTACCGTAACCGAAAGCTCCCATGACCATGCAAGTCTTTGCTGCGGCCTTTCCACCAAGCGAAAGTGCTTCACCAAGAACTTCTGAGTTGTGATCGAAATGATTGGCCGCAAGGTGCAAGAGAAATCCAGTAATAAAGGAATCTCCAGCTCCGAGAGTGTCAACCGCTTTCACTTTTTCCGGCACGTATGTCATATAGTCTCTACCGTCGAAAAGTATCGCACCCTCAGCACCACGAGTCGCAAGAGAGAGTCTGTTGCCAAGCTCCAAGGCTAATTCAAGTTTTTTCTTTGTCTCTTCAACGGGAAGATGGCTACAGGACATGAATGAATAGTCTACATAGGGGCAGACTAACCTGAGATATTCATCTTCAGTTCTGTTGGAAAAGTCATAACTCACGGGAACACCTGTGGTTTTGAGTTTTGGGAGTTCCTTCTCAATAAAGCTGTAGCAACTACTATGCACAATATCGAAGCTGGAAATATACTCGACATCACTTTCAGAGAGCACAAGATCTACTTTGCTGGCAATACCTCCCTTGTTTCCTCCCACAAATACACGATCGCCATCGACGAGATTGACACCGGCGAAACCATTTTCACCTTCAAATTGCTTGCAGTGAGAAATATCAACACCAATCTCATTCAAAACAGATATTATATGCTTTGCGGCTTCATCGGTACCGAAGATCCCTATATAAGCCGCAGTGGCACCAGCCTGACGTGCATAGACACTGAAATTCAGAGCATTTCCGCCTGGGAACATCTTCTTCAGGTGAAAGTACTTGTCTACAACATTGTCTCCTACACCAATAACTCGAAGCACCGTAACACCTTCTCAGTACTCTACTTTCCACATGTATCTGCGTCTGGAAAGTGGATGGTTTCGCTTTAAAGCCAGCTCTTCTGAGTAAACACTCAGCACGTTACTGAAAACAAGAGGATTGAAGAACTCGACGACGGAATCATCTATGAGGTTTATACCAAGTTCTTTGGCATCAAGAACTACGAATCTGCGAGCATACTTTTCGAGAAATCTTAGAGCTCTCTCGTCCAGATTCCTTGTCCTACCCTCACTCAAAAGAAGTATAAAGGGTGTCTCGTAGTCAACTATCTCGAATGGCCCATGAAAGAACTCTCCTGTGTGAATACTTGAAGAGTTGATCCACTGCATCTCCATCAAAATACATATTGAGTATGCGTAAGCCGCTCCGTAAGATGAACCGCTTCCCATAACGTAGATGTTTTTATCGTCCTTATAATCCTCTGCGAACTTCTCTGCTCTCCTTTTGACTAGCGTTTTCGCTTTGCTGACAACGACATCGAGTTTTTCGAATGAGCTTTCTACAAGTGGTGCCTTTTCGTAGTTCTCGAAAACCTTTAGGAGTTCGAAGGCAATTTTCATTACAAGTGCAGCCTTGCTTTCGCTAACACTGGCTTCCGGACCGTACTCATAGACAAGCGAGTAATCTCCCGCTTCAGAAAGCAGGGAGTCTGGCTTGAAAGCTATAGAGATTACGGCAGCTCCTCTGGAAGAAGCTACTCTGGCAGCTTCAACTGTCTCTGGAGTTGTCCCCTGGTGAGAAGTAGCTATTACCAGGGTAGTCTCTCCTATGTATTTTGGAGTTGCATGAACAAACTCATTGCTTGAAAAGTATCCCACTCTAAGATTACTTGCTTCGCTTTCAAGCAAATACTTAGCCGGGTACATTGCTGCCAGTGAACCTCCACATGCAACAAAGACCACCTCTCTGATCTCTTCGCGTTTTTCCTTCAAATCCGCAATTATCTCTGATACTGTCATATGAACCTCCTATAACAACAATACTGTCCCCGCGTCCACTACACTATGGTATATACCATTTGAGAGGATGATACAACACTTCCATTCGTGATCTGAAAAACGAATTCAGGTGTTCTCGGCTGATTAGGTCAGAATAATCAAGATTATTAAGTGATTACTCCGTTTTTCGCAACGATGCAATATGGTATATACCACTTTTGTTTTCGAGATATCCTCTCATATTCGCCGCGCCTGACGTAAAGTTTATTGCATATCCTTTCGATATGTTATCGATACTACGTTTTGAAGCCGTGTTTGGTGCGTTTGTGATAGTGTTCTCTTGTCACGGATGTTTGCCGTAAGAAGATGAAAGTCATGGACAGGCAGAAGAACAAGCTTCTGAAAAGCATTGTTGTTGGTGCCACTGGTGGCTGTCTCACTCTGGGTAAGGCATTCTCTGGGAACTACGATGATGCAATGGCTTTGTCGACAGTGAAGCCGGCTCCATATCTTGAAGAAGTTATCCCGCACTCCGATCAAATGTAAGAGGCGTTGGCAAAGCTTTCGGAACTGGGTAAACTACTTCAGGATAGGTAATTCAAAGAAAGTCTTCAGCTTCATTAGAGACTGGGTGAACAGGAAACTCAGAAGACACATGATGAGGAAGAAACAGAAGAAAGGCTTCGGCTGGAAGAGGTGGAGTAAGGAGGAGTTACTCAAGATCACTGGAATCTACAATGATTACAGGCTAAGGTATCTCCGACAGAAAGCACTCCCGGCACGATAGGTCACATAAGCCTTGAGGTTAAGCACACAGGAAAGCCGTATGCGGGGAATCCGCACGTACGGTTTGAGGTGGAGATGGAAACGGATGAGATGATCCGCTTGAGGGGGACACTCTCCCGAAAGGAGAGTAAACAGCCTGGCCTCACAAGGTCTGTACTCACACCGCGCCATCTCTTGACCCTACGCTCTTTGAACAACGTTTAGAATAGGGTGGCCTATTCGAAACTGAACGATGTATTCACTCTTCGTGTTATTTCTTCTTATGAACTATTTGTACGCTCCTACCAGCAACCAGGAATGAACATCGAACAACCGCTTTTATAGGACTATTTCAGAGTATCGGCTTCTCTCGTATACAAGTACGAACACCCTCCGCCACTTCGTGGCCCTCCTCCCTCAAGGGAGGATTTAAGATCACAGCATTCATGTACGAGAGAAGAATCGGCATATTAGTGGCATTTAACTCCCTGACTTATGGGTAATGATGAGATCAATGATTGGAGAGACAGACAGAGCCTTTGATAGTCTCTTCAAATCGATTGAATTGGTTTTTGAGAGAGCAAAGCAGAGAAGCCGACTGGGAGAGCTCAGTGGGCTGCATGGAGACCCTGGCTGGGGTGAGTTGCTCGCTATTATTCTAGATGAATCAGTTCTCACAGATTTGTGAGGAAGGAAGAGCGTCCTTAAACAGGAACCCTGGTGAATTACATAATTCAACAGCTATTAATTCCTAATTATGAGCATTGAATAAATCAGCTATCTGGAGGTGAAAGCTTTTTCAAGAACTCAGACGCACAATCTTTGATCAGGGCTGCTCCCGTGTTGTTTTGATGAACATGATCTACCGTCAACAGAAATCCGTTTTCCTGCGATAGTGCGTCCCAGCTCTTTCTCAATAGGATGTGTTTGAAGATCATCCTGAATGTGAATTCCCAGGAGACTTCCCGCTCCGAAAAAGGATTTTTCTTATTCTTTGTCAGATAGTCACGTTGACGTTCATTGAGATCTATATAGCACAAGTCCATCTGAGAAGTTATCTTCTTAATCATTTCAGAGTATTCGACGCTTCTCTTGAAGAGAATATGTTCGGGTTCTTCTGTGATCAAAGGAAGCGACATTACTCCTATATGAGCAATGGAAGCGGTCTTGAGCCTTTGCAGAATTTCAGCGAGGTTTCTGGCATAGCTCTCTTTTGAAGGTTTCTCGGGTAGTCTATTCTTTCTGATATAGGCTTTCATGGTTTTTTCTGAGTAGGTCGCCCACAGGTCGTTTGTTCCTACCAGGAGAATAACAATATCTGGCTTCAAACTGGTCACTTTGTCTATTCTCCGTAGAACGTCGTAAGATAGATTTCCGTTTATTCCACTGTTTATAAACTTGAACTTTCCCCCGAATTCGCTTTTCAGCATCTCGAAGTAACTTGCACCCACGCGGCCATAGGTAATACTATCTCCAATACAGACAACAGTATTCATGTGTAGTCTCCTCATCTTCAATTCATAACTATTATAGTCTTTCATACGTTTTACCCACTTCGATAATCAACCTGCTTGAAGGCCTTTCGTCTCTTTGAAGATAGTGCGAAGTGAAAGACATGCAAGATAGGAAGAAAGGAAGATACACTTCTCACCCAGCATTTCCGTATCTGATCTGAATGGAATAAGCGTTTCATAGGAAGGAGGGTCTCCCTGATTAGCATCGTTGAAAGGAAAGTCTTTCAAGAACAAAAACGGCGTCCATCACGATGACAGACGCCCATTTATAGAACCTCCTAAAAGCACTCAAGAAAATGCTTCGCAATCCACTCATAGATCCCTGTGGTGGTACGTCTAATTTTCTTCTCGTTTTTCCGCTCGTTTGGCTGTTTGCAGATCCCTTGCTGTCAAAGTTGAGCTAAAGTATTCCAGTTTTGGTTAAGAATCAGTCCCTGCCAATCGCCTTAGAGTTCATGGGTTGTCTATGTGAATAGCTTACTATTCACTGACAGCGCCGGTTTTTTGAACTGGCGGCGGACAGTAAAGAGGATCCAGCCCTTCGGGCAGTGGTATGTAGATTCTCATTGTGAGCTTGAACTCCCCGTCAGGTGTCGGAAGCCAGTTCGACTCTTTCGACGCTCCCGGAGATTCATGTTGCAGATACAGAACGAGAGAACCGTCCTCGCCATATTTCAATTTGGATCGATCGCCGATAGAGTATCTATTTAGGGGATTCTCGACAAATTGCTGGCCTTCGTTGTACATCGTGAGCGACCAGAATCCTCTTGGATCAACCGGAGGCAACTGATCCTTACTGAAGTTAATCACGTAATTGTATTTGGAAGCATCAAGCGTTTCGCCATCACCATCGAACAGGCAATTGGGATAGAAGGTCTCTTCGAGATCGTTTCCATACAGTCCCAGATGGGCCGCTGCCGCCCTCATCAGATATAGTCCCTGCATCCTTTCTCTATTCCCAAAGATTCGCTCTGGCAGAGACCAGCCGTCCTGGATGGTTCCTATCTTTGTCTCCATTGCATAGATTTCATCCCGGGCTTCAACAAGCGCCGCCTCTATAGCTTCTCTGACCGGTTCCGAAAAACTTGCGGGGTCGAACGGATAGTCAGGTCCGATTCCAATCTTCGAAAAACGCTGAATGAGGTCTTTTTCCGAAGGGTGTATCTCGAGCTGCCCGAGAAGAAAGTTGAAGTATCCGATAAACCCGATCGAGTCTGCAACGGCTTGATCGAAAGGAGGAAGATCCACGGTGTGACTCTCTTCCATGACGGGATTTCCGCAATAATTGCTTAGAGTCTGCGATTTGTACTGCTGCTGTATCTTGAGAACCTTCTGAAGGTCTCCTTCCAGCTCACTGTTCACGCCCGTTCTCACTACACAGTAGACGAAATTGCCTTCGCTGAAGACCACCTTAGCTATCCCTGAGGGGATTTCTCCTTCCCATTTGGGACCGGCAACCATGAATGTCGTCGGGCCAGGGCCGGTAGTTCTGGCTCCAATATAATCTAGATTGTGAGTGTACATGTCAACTAGCTGGAATGCGAAGTATCGGTTTCGAATCTCTGGAATGGATATCACAATTGGTTCGACCGTAAGATCCATCCATACCATTGAGTAAACGGTGTCGTTGTTAGGACGGACAATCATCGTGTTCTTGGGCCTGTACAGCTGTTTGAAATGTGTGAATTCGTTCGGCTTTCCCCAGCTCAATAATTGCAGGTACATTGTTCTGTAGTGCTCAAGCATAGGGTAGGCGAAAATATAGGCATCTTTCGCTATGGACTTTGCCTCAGCCGGATCAAGAGTTAGTTCGGGCTGAACGGAGAATAAGCTCGAGATCATCACAAGCAGTAGGAAGCACGTAATTACCAGTCTCTTTGAAACCACGAATATTCCTCCTCTTTCCTGGGAACTCTGACCAATGTTCGGTGTGGTTTGGCAATCTTGAAAACTTCAATTGTCTTTTTACCTAAAGCGAATGAGCCTAATGTGACACTTAGCTGAAGCTGCGATGATCAAATTGGAGACGGGAATTGCTTTTTCTTATAGGAGCTACATCAAATTCACTGATTTCAAGATCGATTCAAGATACGGCTAGTCAAAGGGTATTGAGCGAGTGCAAACTTTGAGCCAATTATACAGGGGGACACTCCAAATCAGCGTTGTTGGAAACTCATACAGCAAAAGAACAAGGATTTCGAACCTGCGGGTCTTCGTCGAAGATGATAAGCGAAATGTATACCTTGGCCGAAAGACCGGGTTCAGTTTATTCTGGTGCCGATCGACCCATCTAGCTTGACGCGATACCTGGGGCCGGCATAGTCAGTAATGTACATCCAGTTTCCGGCTACACCGTCGAATTGCCAGATGTTTATTTCATTGAGTTTCTCTCTTTCCGATCCATCCGGCCTCATTCGGTACAGACCCTTTTCTGAATGGAGAACGTAATAGAACCAACCGTTATCGAAACAAGAGCTGCTAACTTTGTTCACAGAGGAGAGAACCGTAATTTCGGATCCGTCTTTCTTCATACGGCAGATCTCAAGATCATCATAAGCTCGAGTTTCTGGATCGAGAACCGATATGAAGTAAACCCAACCATTCTCAACGAAACCCAACCTCCCCTTTTCAGAGATCACAGTGTAATCTGATCCATCGATCCTTACTTTGCACAGCTTCTGATAGTCTTCGAAGTATATCCACTCTTCGGATATCATTACCCTGCCCGGCTCCAGGGAGACTTTGCAGAGCGCGATTTTTTTCGAGCCGTCTGTTTTCATCATGTATAGTGTCCCCACGTCGCTTTCCACTGTCGCGTCTTCTGTATTTAGCGCTTCCTTCTTTATTTCGTTGAACTCGGCCAGCGTTTTCTTCGTGCTGTAGGCAATGTGATCACCTAGAACGTAGAAATGGGCGACATTGTCCTCACTCAGTTTCATTTGCTCGCTTCCGTCCTTCCTCATTCTATACAGGCTGCTCACATCGCGATCGTTTGTGAAGTAAATCCAGTCACCGGAAAGAAAGATAGAACTGACCGGAGAATCCGTTACCTCTCTTCGATTCGTCCAGTCGATGTTTATGGTGTACAGCCTGTTCTTTTCTACGAAAAAGATCTGCTCTCCTGACTGCGAAATATCTCCGAGATTCATTCCGTCTCCTGACATATCGTTTCCTTCCGCCTTCTGCAGGTAGTCCTTCGCAACGGGAAAGCCTTTGAAGAGGTCGGTAGACATGACCAGTATCGATCCGAACACGAAGATAATTACGGCTCCAATGATTAATGAAATAAGCGTTCCCACTGCTCTATCTCTCTTGACGAAGGCGATGATAGATAAGACAAAGCCCACCACTCCCAGAGTAAGAAGAGAGAAGACCGGCAGAGGAATCAATGAGAACTGTATCTGGGCAAAGAGCAAAATTACGAAGGCCAGACTCAGAAAGAGACCCCACTTGCCTAATCGAGAGCGAGGAAGGAAGGTAATCTTCATGCCGACATCTCCTTTAGTTCATTCAGGCGGGATTGACATTTGTTATCCGAAACCCGAATGAATCCTTCCAAGAGAATGGATTCAATAGCAAATATGAACGATAGAGAAAACCTCTCCTACGTATCTTCTTCAAGATTATATATCTGTGAACTAGAATCCAGTGGCATAAGTGACCTCAATACTTGGCGTTTGAAGTAGACTATTGTGCGGAAAGAAGGCTGTTCCAGGCCTTTTGTTTGTTTCTAGAGGATAGACTATGATAGTATTGTTTTCTTATCTTAGATGGGAGGGGTATGATTTGAGCGACAGATATCTCACGATTGAAGAGCAGCTTTCGCTTCCGATCGTAAACAATCCGGTCATTTCGCCCGATGGAAAGAAACTTGCCTATATACTGAAGCGCGCCGACTGGAACACAAACAAGTATTTGCAAACAGTTGTGGTTTATGATGCAGCAATTAAGACCACTTTACATGTCTCGAACGATGAATTCGACTGCTCACTTCCCGACTGGTCTCCCGATTCGAGTAAACTTGCATTTCTCCAGAAGACCGGCGGCGAAAACAAGAACGACGTCATGATCTTCGATTTCGAAGAGAAGCGAACGTTCAAATTGCTGACTTTCGAAAACGACATAAGCCAGATAAAGTGGAGCAGAAAGAACGACGGGCTTTACCTGGTTGCCGCCTCTCCTGAAAGCGATGAACTGAAAAAGAGGAAGGAGAACTACGGCGAATTCGAATACATAGACGAGGAACCGAAAAACAGCTCTCTTTTCTTCATTCATCTCTCACGCGCGATGAAGAAGTACTTTTCAAGGTTCGAACTGCCTAAGGATATGAGATCTGAAGAGATTCTCTTCGATAAACTGACAGATGGGAAGGAATTCCATGTTTCTTCGATCTCTCTTTCTCCGGACGGTAATTACGTGGCACTCATGGCTCCGCCGACAAGCGACGTCAACGATTTCGATGAAGCCAAGGTCATGCTTATGGACAGCGAGAGAAAACTGAAAGAACTACCCTTTAAGCATCCGAGAGGCTTCGCCTTCTCTCCTGATTCGAAGAGACTTGCCGTCGTGGTACCAGATGGAGAAGACCCCTGGATGGATAACGGTGCTATCGAGATTGTAGATCTCTTCAATCTCTCAAAAGAACGGGTCGTCGTCGAAGACGATCTGACCGTTGAACTGGTCTCCTGGACAGAGAGGGGCTTCTTCGTCAGCTGGATCGAGAACAGCACAATTAGCCTTGGCCTTCTGGACATGAATGGCCATCTCGAACGTCTGACAGATCGGGACGAGTTGGTCCTGACCTCCAGCGTTACCCTTGATGGTGAACATATAGCGACTGCGATGGGGACCAATGCGGAGCCTCTTGAAATCTATTTAGATGGAAAGAAGATAACGGAGATCGCCGTTTCCTACCCGGAGAGGAAAAGAGTGAAGAAGGAACGGATCTCCTGGAAAAGCTACGACGGTACGGAGATACGCGGCGTTCTCAATCTTCCAGAAGATTTCGACAGCTCCAAGAGATACCCGCTCGTCGTGCTTGTACACGGCGGTCCGACATGGACGGCCCTGGCGGCGATGATCACGAGCAGCTACTATCCTGTGGAGCAGCTTGTGTCCAAAGGAGTGCTCGTACTTGAGCCGAATTACCGGGGCAGCGAAGGTCACGGGAGAGACTTCAGAAAGCTGAATTACAGAAATCTGGGTATTGGAGATTATGAAGACGTGGTTAGCGGTGTCGATCGTCTTATTGAAAAAGGTTTTGTGGACAAAGACCTCGTTGGAGTCATGGGATGGAGCCAGGGAGGTTACATCTCGGCCTTCTGTGCGACTTACGGGAACAGATTCAAAGCCGCATCGGTGGGAGCCGGGATATCCAACTGGATGACCTATCACGTTAACACCGATATTCATGAATTCTGTCACCGCTACCTCGGCAACAACCCCTGGGAAGATCCTCAGATATACGAGCAGACATCGCCGATGACTTACATTAAGAATGCTTCGACACCGACCCTCATACAACACGGCGGCTCGGACACCAGAGTTCCACCACCGAACGCCTTCGAGCTTTATCAGGGGTTGAGAGAGATGGGCGTTCCTGTAAGGCTCGTGATATACAAGGGAATGGGGCACGGCGCAGACAAGCCCGGTATACACAGGGCGATAATGAGACAGAATCTCGCCTGGTTCAGTCACTATCTGCTCGACGAACCGCTCGAAGAGGCGTTAATGCTTAAACAGTCAGAGATTGAGAAGACCGAAGAGAAGTAACCAGTAGAAATACTTATCATAGTTGTCTTATTTGATTTCGAATCGAAAATACGGCGGCTGGTCGAGATTATTGAAAGCAAAGTCCTGAAAGCGGCCAATTTTGATGCAAAACAAGATTTCGGAATCTACGAGCTCGATCGGCAAGAGAGGTGAACTCGTGAAGATCTTGAAGAACGGGAATCTCATGGCAGTTACCGATGAAAGAGGGATTATAGACTGTGAGAGCGAAAAGGCGGCAGGCCTTTATCTGGAAGATACCCGCTTCATATCCAGAATGATTCTGAAAGCCTCGATTTACCTCAAAAGACTTCATATAGATTTCTCATGGGATCGAACAGAAGCCCGCTATCTGGGAAGGTCGAGGCCCGAAGTTCCTCATTTCGATATCCTTCTGTCTGAAACCCTACGTGTGGTAGGAAACACGTTGTACGTAGAATTGATGGCGAGCAACTATTCGCTTGAAGAGGTTCAGCTGACTTTCGATTACGAAATCAGCTGCGCCTTCGATGATATCTTCACGATAAGGGGAGAGAACGATGCTTACAGTGGGCTGGAAACGTCCAGAACGGTATCTGCTTCTTCACTCAACAGCCTCGAGTATGAAAGCGACTACGAAAAGGATGTCATAGAAAACTCGCTACCCTCGCTCGCTCTAAAGCTCAGGCCGGGGCAAAGCGCGACGGCCTCGGGCAAACTGAGATTGAGCAAGGCCGTGAAGAAAGAAGAGATCTTCAAGGATATGCTTTCAGAGAGACCTGTGGGGAATCTCCAGTTGATTGGGAACGTTAATCAAGTAGGCGAAAGGGAAATTGGAGATCTGAAGATGCTTATGATTCCGACGGTATATGGCGATTTTCCGGGCGCGGGACTTCCATGGTACGCCACCGTCTTCGGAAGAGACAGTCTAATCTTCGGACTCCAGACGGTCGATCTTCTTCCAGAGATCACGAGGAACATACTGAAGATCCATTCTCTTCTCCAGAGTTGTGAAGAAGAGATTCATTCCGAGGCTCAGCCGGGAAAGATTGTCCACGAGACCCGCCTGAACGAGCTTTCTCTGTCAGGAAGATTGCCTTTCGAAAGATACTATGGAACGATCGATGCGACCCTTCTCTTCATAATGCTATCTCACAGGTACTACCGGCAGACAGGTGATCTTGACTTCATTAAATCCATCGAGAAGAACATCATGGCAGCCGCAAAGTGGATCGATGAATATGCCGACCCCGATAACGACGGATATGTCGAATTTGCTCCTTCTGGCGGCGGCCTCGTCAATCAGGGCTGGAAGGATTCTGCCGATTCGGTGAACTTTGCAGACGGCAGGCTTGCCGAACCTCCCCTTGCCCTCGTAGAGGTTCAGGGCTATCTGTACGACGCTTTCAAATGCCTCGAGAAGCTCGTTGTTCTCTTTGACAAACAAGAGATGGCCTCTCTTTATGCTTCGAAAGCGGCAACTCTGAAGCCCAATTTCAACCGTGATTTCTGGCTCGAAAATGAGAGCTACTTTGCTACGGCTCTCGACAAGAACAAAACTCCGGTAGATTCGATAACCTCTAACCCCGGCCACTGTCTCATGACTGGAATAGTGGACGAAGACAAAGCAGATGCTCTGGCAGACAGACTCTTCTCAGAGGATATGTACACAGGCTGGGGAATAAGAACTCTCTCGAGCAAGATGAAGCGCTATAATCCCTTCTCGTACCATAACGGAAGCGTCTGGCCGCACGACAACTCGCTGATTATGCTTGGGCTTACCAATTACGGCTTTTTCGAAAAGGCAAAGAGGCTCGCCTCAGATCTCTTGAAAGCGAAGGAAAAGTATCGTGACAATCGCCTCCCCGAACTCTTCAGCGGTCTCTCCACGTCTGAAACAGCCGGGAGACTTGCGGAATATCCCGCAAGTTGTTCCCCTCAGCTCTGGTCAATTGGAACGCTCTTTGTGATCTCAAGTGTTCTGGCTCCTGATTCGGCCTGAAATGAATCTCTAGACATTCGAAAGACCTGAAAAACCATTCTGGCTATCGAACTAACTTAAGAGAACTGTGATAGTTTCCACTAGCTGTGGAGGCTTTTGTTCGGAAGATCTTTCATGTCGGAGCTACAGAAGAGCCTGTGATTCCATTTACGCTTACTTGTCCCCATTCTCTGGACATTAGAGAACCAATCGGGAGTTGTATCATTTGATTGCCATAGAGCTTTTCACAACTTTGATAACGACCTTCAGTCTCGCTTATCTGACTTGTCTCTTTCATCCAGTCGAGACGAACTGTCGGCCAACTTCTCACTTTCTTTCCGCAATCGCTTTGCCTTAGCTTTTGCTTTCTTTGCACTCTTTTCTTTTACCTTATCGTACATTTCTCTTATCCAGACATCGACGGGCGCCTTCCACTTTTCGGCCTTGCTCGGTATGTTCTTGATCAGGGTCTTTGGATTTATCCCCAGTTCCTTCGCCATTCGTACCGTTTCATCACCGACCTTGCATCTCTTCTTGACTTCTTTCCATTCTTCTTCTCTTTTCTTGTTGGCCATAATTGCCTCCTGGGGCTGCTTTTAATTCAAGAGTCGGTCAGGAGCATATCCCGGTAATTTATCCTTTGTATCTGCTGCTTAACGCAACATGAATAATCTCGGCTCTTCAGGAGATAATCCCCTATTTCCGGTGTTTAAGAGCAATTCTTTGACCGACAAGGGAAGTCTAGCACACGAAGCTTTCGACAAGTAAAACCACCTCAAAAAAGAAACTCTTATAGAACCGTCTTCGCACTAAATTTCAATTTGAACCAACAAAGGACTATTGTGTGAAGAGACCACAGACTCGAAGTGATCTGAGAAAACGTATTCAAAACTCTGATAACAGAATTAGAATGATCTATTGAAGATCCATCTTTCTGAGTGAATCAGTATCTTTGAAGGGTATCCCTTGCTCTTGGGGGCACGGTTTGTGAAGCTGGACTTTTTTGATAATCTTAGTGAAGATTGCGGTAGATGCTGCAACTGTGCGGGTGATTTTCGACCAAGGGGTACAAACCCTCAGCTCGTTCAGAAAGCCGCGAAGTTTCTTAGGAATAGATTCGTGAGAATTGAGCCAAGGAAAAGGTTCCCTTATCGATTTGAAGACATGATACAAATACCGGAACCCTTCAGATATGAAGCTGGTTATTCGTTGAGCATTTATGGAGATGCCGGTTGGGGTAGAATGGTTAAGGAGGACAAATACGAAAGGGGACATTTCAGAAGTGAATTGGTAGCCGCTTCTAAGGACTTGATTACCGATTACTGGTCGCCTGAACCGTTTCCAGAAATTGTTGTGTCCGTTCCGTCTCTCAGGCGTCCCTATCTGGTCTCTAGATTTGCGGAAGCTTTGGCTAAAGAGATTGGTCTGAGTTACATACCGGATTGTGTCGTGAAGAAAAAGGAAACACATGAACAGAAGGCCATGAAAAACTCATCTATGCAGTTTGAAAATGTACTCTCCGCTTTTGATGTTTCTCTTGACCTTGGGGGTAAAAGAGTCCTCCTTGTCGACGACCTTGTCGATTCGAGATGGACATTTACAGTAATAGCTTATCTGCTGAAGAAGAAAAACGCCGGTGCGGTTTATCCCTTTGCTTTATCGGCTTCGTGGGAAGGTGGTTATGATGACGACGAGTCATGATTACATATCCGACAGGCATTCGATAATGCTCCTTACAATCAGATTTGATGCAGAGCGGAACAACGATCTCAAACCTCTCAACTTGAAGAACTTTAACAACCTTGCCAGGCGCATTGCCTCTTCTCCGCTTTCGAGGCCTTCCAAGCTCCTGGAGCTTAGTGAAGCGGAAATTGGCGAGCAGCTTGAGATAGACGAAAAATCTGCGAAGCTTATAGCTGGCCTTTTGAGTAGGAAGCACTCTCTCGCGATTGAGCTTTCAAATCTCGAAGAAAAAGGCATTCGTGCGATATCGCGTGCAGAACCGGAGTACCCTAGCAAACTGCTGGATAAGCTCAAGCATCTTGCACCGCCATTGATTTTTTATGCGGGAGACCTTTCAATACTAAACAATAAGGCGGTTTCAATCGTAGGTTCCAGAAAAACCTCTCAATCTTTGCTTGATCAAGCTCATCTCTTGGGAAAAAGATGTGCCCAGTCAGGTGTAACAGTAGTTTCCGGTGCTGCAAAAGGTGTTGATATGCACGCTATGATGGGATCGCTTCAGAACGGAGGTCTTGCTGCCGGTATTGTAGCTGATTCTCTCAAGAGTTTCATAAAAAAGGATGAGATCTCCAGATTTGTTAGGGATGGTCGTCTCGTATTGCTGTCAGCGTTCCCTCCTTGGGAAAAATTCACTGTTTGGAGGGCAATGGATAGAAACAAATATATCTATTCGCTTTCCGACTTTGGCGTAGTTGTACGAAGTGATCTGGAAAAGGGTGGGACTTGGTCAGGGGCTACAGAATGCATTGAAAAGAATTACTGCGCACTGTTTGTGCTTGACCTCGGTAAGGAAGAAAGAGGAAACGCAAAGCTAATAGATATGAGAGGGATACCGCTTGACATTGATATGATCTCCCGGGAGCCCGACATAAACCGACTGTTATCCGGCATGATCGAAAGAGACAGTGAAGAGGAGCCGTTCATTGGTCAAAATGTGAAACAGCTTCCGCTTTGGTTTTGAGAGCTTCCTATCCTTGGTCTGATAATTAATGGAACTCCTTTCTGTGACCTCAACCTCATACTCTGGACTCTTTTAGCAGGCTATTTCCAAGAGTTCGACATCATATAGATAAACAAAACGCATGAGTTAGTTTCCCAGAAAGGGCTATGGAGTTTGTGAAGATTGAAAGCGTGTTACTAGGTATTAAGCCAGGTTTCTAAGTAGGTTGGACACTCTTTTGCTTCAAGCTTGGAAACGATTTCACGCTGTTTGCCTGTCAGTTTTTAGACTTCAGCGAATGAAAAGAAAGAGCGATGGAACTGGTATGAAATATCAGGTTGAGATCTAAGTGAGATTTTTTTCGGGGCAAGGATAGGAGTCTCATCCTATCTGCTGATATAGCATAGTAAGCAGTGAATCATATTGATAATGCCCTAGGGCAAAGAGATAGATAATCATCTCTTTCTTTCAATTATCTAGCTAGTTTGGCTATCTTCAGATTTCCTGCTGTCAAAGCTTGGATGTACCGAGCGGTATTCGAATACCCTGTAAGGATGGAGTAGAATACAGCAGTGAAAGAGAGGTAACTGCAAAGCGCAGAGAAGAACACTCCAAACTGGAGGCGAAAAAAATGAATAATCTCAGAATGTACGGTGATCCTCCATTCAAAGTTATAGTTGCCCACGGAGGGCCAGGAGCGGCCGGAGGAGTCGCGCCTCTTGCGAGAGAGTTGGGAAAGAAGCGAGGAGTTCTAGAGCCCTATCAGACAAAGAAGACTGTATCCGGACAAATGGAGGAATTGAAGGAGACTGTCGAGAAGTATTGCTCTCCTCCAGTTATTCTCTTGGGACATTCTTGGGGTGCATGGCTCGTCTTCTTGTTTGCGGCAAAGTATAGCGATCTTGTGCATAGGATAATACTCATAAGCAGCGGTCCTTTCGAACAGCACTACGCTTCTGGTATTATGAATACTCGCTTGAACCGTCTTGGCGCAGAAGAAAGGGCTAGAGTTGAAGAGCTCATGAGCCTCTTGAGCAATGCAGAACTCAAAGACAGAGAAATGCTATCTGAGTTCAGAGAACTCCTGGCCAAGACAGACCACTTTGATCTTCTCGAAGATGCAGAAAGAGTAGAAGTCAATATTGATGCAGAGATATATAAGAGCGTTTGGACTGAGGCCTCAGAGATGAGAAGCAGCGGAGAGCTTCTCGAGAGTGGCAAGAAGATTCGCTGTCCCGTCCTTGCAGTCCATGGCGATTTCGACCCCCATCCTGCAGAGGGTGTTGAGATCACGCTTTCAAGGGTACTCAAGGATTTCAAGTTCAGGCTTCTGGAAAGATGCGGCCACATGCCCTGGATGGAAAGACATGCCAGGGAAGAGTTCTACAGAATTGTAGAAGCCGAGCTTGAAGAAGGATAGTCTCTCGACATTCAAATATGACGAAGCTGGAATTGACAGAAAAACACCGATTGGTTCAGCAAGATCTCGCAGAAAAGGAGTCACAACCCCAAATGCGCCTGGGGAGTGAAAGGCTTCATAAACAGCTTGATGCAATCATTCTGAATCCAAGTGCAAACGGAATTCAATAATCCTCTTCGCCAAATCATAAATAGGAGTCTGACCTTAATTAAGTCAATACATAACTGTCGTAGACCCACACAGGCCCGGTCACGAGACCACTTTCTACCCGGGCTTCTCCAACCTCATGATGGCCGATGTTGTAGTTATAAACAAAGAAGAGACAGCCTCCCCCGAGGGAATCGAAACGGTCCGCAAAAACATCGCCAAATACAACCCCGATGCTATAGTCGTCGACGGCGCCTCCCCGATAACGATCGAAGGCTGTAAGGCATCGGAGATAAAGGGCAAGAGGGTGCTCGTGGTCGAAGACGGTCCGACGCTGACGCACGGTGGAATGAGATACGGAGCCGGCTGGGTGGCCGCCAAGAAGTTCGGCGCCAAAGAGATCGTCGATCCCAGACCGTACGCCGTCGGCTCGATCGTGGCCACGTACGAGAAGTACAACCATATCGACGAGATCCTGCCGGCCATGGGTTACGGCGAAAAACAGATGAAAGAACTGGAAGAGACCATAAACAAGGCCGACGTAGATCTGGTCATCATCGGCACGCCGATAGATCTCAGAAGAGTCATAGATATAAACAAGCCGGCCGTGAGGATAGGCTACGAACTTCAGGAAATAGGCAAGCCGGATCTGGAAGAGATCATAGACGAATTCCTCAAGAAACACAAAATCTGAACGGATTTAACCGAAGGGACCGGGTGAAACCGGTCCCTTTTTTTCTCAACGCCGTCCCGCCGGCTCCTCGTTATATCTAGAGTTGAACGACCTTCGTGAGATTCTGCGGTCTATCGGGATCGAGACTCTTAGCGATCGCCCGTTCGACGCCGAGCAACTGGAGAGGTATAGCTCTGAGGAACCAGTCGCCGAAGTCTTCGCCGCCGTACCGTGTGGCTATGTTCGCGAACCCTTCGACTTTCCCGCCGGATATTATCACCGGTCGGCCGCCGAGCCTTTCTATCTCTCCGGCCATCGCCAGCTCCTCGCTCAGGGACTTTCCATTTGTAGAAACGACCGCCAGAGTGCCCTTTCTGACTTTAGATTTCGGTCCGTGTCTGTATTCTAATGTCTGGTAAGAGTCGGCCTCGGTGAGAGACATCTCCGTCACCTTTATTATCCCCTCCATAGAGGCGGCGAAGTACTCGGCGTATCCCAGAAAGACGAAGTGATCTAGGTCCGCTATCGCAAAAGTCTCCAGACAGTTCAGCGAGTCGTCAAGAGTTGCACGGGAGGACGCTGGGATGTTGTTCAGGTAATCGTCAAGACTCCCGGGGGCGAACAGCTCTCTGGCAAGGGCGCTCACGAAGAAGGCCATGGACGTGAAGGATTTCGTCATCACTATCGCCGTCTCTTCTATGAAGTCCAGCACGACTGGAAGATCGGCCATTTCGATCATTTTGCTTCCCGGCTGGCAGGTGAGGGCGGCCGTCCGCACGCCGTCCCGGTGGGCCTTCTCGAGGGCGAGAAGCGTTTCGGTGGAAGTTCCGGACCTCGAAAGTCCTATAAGCAGATCTCCCTCCGATGGTCCGGCCAGACCGAGCATTATCTCCGAACCGCTGTAATAGGACGACCTGATTCTCCTCTTCGAGAGCCTTTCCAGCTGCTTCGCACAGCCCATGGCGAGAAAATACGACGTTCCGCAGCCGACAAAATCGATGCTCGCCGGCTCATTCTTCCCGATGAAATCGACCAGAGGCCGCGAGAGACTCCGGTACCTTCTTGAGAGAATTCCATGCTTCTGTGGTTGCTCGAGTATCTCATTCCTGGTTATCATTCGACGCCTCCTCGGTATCGTCATTCAATAACAATAATAACCCGCGAACGCTTATTTCATCATAGGAGCCGTTGTGAGTGGTGAGTAAAAACACGAGAGAAAGAGCGTCGAGAGTTCGCTTCGCTCAAGAGAAGGCGAGAGCGAAAATAGTGACTGACGGGCTCCTCGCGTCTTTCCCATTTTTCGCGTCCTCTCTCTTTCTCTCTTCTCTCTCTCCTCCTCTCGCTCTTACGAAGGAGGGCTCCTCACGCACGCTCTAGATTATCCCCTCCTGGCGCAACTTTTCGATTTCATAGCTCTCCATTCCCAGCAAGTTCTTCAGTATCTCTTCGTTGTGTTCTCCGATCTTTGGGGCCGGACCTCCTGTATTTGCAGGCGTTTCCGAGAATTTCAAGGGAGTGCCGGCCATACCGATCTTTCTCTCCCCAACAGGCAGGTTCACTATCATCTCTCTGGCGATCACCTGGGGGTTTTCGAAGAGGTCGGCTATGTTGCAGATTCTTCCGGAGGGGATTCCTTCCCTTTCGAATATTCTTAGCCACTCATCTAGGGATTTTCCACGGAGTTTTTCGTTGATTATCTCCGTCAGTTCATCGACGTTTTCGGCTCTGCTCGTGTTTTTCGAAAAACGTTCATCCTTCTCGCACTCTTCTATCGATAGCACACGGCAGAAGGTTTTCCACAACTGGTCGTTGCCAACGCCTATGTTTATCTTTCCGTCCAGACATTCGAAAGTTCCGAAGGGGGCGATCGATGCATGCCGGTTTCCCACGGGCCGGGGAACCTCGCCCGTCACAGAGTAGCGGAGAATGGCGTTCTCCAGCACCGATATCATACAGTCGAGCATCGCCACATCTATATACTGCCCCCTGCCGGTTTCTCGTCTGTTGTTGAGGGCGGCCGTTATGGCTAGGGCGGTGAAGATGCCACAGAGTATGTCGGCTATCGAGCTGCCGACCTTACTCTGGTTTTCCGCGTCCGGACCGGTGATGCTCATCATGCCGCTCATTCCCTGAATGACTATGTCGTAAGCCGTCCTGTCCTTCAGGGGTCCGGTGTGGCCGAAGCCCGAACTGCTGGCATATATGAGAACGGGGTTTTTCTCTTTGAATCTCTCGTATCCCAGACCGAGTCTTTCCATAGTTCCCGGCCTGAAGTTCTCCACCAGTACGTCGGACCTGGCAGCCAGCTCCAGCAGTATCTCTCTGCCCCTGGCCCTTTTGAGGTTGAGCGTGATGCCTTTTTTGCCCCTGTTGATACTCATGAAATAGGCGCTCTCGCCGTTCACCATCGGGCCGAAGCCCCTCGAATCGTCTCCGGTTACAGGTCTCTCCACTTTTATGACCGTCGCGCCAAGGTCGCACAGAAGCATGGTGCAGAAGGGCCCCGCGAGAACTCTCGTGAGGTCCAGTACTTTTATACCTGACAGCGGACCGCTCAAGCACCATCACCTCTCTGCAGCAGCTCCAGAAGATATTCGAGCTGGAGTATGCCTCTCTCTATTCCTTTCTTTGAGATCCATTCCTCCCTGCTGTGAGTCTTTCCGCCTTCGCAGACCCCGACAGTTACGGCCGCCAGTCCCATCGAGAGCGGAAGGCTGGCGTTGGTCGCGGCCGGGCGGATCTGACTTTCGATGCCCAGCCGACGGTGCACCTCCCTGGCATACCCGATCAATTCGTGGTCTTCCCTGAGGCTTACAGGGTCTCGCGAGCTGATGATCTCCCATTTAATCCCGGCTTTGGCCTGCGCGCAGATATCTCCGGCCAGGCGCTTGCAGAGATCAAAGGTTTTATGGAGGCTCTCCCTGTCAACCGATCTTATATCCAGCGTGAAATAACTCTCCGAGGCCCTCACGGTCGGCAACGTGCCTCCGCATATTGTTCCGACGTTCACCGTCGTCTTTGGCGATTCTCTGTAACCGCTCGAGTCGACGATTTTCGAGACGATGGCGGCGGCGGTGTGAACGGCGCTGGGCGCGGAGGGTTCCAGCCAGGGGTGGCCGCCGGTAGTTTCTATGGAAACCTTCGCTCTTATAGAGCCAATCCCGGTGTATGTGATCCTTCCCTGCGGTATGCCTTCCAGCGAGATAGAGTATTTGATCTCTCTTCCGGTGCCGAGAATTCCCTCTATGAGCCGCTTCATACCCTCTCCCTTTCCCGGGCCCTCTTCCCTGGTCGTGGCCGCGAAAACCACGTCCGGCCAGTTCGAGTGTTTCTGCGCCAGCACAACCAGAGCGGCGAGGGCGACGGAGTTATCGGCGATTGAGGGGCATCTTATTGTCTCATCCTCTTCTATCCAGTTCAGCGGGACGGATTCATCGAAGACGGTGTCCATGTGTGCCTCTATAAGTATTACCGATTGCGGGAGTTCCTCGCCCGACCAGGCCAGCACGTTGTACAGCCCGTCGCGGGATACTCTCAGGCCGGCCTTCTCGAGAAGGCCGGCAATCAGTTCGCACTTTTCCTTTTCGTGGAAGGTTGGCGAAGGAATCGTCGAGATTCTCTTCAAAAGTTCAATAAAGCTCCTGTTCATCTTTTGGCCTCCCGGCAAGTAAAAAGCTCTCTACTTCACTTATCAAATGACTTTCGGCCCGTTCGTCGTAGGGCGAGGCGTACCATTCGTAACCGCCTTCCATCCCGGCCGGTACAACGTAGGGAAGATAATCCAGCGCGTAACAGACGACCAGCGGGACCTCGAAATGCTTCCTGGCGATTCTCTTCAGGATTTCTCCGGTGTCGAGAAAGAGCTCGAAGGGGAGAAAGAGCATGGCGATCTCTCCCAGCTCCAGAAGGCCCAGTCTGGCCGGTCGGTACTTATCCAATCCCTTCGACTCGAGCCGCTTCAGGGCCAGTCTGTAACCCGGGAGCGCTTCGGGTCTGGCCGGATAGGGTGGTTTTTCATCCGGCGATTTCACTGGCATCTCGAAAGAGTGTTCGCTGTATGACGGACCAGATGGAACTATCCTCTTTCTACCGGTTTCGACCATGCCGGACACGAAGAGACCGGAGAGTCTCTCTATCTCGTCAGAAGATCTGCCGGCGCGTGTGTAGCGCGTGCTGACATCTCCCGCGCAGGAGTTGAAGTACATGAAGGGGAAGCCGAACTTCCGGGTCAGCGCCTGACGGATACCGCCCGCCAGATCGGGCGAGTAGAGAGTGTTTTCCGGTCCCAGAACCGTCGGGTGGCACGGGAAGACCACTATCCCGATCCTCCCCGTCTCGCACTCGAAAACAAGAATATCTCCCCCTACCACGCTAGATTGCTCGCCGCTTGTACGGCGCGAACAGACGCCCTCAACCTCGAAGGTTATGTGTTCTATGCCAGAGAGGTGACTGGCCACCTTTCTTGCCCGGTCGCTGCAACGATCGAAGGCCGAATTCAACTGGTCTGTCAGCAAGCCCGGTTCCGGCGCGGCGTGGGTATGTGTGGCGACGGCTACGGTATCGTTCGGTCTGAAAGAGGCCGGTATACCGAGAAGATCTACGGCGACCAGCCAGAAGGGATCGCGGTCTCCTATGAATAAAGCCTTCATTTCGAGCGGTCTGTGAATTCCGGATGACATCTCCAGCCTATCGATATAACCGGCCATCTCGAGCCCGGTTTCCGGCTCGATTCTCGTCTCGCTAAAGCCGGCCTTCACGTTCGTACTCCCCGGATATTTCGCTGAGTCTCTCGAGTGAAGGTTTATCTACCTTTCGGAAGTTGTTCATGGCGATCAGTACGGCTCCAAAAACCGGCTGGAGCAGGGGCTTACAGAGTTTCAGCCAGCCGCTGACCCCCCACCGGAGTTGTTCCATGAAAAACTCCGACTTGCTCAATCCGCCGACCACGGCCAGTCTCGGAGCGACGGCCACTTTATTGTACATTACGACCGCCGTTCTGGCTATTTCTATAGCGTTTGCCTCGACTATTCTGCGGGCCTCGCGATCGCCGGAAACGGCGGCTTCAATTACAAGGGGAGCGAAGGCTGCGATCTCGGATTTCGAGTGCTGTTCTATGTAGAAGTAGCGGACGATAGCCCTCGAGGAATCGAAACCGAAGAAACTCATCATTTTGTCGTGAAGAAGGGAGTCCACTGTCCCGTCATGCACTTTGAGCGCGACCTGTATGGCATCCATGGCTATCCTGAAGCCGCTGCCCCAGTCTCCGAGTATGTGGCCCCAGCCTCCGAGCCTGGTTACCTCGCCATCGTCGTCGATGGCGAGGACCATCGAGCCGGTGCCGGTAACGGCCACGATGCCGGATTCGCCGCCAAAGCCACCGTACAGGGCGTTGTAGCAGTCGTTGTTTATCGCCAGTCTGTCGGTGTCTATCACCTCGTGGCCTATCTTTTCGAGAAGCTCCGAAGGGCTCCAGATTCCCAGACCGGAGTAACCGATGTAAGCGGACTCGAAATGCAGCCCGCTGCAGCCGGCATCGTTCATAGCCTCCACGAGCGACTCTTTCATCCTTTCCAGTCCCACCGAGAGGTGGTTCGCCGGGCCACCCTTTCCGTAGCCGACGAGTCTTCCCCGGCCGTCGCAGACCGCGAGCTTGGTTTGCGATCCGCCGGCGTCGATCCCCAAGAACAGCTCTCTCTCCATAAACTACCCCTTTACGGCGCCCGATGTGAGTCCCTGTATGTACCATTTCTGGAGCGACAGGAAGAGGATCAGCACCGGAATGGTGGCGATTATCATCCCCGCGCTCATCAGTCCCCAGCGCGTTATGTTGTGTCCCCTGAAGACCGTCAGCCCCAGGTTGATCGGCATCTTCGAGTAATCCTGAACTACCAGCAACGGCCAGAAGAACATATTCCACGACCAGAGGACCTTCATGATGGCCATCGTGGCTATCGTCGGCTTGACCAGGGGCAGCATCACTTTCCAGTATATATAGAAGTCCTTCGCACCGTCCATCCTGGCCGCCTCCTCCAGCTCGAGCGGAATACTGAAAAACGTCTGCCTGAACATGAAGACCCCGAAGCCGCTCGACATGAAAGGGATTATCATGCTCGTATAAGAGTTTATCAGCCCCATCCTGAGTATTATAAGGTAGAGGGGGATTACTATTACGTAAAAGGGGATCATGAGTGTCGAGAGCGCGGCCCAGAAGAGCAGAGTTTTACCGAAGAACTGCTTTCTGGCCAGCGCGTAGCCGGCCATTGAATCGAAGAGAAGGCTTGCCAGGGTGATCGCTCCGGCCACCAGGATACTGTTTAGGAACATCGTCCCGAGCGTGACGTTCTCGTCGAACAGTCTCGGATAATCCCATGCGGCCGGGTAGTTATCCAGCGTCACGGATTTCGGAATTATCTTGTAAGTCACTATGCCTGTATCGGGAGTGATGGAAGTGGAAAAAGCCCAGAGAAGTGGCATGAGCGTGAAGAGAGAGACGCCTATAAGGATCATGTATCTCAACGACCACCCGATGAGCTTTTTGCCTTTTTTATTCATCTCAATCCCCCCTCACATGACCGTGTCGGAGCCGCGGGAAAGCTTTCTCTGGACAATCGTCAGTCCCAGCAGTATAACGAAGAGAACGAAGCTGATCGCCGTCGCGTAACCCATCTCGAACTCCTGAAACCCTTTGGTGTATAGATAGTTGACCAGCGTGGTAGTCGCGTATCCGGGACCGCCCCCGGTCATTATATAAATCGGCGTGAATATCTGGAACGATCCGATTATCGTTGTCACACTCAAGAAGAAGGTGGTCGGTTTCAAAAGAGGCAGAGTTATCTTCAGTATCCTCTGCGGCCTCGAAGCGCCGTCGAGTTCTGCGGCCTGGTAAAGCTCCCCGGGAATGTTTTGAAGACCGGCCAGATAGATCAGCATGTTGTAGCCGAAGTCCTTCCAGACCATCACGATAACGATCGAAAACATCGCCAGCCGCGATTCGGAAAGCCAGCCCCTCGACTCGAGCCCGAAGGCCCCCAGAAACCTGTTGGCCAGTCCCGAAGAGCCAGGGGAAAGGATCAACATCCAGACTATGCTGGCAACGACCATGGAGATCACGCTGGGAATGAATATCGAGAGACGGAAGATATTCCTCCCGGGGAATCTCTCGTGGAGCATCAGCGCAAAGACGAGACCGGCCAGCATGCTTATGGGAACGTACATAAGAGAGAAGACGGCCGTGTTCTTCAGCGCCAGCCAGAAGTAGCGATCGGTGAATAGTTTCTGGTAATTCCTCAATCCCACGAAATCGGGGAAGAGGAACGTCATTATGTTGAAATCGTAGAAGCTCAAAAAGAGAGCCCAGATTATAGGTATGAATATGAAAAGTACGAAGACTGTATAAGCCGGCGCACAGAAGAGATATGCCACCAAAGTATCGCGCCAGAGCCTGCGTTTGGGCATCTCAAAACCTCCTCGGAGAAAATAAAGGAGAGAGCTTTGCTCTCTCCTTTCCTCATTTCAAAAAGCCCTTGTCTTTCAGCTGTTTCTCGACGAGTTCCTGCGCCGTCTTCAATGCCGCTGCGATATCGGAGTTTTCGGAAATGGCGTTCTGAATCTCGACTCTCAGCGTTCTGGCGATGAAGTTGGCCTCCGGGTGGGCTATCCATGCGTGCGCATCTTCGAGTTGCCTGAGATACATGGAGACGACGGGACTATCCGAGAAGTGCGGATCGGCCGCCGAGTCGAGTCTGGCAGGCAAAAAGCCCGAGGCGATGCAGTATTCGGTCATGTGGTCCTTATCCACCAGCCACTCGAGCAACTTGGCGGCTTCGGACTTGTTCCTGGATTGTTTCGGTATCACCAGGGCGTCCGAGCCAAAGTAGGATGTGAATTTCCCGGTTTTCTCGTTCGTGGGCAGCAGTCCCACCCCGAGGGTGTCTCCGAGGATCTTCTGGAGTTCTTTGGCGCTGTCGCCCGCGTCTATGTACATGGCGACCGTACCCTCGGCCAGCTGCCGCCTTACATCCCAGAGATCCACGTTTATCGCGCCCGGCTGAACGACTTTGTGCACATTGAAGAGATCGGCGTAGAACTGGATGCCTTCGTTGAATTCATCGGTTGTGAAGGCCGGTCTGTCGTCGGCCCCCATGAGCTCCCCTCCAGCCTGCCAGGCGTACATGACCGCCTGGTAAGTGTAGTTGGCCGCCGTTCCGAAGCCGTAAACATCTATCTTTCCATCGCCGTCCCTGTCGAAGGTCAGCTGTTTGGCGTACGTGACGAACTCGCTCCAGGTCCAGCCTATCGGTTCCGGCACGTCGCGCTCCTGGAAGATGTCTTTTCTGTACAGGATCGCCCTGGTATCGGTGAAATACGGGATAGATATCAGCTTGCCCGTCATGTCTTTCGGCGTTATCGATGTGTAAAGACTGGCAGTCAGTACGGAAGGAAGAAGCTGCTCCTTCAGTTCCTCCGAGATGAGGCCGTCGAGCGGTTCAAGCACACCGAAACGCGCCAGGACATGCTCGAAAGGAGACCCGAGCTTCACCAGATCGGGCGCCTTTCCCGACATTATGGCAACCTGCAGTTTCGTGTGTGGATCCTCGGCCCACGGCACGACAACGAGCTTGACCTTTATGCCGGTCTCTTTTTCAAATTCCTCGACCTGTCTCTGCACCACGGGAAGATCGAGCGTGGGATCGCCGCCGGCGAACCAGAAAGTGATTTCCTTCGCGCAGAGCACCGTCGAAAGAAGCGCGATCGCGAGAAAAACAAGCAATTTACCTTTCATCGTCTCTCCCCCTTTCACTTAAAAGCTTCCAGCATGGCGTTCTTGAGATTTTCGTTGCCGAACAGCGTTCCGAACCTGAAAAACATGATTCCGTCGGCCCCCGCGCCCCTGGCGTAGTATATAGCCTTCTGCAACTCGGTCGGCGAGAGATCGTAAGCCTGAATGCCCATCACGACTTTCGTATCGGACATCATCACGTCCCTGGTTCCGGTCGCCACGTCGGCGACCCAGTTTGCCTTCTCTCCGAAATCGAGATGGTACGTCATCGGGATAACTATATCGCATAGTTCTCCGAAATCAGCGTACCTCTGACCGTAGTGTACCATCGCGAATCCGTTGGAGGCGGCGTCTATGTCTCCACCTTCAGGCATAAGTGAGGCGCTGTAGATTATCTCCGGTTTCATGGACTCTATTCCGGCCTTGATCTCTTCTGTGAAGGCCCTTATATCGTCCATTCTCATCTCTACCCAGCGGTTTATATCGAAGTACATGAACTGCCTGTACAGATCGATGAACTTCTTGTTGTCGCCGATGGAGCTCCAGGTCTCTTTAGCAGTCTCCATGAGGAAATCAACGTCGAGTCCCTCGAGCCAGGCCCTGCCTATGTTGTAAGGTCCCCAGCCCCAGGCTCCGGTTGGATACCTTATATAGTCCAGATGGATCCCATCGACGTCGTACAGTATTATTACCTCTTTCATTAGATCGACCAGGTACTCTCTGTAACGGGTGTCCTGAACGAACTCCACCGTAGAGCCTGCCTTCTGCGGATCTGCGCCTTCTTCGATTGGAACGCCCCACATCTTGGATTCGGGGAACCTCTTGAGATATGCCTGGTCCTGGTTCACTACGAACCACGCGTGTATTCTGAGCCCGGCCTCTCTGCAGGCCGCCACGGTCTTTTCGAGTATAGTCGTATCGTCGATCTTCTCGTACGCGATCGCCGAAGGCCAGGAGACCTGCCCCGCCGTCCCCTTCACAAGCAGGAATACATCCGTGAAGCCCGCCTCTTTCAATTCGTTGACGGCACTGTCCACGCCGTAAGATATGAAATCGGTCGACCAGGCCCATACCGCCCTGATCTCTCCTTCGCTGCCCGGGATCTTCTCGATAACTTCGGGAGCGGCCTTCTCTACCGGCGGCCAGTTGGCGGGTCCGCTAACTTCTCTAAGCGAGGCGTAGTTGGGCATGCTGCCGTTGTCGTTCACCCAGCTCACCGATCTCGTCAGTACGTACAGAAGAATATCCGGTGTCATTACGGCCATACTCTCGCCGTTCAGCAGGAACTCCACCTGCGACGGAATGAGCGGGTCGGCCTCCAGCTTCGCCGTGATTTGTCTGGAAACCTCGTAAATATCCGGCCAGTTTATCATGCCGCCTATTTCGCCCTGGAGCTGCTTCTGTGGCGCCTTCACCTCGATGTACGGCACAGATGCAGGTAGCTGTCCAATCTTCTCTCCGTTGGCACCGTATATCGCCATCCATTTGGCCACCAGATACAGCGCCTCTTCCATCGAGACGCTCCTGTCGGTTCCCGGAATTTCGATGGTATCGGGAATCACGCGGCCCGAGTCGTTGATCTTCGTGTTCAGATTGATCGCCATTTTCATGATAGTCGCGCCGTCGAACTCGACCGCCATCAATCCTGCTGTCAACAGGAGAAGAACTAGAAGGATCAAGAACCTTTTCATACAAACACCTCCCTGTGTTTACAAGATCGGAATTATCTTCCGGTATATCTGTATCAGCTCGGAATTCTCCAGATCGCCGTTCTGCGTGTTGGCACTGCTGAAAACCGGTGGAAGCTCCCCCCTTTTCGAATACAGCCACGCCACCTGTCCGACGATCGAATTGAGTATGGTCGCCCCCACGGCCGTCGAGGCCGGCGCAACTTTTGTGTTCGAGATATCCAGAAGACCGTCCCCTATTGGAATATGGTTATCTATAACTACATCGGCAACCTCGAAAAGCCTCTTTCCGGCGGGGTTTCTGGGTTCCACCGAGGAAGAGTGGGCTATGGAGGTTATGCAGATCACGCTGGCGCCGAGTTCTCTGCCCCTAATTGCGGCCTCGACCGGGACGGCGTTGACCCCGGAGTTGGAAGCGACGATCATCACGTCGCCCTCCTTCAGAGAGTAACGCTCCAGTATCACCCGGGCCAGGCCGGGAAGCCTTTCGAGCTTGCTGGAACGCGCGGCGCTTTCGTGAAGCATGAGAGAAGTCTCGAGAATCGGGTAAATCGACACGAGACCTCCGGCCCGGTAAAACATCTCCTCGGCGAGCATATGGGAATGGCCGGTGCCGAACACATAAACCAGCCGGTTCCTTTGAAGCGCTTCGAATATGAGCTGTGCCGCCTTCTCAATTTTCGAATCTTCATTCTTTTCCACCGTTTCCAGAATCTTCTCCAGTCTGGAAAAATACTGCCTCCACAAATTCATCACTCCTCCCGGAAAAGGAAATCGATCGCTTCTTCTACCATGAACCGGGTGTTTTCCTTCAATTCTGGATGAAACCCGAAAAGAAAGTACCTGCCTCTGCCGGCCTGTCCCTTCACCGCGGCGATTCCATCTTTCATAACCCCGTCGAAACTATCGACGTAGACCGCAGCCACTTCCTCGCAGCCGTCGGGTTCGGCGCCGAAGATCGGTCCGTTTTCGTAGTGAACCACACAGGGCCGGCCCTCCCAGTTTATTTTCACGTCGCCGCAGCCCCTATCCCAGTTACCTATATCCAGCGCCTCTCTGGGGGAGAGATTGAAACCGGTTGTTTCGCTGTTGTAGGGCTGGAGGGCCAGATACGCTCCGGCGCAGATCCCCAGATACCTCCCGCCTTCGAAGACGTATCGGGTCAATTTTTTCAACACACCGCCACCGAACCGCGAACCGAAAGTCGTCGCCCTGCCGGCGCCTATAACCACCATATCGACTCGACCCAGATCGGTGGCTTCATCGAGCGTCTGCGCGAGGGAGAAACCGCGCTCGCTGAACACTGTCGTCAGAGCTTCCCTGGACTTCCCCTCCTCGGAAATCAGAAGGATGTTCATTTCAACTCTCCGCAGATAGCCATACAGGCTGCCTCGATCGACCCGGGAAGCAGTCCGAACGTCTTCATCGACGCACCGAAAGCTTCGAGAGTACCGACGTCGTAAGGGTCTCTTCCCGAAATGAGAATGGACTTCCCGCTCTTGCGGGCCAGACTTTCGAGTGTTTCCTTGAGCGGCTTTATTTGTTCAGAGCCCCTCGAGGCAGTTATCACTACCAAAGAAGTGTTCGAATCGACGAGTTCTTCCAGCACGACGAGCTTGTCGGGCGGTGTATCGTAACCGAGAGTATAACTGCGCTCTATCTTGAAGAAGCGGGAGACGATCCTCCTGGTTTCCGAGCTCGAGACCTCGACTTCGTTCAATCCCGTAACCGTGGGGCTCAACTCGACGAGCACTATCGCGGAATTCTTCTCCAGGGGTATGTCCCCGCCGTTTCTTCCGATCACCACGCTCTTTTCGGCAAGGGTCTTCTGCAAGAGATCATCGGGGGCGAACAGTACCTGTGAAAAGCCGGCGCGATAGTCGGGACGCGAGAGCTTCTCCCTGGTCTCTTCAATTCTCAAGAGACTTTCCTTCACGCGCCGCATCGGTATGGTTCCATCCTCCACAGCTCCCTTCAAAGCCTCGATCGCCCTCCTTTGAAGTTCGGGAGTGTGGCTGAGAAGAATCATATCTGCGCCGGCGTTGAAGGCATCGACCGTAGCCCGTTCTATTCCGTAGATCTTCTTCATCGCATCCATTTCCAGACAATCGGTTATGATGACGCCAGTGAACCCCAGCTCCTCCCTCGCAATGGTGGTGAGAATCTTTCTGGAAAGCGTCGCCGGCTTATCGTCGATCGAAGGATAGACTATGTGCGCCGTCATAAGGAAATCCAGATGACCCTCCCCGATCAGTTTTTCGAAGGGGAAGAGATGTACACTACGGAAGGTCTTTTCGGAAATCTCCACTACCGGCAGACAGAGATGGGAGTCCTCCCGGGTGGCTCCGTGGCCGGGGAAATGCTTGCCCGTAGTCAGAACGCCGGCCGAATGGAGACCCCTGCAGAACTCGGCGCCGAAGCGGGCCGTCTCGTGAGGATCGGCAGAAAAAGACCTGATTCCGATTATCGGATTGGCTGTCTCGCTGTTACAGTCGAGGACGGGGCTGAAGAACACGTTCACTCCGACTGCCGACGCTTCCCGGGCCATGCGGCTCGCCATGTCGTAAGCCATGGAAGGCCCGGCCTCCGTCAGACCCATATGACTTATCCCTCTGGTGAAACCCGGTACCAGTCTCTTCACCGGTCCGCCCTCTTCGTCGGACATGATGAAAGGGATAGATCCCGATCGCTCCCTTATAAAACCGATCAGATTCCATAGACTCGGCGGGTTCACGACGTTCCTGGCCGAAATGTTAATGGCCGATATACCCTCCTCGAGCAGATCTATGAGCGAAGGACCTATTGCTCCTTTTTCTTCGTTTAAACCGAAACCGAAAGAAAAGAAACGGCTTATTATCCCTGAATTCATACTTTTTATAAACACCACTCCAATGGACAAAGGATTTGCTTTTAATGATCGTTTATGATCTTATACTAATATTTCGATCAAAATAAACCAAACACAGAAACACACAGTAAAAACAAGAAAAAAGGCAAGAAAGACGGATAAACGTCTCTAATTGAATGAAAAGCAACGGAAAGATCGATACCCGCGAAAATACGATCCGAAACCGGGAATGTGTAGAGCGTTGTGTTATCATAAAATATCGTACCGTTGGGGGAGATCAGTCAATGACCAAACTGGAAAGACACGAAAAAATATTGAAACTGATAGCCAGCAACTCGAGCATAAGCGTGAACGAGCTCTGCAAACTCGTGAACACTTCCCACGCGACGATACGCAGGGATCTGGCCGAGCTCGAGAGCGAAGGGCTTCTCGAACGCTTCCACGGCGGTGCGGTCTTGAGCAGCAAGAAGAGGTTCGAGGTCTCTTTCAGCAGGCGTATCAACCAGCACAACGTGGAAAAGCTCAAAATCGCCGCGGCGGCGCTCGAAAGAATCGAAGACGGAGAGACGATAATACTCGACGCCGGCACCACGACTCTCCAGATCGCGAAACTGCTTGTCAAAAGCGGAAAGCACGTTCAGATAATAACCAACAGCATAGCGATCGCCCAGGAAACCGCCGATTACATAGATCCAGGCGTCACGCTGCTTGGCGGGAACCTCGACTGGCACAATATGTCGACCGTCGGTCTCGTCGCGATAGAGTATCTCAGAACCGTCATGGTGGATAAGGCCTTCATAGGGGCCAACTCGGTAGATATCGAGCGCGGGGTCTTCGCCGTGGACGAATCGAGCGCCTTTCTAAACAGGGCCATGGTAGCTTCGTCCAGACAGGTCTTCGTGGTCTGTGATTCCAGCAAATTCCAGAGAATCGCTCCCTTCAAATCGGTGGATCTAGACGAGGTCGATTGCCTGATAACCGACAACCTCATAGACAGAGAGACGGCCGCTAAACTCTACGGAAGGTTAAACCTGGTGATAGCGAAAGATTGACCTCCCGCTCAAGCCTTCTTAAGCTGTTCTATTCTCTTCAAAAAGCCGTTGATGTTGTCCCTGAACCTTCCTATCCTTATCTCGGCGTTCTTGAGGTATTCGAGGCCCGGCGTGGTAATCCTGTAAGTCTTTCTGGCCGGTCCGGCCTCCTCGGTGTCCCATTCAGAAGCTATCAACCCCATCTCTTCGAGGTTCGACAGCACGCGGTAGAGGTTCCCCATCTGACCGACGCTGAATATCGGGATCTCGAATTCCTCCAGCCTCGTTGAAAGCTCGTATCCGTGGGCCGGCTTCTCGGCTATGAGCAACAGCAGGTAAAGCTCTATCCAGGGCCTTCCCATCCCCATTCTACTTCCCCTCATATTTCTCGTCTCTCTCTCCTCTACCTGTCAAAAGCCTCAGTGATTATGGTGTTGTCCGCGACCTTATGGGTTGTTTTTCCTGCAATGTATCTTCCGCCCCAGGGGTCTTCCAGCGTGAAAGCTACCCCCTTCTACATTGACAAGCTCTCCGGGGTGAAGGGAGGATGCATAATCGATATATTCCTCCGAAGAATTAAGGCTCAATTCATAAGAACCATTGCCTGTTACTGTCATCTGCTTCACAGTCGGAGGCTCATAGCGCGATAGATCGGTCGCCTTCATCTCTACGCGGTGATCCGGACCGATCAAGACAATGGGCTCGTTTTTCTTTATGGTGTTCCCGTCTACTGTTACTTCCACATCGTCCGGAAAGTCAAAACTGACGGTGAATAGCTGGTATATCTTACCGTCAACGAAGTTCGCCTGCAGATCGATGGTTTCATTCTCGTTGAGTGTGAAATCTGCCTGAAGGCTCTTGCCGCCGGAGTCTACTTTCACCGTTAGTTTTCCGATAGGAAAGTTTGTGAGTCTTATATCCGTCTCCCCATAGTTGACTCCGTTTATGGATACCTTCGCAGAAGGGAAAGGAATGCTGTAGATATTTATAGTGCCTGTCTTCTGCCCCAGAACAACTTTCTTCTGTTCGGTCGGGATCTTTTCCTGCGTGACCTTTGCTTGACTCAATTCAATACTCACAGAGGTCGATCTGCCGGATTGCACAGTCACTACAACGTTTTTGTCCTCATAGCCTTCCTTCTGGGCGGTAAGCGTGTACGTTCCGGGTTCGAGTGATAGTATAAGCTGTCTTCCGACAACTGTTCCCTTGTGAACGCCATCCACGAGAATTTTGACCCCGTCTGAAGAGGTTATCGCAACATATCCGGGGGCTTCCGTACCAAACAACATAGTAAAAGTTCCTACCACCAGTAGCAGCAACAGGATCTTTCTCATATACTCACCCCTTTTGACAATTGCTTGTGTCTTATATGCCTGCAGTTTATGGATTTTGGAACGTCTGTTCGCAACCGACTCAATAGATGATCATCTGAAAATCAACCGTGTCGCCATTTACAACTATTGATTTGGCTATAACTTCGTCTCCCCACTTCGCTTCTACGTGGTATTCACCGTTGGGTATGTCGTTAAATGCAACCTGCACCGGACTGCCGGCGGAAATATCCGTGAATGTCTGTTCCTTCGATACAGGGCCACTTATAGAAACCATGAGGTCGTGAGTCGTGAGGAAGAATATCTTTGTAAGTCCTACAGTGATCACGAGAGTTAGCTTTCCCGTTCCTTCTGAATAAGTGTTGTAGTTGGATGACTGAACATCCGTGTTGTACTGATAACTATCTGAGAACGGCGCAGATGTAGTGCTACTGATAAATCTGAGTTTTTCTCCGGTATATGGATCAAAGTTGAATTCCTTGGGAAATATCTGTTTTGTGATGGGATTGAATTTCATATTGCCTATGTCTTGGCCAAAATAAACGGCTGTGATTTTGGACATATCAAGCTCGTAGCCTTCCATAATCTGTCCGGTGAAATCATCCAAATAATCTACATACAAATTATGCAAATGTTGTACCAGATACAGATTATCAGCTTTACCGTTGCGTAGGGTTACTCTTATCAAAGATTTGCTTCCCCAGGTTCCGTTAATCAATTCAAGCTTCGATATGTCGGAAATTGTCACCGAGAAAGTTTGGCTTTCTAGAGTTCTAACAAAACCTAGACTACTAGATATAGAATACGACTTATAGGTTCTGGTATCATGTGAACTTTCGTCGAGGAATCTTATAAATCGTTCCGCATGAATCACCTGACCGTCGTTGAAGAAGACGGTACAACTCGTCTCCATTTCTGTAGCCAAAATCATTGCAGGAAGAACAAACAAAGCAAGAGAAATCATGATCAACATTCTTCTTATCATTTTCATACATTTTTTGCAAGAGCGAATTCCCTGTTTTTGCAAGAATTCCAAAGAACTTTCCACCCGGGAAATTTTGTTAATGAGTTTTCATTAGCGAATTCCTAATTCTAAAGCTCTGACCTTCGAACAACAACAAATGACTGTGGTGAACAAGACGATCAATCATTGCCGAAGTCATCTGTTCATCGTAGAAGATATGGACCCACTTGCTGAACTCAAGATTTGTTGTGATTATCACGCTCCTTTGTTCATAGCATTCTGAGATAACTTGAAACAACAACTTCGATCCATCACGATCAAGAGGCACATAGCCCCACTCATCACAGATAATCAGATCGGCCTTCATTAGAGTTTTCATGAAGGCGTTTAGTTCTGACTTCTTCTGTGCTTCTGAAAGGCGATTTACAAGCGCAGCTGTTCTGAAGAAACGAACCACCTTGTTCTGTTTGCAGGCTTCCAAACCGATTGCCTGAGCAAGGTGAGTCTTTCCAGTACCAACGTTTCCGTACAGAATCAAATTCTTCTTCTCGTCTACGAAAGAAGCTTTCTTCAGTTCTTCTGGACTTAAGTCCTGAGGTAGTCGTATCTCTTCGAACGAGAAATCTTCGAATGTCTTCATGGCATAGAAGCCCGCCTGCTTTACCAGGCGGTTCTTCCTTGAGGTCTCACGGTTATCCAGAGCAATCTGTAGTATTTTCATAAGGTATTCCTGGTTGTTGTCAGCTTCTACCTCTTCAAATACATCCACTATCTTCCTTCCAAGGCGTAGCTTCTTGCAGCAGTACGCAATCTGCTCTTTCATGATTGGCTACTCCTTCCCAGGAATAGATCATAGTCAAGTGCTTTGTTCTTAAGAGGCGGGAGTTCTGGTATGTCACTCGGGAGTAAAACAGGACTGAACTCGAAGCTTTCCGTGTTGAGACGCCGGAATATAGCAAGGACACTATCGCTGTCTTTTGCTCCTCTCTCTAGAGCTGCAAGGAAGGCTTCTACTGCACTCAAAAAGCCTGTATCTTCGCTCAGCTCTGCAAGGATCTTGAGAGTCTCTTTCTTGCTTGAACGATCACTCTGCTCAAGAAACTCTTGTAGTGGAGAAGGAAACAGTCCGTATATACCCGTGTATTTCAGTGCTGCGGGTCTCCTGGATAATTGGGTGAGATAAGGTATCCAGTTCATGGATTCTCTCTTCATCTGTCCATACAGTCTGGGATGAGTGATTATCTCTTTGTAGTCCCTGTCCATTACGATAACTTCATGAGCGGTCAATCTTGCCCATATCTCGGTCTTTGCATATTTTGGAGCGCTTGAATATGTATGCCTTCCTTTCTCAAGGGTGAACTTCGCGTGAGCATCTGTGCGAACAGCCAAGAGGATCGATTCATCGTACTTACTCCGTGCAAGAGTTAGAAGCTTTGTCCTGTCTTCTTCAAATCGTTCTCTTATCATTCCTGGCTTCGAATAGTGCGGCCTTTCCATATCATGATCACATCGAGCGAGGAGCTCTTTGTTGAAGGCCATTAAGTCACTTATCTCTGGAACAGGAACTAGCATGTTTCTCCTATGGTATCCCACTTTACTTTCGACGCTGCCTTTCTCATTCCCGCTCTGAGGATTACAAAAGACTGCTTCGAATCCATAGTGATTCTTGAATCTGAGAAAGTGTTCGGAAAGGATCCGGTCTCCTTCCTTCAGTATCTTGCTGACCATGGATGAGGCGTTGTCAAACCATATTCGGTTGGGAACACCCCCTATGTGGTTGAAGACATTCATGAGTCCTTCCATTAGGCATTGTTGGTTCTCTCCCTTGAAGAGTTGAAGATATCCCCCGTTGCTGTAGGGAAAGGAGACATTCAGAGTATATCCGTGACAGCGAACCCCGTTTTCCAGAAAGTCAGCTTCTCCAAAGTCTACCTGTGCTTCACCGGGTTTGTGTTCCAAAGCGAAGTAAAACTCTTTATTCTGGCCATAAAGTTCTTTCCTCTTCTGTGCCACGTATGTTGCCACAAGACGATATGAACAGTCAAAGGAATCACCGTGTTTTTCCTGAAGCCTTTTGAATACTCTTAAAGCCGTATGTCGCTGTTTCCTTCTTTCAAGTTTGTCTTGCTCAAGCCAACAGTCAATCTCTTCTTTGAAAGGATCGAGCTTCGACTTAACTGTTTTCTTCGTCTGTGGTGGCTGTGTATTGAAATCATCCTTCAGAATGTACTTTTTCACTGTCTTCACATCCGTCTTTGTTTCTCTTGCAATCTCCACAATTCGCTTTCCTTCATTAAAATATTTGCTTCTGATAGAATTGATCTTAGCCATTGCAACCATCCTCCTTTGTTCCTCCCCTTTATAGTGTCNNGGGGGAAGTTGCAATGGCTCTTTGCATTAACAGGGAAGTTTCCCTGCAATTGCAGGGAATCACTCTCTGCAATTACCGGTACTTATATTCTGCAGCAAACATTCAGTGATATAAACGGAGTGGGTAGTGTGCTGAGATCGTACTAAGATTTGGGATTGAGACTATCGCGCAATCTCTAGAATCTTTATGCTTTTTATGTCTTCTGTCTGTTATATACAATGAGTAATAGTAATAGGAATAAATGATGACAAAATAGTAGAACTAAAAGAAATTTTGTTTTGTTCTTGTAGTTATAGAAAAGAGAAAGGGCAAGATGGATATTGATGAAATTATCATATATGATAATATGTTTATGTAAGTGAGTCATAAAAATCATAAGCTAAATCTGAAAGGTGGTGTTATAGATGACGGGATTTGATAAACTGAAGGCCAATTTGATGAAGAACGAGGAATTCGTACGCATATACAATGAGAGAAAGCCGCTAAGAAACTTCATAGATGAACTAATCGAACTAAGAGTTGAGAAGGGTATGACCCAAAAGGATCTGAGCGAGCTCACAGGTATAAGCGTCCCAAATATCTCAAGAATAGAGGCAGGAAAACAGAATCTTTCCTATCAGATGATGTACAAACTCGTGAGTGCTCTTGAAGGAAAGATCCTAATAACTGCCCAGGCCGATAATTGCATTAGACTTTCCAACGTGGCTGCGGAGAAACTGCAGGAACTAAGCAAAGAGGCTAATGTCTCGCCGGAAGAATTCCTTATGAACCTTCTACAAAAAGCTTCAGAAGAAGCGATTAAGGTTTAGGTCGAAACTCAAAAGGTTCATAACTTGCCCGGTTCTAAATATCTCTACCAATCATGAGACTAGTACAAATAAAAATGTAAGTGTGGTCGAAGTCGAAGTCATTTGAATGCTTGGATATAACTATATGACTTGAACAAACAAATACGGAAAGAAAGCGAAGAATTCTTCAGCAGTGATCAGCATTCTTCTTCAATGAACGTAGCACTGATTCTCCGGAACACGAGTCTGACCATTTTTTTCTGGACAAGTATCAATCAAAATTGAAATGGACAGATAAAAGTACATAGGAGTCAGCTTCAACGATCAGGCGATAGAATATCATCTCATTCGTGGTTCATTCATGTCGTTGTCGCTAAAACATGTTTATAAGCCTCATGAATTAGGCTTCTCAATGCTTCGCAGTTGCTATTCTGATTCTAGTTTTCGTTTTTTTCTATATTGTCTCTTCTCAGAACTTTAATTGACAAACCTGTTTCCAATCATGGAGACAATGCGAGCTGAATTGATCCGGAAAATCCAGTATGTTCCTTTCAATGAAAAAAACCAGGTGATGCTTTCTTATGTCGAGCAATATGCATCTTCTTTTGTTATCAATCACTTTCTCCTAAGGATGGCAAAGTGCTATAATTTCATTGCATGGGGGTGTCCCCGTGGGCGGAGCAGGCAAAGGGCTCCGCTTAACCTTTCTTTTCTATTCTAAGAAATGCCCTCACAGATTTTTATCTTCGATTTCCCTTTTAGTGTGAAGAAAGGAGTCCGACCCCATTTACCCCGCTATACATTGAGAAAGAGCCATTTTTCACTTCATAGAAAATCCAACTCAAACTTCAATCAAATGACGACTTCCCAGTAAACAAGAACCCGAAAGTACTTCTGATTCCCTTCATGTCTCAGTGACAGCATCGAGGTCAGACCTCTTTCTTGCAGGTGGTCTTGAATCAGATAGGTGCAGATTCTTGAGGGAGATGTTTGATAGTCTAGAAAAGCGAGTCTCAAATTTCACAGCAACCTGTCCAAAGTGCAGAGACTGAAAATCAAGAAGTATTACGACTAAACTCTAAAAAGGGAAAGCCTCCATCATTTTCGAGAAAAGCGCATGAACTAATGACTACACAGGTAAACGACTCAAGTACGTGCTCTCTCTTTGTCTGTCTTCTCAGTATATTCTTTCTAAGCTTCTATCAACTAAAGCTTCAACATCATCAAGCGATACGTTGATCGTAGCAGAACCTGACTCTATCGAAGCTTTGCCAACCGCTATCCCAACTCTGCGCGCGATTCCCGGTTCGAAGGCTTTCGGGAGTATGTTGTCAGCAGATAGCTTGTCGTCGCTTACGGCATCAGCGAGCGCATCAGTGGCAGAAAGCTTCATGGATTCGTTGATTTCTCTGGATCTGACGTCTAGCGCTCCTCTGAATATGCCTGGGAAAGCGAGGACGTTATTTATCTGGTTCGAAAAATCCGATCTTCCAGTTGCAACAATCTTTGCCCCAGCTTCTTTTGCAATGTCGGGCATAATCTCGGGAACTGGATTTGCTAGAGCGAAGACAATGGCCTTTTCCGACATCGATTTTATCATCTCGGCTGAAACGATACCTCCAACCGAAGTGCCAATAAAAACGTCGGCGCCCTTCACAGCCTTTGCCAGGTCACCAGAGAGGTTGTCTGGATTGATTTCCTGGACAATCTCACGATGAAATTCATTCAAGAGCGTCCTGGGATCGTTTTTGTTAAGAACACCGTTTCTGTCAACTGCAATAATGTCTCTTACGCCGGCCGCGAGCAACATCTTGATTGTTGCTCCACCAGCGGCTCCAATCCCAACCATTGCGACTCTCAGGTTTTCCATCTTCTTATTTACTATTTTCAGAGCATTTCTCAATGCAGCAGTGGCTACGATTGCCGCTCCGTGTTGGTCGTCATGGAAGACCGGTATGTCGAACCTTCTCTGAAGCTCTTGTTCAATATAGAAGCACTTTGGAGAGGAGATATCTTCGAGGTTTATTCCGCCAAACGTAGGAGACAGAGCCTGAACGAAGGCAATTATCTCATCGGGTTGATGGACGTTTATACATAGAGGAAAGGCATCCACATTTCCGAATTCTTTGAATAACAGAGCTTTTCCTTCCATAACAGGCAGACCGGCCTCAGGGCCAATGTCTCCAAGACCGAGAACGGCTGTTCCATCCGAAATAACTGCGACGTAGTTCCATTTGTTGGTATACTCGAAGGCAAGCTCATTATTCTCGTTTATGATCCTGCAGACGTCTGCAACTCCGGGAGTATACGCAAGTGACATAGCCTTCATGCTATCCACGCGAACTCTACTTCTCACTTCAAGTTTTCCTCGCAGTTCTTTATGGAGTCTAAGTGCTTCTTCGTTCAAGTTGATCACCTTCTATTCAAAGTAAAAACATCGTTTCCAAGGGAGTCGATAGCAACATACAGTGGGAAATCTTTAACCTGGGTTCTGAATATCGCTTCAGTACCGAGATCCTCAAAAGCCAAGACAGTCAAATCGGATATCCTGCTGGCCAGAGCGGCGGCGGCACCACTGGGAGCGAGAAAGTAGACTCTCTTGTAATTCCTGCAAAGCGTTGCAGACAATGATCCCCTCTTTCCCTTGCCTATAGTTGCTAAAACGCCTTTCATATATAGCATCTCTAGAAATGAATCCATTCTACTGGAAGTCGTAGGACCTATTGCTCCGAAAGAAACTTTCGTCGGTTTTGCCGGTCCCGCATAGAAAACTATTGCCCTGTCTAGAGAAACTGGTATTTCTTCATTTTCTTCAATCATCTTCTTCAGCCTTTTCTGTGCGGCGTCTCTCATTACAAGAAACTCGCCTGAATAGAGAAGTTCATCTCCCGCGCGCAGTTCTTCAATCTTCAAGGATTATTCTCCCCTTTCTGGCGATGTAGCAGTCCGTTGCAAGTCCAATCGGCATTATTGCAATGTGTGAAGGGTAAGTCTCAATATGCACTGAGTAAGCAGTTATCCCTTTTCCCAAACCCTGATAACCAATTCTCAGATCGTTAACATCTTTCAGAATTCTTTCTTCCAGCGCTGCATATTCCTTGTCGTAATGTTTCTCATTAATAGATCTGGTAAGCGCAAGCTTGGCAAGAATCATAGCTTTGTCTGAACTTCCACCTATCCCTATTCCAATCTTTAGTGGGGGGCAACCTCTTGCCCCACTCTCTCTTATTGATTCAACGACTGTGTAAACCACCTCATCCACAGTCGAAGCGGGATTAAGCATGAAAAGTCTAGAAAGGTTCTCGCTTCCTCCTCCTTTTACAAGAAAGCGTACTTCCAGTTTGCTCCCCCTTACAGGAAAGAGATGGCAGATAGCTGGAGTGTTGTCTCCAGTATTCTCTCTCTTCAGAAGTGGATCGGACACCATAGAGTATCTAAAAGGTTCACTGGTATAAACCTTCTTGACTGTCAGATTCAACGTTTCAACAATCGGTTCTTCCAGCGTTACTTCGTTTCCCTGAAAGACGAAAAACTCTAGAAACCCTGTATCCTGACAAATGGGAAGCCCCGTCGCTTTTGCAGCTACTGCATTTTCCTTCAACACTCTTGAAAAGGGTCCTTCATAGAGATCAAGCAGCTTCACAATTTCGGGATCCATCTCCGTATTTGCCCTCGAAATTGCTTCTCCTAGAATCCCGGTTATTTCTTCAGCCGAAATCAAAGCTTCACCTCGTCAACCAAGACCGTTGAACTCTACCGATAGGCGTTTCTCGCTCTCTGCAACATCTTCTACTAGTCTGAACAGGGAGTCTGCAATTGCTTCCGTTCTTTCTTCTATCAAATGTATTAGGCTTTCCATAGCGGAAGCAGAGGGACCTCCGGGGATTTCACGTATCTGAACGAAATGCGCGGGAGAAAGGACGTTTGTTAGTTCCAAGTCGCTCATGTTCAAGGCTCTTCCAACAAGCTCGGAGAACTTTCTGCGTAAAGCCTCAAAAGAGTATCCTGATTTCACGTAAGCGCTCGTAACAGTGTGAGCCGTCCTGAAAGAAATCGCTTCCCTCCTTACCAGTTCATCAGCCAGTTCCGTAGTCGTCGTTCCCGTAGAGATTGCTATATCATTAACTCTTTGCTTATCGACAGAGACTTCCAGAAGCGTCTCTTCCAGTAACTCCAGAAGACCGGAAAACGTTTCATAACCTCTGGTGAAGCTGGTTACAGGAGCATCAGCCACCTCGTTAACATCCTGATAAGGAACGTTGTGGAAGAGATCTATGAGGCTCTGGAAGTTACCGGCAGCCATTCCGGACTGGATTCTGATGTGTTCTATAATGACTGGATTCCGCTTTTGCGGCATTATGCTGGAAACCTGAACGAGTTTGTCGGGAAATATGAGCATTCCCACTTCGCAAGAAGCTTTGTGGCCCATATCAGCCATAAGCCGCGTTATGTCATTGAGAATGCTTTTCAACCACATTGATGGATAAGTGAGCCAGTGGGAGGTGACGATTGCTTGGTAAGAGTTCGGTACCGGTCTGTCGAAACCAAGCAGGTCAGAAACCAACTGTCGGTCAATATTGAATCCTGTGGTTGTAATCGCCGCTGCTCCTAGAGGGCATTGATTCACCACTTTCATGGAGGCGCACAATCCCTCTAGTCCTTCGAGAAACTCCAGAAGGAAAGACGAAAGATAGTGGGCAAGAGTCGATACCTGCGCGGGCTGCCCATGCGTGTACAGAACCAGGAGTTGCTCTCTGGACCTCTTTATCTTATCACTAAGAGTTTTGGTAATCGATAGCATCTGTTTCATAAGTGAAACCATAAGCTTTCTGACGTACAATCTGAAAACCGTTGCATCCATGTCATTCCGACTTCTGGCCGTGTGGAGTGATCCAGCCTTTTCTCCGACAAGAAGTTCCAGCTGCTTCTCATAGAAGAAGAAGAGATCCTCGACTCCTTCAGGGATTTCTTCGGGTATTTTCAATGTAGAATCCAGTTCGTTAATAGCCCTTTTCAGAGCAGATGCAGTATTCGAATCGACTATTCCTTGCCTCGCAAGCATGACCAAATGGGCCTTGTTTTGCTTCCTGAACTCATCTAGAAAAGATGTCGCCCAGTGCTTGTAGGATCTTCCGAGAACGTACTTCGTGTAAATCGGAGAAAATCTCATACTACCTCCCGTTTAGAAGGTCGTCTATGTTCCCAAAGACCACTCTTTCGATTTCATCATCGGAATATCCGACGTTTATCATGGCTTTGTACTGCTCGTCAAAATAAGATTTCGCATAGCCCCTTGGGAAATAGCTAGAATCTGTCCCAAATATGATTCTTCCGGGACCTATAGTCTCTCTATATTTTCTGAAAAGCGTTTCAAGATTTACTTCATAAGGCATCCATCTCATCCACTGGTTTGATCCGCTTGTATCTATATATACGTTCGGACATGCCCAGCAGAGGTTCAGAGTCTCGAACACATATCCACAACCGAAATGCGGTACGATTATCTTCATGTTCGGGAAGCTCTTCGCAACATCGTGAATTATAAGCGGGTTGATATTTACATGGTTTGCAATTCCGCCAGCTGAGCCCATAATGCCGAAGTGAATCAAAACAGGTATATTTTCTCCCTGAGCAACTTCCCATAAGGGATAGAGTTCTTTGCTGTCCAGGGGAGTATCCACCGCCGGTCCAAGTATCTTATACCCTTTGAGACCCTGCTCTCTTATAGATTTCTCTAGTAAGGTGGGAGCCTCTTTAAGGGAAGGATCGTGATGAGCATAGCCGAAAAACCTATCTGGATGAGCTTTGACTATCTCCGACATGACTTCATTTCCACCAGAAGTGACAAAGACTACCGAGATATCGTACTCTGTCGCCTCTTTGTACCATCGCTCTACCAGTTCATCTTGGGAAGCAAGTGGTTCAGCTCCATCAAACTGCCAGGCCTTTCTCCAGCGAGCTCGTTCTTGCGTCAACCATGGGTGCACGTCGCCCTTGTGCCTTCCGAAGAGATCTGGAGAAGGAAAATGAACGTGAGAATCAATAATCCTCATGGCAATCACCCTTTCAATCCCGACATAGCAATTCCCTTCACAATTTGCTTTTGGAAAATTACGAAGAAGATTATCAGGGGAATAGTTGAAACAGCAGCCCCAGTCATAATCAACTCCCACCTGGTTAGGTTCTCACTTGAGAAATAAGACACGCCAACTGGAAGAGTATACATTTTCGGTGTTTGGGCAACTATCAAGGGCCAAAGAAAAGCATTCCAGTTGCCTATGAAATTGAAGATCGCCAATGTGGCGAGAGCCGGCTTCACAAGTGGCATGACTATTCTCATAAATATGCCAAATTCGGAAACTCCGTCGATCCTAGCGGCGTCCAGCAGATCGTTTGGTATTGTCGACATGAACTGCTTCATCAGGAAGACGCCGAAAGCGCTTATCATACCCGGAAACATTATGCTCCAATAGGTCTCCATCCACCTCAACTGTCTAACCATTATGTACCAGGGAATGACTAACATTTCGGTAGGAATCATTAATGTGCTAAGAATCAGTATGAATATGATGTTCTTTCCCGGAAAATTGTACTTGGCGAGTGTATAGCCCACCAAGGAATCAAAGAATAGAACGGAAATAGTTGTTACCACAGCTACGATCATGCTGTTCAAAAACCATCTGGGAAACATGGAATAGTTGAAAATGAACTCGTAGTTTTCCAGAGTTGGTTTTGTTGGTATCACCGTCATCTCATAGATCTCTTCGGTTGTCTTGAAAGAAGAGGAAAACATCCACACGAAGGGAAAGACCATCACAATGGCGAATATCGTTAGAAATATATAGGCAAAAATACTTGTTTTCCTGTATGCTCTAGTCATGCATAACCACCCACCAATCAGTATTGGACTCGCTTATTCAATACCAGTAGTTGTATCAGCGTAATGCCCATAATGATCATGAAAAGTATAACAGTCGCACTAGAAGCGAGGCCCATATCGAAAGATCTGAAGGCTTTCTGATATATATACAGTACTAAGGGTTTTGTCGAGTTGAGAGGCCCCCCTGATCCTTGATCGGTCATGTTGTAAACCTGCGTGAAGATCCTCAGAAATGTAATGCTCTGTGTAACTACAAGAAAAACTGTAATCGGGTTCAGGAGAGGCAATGTGATTTTGAAGAAAGATTGCTTCGAAGTTGCTCCATCAATTTTGGCGGCTTCTATGTATTCCTGAGGTACCGTTTGCAGGCCGGCGAGATAGATAATGATGCAATATCCCAGATTTACCCAAACTGTCGTAACAACAATTGCCGGCAGAGACTGATTCATACTACTCAAAAAGGGTTTTGCGTCAAGGCCGAAGGCCATAAGAAGATTGTTGAGTATTCCTGCCGGCGGCCGCTGGTAGATCCATCTCCAAACCCAACTTACTGCCACAAGTGGTGTGATATAAGGCATGACGTACAACAAACGGTAAAACCACTGCAGATGGCGAACCCTGTTCAGCGTAGCGGCCAAGAAGAGGGACAGGACTATGACAAGCGGAATACCGTAAGTCACGTATTTGAGAGTATTCCAGAGAGAAGTCATGAATACTTTATCTTTGAAAAGTTTCACAAAATTGTCGAACCCAACGAAATCTTTATTTGGTGAAATTAGCTTCCAGTTTGTGAAACTCAACCAGAAGGCGTATATCATTGGATAGAAACGCACAACAATATAGAAGACCAACGGGATAGCCAGGAAAATATATGCTGTAAGGATTCTCTTCTGACTTATCTTCATTCTTTACCCCCAAAGAGAATGGCCGTGGCAACGCCACGGCCACCTGCTCTTCAAATTACTCTACTCTTGACCAGAATTCGTCTATTATTGCTTGATCCTCTGCGGCAGCTTCTTCGAAAGCCTTAACGGGATCCATGCCCTGTATCCATACTTTGTCTACAGCATCCATCAGGACCTGGCGTTGCCCGCTTTCGTCAACGAAGAAAGTCGCATGGGCATACTCGAGACCCTTGAGAAATGGTCCGAATTCGGGATGATCATAATAAGCGGCTGCGGCTTTCGGATTGGCTGGAAGTTCGCCCACCTGTTCGAGCCAGAGTTTCTGAGCGTATTCTGAGGTTATGAATTTCAGGAACTTGATTGAAGCATCCAGCTTATCGCCGGTTGCATTTGTCGTTATTGCGTGTGCCCAGAAAGAAGCGAAGTTTGACTTAACGCCGTTCATCGATGGAAGTTCCGTAACTCCCCAGTTGAGGTTCTCGAGGGGTCTGAAAGTTCCAAGCCTGAAAGAGCCGTCGATCGTCATTGCTGCTTTGAGAGATCTGAAAGCTGTGACATCATCATTCAGAAAGCCTGGATACCCGACTTTGTCCTTTGTTATCAGGTCGGTATATACCTTCAGAGTATCGGGTGCGGTCAAGGAGTAGAGAACCGTTCTGTTATCAGCGCTGTAGGGCGTTCCACCGAGCTGTCTGACAAGGACTTCTCTAATCCACTGGTGACCCTGACCGGATGGCTGCATTGTCAGACCTTCCTGAATTATGTTGCCCTTGTCGTCGTACTTCGTGAGCTTCTTTGCAAATTCAACCATCTCGGCGAAAGTCGTTGGCGGAGCCTCTGGATCGAGGCCAGCTTCTGCAAATAGATCCTTGTTCCAGAAAAGCGCTAGAGATCTTACGGCCGTTGGAAGGGCATAGGGAACTCCGTCAAACTCAATTCCTTTGGATACGAATGGAAAAAACTGACTGCTAAGATATTCAGGGGAAAATTCGCTTTCAGGAAGAGGAACTAGATATCCCGAAGTAACGTAAAGTGGAATCCATCCGTAGAAAAGAGTAAGAACATCAGGCCCGACTCCGGCAGGAACAGACACCGCGACCTTCTCGTTGAAATTTTCGTAGGGGAAAGTAACGTGCTCTACTTCGATCCCAGGATTCTGCTTTTCGAACTCTTCGATAAGCTGATCTACGAGTTTCACTTTTGTTTCGTAGTAGTACTGCCAGAAGGTAATCTTCACTGCGCCAGCAAAACTGGCGAAGACAACCAAACTTACCAGAAGAAACAACAATGCTCTTTTCATTTGCCCACCTCCAAAATAGTGATGTTGCTCATACTTCCATGAAGACCTTTCTTTGAACATTGCACACAGCGCCTAACGAAACCCCTAGTTCGCCCAACTCTCCACGCTTGAAAGTTACGCGCTCGAGTATTTCAGGAGGAACAGTCCTCTTTAGTACCGGCATTATTAGACTGACTATCCTATCGTATTGGTTGTAACCAATTCCACCGGTTATGACAACAACATCTGGATCAAGCAGTGTGATGACATTCGCGATAACCACGCTAAGGTGCTCACAGGCTACCGTAACTATCTCTCTGAATCTCGGATTTGTGTCTGAATGATCAAACATCTGTGCGACCGACGGTTCGTTTTCGAACTCCGAAAGAAGCTTTTCAAAGGCGTATCCCGAGAACCAGCTTTCGAGGCTTCCAAATACAAAGCTCAGATTCTTCTCTCTGCTCCAGTCGGTTATCATATACCCTATCTCTCCAGCAACTCCGCTTGATCCTTCGTAAAGCTCGTTGTTTATGATTAATCCAGCACCTGTTCCTGTACCAAGTGCTGTCAGAAAGACATTTCTGCATCCCTTTGCAGCTCCAGCCCACAACTCACCGAGAGCGTTAAGTGTCACGTCATTCGAAACAAATGTTGGAACTTCGAATCTCTTTTCGATATAATGACGCAAATTCACTTTTCGGAGCCCAAATGCGGGCATATAAAAAATCAATCCACTCTCAGGATCTACAGTTCCTGGAACACCGAGTCCGATTCCCATTACTTTCGAGACTGGGACTTTCATTACCTGAGATATCGCCATTTCCACAGTCTCTAGAAATGTCTTCTCATTTGAAATAGATTTAGTAGAGCATCTTACCTTCTCAACAATATTTCCATCAAGATCCGAGAGTATAGAGATCAGTTTGTTACCTCCGACATCTACGCCAACCACGTACTTGTAAGTGGGAACGAAAGATAACAGCATGGGCTTCTTCCCGCCGCGATTTGAACTTTTTCCTTCTTTTACTTCAACTACTGAACCCTGAGAGATGAAATTGTTCACAATTACTGACACTACAGGTTTGCTCAGACCACTCTTTCTGGCTATATCTGCTCTGGAGACCAGACCCTCATCTCTAACGATTCGCATTATTTTTTCTTCAGTTTCGCGCAAGCATCGACTCAATGGAATCACCTTTGCTTCGTTAAGTAGGCTAACTTACTAACATTATACTTCATGACTCTCTTCTCTTATAAACAGGGATACTGGCGAGCTGAGCTTAATACAGATTGTGAAGGACGAAGGGAATCAATTATCGTCAGTTTTCTCAATATTTGATAGTTCATAGAACCGGGGACCTTTGGGGCCCCCGGATTCTCTAATTGCCTCACTTTACCTTTGGTAAACTCAACATATTCGAGAAGACTCTATATCCACCCGGCACAAGATAATCAAGCTGTCTGTACCATACGAGCGCGGTGTAGATGTACGTCCCCTCTCCGTAGTTTGCAATCAATAGTGATCCTGGCTCGATATCCTCGCCGGGATCATCGGTGTCAATTAATGGAGTGAACTCAGGTGCCCATTTGTTCGGGAAGTAGAGACCTCTCTCCTGTTTCCAGCCCTCCCAGTCTGAATCTCCGATTACATTTGGCCAGTTGAAAATTGGGTGATCTGGAACAAGTATTTTCATCTCGGCTTCCTCGACTGTGACTCTGTTTCTACTAATAGTAAAGTCGTAGGGTGCCCAGCTGCCACTGTATTCGCCTGTCTTATGATACTGAACGATCAGGTTACCACCATTGAATACGTACTCATTAAGCCTTGCAGAGTTCGCCTCAATATCCGGTCTTGCTGTAGCTGCTCTCGTACCTATGACGATAGTGTCGTATTGACTTAGATCACCAGCGGCAAGGTCAGCAGGGCTCAATTCGGTGACATCTACTCCCATCTGTCTGAGGTACACAGTATTGATATCCAGCCCACCATCCACATAACCAACTTTTAGATCGGCAGCAACTTTCACATCGATAACTGCAACATTGAAGACCGAAGGCTTATAGAAGTATTTCGTTTCGATATGAGGATACGCGATGATCTGGTAGCCTTCATTGAATACCTTACCATCAACTATGGTTTCTACAACAATTTCGGATTGGCCAAGAGGTGCGTTGGCAGGAATCATGAAATCAATTTCTAAAGTTTTTGATTCATTCTCACGCCCAAGAACGAACGACGTATCTTCTGTAACTAACTCCCATCCAACCGGGAGGTGAAGAACTACTTCTCCAGAAATCTCATTTGCAGTATTGTTCTGAACCTTGACAGCAATTGATCTTACGATTGAAGATGAACTCGCTGGAGCCATCAACCTTTCAGGTTCTGTGGATATCGAAACCTGAGGCACCACTCTAGCATCTGCAACTGCCTCGGCCAATACAGATGTTCCCGATACTTCCCATTCAGCAAATCCGGTGATTGGATTCTCGTCAAAAGCATCAGTGTAGGGAGCATCTTCCGCGACAGTAACCGTAAAAACCGCCTCACAACTTTGGTTGAAAGCTACGTCCTCAAATACTTCTCCTCCAACTACCGTCCAACCCTTCGGTACGTCTAGACCCAGTTTTACTGAATCGACATTTTGACCACCTAGATTCCAGAAGGACACGGTAACCTCTACGGTTTGCCCAGGAACTATTGCTGAGTCTTCCGCTTCTACGACTACTCTCGTTGAGAAAAGCTCGTTACAAGCAGCGACAAAATCCTCCTCCTTCAATGCAAGTCTCTCAAGTAGGAGTGCTTTATCGTTTCTGGTTAGATCAGCTTCCTGTGCAAAAGCAATTATTTCCCTAACTAAGCCCAATCCTTCAAGAAGCTCTTCACCGACCGAAAGAGGATTCATCGCGTCAAATCCCGCGACTATAGCGTTTGCAATTCCGTTCAATTCCAGCAACATCCCATCGAGATCAGAGATCAAAGCTGGTCCTCCTTCGATTCCATTTGATATCGCCTTCAAAGAGGTGTCAATGTTATCAAGAAGCGAAGTCTCTTCAGTTCCAACGGTGCTTCTAAGCAAGACGTATCTGGAGAAGGCATCTCCGAGACTTCCGAGACTTCCTGACATTCCCTGGCATTTGTGGCTTCCCCTAGCAATAGAACCGATTTGAGAAGCGGAATAACCAAGGATGTAGTTGTATTTTCCAGTGTTGATGTTGATACCACCGGAACCAGCCTGGTAGAACTTTGGAACGTCCCAAACCTGTAATCCTTCTTCCAGTTGTTCGGGATACATATTGGGATCTCCTGCAGCTTCAACAGCCTTGGGAACCAGTACCCCGCACGCCTGATGATGTCCGTGACCACCTGTTGGCGCATGTCTACCTAGCACGATGATTGGTTTGTAGATTCTAATGAGTCTCACTAGGTTTCCAATGATTGTTTCTTCATCCCAATTAGGATCATTAAATGTTTCTTCGGCCGTTTTCGAGTAACCGAAATCGTAAGCACCGAAATGCAGTTGTTCTCCACCATCGATTTCCCTGGCAGATGCCAGCTCCTGTGACCTCAAAACTCCAAGAGCATCATAGAGCTCAGGACCGATCACATTTTGACCACCCTCTCCCCAGGTCGCAACAAGATAGTAACTGTTAAGATGAAGATTCTTGGCCAGATGCGCAATTAAACCATTGTCCTCATCGTCTGGATGTGCTCCTACCATAAATACCGTACCAAATACAGGAAGTTTCTGGAGCGCAAGTATTGTCTTGGCAAGTCCAGTTTCAGATAGTGCTTCAAACTCATAACTCTTGGCGAAGCCCGTAAAAACTATCATGCACAAGAGCATCAGTAGAATCAACCCTTTTTTCATTCCCATACCTCCTTTTTTTCTAGCAACGGATTTGGTTGAAAACAGGGAAAACTAGAAGAGCAACACGTTAGTAAAGTTGCCTAACTTAAAGACATTATGATTATACCTTAACCAAAACTCACGAAACAAATGTGATAATTTATGTTTGGACTAAAGAACAAGCTCTCTTGCAGTGATTTGGTAAGCATATAGGGTTTAATGGATTCATTCTATCTCCATTAACTGTTGTGAGGAATTTTCGCTCCTAGATCATTAGTTGTAGTTTTTACCGCTCAGTTAGATATAAACTTCGAAGAATTCGCGGCTCTTTTTAATAGAAACAGGCAGTGAAGCTGTATGACATTTATCTCACTAAAAGTGAATCTCAGCAAATTCAGGCATGTCGATACTAATTATAGAGCAGACTTTCTAAGATTTCCACAGATGGATCGTTAGATTCATGAGCTAAACCTCAAGAAATAATTGATCACGTTTTCTACTTACTTACATCTGCATGGTTCATATGATGATACGTTCTGGGAAGAAGAATTCATATGAGTCATTGTGACATCCGTGGAGAGAAACGCATCTATTCGCGACTCCATACACGACCTCCCAAGTAAAGACATTTCATATTACCCAATCGGAAACACACTCTCAGATGTGCTATTCTGTGCAATGA